>NPIG01000006.1_pt1 | contig 341686 bp, 332 predicted proteins | sample 8637441 | NCBI WGS metagenome assembly NPIG01 (sample SAMN07420675, study PRJNA396082) | bioreactor metagenome | isolation source: sample BR6 brine-fed electro-methanogenic bioreactor BR | place: Japan: Kochi | collected 2016-06-14
CCACTAGACGAATGGGACGTAATCACAAAGAGGCATTGCCTCAAATGCGGGGCGTATAATATGCTCGATTAAAAAGATCGTCAAGCGTTTTTTTCAAACCTTTTTCCTATAAAATCAATTACTTTATTTTTATGAGTTAAGTGTACTGAATATGACCTCAGCTGAAACCGGCATGCTTATCGTTGCAGTAATCGGTGCCCTTGCAGGTACTGCATTCGTCATTCAAGGCTTAGAAAATCAACGACAACAAAAGAAAGCTATCACTCAAGCTATTCGCTCAGAGATCAGGACAGTTCAAGAATTGCTAGATGGCTTAAAAGGGCCCTTCATGACAGAGTCACTGTATCGCTTTCTTCATCAATATATGTTGTTGCAATGGAAACGACTTCTTGAGCTAGACCACTCCCCCCAAGCCCAAAATGGTTTACAGGCCTGTCAGCAAGCGATGGCCTCTCCTCCTGCTACTTACGACTACCCAGCTGGTTCTCTAACACTCTGTTCAGACAGAGCTGCCGCCTTAAAATCAACCTCAGCGATCAAATTACTCGCAAAGTGGTTAAATGGGCTATTAAAGCAATCCCCCCAAACCAACAAAAAAGTCATACATGAACAACTTAACTATGCAAAAACTTGCTACGAAAAGCTCAAAATTGAAGGCATGCTATTTGACGCTATTGAATGCGAACAAACCCGCGGTTCAAGTGTTGCATTACATCAATACAGAAGCTGCTTAAATGCCCTAGAGAAACTCGACTACCGACAACAACTAGACAGACAACTCTACGAATTAAGAACACATATGGACTATATCGCTGAATCTGCTAACCAGCCAGACCCAGCAGCTTTTCAGCAGGTCAACAGCGCATACAGTGATCCTGATAATATCCCTGAGACATCTAGCCAGGATACAGGAAAACACCTACCATAGAGAAAATAATAAACACTAGGATACTTTATGAAGCCTAAAATATATGGTGCCCCACTCTCTCCTTACGTTCGTAAAGTCCGCCTTTTTCTAGAAACAAAAGGAGTTGAGTACGATAGTAAAATGATCGTTCCCTACGCAACACCTGATGATTACAGCGCACTCAACCCACTGAGGCGTGTTCCTGCTCTTGAGTTTGATGGGCAAACACTCGCTGATTCTGCGGTTATCTGCCACTTTCTTGAGGATAAATTCCCTGAAACAACGTTGATACCCAAAGATGCCTACTTAAGAGCCCGTTGCGCGTGGTTCGAGAAATATGCTGACTATGAGCTAGCTCCCTTAACCACGTTTACAGCTTTCAAGGAGCGCGTACTGACGCGTCTTTCTGGCGGTGAGCCTGATGAAACACGCATTCGCAAAGCGGTCGATTTAAAGCTTCCTCCCTTATTAGACTATCTAGAAGAGGAGCTATCTGGAAACCACTTTGTTGGTAACAGCTTATCCCTCGCGGATATTGCCATTGCTAGCCAGCTAATTTCATTTAAGCATTCTGGAGAGCAACTAGACGGCGCTCGCTGGCCTAAGCTTTCGCAATTTCTAGCTACGTTTTGTGGCCGTACCTACGTGCAGCATATGATCGAAAGTGAACAGGCAGCACTCAAAAAGCTACTAGGACATTAACGGTAGGTCCACTTGATGTTAACTACCGTTCCGTTTTTGGTATCTATAAACCACTTTCGGCCATCGAATCGATAGACTAAGCGGGTCACAGAACACGTTCTTCCTGATCCGCAACGAGCCTTCGTTTTATATTTTGTAATCGGTTTACCAAGATGCTCATACACTTTTGAGACCTCATCACCAGAAGAGAGCAACTGACCATTTGATAAACGAAGCGAAAAGGCCTGAACAGACCAAAATAAGACAAGTAGGGAAAGCATCATCCTGAACATTTTTTTCTCCATCATCCGTGATGTTGATGATTAGCTTAAAGGCTCAAACAAAAATGTCAATCGATTGACATCAAGAGGTCACTGAGTGCGTAGTCATCGAGCCGACTGATTGGCTACTGTGGCTATCCTCAACATGCTCATTTTTCTTACGGAGTAATTCGCGATCCACAATCGCATCGGTTAATGCAGCTCCCGCCCACATCGCTGCTAAAGCAATCCATGCTGTAATAGAAAACGCCGAGCCTCCTGTTAATCCTGCCCCCACAGCGCAGCCTCCTGCCAACATACCGCCCATACCCATAAAAACAGCACCTACAATGTACCTAACCATACTCCTTCCATCCTGAAAACCTTGTAGCTTCAGTTCTTTAGAAAACAATGCCGCTAAGAAAGAGCCAAGAAAAACGCCTGGTACTAAACCGACATCAAAGTCTAGATCCGCTCCGCCGGGCGTTAAAAGGTACATCAACGTATCTGCTGATGGGCCTGTAAAGGTCATACTTTCAACTTGGGTCGGGTCAAATGTCTGATAAGAAAGATGATAAGTAAACCACCAGCCGGCCACCACCATGGTTCCTACTCCCAAAGAGCCAATCCAAGCCCATGGCCGCAAACGATTACGAATACCAAAGAAAACTGCAACAACCATACATGCTAAGCCGATATAAATACCGGTATACGCACCCCATCCTAGAAAAGAGATGAGTTCTAAACCACCATCATTATGCAGCAACCATGCTCCCGCTAGATTATCTCTGACAGGAGCTAACACACCACGTAAAGACGCTTGCGCTACAGCAGCAAATAACAAACCAGAAAAGAGCGCCCGTAAATTACCCGTTGCCGCAAGCACCAACAACCGAGCACCACAACCACGCGCCAGCACCATACCAGCGCCAAACATTAGCCCACCAAAAATTGCACCGGACAAACTACCATAACTGGCTAACATCCTTGAATCCGATATATCTAACTCCCCCAGCGTGATCAGCGCTTGAGTGCCAGCAACTGCGGCTGAAAAAGTCAGTAACCAGATCGAAACTTTGTCACCAATTTTTCCCCGCGCAAACTCTACAACAGCAGCCCTTAAACAGAATCGGCTACGTTGAGCAAATACACCGAATAAAGCGCCTAATAGCAAACCACCCAGCGCCGTTGTGCCAGCCTCACCAAAACGCGATAGGATAAATTCAAAATCCAAGGGGCACCTCTAATTTTTTAGAAATTAACTTATATCAAAAAATTATATGAATTTTTAGATATAAAAAAGACCTCTTTAGTCATGAGGCCTTTGTTTGATTGAGGAATCTTACCTTAATAGTCAAAAAGGTGACTTGTTTTAGATCAAAAAACAGACAATCTCAGCCTGTTAACGTTATCCGTAAGTGAATAGTCACACCCTGCTCTGAGGTGATTTTTAGTTGAGCCCCCATGTATTCGCATCGCTCTTTGATACCCAGTAGTCCAAAGCCAATATGTTCTTCATTCGTTAGCTGCCCTGAAGGAAAACCTTGACCATCATCCGAAACAATTAGATCAATGGCCTCGTTATGCTTCTTCAAGCTCACTGAGACACGCTTAGCCATAGCATGTTTTAAGGTATTCGTTAATGCTTCTTGGACGATGCGGTAAAGATGAATATCAGTCCCTGCTGGCATATTCACCTCCTCTATATCCAAACAAACATCAACACCACTCTGACGCAAACTACTCAATGTCGGTATTTGTTGGATAGACTTCGATAACCCCAACGTATCTAGCTCTACTGGACGTAATGCCATTATTCGGTCATAAACCGTTTCATACATATCGGCTACTAGCGCTTTAATTTTTACGCTATGAGCTATAGATGGGCTACCTTCAGGTGACTCCTGCTCTAATAAAAATGCTTCAACCCTCACAGCGGTCAACAACTGCCCAAGTTCATCATGAAGCTCTTGAGCAAGATGGCTTCTCTCTTGCTCTTGGCTTTTAATTAGTTGATGTAAAATAAGGCGCTTCTCATCAAGGGCTTTACTTAATCTATGATTAGCATCCTTTAGGTCAGAACGTCGCTTGAGCAGCTCATCGACAATGACATCAATTTCTTTTCTAAGATAATTCACCTCTTTAATCCGACTTGGCTGCCACAACGTCGCATACCCCTTAGACGAGAAATTTTGCACCCCATGAATAAAGCGCTGAAGATGTTTATCCAGAACAGATGACAAATAAGCAGCCGCTAATCCACTGACAAGCAACCCCGTTAACACACCGACTAGTAACAACTTCCATAATTGCTGAGCTAATGAACGAAGGCTATCCCCCTTAGACTCAACTTGCAGTACTAGCCCTTTGTCATACTTATCTATCGATACATGTAAAGACTGGTATTCATCTACCTCACTCATCTGCTTTGGGTGGTACTTCGTGATAGGTATACCTTCATAAATCAACGTCGTTTTTGAGAGCGCTTGAGTTGAGCGGTTTACAAGTTGATTGAGCAAAAGAGTGTTATTCGACAGTTTAATGCCTCCTACTAGACGACCCATAACTTGGTGATGACGATCACTGAGCAGGTAATCCTTTGCTATCAAGACCTGTCCGCCATTTCTGAATACACGCCAGCCATCAGAAGCGGCTAATTGATAGTTTTCATAAAGTTGACGGCAAAGCTTAGGGCCAATATCAACCAATCGACTTTTGATTAAATAACAATGTTGCCTATCAAGCGTCACAAACAGCGCAAATTGATAACGGTTTTGAACAGCAGCTTCTGTGCTACTCATTACCCACCTTCTCAGCTCAGTTTCCGACTGCTGTTCTAAGGCATGAAGCACATTGCCCTGTGTACTCAACGTAAGCAGTTCTTGATCCATGAGGCGTAAGTGAGCATCCATTTCATTAGTAATAGCGTGCGCGCTTCGAGCCAGAAAGAGTTGAGACTCTTCCTTAAGAATCTCCTTACTCGACATATAGGCATTAAAAGCAAAAATAGAAAGGAAACTCATAATGGCCGCTAGAAAGACCAAAAAGACCAACATTCTGAATCGAATCATCAAAAGTCTGGCTTCCCTGAATAGATAAAAGCTTGTGCGATTAGCTGATCAATTATTTTAGTTGGCATATCCGTCGTTATAATATGGAAATCTCCTGCAAAGACTCGGGGAATTTGAACATTGTTCATATCCAACCGTATCGCTTCCGCGATTGCTATACCACTTTGATCATTCATACGCATCAAAACGATATCTAGCCTTCCCTGCTTGAACACTTTCAGTTCAGCCTCTCCTCCACCCCAACCATTAACGAATACATCATCACGTTCTATCGCCTGTAAAGCATCTAATGCCCCCAACGCAACATCCGTTGAACAGGCATAGATGTATCTAACACTAGGATGGTCAGCCAACATGTTTAACGTCGCATCTTTTGCTTTTTCACGACTAGCATCTGTAAAATAACTCGTTTTGAGGTCATGAAAGTCTCCAATATGGCTTTCAAATACCCCCCCTCGTTGCTCACTGAGCACCCCCTCGCCCCAAAACAAAATGCCATAAGGGGTGTTTTGCGGGAATACGGCTTTAAAATGCTCGGCAAGGTAACGCGCACCTTGGGCATGATCAAACCCTACATACATAAGTGGCTGTATATCAAACCAAGTAGCGATAGGCTGTGTCAGGTTCTGAATAATAAGCTTGGGACGCTGGCGCGTTAAGAGAGATTCAACAATACGCTGCTGCCGATGGCTATTAATCGTATAAATAAGATAGTCTGGGTCTTTCTCAAGTATCTCTAGAATGTGTGTTTCCTGAAGATCCGAATCCACGTAGGGCTTAGAAAATCGTATATCTAGTGAATACGGCACCCCCAGATCATCTAACCTCCCCCGTAGCGCCTTAATACTACGCTGCCAATAGTCCGACTGTTGCAAACCAGGATAAATGATCGCTATACGAACGGGTTCATCTAAAGGCTGAGTTGCGGCCCGATCTAAGTTGGCCACTAATTGACGAAACTGCAGGTCTGAAACCTTCTGATCTGCGGCAGACACTGAGAAAGAGATAATCGAAAAACCGATAATGATATTCAACCATAATGCATATGAGAGCCTTGAACGAATATCCATATATGATCCCACTTGGCTTGTTTTCTCTTAACTAGTCTAGTCCACAGAGCAAGAATAAAAAGGCCACATGTGAATTTTTTAGCGTCAATATCAACTAATACATGGTAAATGACTGGCGGGATTTAATGTAACGTTCTAAGTCTTCAGGGTAATCTAAATCCCAAACGACTTTAGGCTCTTTCCACGTATAGTTAAGCTGGCGAAGCCGATCCCTAGTTTGCACCATCACGCTATCAGTGCTCCAATGAACACCCTCAAAGAGAGCCTTATGAGGTTTTTTAACACCGACCAAGGCATAACCACCATCTTCAGTTGGCAAGAACACGCCATCTTTACACGTGAGCACATTAGCGCACTGTGTCAGCAGGTCAGCGGTCATATCGGGACAATCAGAGCCTATTAACACCCCCCCGCCCACCTCAGCAAGTGCGTTGTACATACGCTCGCCTAATCCAGTACCTTGCTGCTCACGATGAATGAGGGAGTATTTTTGCTTCATTTCATTCAAAAAAGGATGGTTGTGATTGCCTGCTGTATATAGGTAGACCGGGAAACAATCAGAGCTCATCGCTTCAGAAAGCGTGCAATCTAAAAGCTCACAATACAGCCGAACTGCATTCTCTTTACCAATAGCAGGTATCAAGCGGGTCTTCACATGACCTGGCTCGGGTGCCTTAGCAAAGATGATTAAAGGCGTCGACATTCAGAATCTCCTTCTTCATCTACCCGGTATCCATAAAGAACGGCCAATGATTTGGGGGAACAGCCAATCCAATAAGCCAATCTTAAAAACCACATCAAAAAAATCGTTTTAAATACACCCTTCTGTTCCCAGCGCCGCCCAGATGTTTCGACCGGTTCACGAATACATCGGGGGTTTTGCAACACTTTTAATCGCTTTGAAAACTCAATATCTTCCATCAAAGGCTGATCAGGGAATCCTTGTGCCATCGCAAAGGCCGTGCGCTTTACAAAGATCGCCTGATCACCCGTCGCGATCCCTGTTACCCGAGATCGGACGTTCATCATTTTAGCTATTACCTTCAGCATAGGATGTTTTCCGAGGATTACCACATCAAAGCGCCCCCAAACCACTTGCTCTTGCATGGCCAGCTCTAAGTTTTTCAAATCGCACGGTAAGCGGGTATCGATATGTAGAAATAGCAGATAAGGAGACGCTGCCAAGGCTGCCCCATTGTTCATTTGCCGCGCACGCCCCGGTGAGCTGATAACAAGGTGATCAACCCAAGGCTTAGCAAGTTCAGGAGTACTATCGTGACTCCCACCATCCACGACAATGATTTCAGCCCAAGGGCGTAATACCTGAAGAGAAACAAGCTTTTCCTCAATGATCGCTGATTCATTCAATACAGGAATAATGATAGAAAGCTGGGGATCACTCACGACGTAAGGTCTTTTTCAGCTCAAAGTTGAATGGGGATACCAACAGTGCTTTGAGATCCAGCTCTTGTTGGTGCTGATAATCTTCTAAACCCAGCACCATGGTTTCGGGTGAGTCTTTCGGCTCCACACTATAGACTTTAAAGATCCGATCCCATACCGATAAGAAGAATCCGTAATTACTGTTGGTCTCATTTGGATAGATTGAATGATGGATACGATGCATATCTGGCGTACACACCAGCCAACGAAGTACACGATCGACTCCGCTTGGAAGGCGGATGTTTGCATGCGTAAAAATAGCCGCCGCATTAAGCACTGCTTCGAATACCAAAACAGTTAGCGGATCAATGCCGAGCAAGATAACGAGTGCTGCTTTGTAAAGCAATGACAGAATAATTTCAATGGGGTGGAAACGCAGCGCCGTTGTGACATCCAAATCCAAATCCATATGATGCACACGATGCAACCGCCATAACCAAGACCATTGGTGGCTTAACCAGTGTTGAAACCAGATAGCAGCATCAAGAATAATAAAGCCCAATATATGGGCCATAGGACCTTCCAGTGCAAACCAGCGAAACAAACCCACATTCTCCTGCTCCGCCCAAACCGCAGCGGTAACCGCCAACGCACCTAATGTTAATCGCACACACACGGTGTTCAGGAGGATCAGCCCCAAGTTAATCAGCCAGCGGCACAACCTTGACTCCCGCCAAGGACGCTTAGGTCGTGCGAATTCTGCTACCATACACAGCAGAAAAACACCGCCAAAGATCACCAAACGAAATAAGGATTCATCCATTAACGACCTCTTCTCCACTGATGATAACGTTGTAACCCATGTAGTATTTTTGAGGAAACATGGGCGCGCTTCCACTCACCCGCAGCATATTTATTGGCTTCGGCAAAGGTTGGATAGATATGGATTGTCCCAAGCAATTTATTCATACCAATGCCCTGCTTCATAGCCAGCACAAACTCAGCGATAAGTTCCGCGCCATGCCGGCTGACAATAGTAACCCCTAAAATTTTATCTTTACCCGGTACTGTCAGTACCTTAACAAAACCATGATTATCACCGTCAGCAATCGCCCGATCTAAATCATCGATGCCATAGCGGGTAACCTCATAAGGGATGTGCCGCTCCTTCGCCTCACGTTCACTCAGTCCAACTCGGGCGATATCGGGATCGGTAAAAGTCGCCCAAGGAATCACGCGATAATCCACTTTAAAACGTTTAAAGCTTCCAAAGAGTGCATTAACAGCAGCGTACCACGCTTGATGTGCTGCTACATGCGTAAATTGGTAAGGGCCTGTTACATCGCCACATACATAGATATTCGGGAAACGTGTTTGTAAAAAAGCATTCGCCGATACCGTACCGTTTTCACGAATATCAATATTAAGGCTCTCTAAACCAAAACCTGTTGTATTAGCCTCACGTCCAAGTGCTAATAGCAAACAATCAAAGGGGATTTCTTCTTCGCCACTGCCTGACACTTGCAGGTACGAAACGCCCTCACGCACAACAACCGCTTTTGCTTCTTTACCTAAGTACAGCGTGATACCTTCATCAACAAAACGACGTTCGATCAATTGTTGAGCCTCAGCATCTTCACGAGGCATCAAAGTATTTTGCCGTTGTACCAGTGATACTTGGCTACCCAAGCGCTGAAAAGCCTGAGCGAGTTCGCAGCCGATAGGGCCACCACCCAGTACCAGAAGCCGTTTGGGTAAATCAGTCAGCTGCCAAAGAGTATCAGACGTAACAAAGTGAGACTGTTCGAGCCCTGGCAAATTAGGTATACGCGGCTTTGCCCCTGTAGCGACAACGATAGATTGGGCGCTAATCGTCTCAGAACTGCCATCCGCTCGCATCACGCGAACCTCCCAAGGTGAAACTATGCTAGCCTCACCCTCGATGACTTCAACACCCAAGCCGGTATAGCGTTCGACCGAATCATGGGGTTTGATAGCATCAATGACTTCATACACACGAGCCATAACACGCTTAAAGTCGATCTCCGGCTCTGCCACCTGAATACCAAACTTATACGCTTGGCGTATCTCATGAGCTTGGTGCGCTGCACGAATGAGTGCTTTAGAGGGTACACAACCCGTATTTAAGCAATCCCCCCCCATTTTATGCTTTTCTACCAAGGTAACTTTAGCTTTGACTGCGGCAGCGATATAGGCGCTAACAAGCCCTCCACTTCCGGCACCTATAACCAACAAGTTACGATCAAAACTGCGGGGTTTTTCCCAGCCATCGTACACCTGCTTGCTCTTGACCCAATCGACAATACCTCTCGCAATAAACGGGAACAGCCCAAGCAAGGCAAACGCGCCGAGCAGTTGGAAAGATAAGATCCCCGATAGTGATTCAAGCTGACCCAACTGTGTACCAGCGTTAACATAAACCAGCGTCCCCGCAAGCATACCCAACTGACTGACCCACCAGAATGTCCTCACAGGCATTTGAGTTAATCCCATCAATAAATTGATAAGGAAAAAGGGAAAGATCGGTATAAGTCGTAAGGTAAAGAGATAAAAAGGGCCATCCTTCTTAACGCCTTCATCAATAGTATTGATGTGCGAGGAGAAGCGCTTGCGCACCCAATCACCTACTAGATAACGGGACGCCAACATGGCTAACGAAGCCCCTGCCGTAGATGCAAAGGAGATCAGCACCGTTCCCCACAGCAGCCCGAACAGAGCCCCACCCGCCAGAGTCATCACTACAGCCCCAGGAATAGACAGGGCCGTAACTGCCACATAAACAAGGAAGAAAATGGCACTACTGACCAAGAAATTTTGATCTGTCCAACTATTCAACGCCAGTTGCTGTGCCTTTAAGTTTTCAAGCGTCAGTAATGAAAAGCCCCCTTGAAGCCAAATCACACCAACAAGAACTAACAAACCGATAATAACAAGGCGTTTCATTGGCAGCTCCTATGAGATAAAAACATCTCAATCATGTAACGCGCTTTAACTTAAAGCACCACCACAGCTAGACCCCTGACCCGCCGTACAACCATAGCAATGATCACCTATTTTTATAGGTTGATCTTGCATCGTCTGATCAAATAACTGGGATAAATGAATAGCGTCGGATTGATCCCCTAAAGGCATATTTAATTGCTGGTTAAAGTCACAATCATATACATAGCCCTGCCAATCGACCGAGATCAATGAACGGCACATTAAGCCCTCTAAGGTATTCTCATTAAACGAGCTTCGTAACAACTCCATGTAGGGTTTAAACAGTCCTTTAGACAGCAACATGCTACCGAAACGCTGAATTGGCATATTCGCTAACGTAAATAGCTGATTAAATTGAATGCCGTAACGCGACTCAAGTTCTTGTTTATAGGCGATTTCCAAAGACGCTTGTGGCGGCGGCAATACAGGCCCCTGTGGGTTATACACCAGACTAATCACTAGATCCGAACCGGGTATGCCATAACCCAACTCGTTCAACTGCTGCAAACCCTCTAGGCTTGCGTTAAAGACCCCTTTACCACGCTGTGCATTAACGTTATCTTCCAGATAACAGGGCAATGAAGCGACAATCTCGACTTTATGATCCGCCAGAAAAGCCGCCATATCTTCATAACCGGGCTCTGTAAGAATAGTCAGATTACAGCGATCCATTACATGAATTCCTTGGGAAGTCGCTGCCGAAACCAAACGCTTAAAGTGGCGGTTCATCTCCGGCGCGCCACCTGTTAAATCCAGCGTTTTCGCACCACTCTTCTGCATAAACTGCAGTAACATCTCCATAGTTTCCCACGACATCTCCTCTGTACGCTGAGGGCTTGCAGCAACATGACAATGCACACATGACTGATTGCAACGATAACCAATATTGGCTTGAAGCGTCGTTAATGCTGTACGACGAATGCTTGGAAAATCAGTCTGGATAAGGTGTGGCAGCATTTCGTGCATGATGTGTCCTTTTGCTTTTGCTGTTTATGTATTAGTCGTCGCAGATCTGTAAACCTTACAAATCAATAGTTTTTATTTTTCAACAATACATCTTAGCTTAGATGTTCGACTTAGCGAACTCTCGCTGCGGAAGGAAAATTGACAAAAGCAAAGTTATCCCAAGAAAGAGTGACGAGACATACAGGCAAGCAGCTATACCAAAATCCTGATAAACCCAACCCGATAAAACCGTTCCTAATAAACGTCCCATCGCATTAGCCATATAATAGAATCCGACATCCATCGATGCGCCTTCATCTCTTGCATAGCTGACAATCAAATAACTATGTAAAGATGAATTAATCGCAAAAAACACCCCAAAAATTAGCAAGCCAGCAACCATTAAAAGCTCAGGGTTAGATGTCACACCCAAAAAGTACGCCATGATTGCAGGAATCACCATTAAAGGCAGGCACCACCATAATGCTGCCCTACCACTTGGAACGCTTCCTTTGTGCTTACCGGTAATACGCGGCGCGAATGACTGAATAACGCCATATCCGATAACCCACATCGCCATAAAACCGCCAACAGACCAATGATCCCACAACAGCACTTCACCAAAGAAGACGGGTACCGCAATCACAAACCACACATCCCTAGCACCAAATAGGAACAGTCGTGCACCAGAGAGCACATTAACCGCTCTGCTTTTTGAGAAAACATCGGTAAATTTGGGTTTAAACTGGCTCCTCCCTAATGATCCTTTTAACTTCACTAAAGAGATAATTAGTACGCTGCATAACAGAGCCGCCATCAAGACAACAGAGGCGCGAAAGCCAAACAGTGTCAGCAGCACACCACCTAAGAAAAAGCCCACGCCTTTCAGTGCATTTTTTGAGCCTGTCAGCACCGCCACCCAATGATAGAGACGCCCCTGAGCATCAGGGGGAACCAAGAGCTTGATGGCACTTTTAGCACTCATTTTATTTAAGTCTTTGGCAACACCGGATATTGCCTGCGCCATCATCACCCAAGGAATACTCAACCACGAGGAGGGCACAGCTAACATACCTAACGCCACCACTTGCATAGCCAAGCCGATATTCATAGTGCGGTTAAGGCCAATGCGAGCTCCTAACCAACCACCTATCAAGTTTGTGACAACACCAAAGAATTCATAAAAGATAAAAAGAAAAGCAATTTCCAAAGGCGTATACCCTAGCGTATGAAAGTGCAGAACCACTAACATACGTAAGGCACCATCCGTTAAGGTAAACGTCCAATAATTACCCGTGATCAGTAAATACTGACGAATATCTGAAGATAATGAGGCAAGCACGATTACTTTTTATCCAACAAACCTACTTTTTTGACTAACTCAGCCGTGCGGTTTGCATAACCCCACTCATTGTCATACCAAGTATATATTTTAACCTGAGTGTTATTGATCACCATGGTCGAAAGCGCATCTACAATGCTGGAGCGTGGATCTGTCTTATAATCGATAGACACCAACGGCCGCTCCTCATACCCCAAAATACCCTGCAGGCTTCCCTCGGATGCGGTCTTGAAGAGCAGGTTAACGGCTTGTGCCGTCGTCGGTTTCTCCACCTCAAAGACACAATCGGTTAACGAGGCATTGGCTAACGGAACCCGCACAGCATGACCATTCAGCTTTCCTTTAAGCTCAGGAAAGATATGGGTAATCGCCGTAGCCGAGCCAGTGGTTGTAGGTATTAAACTCATCCCGCAAGCACGAGCACGGCGTAGATCCTTATGGGGCGCATCCAAAATAGTTTGCGTATTGGTAACATCATGAATCGTTGTCATAGAACCGTGTCGAATACCCAATGACTCATGCAGCACCTTAACAATCGGAGCAAGGCAATTCGTCGTACATGAGGCAGCCGTGACAATCGGATACAGATCAGGATCATATAGATCATCATTGACACCCATCACCACATTCAGCACGCCCTCTTCTTTAACCGGCGCGCTGACAACAACTCGCTTAACCCCTTGCTCTAAATAGGCCTGTAAAACCGATTTGGTTTTCATTTTACCGGACGCTTCAACTACGATGTCACAACCTGACCAATCAGTGTCTTCGATACTGCGGTTATGGCTTACCGTGAAACCTTGTTCGCCTACGAAAATCCTATAACCTTCAGCGTGAGCTTCATAAGCCCAGCGCCCATGCACAGAATCAAAATTCAGTAAATGGGCCAACGTTGCAGCATCGCCACCAGGGTCATTGATATGTACAAACTCAATCTCTGGCCACGACCATGCAGCTCGCATCATCAAACGCCCTATGCGACCAAAACCATTAATACCTACTTTAATTGTCATTGAAAAACTACCTTATACAATCCATGACTCAATATCTGCGCGATGAGGTATAGAACCACTATGAACCACCACTTCATCGACAACAACGGCGGGAGTACTCATAACGCCATACCCCATGATAGCCATGGGATCTGTCACTTTGATGACATCAACTGCTACCGCTTTCTCTTTAGCAATCGCCTCGATAGCTTCCGCTGTTTTAGTACACTTAGCACACCCAGAACCCAGAACTTTGATGGATTTCATCTTTGCACCCTCTCCTATAGAAGAACAAACCAGTGACCTAAAGCATTAAAGACCCAGCCCACCAACGTGAACGCACATAATAGTAAGGCAAATAGTATCACCAGCAAACGCCACTGCATGGCTTGTTTAAGAAGAATAAACTCTGGGAAACTGGCGGCGACAGTACTCATACAAAACGCCAATGTTGTGCCAATGGGCAGCCCCTTGGATATCAGACTTTCCATGACAGGGATCACACCGGTAGCATTAGAGTACAGAGGGATACCTAACCCAACAGCCGCGGGTACAGACCACCACTGCCCCTGCCCCTGCCCCTGCCCCTGCCCTAGATGCTGTTCAAACCACCCCTCTGGGACAAAGCCGTGCAATGCCGCTCCCAGCCCAACACCAATGATGACCCATTTCCAAACACGACCAAAAATATCCTTGAGTTCATCTTTAGCAAATTGATGCCTGTCCATAAGGCTCATTTTCCTAACTTCAGATTGAACATTGGCCTGAGCTGCATCCGCATAAGCTTTAGCCGCAAAAGGTTGCAATAATCGTTCAGCCTTAATGGTATCGAGAACCAAACCGCCCAACATGCCTACCGCCAGTCCAACCAGCACATAAACAATAGTAAACTGCCAGCCTAACAAGCTCCCTAACAAAATAATGGCTACCTCATTGATTAAAGGGGACGTCAGTAAAAATGACATGGTAATACCTACCGGAATCCCCGCCGAGGTAAAGCCTAAGAACAAAGGAATGCTTGAGCAGGAGCAAAACGGAGTAACCGCGCCAAAAGCCGATCCCATCATATAGCCCACCACGCGGTTTTTACCCACCAACCAAGCCCTGACAAGCTCTACCCTTAAGGAAGCACGCACAAGCGCAATGAGATAAATCATGACCACTAAGAGTACAAATATCTTCGCCGTATCTTCAATAAAAAAGTGTACCGCATCCCCCAGTTTTGAATTCGCATCCAGCCCCAAAAGCGTGAATACCAACCAATCAGCCAAATCTGTAAAATAGTCCAACACAAAAAAATTCCTTAAGATCAAACAACAGCCGAAATTATGCTTTGTCTTAGCGCCTAGCTAGCATAAAATGCGCGTTTAACTCTATCCATATGGGTGGAATCAACTATCGGGCGTAAAAAGCGCCACCTACAACGATTGGAGAGTTACGACGTTGGCATCTAACGGCAAAATTAAACTGCAAGGGTTTAACAACCTTACCAAAAGCCTAAGCTTCTGTATCTATGATGTTTGTTATGCAAAAACACCTGAGCAGAAAGCCGAGTACATCGAATATATCGATGAGCAGTATAACGCAGACCGCCTAACGGAAATTCTGTCCGAAGTTTGCGATATTATCGGTGCGAACATCCTTAATATTGCTCGCCAAGACTATGAGCCGCAAGGGGCCAGTGTAACGATTCTGGTTTCTGAAGAGCCCATCAAAGACTCAGACCGCGTAGATAAGACCGAAAAACCAGGGCCACTACCTGATGCCGTGGTTGCTCATCTGGATAAGAGCCATATTTGTGTTCATACCTACCCAGAGAGCCACCCTGATGATGGCATCTGTACCTTCCGAGCAGATATCGAAGTATCAACCTGCGGCGTTATTTCACCCCTTAAAGCGCTGAACTACCTGATCCATAAACTGGAGTCAGATATTGTCACCATCGACTACCGAGTGCGTGGCTTTACCCGTGACATACAGGGTGTCAAACACTACATTGATCATGACATCAACTCGATTCAGAACTTTATGAGTGACGATATTCGTGAGCAATACCAAATGGTTGATGTAAACGTTTACCAAGAGAACATCTTCCACACCAAGATGATGCTCAACGATTACGACTTAGATCAGTATCTGTTTGGCGCAACGCGCAAAGACTTAACCGGTAACGAAGTCGAAGAGATCTCCGAACGTCTATTCAAAGAGATGAACGAGATATTCTATGGCCGAAATATGCCGGATATGAAAAAAGGCTAACACCCCGCATAACGTGTGTAATCAACGCTGGCTTATGCCGGCGTTTTTTATGGGCTTTACTCATCCTCAACTTTCATATGCGTATAATAAGGCCCAAACAACTCAGCGGCTGCACGCGTATGGTAGGGATGTTGTTTATACAAAGTGAATACTGTGTGGACACACGCCTTCGGGCCACGACTTAACGCAATAATCTCACGATGGGGCAGGTGCTCTGCACTATTACGTACTTGCATACGTTCTTGTGGATACAAACCGAAATCCTCAGCCAGTTGAATCACCGTTGCTGTTTCAGGTAAGGGCAGCAACAACCACGTAACGCCCTCAGAGCTTAACAAAGCATCAATAGACTGGATTAAGTCAGATAACGGCAAATAGGTATTGTGCCTCGCTAGGGCTGCCCGCTCGCAAGAATTTTTTGTTGAGTCTGTAAAAAAAGGCGGATTACACAATATTACATCATATTGAACAGCTGGCTGCTTTGCGTAAACCCGAACATCCATCTCAAGCAAGTGGAGCCGGTCAGACCACGGGCTATGCTCGAAGTTTAGCCTCGCCTGCCTTGCTGCTCCTGCATCAAGCTCAACCGCATCAATAGCAGCTGTGGAGCGCTGTGCCGCAAACAAACTTAACAACCCAGTACCTGCACCAATATCCAAAATACGCTTAGCATCACTTACCTTGGCATAAGCACCCAGCAGCGACGCATCCGTCGTCACCTTCATAGCACAATCCCCCTGCTCAATACGAAACTGCTGACACTGAAAAAAACTATTACGTTGGCGGCGGGACATCGATGAAGCATCCTAAGAAAGAGAACTCTATTCTATGCGATTGCGCACAGCACGTTAACTACCCTCTTGATGGCAACTTAGCAATACCGTTTAATACATCGCTCCCCCATACCTTATTGAAACGGGCTACTATGAAACTCACATTTTTAGGCACTGGCGACGTACGACAAGTACCTGTTTTTGGGTGTAATTGCAGAGCCTGCAACACCGCCCGCCAAAACCCAGCACTACGCCGTCGTCCTTGTAGCGCTTTGTTAACAACGCCTTACGGTAAGCTACTCCTTGATGGCGGCATCATCGACTTAGCTGAACGTTTTCAACCGGGTGAGCTGAGCGCAATATTACTAACCCACTACCATGTTGATCATGTACAAGGGCTGTTCCATCTACGCTGGGGAATCGGTGAGAAAATACCCATTTACGGGCCTGAAGATACTCAAGGCTGTGCCGACCTGACCAAACGTCCAGGCATACTCGATTTTCAAGCGCCACTTGAGCCCTTCAAGCCCTTCTATCTGGGGGATCTGAAAATAACACCAGTGCCACTCATCCACTCAAAACCCACACTGGGCTACCTATTTGAAAGCGAACAACGACAACTGGCCTACCTCACTGACACCGTAGGCCTTCCGGAAGCAACCACCGCCTTTTTACAAAGACACACTGAACTGGAAATTATCATCGACTGCAGTGAACCACCCCAACCCAACCCACCACGTAACCACAACGATCTAAACAGCGTATTGCACATACACCAAACACTCCAACCTAAAGCACTGTGGTTAACCCACTTAAATCACAAAATGGATGAATGGCTATTAGATAATGACTTACCAGAGGGGATATATGTTGCCCGAGATGGGCTGGAGGTTTGATTAAACTCCTTATAGGGTACCGATCAACCGTTGCATACTTTGTGTCCAAGATGATTTAAATGCTGAATCTGCAGCGAACAACTTATAAAGCTCCAGCTCATCTTTACGGCGTTGCAGCATAATTTCCTTGAGTATCTTTTCGAAGGCCAAATCCCTGTTATGTGGATCAGGGTTATTTTTGTATTTCGTCTCGAAATCTGGATGATTGCGAATACTCTCGGCAATATTTACAAACTTAACTCTTTGCTCTTCAGGCGTGGCACTCCACCCCTGGAACCATCGTTCATTAAATGTACGAATGATTTCATCCAGCGGGTCTGTTTCTTTTTCGCCTCCATGCGCCCCACGTGGGTTTGGATTTTGAGGATCAAGCTCCGCTTCTTGGTCGCTAAGTTTAATGCTGTGGTTAAGCTTCACACGTTGCAAACCGTATGAACTCAGATCGACAGAATCAAGAAGCTCATCAATAGCATCTGCATCGGGATCTTCCACTTTCAATTTTGGTATTAAAAACTTCAGGAACCAAAACAGTTTTTCCCAGCTGACTATTTCATAGGGCATGATAGAAGCCATTTGCCCATAAATTTTTACGAACTGCTTGGCTTTGATCTTAAAGTCCACTTTAGCTTCAGCTTCAAGCTCCAGTTCATGATCAAATCGTGCTGCTGCAACATCGATGATGGGACTCAACGTTTGGGCGTCTTCATTTTTAAAATAACGCTCAACAAAGTCTTCGACTTCATACCACTCGTACACACCCACATCATCCATTTCGTCTTTTAGCTCGTGAAGCACGTTGATATCTGTAGCCTGCGACAATGACGTTGCTGTGTAGAAAGGATCGAATGCTGACTGAATATCTTCAACTGAGTTAAAAAAATCCAGGATAAACAAGTCTTCTGTTTTCTTCCCTAGCTTAGGCGCACTGCGATTTAGCCTAGATAGCGCCTGAACACACAATACACTGGCGAGCTTCTTATCCACATACATGGTGCAAAGCTTAGGCTGGTCAAACCCAGTCAGATACTTGTTAGCAACCACTAAAAGTCGATACTCATCGGTATCAAACATATCTTTGGTATCTGACTCGGCAAAACCATTAATATCTGCTTCGGTATATTCAATACCATCAACTTCTTTGGTTCCTGAGAAAGCAATGGCAACTTTAAACGGGTTTCCTTGCTCCTCAAGTATCCGCCTAATCGCTTTGTAGTATCGAATGGCCGTCTCAATATTTTGAGTGACCACCATTCCCTTACCTTTGCCTTTAAGCTTTTTCGCATTCACCACATGAGGCACAAAATGCTCCAGCATGATCTCTGCCTTGGTATCAATCGTCTGCTGGCTTCGCTCTACATAAGCTCTGAGTTTTTTCTGCGCCTTTTTGGTATCAAACTCAGGGTTATCAGCGATTGATTTCTCAATCTCATAATAACTTTTGTACGTCGTATAATTTGCCAGGACATCCAAGATGAAGCCTTCTTCAATGGCTTGTTTCATAGAATACAAGTGAAATGGCTTGAAAGTTCCGTCTGTCTGGCGCTGACCAAACTTCTCTAACGTGCTGTTTTTTGGTGTAGCTGTAAATGCCAAGTACGATGCATTACCGCGCATCTTGCGGGACTTCATTGCCTGAAGGATTTTATCCTGGGCATCTTCAGCATCGAAGATTTCAGACTTGCCCATAGCCCGGTTCATATTGTCATGCGCCGAGCCAGACTGTGAGCTGTGTGCTTCATCAATAATCACTGCAAAACGCTTGTCGCTGAGATCGGCTATACCATCAATAATGAACGGGAATTTCTGAATCGTCGTTATGATGATCTTTTTGCCATTTTCGAGCGCCTGCTTAAGCTCAGATGACTTGTTCGCCGGGGCAATAATGTTTTTTACTTCAGAAAACTCTTTAATGTTGTCCCGCAGCTGCTTATCCAAGAGGCGTCGGTCGGTAACCACAATCACAGAGTCGAACAATGGCTGCTCTAGACTTTTGCCGCCTGCAACATCAGGCGTCGCAGGATAGGTCTCAATTAACTGATAAGCAGCCCAAGTAATCGAATTAGACTTACCTGAACCGGCAGAGTGCTGAATTAAATAGGTCTGCCCCACACCGTGCTGGGCAGCATGGTCTACCAATTTTCTCACCACATCCAATTGATGATAGCGCGGGAAGAATAGTGTTCGTTTATGCAAAGGATCCTTGCTTGCCCCATCCAAACGCACAAAATGTTGAATAATATTCGCTAGGCTCTCTTTGGTGAAAACCTCTTGCCACAGATATGCCGTTTTATGACCAGACGGATTGGGCGGGTTACCTTTACCATGATTGTGTCCTTTATTAAACGGCAGGAAGAAGGTACTACTGCCAGCTAACTTGGTGGTCATATACACGTCATCCGTGTCTACAGCCATATGCACCAAGCAGCGACCAAAGGTCAGTAAGGGCTGTGTTGCATCTCTGTCTTCACGATATTGTTTCTGCCCATGATAACGCGCTGTTTGCCCCGTCCATGCGTTCTTCAACTCCAGTGTTATCAACGGTATTCCATTGATAAACAGCACCATATCGATCTCTTGTAAGGGGTTTGCCAATGAATAGCGAACCTGACGGGTACAGCTAACCAGGTTGTCTGCAAAGTTTTGCTTTACCTTCTCACTACTGCTTGCCAAAGGGGCTGGATAGAGCAAATTGAAATGAGCATCGTCTACGCTTAGCCCTTTCTTAAGTAAATGAAGAATGCCATGCTTCTTAATCAATCGGTCAAATCGTTCGAGTAACTTACGCTGCCAATCTGTGGGGTTATTCTTTTGCAGTTTGGCCAACTCTACTTCTTGTGTCTTTTGCAGAAATTGCCAGAAAAAACGTTCATCAATGGCATATTGCATATTAAAATCTGATGCATAGCCTATGTGGTAAAGCCTGTTATGAAAATCAGGGGCGGCATCTTGTACACCTGCTTTTAGCTCTTCTAAACAGGTACCTGTGAGTGACTTCTCGATTGCTGACTCTAGTGCTTGCTCATTGGTTTGACTGACCATATTCATCCTTTAATTCACTCGCTAGCACCTTCCAATATCCACCTTTTTTGGGGCCATGAAAAGCTAATTTATTTTGTTGCTTTAACTTAGCAACAGCACGCTCGATCGTACTGGGCGACTTACCTAAATGCGCGGCAATGTCTGCTAATGTTAAGGTCGGCTGATTCGTTAGCAAGTTTAAAATTTGCTCAGGGGTTTTTACCCGCGTTTTAACCTGCGTTTTTACCCGCGTTGTTTCGTTTTCTGCCGCCAACTCTGATTCCGTCGTGTGTTGTACTTCCTGTAGGGTTTTGGCAATGATTCCCAGCATAAACTCAATAAACGGTGCGCAATCTGTTTTCGCTGTGCTCGTTCGAATCGCTTGGTAATACTCCGCTTGATGTTGATGAATTAAACTCTCTACCGGTATATCCATAAAAGCGGGTTGCCACTGACTGAGTATCAGCGTTTGCCACAAGCGCCCCATGCGACCATTACCATCGGCAAAGGGGTGAATAAACTCAAATTCATAATGAAACACACAACTGCTGATCAGCGCGGGTAACTCCGCTTGCTTAAGCCAAGTCAAAAGCTCTTTCATTAATCGGGGCACCTGATCAGCGCCCGGCGCCATATGCACAACCTTATCGCCCGACATGACTCCCACACCGCCTTGACGATAATGGCCCGCATCGCTCAGTAGCCCCGCCATAAGTACTTGATGAGCATGGCGTAAGTCCTGTTCACGGCTATATTGCCATGTTGATAGAAACTCATAGGCTTTGAGCGCGTTTTGCACCTCAAGCACCTCTTTAGGCGGCGCAATAATGCGTTTACCATCTAAAATGGCTGTTATCTGCGCTTCGCTTAAGGTGTTGCCCTCAATCGCCAATGAGCCTTGAACTGTACGGATCCGATTGGCTCTGCGTAGCCGCACCGCCTGCGTTTGCTCTATACGCACACTTAAGCGGCCAATATTTTCACTGATCTCTGCAACCTGCTTAAGAATGGTTGGTGTAATACTAAATGGCGGGGTGTAGGGCATTACACTTCCTGTTGGTATGATGATTTACCGTGAACATAACCGCATCCTATTACTCAACCATTTCTGGGGTGATCTTGATTTTTCCTGTCACGGCGCTGTTAATCAGAGTGGTTTTGTATTCTTTGAGTTTTTCGATTTGACGTTCCAACAACCCAATTGCTTCCATTATTTCTTGCTTTCTCATATTTACATAAGAAACAATTCTTTTTTGCTCAGAAATATCTGGGAGCAGTATAAACATTCTTGAAAGATGTGATGGACCATAATGGCTGATAGTACTGCCTGTTTTCTGCAAATCAATCTGGGTAAAAAACAGTTGCGTACCAAAAAATACTTTTAGATACTCCTTAATTACGTTTTTCTCACGAGGCGTAACTCTAATCAATCCTGTGTAGAGTATTGCGCCTTCTGCATCACATTCGACCTCACTCACTAGTTCTGTTGAAGCGCTACCGCTAATTACCAAGTCACCTTTTCTTAATTTAAAGTGATTCCATTTTTTCCGAACTTTCGACGGCTTTAGATAGTTACAACCATCCAGCGTTACTGTTTCTGACTTAACCCCAGAAATTCTTACTAGTGGAACACCTTCTTCATGGAAATCCACGGCCATAATTCCAGGCCCTTCTTGAACGAAGATAACTTTCGTTAGTGGTTTTAAGTCCCAATGCTCCGGTATCTCCCCAATCCAATCCACACCGGAATCTTTCATTGGCACATTAGGATCAAGTCCTTGGGTTACCGCCTGTTGTATGATGATCTGCTTACGCTCTTTCAGCAGGCTAATTTGCTGCTCTTTGATCGCAATCGCTTCGTCGATTTGAGTGGTTTTCTTGTCTAGGAATCTAGCGATTAGGGTTTGTTCGTCGTTAAGTGGTAATGCTACTTTTTGAGTTTTGTATTTACGTACAGAAATATTAGGCACTGTACCCGGATTGACAAACCAATCGAAATCAAGCACCAAATGCAAGTAGAAATTATAGCTTTTTTCTATCCCTTTACACTCGAACGCAATACAGTTGTTATCAATTATTGAGTCATGAGCAAGTAATTTCCGGTGATTTTTTCTTAATGCCTCTCCAATTTTTGCCGTCACTAGAGAACCAGCAGGAACTATATTCCATCTTTGTTTTTTTATGATTTTATGTGAAACTTTGTTCGCAGTTCTGTCTACCAATCTTCCTGTACAACTCAGATCACTTACCTTCAAAAAAGGTACATCACCAATCTGGCCTTGCAACTCAACTGGAAAACCATTTCCTGAGTGTTCCCTTACAATTCTCTTCAAGCTCTTAAGATTCCAATGTTCAGGAATATCACCTAGCCATTCTATTCCAGAATCTTTATAAGCATCATATTTCGGCATCAACGCTAAACTTTTACTCGGGCTGTCCATGCCCTCGCGCTTCGCGCCAACGGCAGTGCCGTTGTTCAAATTTACTCCCGATAAATTTGTCATTACGCTTCTCCCTGAACTTCAGCCACCTTCACGCCCAAACTTTCTATTCCCAATATTTGCGCAATAAGACCTTCGGCTTTTTGTTCTAGGTTAATGATATCGGTTGCGACCTCGTCTAAACTACGCAGCGGTTTATGACGGTAGAAATACTTATTGAAGCTGATTTCATAGCCAATTTTTACCGTATCCTGGTTTATCCAGGCTTCATCAACATGAGGCTTCACTTCGTCTAGGAAATACTGGTAAATGCTTTGCTGCTCTCCGTCTTTACGTAGGGGAACAGATTCTGTGTCTCGCAGGTCTGAGTTGGTTTCGTAAGTGATGAACTCGCCTTTTTTACCGCCTTCTGTTGCAGGAACGGGGTAATAACCAAAATCTGGCAGGTCAGCGACTTCACACTCATAGCGCTCCAGCAGGTCGTTTAATTTATCACCCGTTAATTTAACGATCTTTTTCACCACTTTCTTGGCGGTTTCGTCATACCAGCTCACCGCGTTCAGGATGGCATTTTTCTCAGGTGCTGAAAGCTTAATGGCGTGGGCTTTTAGCGATTTATCAACTAGGGTTTTAAAACTATTGAAGTCATCAAATTCAATGCTACCGATGTCACCCATCAGCGTTTGTGCCGTTTCAAGCAATGCTTTTAGCGCCAGCCAGTGTTTCACATCAAGCAGTTTTGCCTTAGCCTTGGCGTTGAGGCTAATATCGTTCTCTTCACACCAAGAAAGAATGTCTTTCTCGATGGATTTTAAGAAGCTCTTTTTCTGATCAGAACGCTCTTCGTTATTGCCAGGGGCAGTTTTCTCATAAACGCGTTCGCCGTGCTCTGCGTAAACGTGCTCCATCACTTCACTGAGCTGCTTATCAAAACGCAGTGGGGCTATTGCGTCTTGAGTGAACTTGGCTCTGCGGCGATCTGGGCGCTCGATAGTGACTTTGTAGTAGCCAAAGTCGTCATTTCTAAACACCTTACTGGCGATGCCAACAGGATCATTGTTTGCATCAAGTGTTCTTTCAACATCCACACACGCGAGGTAAGTATCGGTAATTTCCGTGATGTGCTCAGGCGCAAATTCGCAGTTTTTGTTACCTAAGTTCTTACGCAACTTACGGTATAGCAAGCTGGCATCAATCAGCTGCACCTTGCCTTTGCGTGCCTCAGGTTTATTGCTGTTCAACACCCAAATATAAGTGGTAATGCCGGTGTTGTAGAACAGGTTATTAGGTAACTGAACGATGGCATCTAGCATGTCGTTTTCAATAATAAAGCGACGAATGTTACTTTCGCCACCGCCCGCATCACCGGTAAAGAGCGATGAGCCATTATGAACAGAAGCAATCCGGCTGCCTCTTAAATGGTTACTCGCCGCAGCGCCTGTGCTTACGCTCGGATCTTTCATCTTGTTGACCATTTCCATTAAAAAGAGCAGCTGGCCATCACTTGAACGTGGCGTGGCATCCACCACTTCGAGATTTCCCCAATAGTCTTTCAGGCTAACCTTAAAACGCGGGTCAATCACGTCACTACCATCTTTAATATGCTTCTGTTCAGACGCCCAACTCTTACCGTATGGCGGATTAGACAACATAAAGTCAAAGCGTGAAGCCGCGAACTCATCGGTAGACAAGGTTGAGCCTACTTTGATGTTCTCAGGGTTGTTACCTTTGATCATCATGTCCGATTTACAAATCGCGTAGGTCTCGTCGTTGATCTCTTTGCCGTAAAGGTAAACATCTCGGCTGTCGTTCGGGTATTTCTCTTCAATGAAGTTTTGAGATTCAGTCAACATACCACCGCTACCACACGCAGGGTCATACACTGTCATGGTAAGCGGTAACTGGTCTTTCACAGGGTCAAACACCAGGTGCGTCATCAATTCAATCACTTCACGTGGCGTGAAGTGTTCACCTGCTTCTTCGTTGTTTTCTTCGTTGAACTTGCGGATCAACTCTTCGAACACGTAACCCATACCCAGGTTGGTAAGGGCTGGCATCTTGTTGCCATCCGGGTCTTCGACCGTTTCATGAGTTAGGTTGATATAGGGGGAAACAAACTTCTCGACGACATCAAGAAGGACTTGCTTGGAGGCCATATGACGAATTTGCGATTTGAGGTTAAAGCACTCAATGATTTCTTGTACATTTAGACTAAAGCCAAGCAGGTACTCTTCAAAGTTGGCGAGTAATATCTGTTGGTTATTAGTCGCTGTGTTGAACAGGGATTTCAGCGTCCATTTAGATGTATTGTAAAAGACATAACCACTGGCCGCCTTCAACGGTTCATCATCAAGCTCTGTGGCTTGCATCTCTTCTTTTTGGAACTTTACCTCTTCAAGCACGGCTTCTTTGGTGGGTTCAAGTAACGTATCTAAACGTCGTAATACCACCATAGGTAAAATCACATCACGGTACTTACCGCGAACGTACACATCACGTAAACAGTCGTCGGCAATGTTCCAAATAAATGAGATGAGCTTGTTATGTACACTATGTTCCATGTTTCTTTTCCTAAAAAGTAGCCGATAAAGTGTTATACAGGCACTCGGTACTTTTGATAATAAAGAGGATATCAACTAAGAGGCAGCCAGATCATTCATTTATAGCCTGATTAGCTATAATAAAATAACTTATTGAAGGTGAAAAAGCCGCAGGAAGCGAATCTATATTTAGTTGAGTGATTTAAATGGTCGGGACGGCAGGATTTGAACCTGCGACCCCTTGCACCCCATGCAAGTGCGCTACCAAACTGCGCTACGCCCCGACGAAGGCGGGAGCTGTTAAGCTCCGAAGAGGCGCGTATATTACCCTAGCAAAACGCTTGTGAAAAGGGGTTAACGGCCAGATTTGAGGGTTTTGAGGATTTCTTCGAGTTCGCTAATGGTTTGTTTTAATAACTGTTTGTAACGAGCGCTCTCATCAACACTTTGATCCCCTACCAACCACTGCTTGGCACCACTGATCGTGTAGCCTTGATCGTGTAATAAGCTTTTAATCTGGCGGATGATAAGTACATCCTGCTGCTGATAATAGCGGCGATTATTACGCTTAACGGGTTTTATTTGATCGAACTCCTGCTCCCAATACCTTAGTACGTGCGCTTTCACGTCGCATAAAGTAGCTACCTCACCGATGGTAAAATAGCGTTTACTGGGTATAGCAGGAAGATCAGGCTGGCTCGGACCTGCTGTCTGCATAGGCGTCTACACGGTCCTTTAGTTTTTGGCCTGGTCGAAAAGTCACAACGCGGCGTGCTGAAATGGGCACTTCTTCACCGGTTTTTGGGTTTCGACCAGGGCGCTGTCGCTTATCCCGCAGGTCAAAGTTTCCAAAACCGGAAAGCTTGACCTGCTCATTGGCAGCAAGGCTCTCACGAATTTCATCAAAAAAGGATTCAACCATATCTTTAGCTTCACGCTTGTTCAGACCCAACTCTTCGTACAAACGTTCTGCCATGTCTGCCTTTGTTAAAGAACTCATGAACACCACCTTGCCTATTAGTCTCTTAAGGTTGCTCCTACAGCACCAAGTGCCTTAACGACATCTTGCACCGCTGCATTTATCTCATCTTCATTAAGAGTGCGCGATGGATGCTGCCAGGTCAAGCCCAGGGCAACACTTTTTCGTCCTGCTTCAATACCTTGGCCTTGATAAACATCAAAAAGGATCGTCTGTTTGAGGAATTCACCAGCATTTTCCTGCACAGCACTGCGCAATGTGTCATAGGCAACGGCTTCATCAACCAGTAGCGCCAAATCACGGCGCGACTCTGGGAACTTGGATAACTCCGAGAATTTTGCCAAACGCCCTTCAAGCAGAGTATCTAAGCTGAGTTCAAACAGATAAACCGGCCCATTAAGATCGAGCTTTTTAACTAATGCAGGATGCAGTGCCCCAATAAAACCAACCGTCTCACCGCCACGCTCAATACGTGCGCTTTGGCCTGGGTGTAATGCAACGTGCTGATCAGCCACAAAACGGTACTCATTACCTGAGCTGCCCAGATTAAGGACTGCTTCCACATCACCCTTGATATCAAAGAAATCAACCGAAGAGGATTTACCTGTCCAGTTCTCAGGATCACGATTACCACACAGTAAACCCGCTAATACATTTTCCTGAACCAGCCCTTCACCTTTTGGTAAAAAACGCTGCCCTGTTTCAAATAGTCGAACACGAGATTGCTGGCGATTTTGGTTGTATTGCAAAGCTTTGACCAAGCCTGGCCAAATACTGGTACGCATCACTGCCATCTCTGCGGAGATAGGGTTGGCCAGTGCTAGCGCTTCATACTGATCATCAAACTGTTTTTGCAAACCCGCCTCAATAAAGCTATAGGTAATCGCTTCCTGGTAGCCTAACGTCGTAAGTGTGCGGCGCAGAGTCTGAATGGTGACTTTAGATTCATCGATAGGTGTAAAGGGTAGCGTCGCTGTAGGCACTTTTACCGGTAGGTTGTTGTAACCATAAACACGCGCTAACTCTTCGATCAGATCCACTTCAATGCTGATGTCAAAACGATAGGATGGAATAGCTACCGCCCATTCACCTTGACCCGTCGCTTCGATCTGCATCCCTAAGCGAGTTAGGATCTCTTCGATTTCGCTCGCGGGCATATCAAATGCCAACATTGCATTCACTTTTTCATGGCGTAGTGTCACCGAGCGAGCCTTAGGTAAATGCGCTTCGCTGACCGCCTCAGAAACCGGACCGGCCTGACCACCTACGATATCCAAGAGCAAAGCTGTTGCTCGCTCAATCGCCTCATGTTGCAATTGCCAATCAACACCGCGCTCGTAGCGGTGTGATGCATCTGTATGGAGTCCATATGCACGCGCTTTACCAGCAACTGCGATCTGATCAAAGAAAGCACATTCAAGGAATATATCTTTAGATTCAGCAGTGACTCCGGTGGCTTCACCTCCGAAAATACCGGCCATGGCAACCGGGCCGCTTTGGTCTGCAATCACCAAAGTATCAGTGTTTAGGGTCACTTCATTGCCATCTAACAGCGTGAGCTTTTCATCGGCTTTTGGCATACGAACGACAATACTGCCACTGAGCTTATTCAAATCAAACGCATGAAGAGGCTGACCCAGCTCTAGCAACACGTAGTTGGTTACATCTACGACAGGATCAATAGAGCGAATGCCTGATCGGCGCAGCTTCTCCACCATCCATAATGGTGTTTCAGCGGATAAGTCTACATTACGAATTACACGGCCTAAATAACGAGGGCAAGCCTGAGGTGCATCCAAATCAATTGGAAAAGTATCATCGATTGTTGCAGGAACCGGCTTGATCTCAACAAAGCTGACAGGCGCTTTATTCAATACGCCAACTTCACGAGCCAATCCTTTAATGCTCAAACAGTCACCGCGGTTAGGCGTGAGGTCTACATCGATAATTTTATCGTCCAAGCCCAGATATTCACGCAAGCAGGTGCCTACCGGAGCATCCTGAGCCAGCTCCATAATGCCTGCGTGATCATCAGAGATACCAAGTTCATCATCCGCACATAACATGCCAAAGGATTCAACCTGACGCAGTTTGGCTTTCTTGATTTTAAACTCGCCGCCTTCAGGTGTTGGTAACACCGCACCCACCTTTGCATAAGCCGTTTTCAGACCGGCTCTAGCATTAGGGGCACCACAAACCACCTGATAGGTTTCTGTTCCATCTGTTACCGTGCAGACCTGTAGCTTATCGGCATTAGGGTGCTGCTCTGCCGTTAGGATTTCACCTACGACAACATTAGAAAAATCACCTGCGACCGCTTCTACATCATCAACCTCTAAACCCGCCATCGTGATCTGGTCGACCAACGCTTGCGTTGTAATGGAGGGATTGACCAGCTCTCGTAACCACTTTTCACTGAATTTCATGCTGCTTTCCTGAAAATCTTTATATTGCTGCTAATGTCGACCGAGTAGATATAAACTCAGTTGAACTGGTCTAGAAAACGTAGGTCGTTTTCAAAGAACAAGCGCAAATCATTTACGCCGTAACGCAGCATTGCTAATCGCTCAACACCCATACCAAAAGCAAAACCTGTATAGACTTCAGGATCGATGCCTGACATCTCAAATACTTTCGGATGCACCATGCCACAGCCTAGTACTTCTAGCCATTTTCCATCACCGCGATCTATATCTACTTCAATCGAAGGCTCAGTAAATGGGAAGTAAGAGGGACGAAAGCGCACTTTGACATCTTCTTCAAAGAACTCACGTAGAAACTGCTCCAACGTACCCTTCAGGTCAGCAAAGCTAATATTTTTGTCAATTAATAAACCTTCAACCTGATGGAACATCGGCGAATGGGTTTGATCATAATCGCAACGATATACTCGCCCAGGGCAAATAATGCGGATAGGTGGCTGTTGAGTTTCCATCGTACGTACCTGCACACCCGATGTGTGTGTACGCAGCAACGTATTAGCATTGAAATAGAAGGTATCATGCATTGCACGCGCGGGGTGATGGGATGGGATATTCAGCGCTTCGAAGTTGTGATAATCATCTTCGACCTCAGGCCCCTCTGCAACACTGTAGCCAATACCGGCAAAGAAAGCTTCGATACGTTCAAGGGTTTTGGTCACAGGGTGTAAGCCACCAAGGTGCTGGCCACGGCCAGGTAACGTAACATCAACCCGTTCTGATGCCAGTTTTTCTTCTAATGCAGCCCCTTCAAGCAAGGCCTTTCGAGCGTTAATCTGCTCAGAAACCTGCTGGATGGCTTCATTAATTTTAGCACCCGCTGCGGGGCGCTCCTCTGCGGTTAACTTACCTAAACCTTTACGCAAAGCAGTAAGTGGGCTTTTTTTGCCGAGGTACTCAACACGTACCTGATCCAGCTCTTGAAGATTACTCGCAGCGGAAACCGCCTGCGCAGCCTGCTCCAAAAGGCTTGTCATGTTTTCCATTTCCAGCTCCAACCGATTGGGGGGAAGATGAGATCTGATAATCTAATTCAGTCATTCTGCTCAATTGAGATAAATTCAGCGCAATAACCGAAAAAATAGGGGAAGAGTTTGCACCCTTCCCCTATTTTAATACTCAACAACCTCAATAAGAGGCGGGTGCATTACGCCAGAGCAGCTTTCGCTTTCTCGACAACAGCACTAAAGGCTGCCTGTTCGTGAACAGCCAAGTCAGCCAGTACTTTACGGTCGATTTCGATGCTAGCTTTTTTCATACCAGCGATGAAACGGCTGTAAGACAAACCATTCAAACGTGCAGCAGCATTGATACGAGCAATCCACAGAGCGCGGAATTGACGCTTACGCTGACGACGGTCACGGTATGCATACTGACCAGCTTTGATAACTGCCTGTTTAGCTACACGGAATACACGGCTACGAGCACCGTAGTAACCTTTAGCCTGCTTCAGGATTTTCTTATGACGGCGACGAGCCTGAACACCACGTTTTACACGAGCCATTCTTTACCTTCCTATATTCAATTCTGTTAGTGAAAAAACGACTTAGATGTAAGGCAACATGCGACGGATCAGAGCCTGATCTGCAGCGTGTACCTGAAGCATCGGACGAAGCTGACGCTTACGCTTAGTGCTTTTCTTGGTCAGAATGTGACTTTTGAAGGCCTGCTTGTGCTTGAAGCCATTCGCAGTTTTCTTGAAGCGTTTTGCCGCACCACGGCAAGATTTAATCTTTGGCATTTGGAATCTCCACGCATTCGTTAGTTATATGTAACCCATAGAAACAGCAAAAACCCGCAGCCATATCGAAATATAGACGCGGGTTATGCGGCGTTAGGAATTACTTTTTCTTCTTCGGGGCGATCACCATGATCATTTGACGACCTTCCATCTTTGGACGCTGTTCAACGACTGCCAGCTCTTCTAGATCTTTTTCGATCCGAAGTAGTAGCTGCATGCCCAGTTCCTGATGAGCCATCTCACGGCCGCGGAAACGTAATGTAACCTTAGCCTTATCCCCTGCTTCTAGGAAACGTATCAGGTTGCGTAGTTTTACCTGATAATCCCCATCTTCCGTCGCAGGACGGAATTTTATTTCCTTAACCTGGGTCTGATGCTGTTGCTTTTTAGCCTCAGCCATCTTTTTCTTCTGCTCGTATTGGAACTTACCAAAGTCCATCAATTTACATACGATGGGATCTGAGTCAGAAATTTGTACCAAGTCAAGTTCAGCCTCTTGAGCCATCTCAAGAGCCTGATTAAGCGATACGATACCTACCTGTTCACCATCAGAGCCAATCAAACGTAACTCGGATGCTCTGATATTCTCATTAATAGGCGCGCGATTATCACGGGCGCCTCTTCTGTTATCGCGCTTAATTGCTATATCTCCTAATAATTATTCTGTACGGCTCTTCTGTTCCACATCTTTTTTGAGGAAATCTGTGAATGCCTCAATAGTCATAGTGCCAAGATCTTCGCCGGTACGGGTACGCACAGCGACACAGCCGTTTTCGACTTCTTTATCACCAACTACCAAAAGGAAAGGAACCTTCTGAAGAGTACGCTCGCGGATTTTAAAGCCGATCTTCTCGTTTCTCAAGTCCGATATTGCCCTAAAGCCAGAATTATCCAATATTTTTACCACTTTTTCTGAATATTCTGCTTGTTTGTCGGTAATGTTCATAACAACAGCTTGAACAGGTGACAACCAAGTAGGCAATGCTCCGGCGTAGTTTTCAATCAAAATACCGATAAAACGCTCAAACGAACCCAGAATTGCTCGATGCAGCATAACTGGAGTCTCACGTTCGCCGCTCTCATTAACGAATTGTGCGCCTAAGCGCCCTGGCATTGAGAAATCTACCTGTATTGTACCACATTGCCAGACACGTCCGAGACAATCCTTCAAAGAGAATTCAACTTTAGGGCCATAGAAAGCACCTTCACCTGGAAGCTCATCCCAATCGAGGTTGGCATTATCCAGTGCATCAGCCAAGGCTTTTTCCGCTTTATCCCAGATCTCATCCGATCCGACACGCTGTTCAGGGCGAGTGGATAGTTTATAAATCACTTCATTGAAGCCGAAGTCCGCATAAACTTCATGCAGGAAGTCGATAAAGCTAGCGACCTCTTTTTGTATATCATCTTCTGCACAGAAGATATGCGCATCATCCTGAACAAAACCACGTACGCGCATAATACCGTGCAGCGCGCCAGACGGTTCGTTTCGGTGACAACAACCAAACTCTGCTAAACGAAGTGGCAGATCACGGTAAGAGCGCAAACCTTGGTTAAACACCTGAACATGGCCTGGGCAGTTCATAGGCTTGATAGCGAAGTCACGGCTTTCAGAATGAGTGGTGAACATCTCGTCTGAGAACTTATCCCAATGGCCTGATTTTTCCCAAAGCGTACGCTCAACAACTTGTGGCGTTTTTATCTCTTGATAGCCATGGCGACGAAGTTTTTCTCGCATGTAGCTTTCAATATTCTGGTATAGCGTCCATCCATTTGGGTGCCAGAAGACCATACCTGGCGCTTCCTCCTGCAAATGGAAGAGGTTCAGTTGTTTGCCAAGTTTACGGTGGTCACGTTTTTCAGCTTCTTCGAGACGATGCAAGTACGCTTTTAGCTCCTTTTTATCGCCCCATGCAGTACCGTATATGCGCTGCAACATTTCGTTGTTAGAGTCGCCACGCCAGTATGCACCGGCTACTTTCATGAGCTTAAAAGCTTTGATATGCCCCGTAGAAGGCACGTGCGGACCTCGGCAAAGGTCGATAAAGTCACCTTGAGAGTAGAATGATAAATCCTGCCCTTCGGGTACAGCCTGAAGCAGTTCAACCTTATACTTCTCACCCATTTCATCAAACATTTTGGTCGCTTCGTCACGACTCATGATCGAGCGACTAACCGGCAAATTTTGCTTTGCCAGCTCTGCCATTTTCTTCTCGATCTTTTCTAAATCTTCTGGTGTAAAAGCTCTTTCATAAGCGAAGTCGTAGTAAAAACCGTCTTCTATAACAGGGCCTATCGTCACCTGCGCACCCGGGAATAGTTCCTGCACAGCCATCGCCATCAAGTGAGCACATGAGTGGCGAATAACTTCCAGCCCCTCTTCATCTCGTGGCGTAATTAAAGAGAGATCGCTGTCTTTAGCAATGGTATATGTAGTATCTACCAAAGTGCCATTCACTTTACCAGCTAAGGCCGCTTTCGCTAAACCTGCGCCAATATCAGCAGCAACATCAAATACAGTAACCGGGTTAGCAAACTCGCGTTTGCTTCCATCAGGGAGGGTAATGACAGGCATGTTATTTCCTTAAAGTTCTATGGTGGCCGATACGAAGGGCCACTGTGCCGTATAAAAAAGGTGTCACACAAACCAAGTGCTAATCACCAACGGCGGCGATTCTACCGCAAAGCACAACACAATCCCACCTTAGTCGACGGGGATATCTTATTCTGCTTCTTCCAGCTGCCTTCGTGTGTAGAGAATATGCTCGACGGCTACTTTTTTGGCTCTATCTGGATCGCGTTTCATTAGGGCATCATAGATCTGTTCATGCTGCATACGAATACCGTCAGGGTATCGCCCAAAGCGGATAAGCGTACGATTAAGCACCCCATAGATCGCATTGAAATATCGGTTATAAAATAACTGGCTAAACGCCACAATCAGCATGTGATGGCTGGATTCTGCAATCATCATATGAAAACGCAGGTCCGCTTTAGCTTTGGCTAAAGTCGTTTCACCTAAGCTGCGTTGCTGCATACGCTGAAACTCATCACTGATATCCTGTAATTGCTCATCGGTCGCTCTTAACGCCGCAAAATAAGCCGCTTCTCCTTCAAGAAACGCACGTGCATCCAGCACTCGAAGCTGTAGTTCTAAGTGGTCGCCTCCCACTTCTTGCGGCATATCAGCGCGTTGTGCGATCAGATTTTCACATACGCTACGTCCTCCATGCTGGGTCGTAATAAGCTGTGCCAATTCCATTTGCTGGACGACTTCCCGGACAGTGGCTCGAGATATCTGGTATTGATCCGCCAGCTGGCGCTGGGAAGGCAATGCTTGACCAGGTACCAGATCTCCTTTCAAGATCTTACCGGTCAGATCAGCATACAGTTGCTGCTTCTGACGACTCATGATGCGCCTCTCATTTCTTGGTCAGACCAGTTTAGCGCTTAACGTTTATTAAATCAGCCCGCTTGCCTATCTTTGTTATAACTAAGCAAGCACATTGCTCATATAACAAAAATAGTTCAAGAACCTCAGGTATTTGCCATGCAATCATCCCAGAAGCCTATACAGGTTGGTTTATTTGTTACCTGCCTTGTAGATATGTTCCGACCCAGTATCGGATTCGCAACCATTAAGCTATTAGAAAGCGCAGGCTGCCAGGTCGAAGTACCCGAGGCACAAACCTGCTGTGGACAACCCGCTTTTAACTCAGGGGATAAAAAAACCACTCAAGAGATAGCCCGCCAAACTATTCAGGCCTTTGATGGGTACCAGTATGTTGTTGGCCCTTCAGGCTCTTGCATCGGTATGCTGCACTACTATGTAGATCTATTTGATGAGGATGATCCATGGAAGGCCCGCGCTGAGAGCTTAAAAAGCCGCGCTTTTGAAATCACTTCTTTTTTAACTGATGTGCTGGACTTTGATCAGGTACTGGCCAGCTATGAAGGCCACGCAACTTATCATGATTCATGCTCAGGCTTACGGCAACTGGGTATCAAGCAGCAACCCCGAAAGCTCTTAACAAAGGTCGCTAATCTGAAGCTAAGCGAAATGGAAGAAGCTGAAACATGCTGCGGCTTTGGAGGTACTTTTTGTGTCAAGTACGCTGATATCTCTAATCGAATGGTCGAGAATAAATCCACTTATATTCAGGACTCCGGGGCAACTACGCTACTTGGTGGTGATTTAGGTTGTTTACTTAATATGGCAGGTAAGTTGAAACGCGAAGGCCATAACATAGAAGCCCGTCATATCGTTGAAGTACTCGCCGGTATGACGGATGAACCCGCTATAGGCGAAGCGGCCTATTCACTCGGCAAGCCACTGTAGGAGCCTGAATTATGCAGATCAACAGTTCCGCATTTAAAGAAAACGCCCGCATCGCCTTGCATGATGTGAATTTACAAAAGGCTTTGGGTAATTTGAAGGCCGGCTTTCCAACGAAACGCGCCGCCGCTGTCGCTCGTATGCCTGAATTTGAACAACTTCGTGATGAAGGCACTGCGCTCAAAAATCATATTCTCGAAAACTTAGACATCTACCTTGAACAATTCGAGGAGAATGTTGTTAAAAACGGCGGCCACGTACATTGGTGCCGGACTTCGGAAGACGCCTGCAAAACCATACTCGACATCTGTAAAGAGGTGGATGCCAAAACGGTTACCAAAGGTAAGTCAATGGTTTCAGAGGAGATCAATCTGAATGATTACCTTGAGAAAAATGGTGTTGAACCTATAGAAACCGACTTAGGAGAATATATTCTACAACTGCGCGGTGATCACCCAAGTCATATTATCGCACCAGCCATACATCTTAATCTGGAAGATGTGTCTGATATCTTTCACGAAAAGCACCACCGCCCCAAATCCAGTGATCCTGCTGTACTCATGCAAGAAGCTCGTGAAATGCTCCGCCAGAAGTTTGCCTCTGCTGACGTCGGCATCACCGGTGCTAATTTTTTTGTGGCGGAAACCGGCTCTACCATTATTGTGACGAATGAAGGCAACGGCGACCTCACCCAGACCTTACCCAAAACGCATATCGTTGTGACCTCGATCGAGAAGGTCGTGCCTACATTAGAAGATATGACCTTATTCCTGCGCCTGCTAGCGCGCTCGGCCACAGGTCAGGAGTTTACGGTATACAATACATTGTCGACTGGCCCACGTAGAGCAGGAGATCAGGATGGACCAGAAAACTTTCACGTTGTGCTGGTCGACAATGGCCGTAGTGAAATGGTGGGCAGCGAGTTTCAAGAAATGTTGCGTTGTATTCGTTGCTCCGCCTGCATGAACCACTGCCCGGTTTATGGCGCGGTGGGCGGCCACTCTTATGGTTGGGTGTATCCAGGACCTATGGGCTCCGTACTTACACCTAAAATGATAGGTATAGAGAACGCCGGCTTACTACCCAATGCGTCTACATTCTGCGGAAAATGTGAATCAGTCTGCCCTGTACGCATCCCTCTTCCAAAACTGATGCGCCACTGGCGCGAAGATGAATTCAGCCGCCATCTCAGCCCCAAAGCTGTTCGCTGGGGCTTAGGCGGCTGGGCATTCTTTGCTAAACGTCCAGCGCTGTATCGGATTCTCTCCAGTAGCTCGAATCTGTTTTTGCGGTTGGTTGCAGGTAAGAAGGGGCGAATCAAAAAGCTTCCTCTAGCCAGTGGTTGGACTAATTGGCGCGATATGCCAGCACCCAGTGGCAAAACCTTTATGCAACAGTACAAGTCTGGCAAGAAAGATTAATTAGAGGATACCTAAGATGAGTAAAGCAGAGATTTTAGGCAATATCCGCCGCGGCCTAAAACGAGGCGAAGCCTCAACAGAACAGAAAGCATCGGTAGCACAACGGTTATCACGACATACCCGTAATCTAGTTCCACAAAGAGCCCAATTACCCCATGAAGAGCAGATTAAACTCTTTATTGAGATGGCCAAAGAAGCGGCTGCCGAGGTGTTTGAACTTGAGAGCATTGATGATGTGCCTGCGATTTGCAACCAGTGGCTCACCTCTCATGGGCTGACACATATAGTGACTGGCAGTGACAGCGAGCTGCTATCGCTTGATTGGTCTAAAGCAGAAAACATCGCAACCGAGCAACGAGTCGCTCAAGTGGGAGATCAAGCCAGTTTAACGCTTAGCTTTGCGGGTATCGCTGAAACTGGGACCTTAATGCTCCACTCACGAGAGGAAAGTCCAACGACGCTAAATTTTCTGCCGGATACCCATTTTGTCGTACTGAATCGATCAGATATCGTAGGCCCCTATGAAGATGCTTGGCAGAAGCTGCGAGAGTCAACAAATGGAGAGATGCCCAGAACCGTCAATATGATCACGGGCCCTTCTCGCAGTGCCGATATAGAGCAAAAGCTGCAAATGGGTGCCCACGGCCCCAAAGACCTGATTATTCTCTTAATCAATCGATGATATAACCTTGCGTAGCATACAAAGGGCGTAAACACGCCCCTTTGTATTTCGAGAATACTTTATTTAGTCGCGGCTTTCTCGATAGCTGCACCGCCTTTCTTCAGATCTTTGCCAATCCCTTCAACAGTACTACATCCTGAAACAGCAAAGCCCAAAACCAACGCCAATAAAGTAATTGATAACTTTTTCATTCATAGTCCTAAATCAATAACAGAAATTATCAGTTCACCCGTAGACAATAACAGGTTGGAATAATTCAGTGAAGTCACTCAAGACTAACATACACGTAGCTTTCTACGGGATAAAAAAAACGGCTACCACTGATGTGATAGCCGCTAAAGGCCTTTTGCTATTTAAGTGATTAACGTCGCTCCCGACAGTTACCTTGGAAGTAACAAGGAGAACTACGTTTAATCGCGATAAGCTTCAACACTTGGGCAAGAACAGATAAAGTTCCTATCCCCATAAACATTATCGACGCGATTAACGGCAGGCCAGAACTTACTATCGCGAGTTGACGCGGTAGGAAATACTGCTTCATCGCGGCTATAAGCTCGATTCCACTCTGCTGTAATGTCTACCATGGTATGCGGCGCATGATACAGAGGGTTATCTTCTGCTGGCCATTCACCACTTTGCACTTTCGCGATCTCCTGACGAATCATCACCATCGCTTCGATAAAGCGATCCAGCTCTACCTTAGATTCTGACTCTGTTGGCTCGATCATCAACGTTCCCGCAACAGGGAAAGACATCGTCGGCGCGTGGAAACCATAATCCATTAAACGCTTAGCAATATCTTCTTCTGTTACACCAGATGCTTCTTTGATCGGTCGAATATCAACGATGCACTCATGGGCAACCTTGTTATTACGTCCGCGGTAAAGAATTGGATAATGCTCGGCTAATTTTTCTGTCAGATAGTTTGCGCCCAGAATCGCATTTTGCGTCGACGCTTTCAGACCTGACTTACCCAGAAGACGAATGTACATATAGCTGATTGGCAAGATAGCACCTGAGCCATAAGGCGATGCCGATACAGCACCTACATCTGATTCCAGACCATTTACGGGTGTCACGCCATGGTTTGGTAAAAACGGCGCTAGATGACTTTTAACACCGATTGGCCCCATACCAGGTCCACCACCGCCATGCGGGATAGCGAAGGTTTTATGCAGATTAAGGTGAGAAACATCAGAGCCCATCAGTCCTGGCTTAGCAAGACCAACCTGAGCATTCATGTTTGCACCATCCATATACACCTGACCACCATGCTGATGAATAATGTCACAGATCTCAACGATCTCTTCTTCATAAACACCGTGAGTCGATGGATAGGTAATCATCAATGTTGATAGATCAGCACTATGCTCTTGCGCCTTAGCACGCAGATCTTCCACATCCACGTTCCCCTTCTCATCACACTCCACAATGACAATTTTCATATTCATCATTGCAGCAGAAGCGGGGTTAGTTCCGTGAGCAGAAGAAGGGATCAAGCAGATGTTGCGATGCCCCTGACCGATGGATTCCTGATACTTACGAATCGCTAGCAGTCCCGCATATTCACCCGATGCACCCGAGTTAGGCTGTAGAGATACCGCATCATAACCGGTAATCTCTTCTAACATTGTTTGTAGCTCTGTGAACATTTCCAGATACCCTGTCGTTTGATCCTTAGGAGCAAACGGGTGGATATTGGCGAACTCAGGCCAAGTTACAGGGATCATCTGCGCTGTTGCATTCAGCTTCATGGTGCAAGATCCGAGAGGGATCATGCCATGAGTCAGTGAGTAATCTTTATTTTCCAGCTTTTTCAGGTAACGCAACATGTCCGTTTCTGAATGGTAGCGGTTAAAGACTGGATGGCTGAGTATCGCATCCTGACGGCGCATTTCACCACGAATACCGGTATCACCCGATGCCACAATACCCGCATCAATAGCCAATACATCCAAACCATGATCCGAGCCTAGGAAAATATCAAACAGCTGCGCAACATCGGCTGCCGTGGTTGACTCATCCAAGCTGACACCTAGCTGATTCTCACCCACTTTTCGTAGGTTGCACCCGTGATCTAAAGCGCGCTGATAAATCGCAGCCTGCTGTTGACCGACATTTAAGGTAACCGTGTCAAAGTAGGTGCTGTTACCAGACATCCCCTTCTCCGCCAGACCTGTTGCCAAAATTGCTGCTAATCGGTGAATGCGCTCAGCAATCGCCTTCAAGCCTTCAGGTCCGTGGTAAACGGCATACATAGCCGCCATATTGGCGAGCAATGCCTGCGCGGTACAGATATTTGAAGTCGCTTTATCACGGCGAATGTGCTGTTCTCGAGTTTGCATAGCCATACGTAAGGCTTGATTACCACGTGCATCAACAGAGACACCAATAATACGACCAGGAACAGAACGCTTAAGCTTATCGCTGGAAGCAAAGAAAGCCGCATGAGGGCCACCAAAGCCCATTGGGACACCCAAACGCTGGGCTGATCCCAAAACAACATCCGCACCCAGTTCACCAGGGGATTTTAAAAGCACCAGCGCCATAGGATCCGCAGCAACCGACACCATAGCATTCTGCGACTTCGCCGCATCAATAATGGATTTAATATCGGTAATATCGCCATAAGTGCTCGGGTATTGCAGTTGTACGCCAAAGACATCATGGTTAGATAACTCACTTGGGTTAGCGACTACAATCTCAAAGCCAAAATATTCAGCGCGGGTTTTAATAACCTCTATCGTTTGCGGATGTACGTCGTCCGCGATGAAGAAAGTATTGCTTTTCTTGCGGTTCGAGCGCTTACAGAGCGTCATCGCTTCAGCAGCAGCTGTCGCCTCATCCAGCAAGGAGGCATTGGCCAGATCCATACCGGTAAGATCCATCACCATCTGCTGGAAGTTCAGCAGGGACTCTAAACGCCCCTGAGCGATCTCTGGCTGGTAAGGTGTATAAGCTGTATACCAACCCGGATTTTCCAAAACATTACGTAAAATAACGTTGGGCACCAAGGTATTATGATATCCCATGCCAATATACGACTTATGTACTTTGTTTTTTGATGCTAAAGACTTCAGGTAGCTTAATGCTTCTACTTCTGTCTGTGAGTCATCCATAGACAAAGCGTCATCCAAACGAATGGAGCCCGGTAGCGTTTGCTGAATCAGGTCATCTAAAGAGGAGGCTCCTACAACCTCCAGCATCGCCTGCTTATCATCCGGTGATAAGCCGATATGACGTCGGGTAAAATCATGCTTTTGTTCAAGTTCACTCAGAGTACGTTTTTCCACTTTTGGATTACCCCTCTTCAGCGACGTTTGCCTCATAGGCATCTGCGCTCAGTAGATCGTTTAGCTCTTCAGCATCGGCAAGTTTGATTTTTGCAATCCAGCCATCTTCAAATGCTGACTCGTTAATAGTTTCTGGCGCATCTTCGAGCGCATCGTTAACGGCAACCACTTCACCTGTGACCGGGGAATAGATATCAGAAGCTGCTTTTACAGACTCGACCAGAGAAAACTCTTCGCCCTTATCTACATTACGGCCAACTTCCGGCACTTCCACAAATACCACATCACCGAGCAGCTCTTGAGCATGGTCAGTAATACCAACTGTTACAGTGCCATCACCATTATCAAGAACCCATTCATGGGAGGCGGTATATTTCAAATTAGCGGGTACACTCATGATTTTTTCCTATCTTGGTTCATTCAGGCTCGCTTCACGCAGCGGCACCTGCATTAAAATTCGATTCAATGTTGATCAATTATACAGCGGGAAACGCAGACATAATGCTTCAACCTGCGCCTTAACGTTGGCTTCTACGGTGGCATCCCCCTCTGGGTTAGCGACTAAACCATCCAGAACATCACTAATAAGGTGTCCAATTAAACGGAACTCCTCTTCACCAAAGCCACGCGTTGTACCGGCTGGTGTTCCTAAACGAATACCCGATGTCACCATGGGTTTCTCTGGGTCAAAAGGGATACCATTTTTATTACAAGTAATCCCGGCACGCTCCAATGCCTCTTCTACCTGATTACCCTTCAATCCTTTGGGGCGTAAGTCTACCAACATTAGATGCGTATCAGTACCACCTGTGACGATATCGCAGCCTCGTTCAACCATAACGCTAGCCAATGCTCTTGCGTTATCAACGACTTGTTGAATATAAGTTTTAAACTCAGGTTGAAGTGCTTCGCCAAAAGCAACCGCCTTGGCAGCGATCACGTGCATCAACGGCCCACCCTGTAACCCTGGAAACACCGCTGAGTTAAACTTTTTACCCAGCTCCAAATCATTGGAAAGAATCATGCCACCACGTGGGCCACGCAATGTTTTGTGTGTAGTCGTTGTTACAACATGGGCGTGAGACATTGGACTTGGATGTGCACCCGTAGCGACTAAGCCTGCGATGTGTGCCATATCAACCATCAAATACGCACCAACCTTATCGGCAATTTGACGAAAACGGGCAAAATCAATTTTACGAGGAATCGCAGAGCCACCAGCAATAATCAATTTCGGTTGCACTTCTACCGCTAGTGCTTCAACCGCATCATAATCGATACGCTGGGTCTCTTGAGAAACGCCGTATTGCACAGCATTGAACCACTTACCCGATTGTGCAGGCCGCGCTCCGTGAGTCAGGTGGCCACCCGCATCTAGCGACATACCTAAAATCGTATCGCCCGGCTGCAACAAAGCCATAAAAACCGCGCCGTTGGCTTGCGCCCCCGAGTGAGGCTGAACGTTCACATATTCACAGTCAAACAGTTGCTTGGCACGCTCAATCGCTAGCGCTTCGGCCTTATCAACAAACTCGCAACCACCGTAATAACGTCGTCCGGGATAACCTTCGGCATACTTATTGGTCAACACCGTACCCTGTGCTTGCATGACTGCTTTGGAAACAATATTTTCTGATGCAATCAGTTCAATCTGGGTGTTCTGGCGATGAAACTCCTCCTGCACCGCCTGCTCAATGGCTGCATCACTTTCGGATAAGTTCCGCGAAAAGAAATCAGAAAGCGCTGCTGTATTATGCTGTTGCGTCATTTTATTTTTCTCTTTGACTGAAAGTTAATACGATCAACAAGCCACTACGTTTACCGCAAGGCCACCTGTTGAGGTTTCTTTGTATTTTGCCTGCATATCAACACCAGTTTGGCGCATCGTTTCAATAACACTATCCAGTGAGACATGGTGTTCTCCACTGCCTCGCAAAGCCAGTCTAGCCGCGTTAATCGCTTTAACAGCGCCCATGGTGTTGCGCTCGATACAGGGGACTTGCACTAAGCCACCGATCGGATCACACGTGAGACCTAAATTGTGCTCCATGCCAATCTCGGCGGCATTTTCAACTTGTGTATTAGTGCCACCCATCACAGCACACAGAGCACCAGCGGCCATCGAGCACGCCACGCCAATTTCACCTTGGCACCCCACTTCAGCAGCGGAGATAGATGCGTTCTTTTTATACAACATGCCAATAGCGGCAGCGGTTGCTAGAAACTGTTTAATACCGGCGTCATTACTGGTCGGAATAAATCGAACGTAGTAAGCCAAAACAGCTGGAATAACCCCGGCAGCGCCATTAGTGGGTGCCGTGACGACTCGACCTCCTGCCGCATTCTCTTCATTCACAGCCATCGCATAGAGATTGATCCAGTCCATCACTGTCAGCTGGTCTTTCAATCCCGCTTCTGGCTTATCTGTTAACTCTTTACGCAAAGCATGAGCACGGCGCTTAATATTCAGACCACCAGGTAACATACCTGTCTCACGACAACCACGATCAATACAATCGCTCATCACCTGCCATAACTGCATCAAACCTGCATCGACCTCTGACCCAGACCGCCAGGCTGCCTCATTTTTTATAACAACATCCGCTATAGATAAGCCGTTATCGTTTGCCACCGCTAACAGTTGTTTAGCATTCTCAAAAGGATAGCGCAGCTCAATGGTAGACACGACATGACTCTGACCTTGATCATTTGTTTCGGCATCACTTAAGACAAAACCTCCTCCGACGGAGTAAAAAACAGCTTCATGCAACACGATACCAGCGGAATCATAGGCCCGGAATCGCATGCCATTTGGATGCTTGGGCAGGGATTCGCCAAAATTAAAGCACAGATGGGAATCATACTTGAAAGGGATAGAGTGCTTCGAGCCTAGTAGCAACTGCCCAGTCTCTTTTACCTCTTGGATATAACCACTGACTTTATCTGGGTCGATAAGGTCTGGCTTCTCCCCTAAGAGCCCCAATATTACAGCGATATCTGTAGAGTGGCCTTTACCTGTCATCGCCAGCGAGCCAAATAGTCCCACTTGCACACTGGCCACTTGATCAAATTGCTGACGTGCCTCTAACTCCTCCAAAAACCGATTCGCAGCCACCATTGGGCCGACGGTATGAGAAGAAGAAGGACCGATACCTACTTTAAATAGATCAAAAATACTCAACGCCATGGCGCCGTCTCCACATTATTTTTATCGTTATATAAAGACATTAGTGCAATATCTGCCACCCTAGAAGCATCTTAGCCTAGCAACATTGTTTCCCAAAATCAAAATAAATTTCCTATAGGAAACTTTCATTGATACAAGGTATGACTAGATTACTGATTTAAAGCCACTTTCTAGATTTACCAGTATCTGCAGCAATAAAGCGCAAAACCCACGTTACACACAGTCGGCGATTTTCAGCTTGCACATAGGATTATGATAAGATAACTTGTTTCCTATTGGAAACTTTGTGTATTAAATGTGACCAATAAAAAACTCTCTCCATCAACAATAAAAATAAATTTTGAGGTGAGCTATCTATGGATACTCTTTCTACCCTGATCGGTGAAATCAACGGCATCGTTTGGGGACCACTTATGCTGGTCTTAATACTCGGTGTCGGTCTCTTTCTTATGCTCGGCTTACGTTTAATGCCTATCCTAAAGTTAAGCACTGGATTTAAGTTGCTTTTTGAAGGCCGAAGCGCCAAAAAAGGCGAAGAGAACGAAGGGGAAATATCCCCCTTCCAAGCACTGATGACGGCGCTATCAGCAACCGTCGGTACAGGTAATATAGCGGGCGTCGCAACGGCTGTCTTTTTAGGCGGTCCAGGTGCACTCTTTTGGATGTGGTGTACCGCCCTTGTCGGTATGGCAACCAAATACTCGGAAGCGGTACTAGCAGTAAAGTACCGCGAAGTCGACGAAGAAGGCCGCCACGTAGGTGGCCCTATGTATTACATTAAAAATGGTTTAGGTGCTAAATGGGCTTGGTTAGGTACTGCGTTCGCCATTTTCGGTGCCGTAGCCGCTTTTGGCATTGGCAATACCGTGCAATCGAACTCTGTTGCAGACGTACTACATTCTAATTTCGGGCTAAATACTTGGGTAACAGGTGCTATCTTAATGGCATTAGTGGGAGCCGTATTAATCGGTGGTATTAAGCGCATCGGCCATGTTGCTGGCGCACTGGTTCCCTTAATGGCAATAGCTTATCTGGGTGCAGGACTCGTAGTACTTGCCATTAATGCTGATGCGATTCCTCATGCACTGGATCTCGTATTTACCCATGCCTTTACACCGTCAGCCGCCGAGGGGGGCTTTGCTGGTGCTGCCGTCTGGATGGCTATTCGTTTTGGTGTGGCGCGAGGCATCTTTTCTAACGAAGCCGGGCTAGGTTCTGCACCTATTGCCCACGCTGCGGCTCAGACAAAAGATCCTGTTCGCCAGGGCTTGGTTGCTATGCTAGGCACCTTTATTGATACGATCATAATCTGCTCTATTACGGGGTTGGTTATTATCACCTCAGGCGAGTGGACTTCAGGCGTCTCGGGAGCGGCACTAACCTCGGCTGCTTTTTCCCATGCGCTACCTGGGCTCGGCAATTATATCGTAGCCATCGCGTTAGCTATTTTTGCATTTACCACCATTATTGGTTGGTCATTCTACGGAGAGCGATGTGTCGAGTTTCTTTTTGGTGTAAAAGCGATCACTCCTTACCGAATCCTGTGGATTATTGCTGTGCCGATTGGCGCGGGTGTCAGTTTAGATTTTATCTGGCTTTTGGCTGATACCCTGAATGCAATGATGGCTATCCCCAACTTGATCGCATTAACACTTTTAAGTCCTGTCGTGTTTTCTTTGACTCGCGAGTACTTTAATCGAAATAACCACCCTAACTAATCATAAACGGGAGGCTATCAAACGCCTCCCTCTGCCTACTTTGACATGTGGAGACAAAAGATGACTGATTCACAAACAGCTGAACTCAATAAAACCCCGCTCTTTGCATTACATCATGAGCTCGGCGCTAAAATGGTACCGTTCGCAGGATTCTCAATGCCAGTGCAGTACCCGCTGGGCGTGAAGAAGGAACATTTACAAACTCGTAACCAGGCAGGCTTATTTGATGTATCACACATGGGGCAAGTTCGCTTAACGGGCCCTAAAGCGGCAGCAGCCTTAGAGAAGCTTGTACCGGTGGATATTATTGATCTACCCGAAGGTAAACAGCGCTATGCCCTATTCACCAACGAGCAGGGAGGCATCATGGATGACTTGATGGTCACAAATTATGGCGACTGGATCTACGTAGTAGTCAATGCCGCTTGCAAAGAGCAAGATATTGCTCATATGAGGGCAAATCTAGGTACAGACGTAGAACTTGAAGTATTAGATGATCGGGCTCTCATCGCTATTCAAGGCCCAACTGCAGCCGCTGCAGTTGCTCGTATTCAGCCAGCCGTTGCTGAGATGGTGTTCATGGACTCTCGCATCATGATGATTGATGGTGTTGAGTGTTTCATCTCTCGCTCTGGTTACACGGGTGAAGATGGTTTCGAAATTTCCATTCCTGCTGCTGATGCCGAGCGTCTGACTCGCCTCTTTCTTGAGCAACCTGAGATCGAAGCAATTGGTTTAGGTGCACGAGATTCGTTACGCCTAGAATCAGGCCTGTGCTTGTACGGTCATGATCTGGATAACACTACAACACCCCTTGAAGGCAGCTTGATCTGGGCGATATCCAAATGTCGTCGTGCCGAGGGTGAGCGCGCAGGCGGCTTCCCAGGTGCTGATATTATTCTAGAACAGATAGAAAAGAAGAACTGGTCACGCAAGCGCGTTGGTTTATTAGGTGAAGGTCGAGCACCTGTTCGTGAAGGTACAGAGCTTTTTGATGCTGATAATAACCGTATTGGCATAGTCACCAGCGGCACCTATGGTCCGACGATTGAGGCACCCGTTGCTATGGGATATGTCGATACAGCATTTAGCACATTAGACACCCAAGTATTTGCTGAAGTACGTGGTAAAAAATTACCTATGACCGTAGCTCGAATGCCATTTATCGAACAGCGCTACTATCGTGGTTAATCAATAAAAAAGTGGAGGCAAGCTATGCAGCAGGCTCAATCAAACACAGATGCTCTGGTTCATATCGCTATCGGTACACATATTGATCAGGATAATCGTGTACAGGGTATTCGTGTGCACGAACGCCCTTTTATCGGTGATTTACAACTCGATGCTGATCCAGATAATCCTGCCTTGCTGATTGCTGTTGGCGAGATGCTAGGAGTAAAGCAGCCGCTGAGCGCTTGCCGCCTCACCTGTTTAGGGTCGTTAGCGATTGTATGGTTAAGCGATCAGCACTGGTTGGTTCTGCGTTTACCAGGTGAACAGGGCTCGCTAGCAACGCTGTTGCAACGTACCTTTGGCGACGATTTACACCTTGACCGCAATCAAACTGGTACCACGCTTTTGGCACACCTAAACCCTGCAGCTATCAATTACCTGCTAAGCTCGGAAAACACACGAACCTTTCGTAAGCAGCCTGAAGCTCAAATAACCACTACGGGTACCCAAGCGATCCGTATTGAGTCCATAGAGTCCAACGATGCATTCGAGCTTTTGGTCAGGAAAGGTTACGCAAACCAACTCTGGGATTGGCTAAGCGTAAGCTGAACTATTGAAACAAGTCTCGCTGAGTGGCAATCAACTCAGCGAAGCTTTCTTCTTTAAAACATAAGATAGCATCGACCACAGGCATCAATTGCTTTTCAATGTAATGCTCATAGTCAATGGGAGATCTGAGCTGTTCGATAGGTTCAGGCCCACTCACGGTCATCACATAGCTGACATGATCACCCGGCTGATAGGGATCTGCTCTTCCTTGCTGTTGCCAATAAATCTGCGCTTTAAGTGCCGCCTGAACATGGGGCGGCTTCATTCGCAGATAGGCATCCAGTGGCTGGCGTAAGCGCCGACGATAAACCAACTGATCATCAAGGCGACCTGCGCGTAAGTCATTTACCAACGCTTTTAAGTACGGTCGATACGGCTGCTCAGTAAAAACAGCTTCATAGAGATTTTTTTGCACCTCTCGGGCTAACGGTGTCCAGTCGGAACGGACATTTTCTAACCCTTTGAAAACTAGCTTACTCTTCCCATCCGCTTGACGCTGTAAACCTGCATAGCGCTTTTTGCTGCCCTTTTCAGAATGGCGCATACGCGGCATCAAGAAACGCGTAAAGAGCGTTTCATACTCCAATTCTAAAAAACATGGCGTGTTGAACTGTTTTTCAACCTGCGCTTTCCACCAGTCGTTCAAATAGGAGGCGAGTTCTCTGCCACGCTGTTCAGCAGCCTGCTCATTGAATGTCTCTCCCAAAAGCACAAACACCGAGTCAGTATCCCCATAGATCACTTGGTGACCAAAATAGCGCTCAATCTCATCTCGCGTTTGTTGGAGAATCTGATGACCTCTTAGTGTAATAGAACCTGACAAGCGTTGATCGAAGAAGCGACATACATCAGAACCCAACACCCCATAAAAAGAGTTCATGATAATTTTAATCGCTTGAGAAAACACAGCGTTTTTATTCTGCTTGGCCAAATCCCGCGCACACCACAACTCTTCAATAATCGTGGGTAAAATCGCTTTGGATTTGCTAAAAATTGCACCGTTAAACCCAGGGACAAGATCATCTTCATCAGCCCCTTCTTTAAGACCTTCAGCCAACCCAGCGGGGTCAATGCGAAACGTTCTGATAATACTGGGATATAGGCTTTTAAAGTCCAGTACTAGAACTTGCTGGTAGAGTCCAGGCTGTGATTCCATCACAAACCCACCCGGTGCATCCATACCTCTGACGCCCGAAGCATACTCAGGCGCTACATAACCGGCTCTATGCAATCGGGGTAGATACTGAAAATCAAAAGCCGCCGCCGAACCGCCTACCTTATCTAGAGACAAGCCTGTCAGTCGAGTTCGCTCCAACAAATATTCGATTAACTGTGTTTCTTCGAAGATATCCCAAACCAGCTTGCAATCTTCCAAGTTATAACGGGCCAGTGCTGTTTTATCTTCACGGTATAACCGCTGAATCTCTGAGCCTCTATCATTAGGCTGGTGGATCAGTTTTCCGCGCTGAAAAAGTTGCTGGGAAACGTATTCCAGTGCATAGCTTTCAAAGTGATAGGTTGCGCCTTTGAGCGCATCGATACCATCGATGACTAAGCGCCCTTCCAACCGCACGTACCATTTACCGGCTTCAGAACGGACCACTTTGAGTGGCTGATTGTCCCGCCCTAAGCGCAGTGGTATCTTTAACGCTTCAGCGCGCTCTGCTAGTACTCTGAAGTCAAAACCGACAACGTTCCAACCAATAAACAGGTCCGGGTCATACTTGTCGACCTGATGAATAAAGCCCCGAATAAGAGACGCTTCATCAGGGTAACAAACCACATTTTCGGGGTGCTCAGATGACTCTATTTCACCACGCATGAGTACCACGGAAATATCTGCCCCATATAAACCGATCGAGTGTATTCGATCGGCTTTCATGGAGGTTTCTAAATCAATAGACAGTACTTTTAAAGTGGGGCGAAACTCAACCGGCTGCAAACGCACTCCACTAGAGATCGGATTGACTTCAGCCCCACCGAAGATGAAGCGCTCCATCAAATAGCGATCTACCGGGCGGATATCCTCCTCCATCATCACTATCTGATGCGATGTCAGTATTTCGCAGATTTGCCGTTGCAGAGCCAGAGATTGACAGTAGATCCCCGCAACTGGCTGTTGGTTAAGGTCTACGAGCTTGAGAGGGTTGATACGCCACCCTACCAGATGAGAAAGTAAGCCAGATATCCGATCACTATCTGAAGCTAAGACAAAAAAAACGCTCTCTTGGCCTTGAATAGTGAACAGCTCAGCTCCGGTTGCGTGCCGTAACCAATAGCGCAACTGTATACCGTCAGACTGATCTTGCTGATGGCGTGACAACACGAAGCCCCGCAACAGCGACATTGATCAACCTACTGCGAACGGCGTAACCACTTCCAAGCCACTAAACTCTGCTTCCAGCAAAGCTTGATGTTTTTGCTGGAAAAGCAGTTTTAAGTTAGGGCCCGCATCCATGGTGAAATAGACAGGAACACCCGCTTCTCTAAGTTGCCAAACTTTTTGCATGGCCATAAGGGACTCAGGCTTCCAGTAAACCAAAGGGGGCCAAGAGGCGATCATGGTAGCGTGCATAGACATCGCGTTATGTTCAGCCGTTGCTCCGAGTGCTTCAAAGTCCTGAGACTGCAAAGCAGCATGTAGCTTTTCTAGATCCTCTGCTGCTTGCGCCGGCCAACTACCATAAAGATGCGCGGTGTCGATGGTTCTCTTCATACCACTGCGAGAGTCTACCGCTTTTTGACCGGTACTGACCTTTACCAAGCCAATACAGAAATCGGGCCAGCAAACGGGAATAGGAACCCCATGACTGTCCATACCATCAGCTTGTTGGCCCATTTGCCACTCAACAAAACCCGAATAAATAGAACGCGACGCACTGCCACTGCCCATTCGAGCAAACACAGAGAGTACGGTGTCCTCAAGATCCAACGAGAAGAATCGATTCAGCGCCAACGTAAGTGCTGCAAAACCTGATGCTGACGAGGCCAACCCTGCGGCTGTAGGAATGTTATTGCGAGTATCAACCACTAATGGAAGCATCTGATCACGACGAAAGAGGTCGACAAAGGAAACGACTTTTTTTGCGAACGCTTGCTCTAATGGTAACGATTTCCCATTGAGAAAGACTTCATCCTTACCTGATGATGATGGCCGTATTTGCGTATGGCTACCCAGGTGCGCTAACGAAACGGATAAACTGGAGTTAACGGGCAAGTTAAGCACCTTATCCCTTTTCCCCCAATATTTACATAAAGCGATGTTACTGGGCGCAAACGCCTCTGCCTGCTCCCCAAACACTAAATGATTCGGTAAATACCGGCCAACAATATCCGCTTTAGTTAACATCGCATAATACCCCTGTATTACTCACCGCCACATTAATGCGCTCGTACGGTACAGATAAAGATGTATCCTCCCCTAAGGCAATTACACAATCGCCTAAACCCGAGCCAGAAATCTTAACACCCCGTATGGCTGACGACTCTCTTAACCGATAGATAATATCCGAGAGCACTGCATCATTCACACCTAAGGCATCCATCAACCCCTGATAGAGGTTCATTAACTGCCCAAGCTGTTGCCAATCTTGACTTGCAACCGCTGACTCTGCCGTTAGTGTGGTTTCATTCATAAGTTGATAAAGCGACCGGTATAGCTCTGGGAAAGCTTGAGTCGACTCAGCAACACGCGCCAGCACGTCCGGGGTCTTAGTTTTGTAGCCTGCATAGTAAAGCGATATAGCTGGTAATCCTGGCAAAGGTGAGATTTGTCGGGGCGATACCGTATAGGCAATTAGGCCACCATAGACACTGGCTGCTAGGTCTGTGCCCGAACCTCTTCCTTGAACACCGTGAACAACAGATAAAGCATGCTCAAATAGTTCTTCCGGCCCAACCTGGTCACCTCGAAAAGCCAGCAACGCTTTTACTGTCGCCACCGTCACTGCTGCAGAAGACCCTAATCCAACCGTATGGGAGAACTCTGACTCAATATGCAGTTCAAAGCCAGATGAAAGCTGTGTTTTGCATTGATTAATCGCAAAGAGCACAAAGCTTAATCGCGAATCATCAGGTAGTTCATCTAAAGAACCTTGATACTGAGCCAAGGCTGACCGAATAACAATGTTACGATCAGATCTTGGATTCAAAGTTACGTGTATGCGTTTATCGACCGCACAAGCAATGGCACGGTGGCCAAAAAGCACGGCATGCTCACCCATCAGCATTAAACTGCCCGGCGCTGAAACTTTAATCTCCGATATAACGTGCACCTTGAAAATCCTCTTCTACGCTTCCCCAGCAATACCCCGGATACTCAGTCATTAACTCGCTAAAATTACCATCCGGCCAATAAGCAAGTACCAAGCCCGCTGCGTCACCTTTATGAGCTCCAGCACCGCTTATTTTAGCGGCGCCACCCGCCCGTTCAATGCGTTCAATAAAGCGTGACGCTGAACAAGGAACCACACCAATACGTTTTAGAAGCTGGTGATTCTCACGAATAAGCTCTATGACGGCATGATGTGCCGCCATCTCATGTATTAACTGTTCTGTAATGCTGGAGAACTCATCCCACAAAATCGCATCCGCTTCATGAGTTTGGCGCACAAATTGTACACACTCACCCGTAGATACCATGGGTTTTCCAGTAAACACCCAGAACCACCCAGGCCCAAGAGAAATATCCAGCTTCCTGACCTGCTGGTTCTGGATATGATTCATACCACCATAGGTAACAGCCGCCGCATCAATTGCGCTCCCTCGACCATGCTGTAAACGCTCACAAAAACGGACCATTTCAAAGCGCTGATCAATACTAAGCGGTTTTTCCAGCAGGTGTTCGTAAAGTACCAATGTTGCAGCGATAGCAGAAGCAGAAGAGCCCATGCCAGCTCCAGGAGGTAAATCCGAATGACTAGAAAGCCTACCCGGCATAGGAAGATAACTTTGACTGGATGCGCGCCCCGGAACAGGCAAATGATGAATTAACGATGACAAGGTGTATATCAGCAGATCATCGGGTTTATTAAGAATCTGCTGTATCGGCAACTGCCCTTGAAGAAAATCCTCAAAGCGGGAGTCAAGTTTCTTTTTAAGAGAACCCAATGCATTGAGCGGGTAATGCACACCTGACGAGATACCAGAAAAGAGGGTATTAATGGTTTTACTTTCGCTCAAGGGTCTAAAACTGACTACCGTATGCTTGCGAACTGCCACGGCAACCGCCTGTGCACCATATACAACTGAGTGTTCACCACTCAGGATTATTTTACCTGGGGCACAGGCTCGCATCAGATAGCGACGTATTCGCGTTTATGATGCGCAATAGCAGCTAGGCGAAAACGCCCTTGAGATCCGCTTGCTGCAATCTCATGCACATCACCATCTTGCGGATCGGGTGCTTTATAAAGATGGAGATACTCCTCGTAACTTACCTCTTTACGCAGCTCTAACATCATCCGGTGCTCAGACGTAAATAAGCAGTGTTGGTAACCCTGGACAACACAACCTGAAAAAAACTCAGCCACGCAACCGGAACCATAACTGAAAAAACCTATGCGCTTACCAGACAAGTCCTGCTGTTGATTCTCCAACAAGGAAGCTAAACCAATATACATGGATGCTGTATAACTGTTACCAATGATGCGGTTGTACGACAGCGTATCTTCGATTTGTTGCTCTAAAGCCTCCGCCGAAAGCTCGCTTTTGTTTACTTTGGCCAAATGCTGATGGGCTTTCTGTGCCATTCTGCTAAAAGGTAAGTGGTAACAGAAATGGCTAAAGTCAGCGAAGGATAAAGCGCTAGCCTCACGGAAATGCTCCCACGCTTTTTTAAGCGCTCTCAGATAGATTTTCGTTGAGTACTTACCATCAACCAGTGCTGTTTTTCGATAGTTTGGCCGCCAAAAGTCCATAACATCTTCTGCGTAGTTACCTACTTCTGGGTCAATAGATAGCACACGAGGGTTAGCAGTGATCATGATCGCAACAGCACCGCAGCCTTGAGTTGCTTCTCCTGGGGTATTCAAATCATATCGGGCAATATCAGACGCTATCACCAATACTTTTTTCTCTGGCTGGCGCGCAACCAATGCACACGCCATCTGAATAGCGGCAGTCGCACTGTAACACGCCTGTTTCAACTCGACGATACGGCAGTTCTCGTTTAAGCCCAATAAGCGATGAACATAAACACCTGCGGCTTTTGACTGGTCAATACCAGTTTCCGTGGCAAAGAGCAGACTGGAAACCTGTTCCCCTGCCCCTTCTTGAACAAGTGGATAAGCAGCGTTGGCAGCCATGGTAACGATATCTTCATCGTGTGCAGCCATACCCATTTTTTCTTGCCCAATTCCCTGATAGTACTTATCAGGGTCTGTCTCCTGAACTTGGGCAAGCGTCCTCAAATCCAAGAAATAGTTTGAGGTGTAGAAACTAATTTGATCAATACCAACTGATGACATATGTGAGTACGTTCCTCAACGCTCCTCAAGAATGAGACTCTCATTCCCAAATAACGACGCTACATCCGGCATGCCTAATAAAAACATCGCTGTTGTAAACTCTTTGCGCAATCGCTCAATCGCTTCAATAACAGCTTCAGCCGACTCCATGGCGGGTTGTAAAAAGGGAGCCGCCACTCCACAAACAGAGGCGCCGAGTATAACAGATTTGACCATATCAATCCCATCTCTTACACCACCACTGGCTACAAAACATCCTTGAGTGCGATAAGGCGCTGATAGCCTTAAGGCAACAGGAGTCGGAATCCCCCAATCTTGGAAGATCAAACCTAGATTTTCGGCGGGGTCCAAGCGCCGATGATGCTCGATACGACTCCAAGAGGTCCCACCGGTTCCTGCCATATCAAAGTGTGTAATTCCAGCACCTAGCCCTAACTCAACATCCGCAGGCGACAAACCCGAGCCAACTTCTTTTAATAAAACAGGTACGCGAAGCTCGCTAACCAACGCCTCCAGCTTTTCTGCCAGCCCTTTAAAATTAGTATCACCCTCTGGCTGAACGGCTTCTTGCAGAGGATTCAAGTGCAGATAAAGCGCATCTGCGTCTAAAACATCTGATGCTTGCTGGCATTCTTGAGCAGAAAACCCATAATTCAGCTGCACCGCCCCGACATTTCCTATCAACACGGCCGTTGGCGCATATTGGCGCAATTCAAAACTGGATCGAGCAGCCTTATCAACAAACATTACCCGCTGCGACCCTACCGACATGGCTACTTGGCAGCGCTCGGCAGCCAACGCAAGATTTTTATTAATCTTACGCACCAATTCATGATTCCCACCGGTCATAGAAGAAATCAACAGCGGGAAACTCAGTGTCTTACCCAGAAAATTTACCGACGTATCAATGTCAGTCAGATTAATTTCAGGCAGTGCGCGATGGATCAAGTGCAGTCGATCAAAATAACGCCGATCCCTTTCTATACCAGGATCAATATCAAACGCTCTAATATGCTCTATTTTACGTTCATTCGTTTGGTCAGACATTAACGCTCCAGTTTCAGATGCGCTTCCATTAACTCACCAGGATTAGTTTGGGCAGCCAAAAGCGAAAGTTCACCACATAAAACCGTCGCCGCGCATATGGCAGCTAAACGGCGAGCATTTTCACCTGGCTTGCGCTCCTCTTTACAACCTAAAAGCCGTAAGTTCTCTTCTACAAAGCCCAAACCTTTGCCATTACCGACACTACCAACAATCAGGTTTGGAAGGGTGCAGGAGAAATAAAGGTCGCCATTTCTGACCTCTGCATGCACAACACCTTGAGAGCCTTCGATGATATTAGCAGCATCTTGCCCTGTCGCTAGGTAGAAGCCCAATAACATATTTGCATAGTGCGCATTCGCACTGCGCAAGCCACCCGCGATCATTGTTCCTATGAGATTTTTTTTGATATTGAGATCAACAATTTTCTCAGGCGTCGTCAATAAGCGTCTTTCACACAGATCACGGGGGATAGTAATCTCACTAACCACATATTTACCACGACCTAAGATACCATTGACCGCCGTCGCTTTTTTATCTGAGCAATAATTGCCAGAAATAGATGAGTAACGCAGAGCAGGATACTCACGTAAAATCCAAGGAATTATTCGATCTGCCGCATTGGTCACCATATTGTGACCGGATGCATCACCGGTATGAAATTCAAGCCTCAGGTAAAGTAAATTACCCACAATTTGGCTATGCATATCAATTAGTTTTGCAAATCGGCTAGAGCTTGCCACGACCTCATTTAACTCATCCTGTCGAGAAAGGATTCTAGTCAGTGCTTTATGTGCTTCATAAGCATCATCTGCTTCTAACAAAATGGAGCGAGTCATACGCTCGTCCACTACAGTAGTCTTGATACCATCAGTAAGCACAGACACCCGAGCTCCGCGACCCACCGAGTGCCAAAGCGGAGTTTCATAGGTCGCTAGCGGCACCGACACTTTTTCATTTAATAGATGCCCACTAATTTTGAGCGGACCCACCCAACGCATCGGTATCGGTGCTTGTAATATTTTATGTGACTTCATAACAACCTATATAAACGAAAAAGGGCTGCTTACCAGCAACCCTTTTCAAGACTTCAGGCAGGCGGATTTTATCGGCCATACCCGTGTAATGCAAACATACCTGTTCGGTTAAGACTCAGTATCAACGAGCTCTTGCAAATCAGTTGATGCAAGTGGTGCCATATCTACTTTCATCAGATCAAGTATTTCACCCATACCCTGCACCAAACGGTACTGGGCAGCCATGTAATCATACTTCGCAGCAATCAAAGCATTCTTGGAAGAGAATACCTCGTTCTCAGTATCCAATAAGTCCAGCAAAGAGCGCTGCCCGATATCGAATTGCTTTAAGTATGAGTCACGCGTGGAGATACTGGATTCAACATGCTGCTCCAAAAACTTCATCTGGCGACCAAGAATTTCATAGGCATTCCATGAAAGTTCAATACTTTCTAGCGTTTGACGATAAGCATTTGCATGAATCTCTTTCGCTTCATTGATTTGATGATGTGTCTGACGAATACGTGCTTTATCACTACCGCCGTTATATAGGTTATAACGCAAACGTAACATCGCTGTTAGATCTTCATTACTTCCTTCAACACCATCAATATTGTCGTTCCATGTACGATCAACTTCAAAATTGAGTTTCGGATACATCAGACTCTTCGCCGAGTTGTACTGCTCATTAGCAGCAACTACATCAGCCAAAGCTAACTTTAGTGTTGGGTGATTTTTCAATGCACGCTCAACCGCTTCAGATGAGCTGGAAGGAAGCACTGATTGATCAAACACAGGCGGCGTCAACGCACCAGGGCAACATACGCCTGTCACTCGCTGATAGGTCGTCTTCGCATCCCGTAGGTTATTCTCTGCCGATAAAACATTAACTTCTGCCAGCGATAAACGACCTTGCGCCTGCTGAATAGAAGCTCTGGTTCCTAATCCCGAGTTAGAGCGTTTACGAATCTGGTCATAGACACGAACATGGTTGTAGAGAGTTTCGTTCGCTTGGTTAAGCAGCTCTTGGCGTTTAATGACTTCCAAATAAGCACGTGTCGCTTCTAGGGCCTTCTCTTCAGCCACCTCTCTAACACGATGGTTACGAGCCTCCAAACGTGCGGCATGACGATCTACTTCACTTGAAGTCAAAAAGCCATCGAACAACATCTGTCGAATACTCAGGCTAGCTTCTCGTCGCTGTAGATCTTCGTCACCATCGCCGGTGTTTTTAGTAGATTGGTTTTTTGTCCACTCGTAGCCCAAACCTGCAGCCACATCAATCTTTGGATAAAAACCACCCCGTGCCTGACGAACCTCTTCAAACACGGCATTTCTAGCATTCACCACGGATTTTACTTCAGGGTTTTTCATGACAGCATCAGCAACAACTGATTCCAGCTCCGCTGCATATGCTGCACTCCCTGTCCCCAATGCAATCGCCAGTGACAACAACGCCTGCTTTAGTTTCACTATGTTAGCCCTCGACAATAGTTGATTACTCACGCAACCTGATTCGTCAGTTTTATAATTAACGAGACCCGATCCGTCGTTTCCGTTTTTCGTAGTATGGAAGTAACGTGCGCTTTGACTGTCCGTTCGGTAATGCCTAACATTTTTGCAATCTCTTTGTTAGATGCACCACCAACCAGTCTACCCAATACCTGCTGTTCACGATCTGTCAGATCATACTCGACTTTTTCGCTAAAATCAGCTTCGGCGCTTAAAGTTTGTACAGAACCGATATGTCGCTTCAGCAGCGTTTGAACAATTGTAGGACCTGCCCAGATATCATTCTTTGCAACCACATTGACCAACTGATCAAACAACGAAGCAGTTACATAGGTATTGATATAGCCTCTAAATCCACGCTCCAATAACCTGAGACCTTCTTGATCCTTAGGCATATCAGAGAAAGCGATCCATAACACATCTGGATACTGCTCACAGACGCTGTCTACATACTCCTGAGACGTAGATCCTAGATGAAGCAAGCCTACATTCTTCTCGCTTTTACTAGCAACAACCATCTCCTCACTATTTACAATGACAGATGGCTTTATACCTGCAAACCTGACCCAACGCCGAATCACTTCATCGTTAGCAGCGACAATATACAACTTCATCTTAACATTCCATTAATATTCATTAAACCATCTTAAAAGCATAGTTCATAAACGAGTCACTACTCAGATTGTTGAAGGATCTTTTTCACGATTCTACTAAAACGGTATTAACGTTCAGTTAATGCTCTGCTTTTAGCTTTAAGTATTGGCTTTAAGATGTAATCCATGACTGTTTTTTCACCCGTTAATATATCTACCGATACGGTCATCCCTGTCATTAAAGGCAGCTTTTCATTTTCTTTTCCAACATAAGGCTTATCCGTTTTAAGACGCACGATATAAAAAGGTTCTCCCTCTTCATTTAATACCGTACTGGGAGATATGAAAAATACTTCTGCATCCACACCGCCATAAATACTGAAGTCATAAGCCGAGACCTTTACTATAGCCCTCTGCCCTTTATTAACTTGGGCAATATCAGAAGGTCTTACTTTAGCCTCAACTAATAAAGTATCTTCCCATGGAATAATATTCAAAAGTGTATCACCAGGTTGAATAACCCCCTCAACCGTATTAATCAGGATTTGCTTAATCGTGCCTTTAACCGGAGCACGAACTTCTGTCCGTGTTATCCGGTCTTGCATTCCTCCTAAAGCCTCTTTTAGGCGCGCAGCCTCAGATAAGGTTTCATTTAACTCAGCACGCGCCATACTGATAAACTGCAATTCAGCTTCATCAAGTTTCTTCTGTGTCTCATTTAGCGACGACTGTATTCGTGGAATGCTTAAACGAATGCCGTCCAGCTCACCAGCTAAATCATTGACTTGTCGCTTAAGGCGAAGGAACTCCACTTCTGATATTACCCCCTCCGCTACCAAAGGTTCGGTTATTCGCATCTCCTGACGTAACAGGCTGTAACTTCTTGAAGTCTGAGTTTTTTTAGACTCTGCTTGTAATAGCTCCTGTCGCTTTTGCTCAACTTGCTGTCCTAGCACAGCTAGGTTTGCAGTCAACTCGTTCTTTCGGGCTTGATAAAGCGTTTGCTCCTGCTCGATCAAATTAAGGAAGGCTTCAGGGAAGTTCTCCGGAGCCTCAAAAGCCCCACCACTCGCCTCTGCTTTTAGACGCGCAGCTTTTGCTAACAGCTCCATCTCCCGTACTTTATTTTCTTTAAAAGAGCTAGCAAACCGCGTGTCATCTATTCGCATTAGCACCTGACCTTTCTCGACAAGCTCACCCTCTGAAACCAATATCTCTGAAATGATGCCACCCTCTAAGTTTTGAACAACCTGTAACTGCTTAGAGGGAATAATTTCCCCTTCACCACGACTAATTTCATCGAGGGTCGCCCAATTTGCCCAAACAAGTGCGATCGTAAAAAACAGTGCCACACACCACAGTAGAAGCTGTGCTCCCTTAGGCGTTTGCTCTAAGATCGCCTCGCTCACACTCGACATAAAGACCAAATCGTCTTTAGATGCTTTTTTATTCATTTACTTCCCTTAACGCTGAATGTGAAGTCGACCTTGCTTGAGCGCATCAAGAACCACAGCTTTTGGCCCATCAGCAACAATCAAACCGTTATCTACCACAATAATTCTATCGACCATCGATAGCAGAGACATCTTATGGGTCACCAACACTAGCGTCTTGTCCTGAGAATACTCTTGCAAGCGCTGACGTATGAAATCTTCAGATGTGTTATCCATCGAGTTAGTTGGTTCATCGAGAATCAGTATATTAGGCTTGTGAATCAAAGCCCTGGCAATCGCTACTGCCTGACGCTGTCCACCCGATAATGCCGCACCACGCTCACCCACTTCAAGATCAAAACCCAAAGCATGTCGGTTAACAAACTGATCTACTCCAGCCAAGGTCGCAGCTTCCAGTAGCGTGGCATCATTCACCTCAGGAGAACCCATTACAATGTTATCCCGCACACTTCCATCAAACAGAAGAATATCTTGGGGCACATATCCAATGTTACGCCTTAGATCGACTGGGTCTATCTGGTTAAGGTCTATACCATCCAAGCGAATCGTACCCTGATCCGGCTTATACAGCCCCATCAAGAGCTTCTCGATAGTAGATTTTCCTGATCCAATTCGCCCAATCAGCGCCACTCGCTCGCCGGCTTTAAGCTTAAAGGAAATTTTCTCTAATGAAACTTGCTCCGTGCCAGGGTATTTAAAATGGACATCTTTAAACTCCACCTGGCCTTTTAGCTCCGGGCGATGCACAAATTGTCTTCCTGCATCCCGCTCATCCGGCAGTGCCATGATGTGATTAAGTGTCTCTAACGCGGTGCGTGATTGATGATAACTGGTAACCAAAGATGCCACTTGCGCCATTGGTTGCAGAACGCGCCCAGACAACATAACGCAGGCAATTAACGCCCCCATAGATAGCTCACGCTCAGCAATAAGGTAAACACCCGTGATAATTAAACATACAGAAGATATTTGCGTAACAAAGCCTGCAAAGTTCACAACCGAAGAAGATAACATCTTCGCATGAAGACCCCATTTGGCTATATACCCTACCGCCTGTTCCCAGCGAAGCTGCAAGGATGAGGCTGCTCGCTGTGTCTTCACCGTCTCCATTGCTGTCAACGACTCAATCAACGTAGCATTCTTTTGAGCAGACGATGCAAAGGTTTTTTCAACCGCCACCTTAAGCTTACGCGTAATAATTAAGGAGTAAATTAGGATAAGTGGAATACCCACAAGCGGCACGAATACCAAAGGCCCACCAATCATACCGATCACCAATAAAAAAATAATCGCAAAGGGTATATCAATTAATACCGTATTGGTCGTTGAGCTTAAAAAGGAGCGAATACTCTCAAATTCACGAAGGTTATTTGCAAATACACCGACCGATTTAGGCATTGCCCCATATTGAAGCGCCATTACTTTTTCAAACAACATGGAAGACAAAATAATGTCTGTCTTTTTACCTGCTATCTCGATGAAATAAGCCCTCAGCATCTTCAGCCCAAAGTCAAACAGGTAGACGACAAATACTCCGATCGCAAGTACCCAAAGCGTTTCTATAGCGCTATTAGGCACTACCCGATCATAGACATTCATGACAAACAAAGGGTTGGCCAGTACAAAAAGGTTGATCAGGAAAGAGGCCACTAATACATCACGATAAATTCTAGCTGATCGCCAAACCGTCCCCCAAAACCAATGCCCTTCCTGCTGATCCAGTATTCTCGACACACGTTCAGTAAACCGATATTCCAAACGTACAAATAAAGCATAACCAGAATAGCTATCTGCAAGCTGATCTAACGGCAAGCGGTGAGCACCACCACTTTCCGGCTGCAAGATCACCGCCTCTCCCTTATCCTCATCAATCTCTTGCAGAATACAAGCTTGGTCATCTTCCAGAAGCAATACTGCAGGTAACGTTAATGGAGATATTGCATCCAAGTCACGCTCCATCAGCTTTGCTGAAAAGCCCGCCCGTTTAGCCGCTCGAATAAATAAAGCCGGCGTTAACTTATGGTCCACCAAAGGCAACCCATCCCGCAGCACCTCAGCTGACATAGGACGATGATTCTGCTGGGTCAAATAAACCAAGCAACTGAGTAAAGGATCTTGAATTTCTTCCATTTTCTTGACCAGCCTCTAAAAGGGACTCCATACTAGCATAAAATAAATTAACTATAAGACGAGTGCTTTATGTTATACGCCATTCGAAATGAACAAGGGAAGATCACCAGCTTATCCGAAACCTTTCAGGAGGGCGCTGAAGCGGTAGACTTATCACATCCGGATGTTCGCTCGTTCCTCTCTGTAAAAGAGGATAGTTTTTCACCGGATACTTACCTAGACCAATCCGACATTGCCATCGCTAGGATTGTCGAGGATTTGATTGAGCTGTTAGTCTCAAGAAATCTTATTATTTTTACCGACCTACCTGATGTCGCTCAGCGTAAACTTCTGACTCGAAAACTTGCGCGAAAGCTCATAGCTGGTGAAGAGGAAGAGGATACAGATGCCTCGCAGTCAGACAGTTCCTTTTTAGCCGACGACAGCACGCTTATTTAAACTTCGCTTAAGCTTGTAACTCGACAAACCGCTGCATTATTTTCTGATAACGGGTCTGATGCTTAACCGCCAGACCCCCAAAATTTAAACCATTTAAATCCCTTAAGCAAAGATGCCACTGCGCTTCACTCAGTCCACTATCCTTTGCCGACTTCATCTCCACTGCGACTTGAGCGGTATTTAGTACCAATGAAGGACAAGCCGCCCCCGACTCAATTGCACGCCTAAAGAGTGAGAATGATTTTGATAACATCTTTTTTCTATATAACTGTAGTCCTTGTATCATGAGCACAACCCACTCACTCACTTCAGCAGACTGAATTAACGCATTCTTAATCTTTCTAACCACCTCTGCCTGCCGCTTACCCTCCGTAGCATCCTGCATCCAATCGATCCAACGCCACTGCTGATCAGCCGACAACCCTCTAAACTGTGTTAATGCAAGATCCAGCTCACCTTCTGCCATCATGCTATTACCCAAAGCTTCTCGTAATTCAGCTAAGATAATATGAGCACGACACCTAACTGACTGATCATTCATAGTGTCGCGGCTCACATCCTCCATCAACCTAACACACTCCATCTCCAGCTCGGCAACATTCATCGGTTTAATAGCATGTAATGCAATTATACTTCTCACTAAAGCAAAATAGTGATCAGGCTCTTGAAAAACAGAGTAACGAGAATAACGAACAGCTGCACGAAACGCATCCACAGCAAGCGTCCACTCTCCAGCAAAAGCAGCCAAATTCCCAAGCTCAGATTGTAACTGAGGCACAGTAGGTTGAAGCATCACAGCCTTTCTCATTAACAGAACCGCTTGCTGCAATTCCCCAATAGCGTACATACTTCTTGCCAGCCATGAAAAAGCTTCAACCGATATATGTTGCTGATCGACCACTTTTTGCAGAACATCAATAGATTCAGAGTAACGTCCAAGGTAGTAGCAGGACATCCCCTTTCCCACCAAAGACCACGTTTGCTTTTTTGTGTCTGATAACCGAGAAAAGAGCCCCTCAGCCTTCTCATAGGCTTTAGACTCTAACAAACAAATACCTTGCAAGCGCTCAAGATAAACCTTCAAGCCTGGATAAATACCCTTCAGTTTTTCACAATAAAGCAAACTGCGCTGCCAATCTCCTTTGTCCATGCAATCCTCAACACAAGCGACCGCTTTTTTAACTCGTATCAGCTTTTCAAGCTGTGACTGTATTTTGGCACGATCATAAGGACGAACGATATAGGCATCAGGTGCACTTTCGAGTGACCCAACTAAAAGCTCGGAAGAGCCGGGATCTATAATCAGAAGAAATAAAGTTTGGAAAAGATGCAACCTTTCGGCAAAAGCTTCTTGAATAACCTGGAGACCATTTTTCTCATTCTTACCCAAGTCATAAGCGATGAGGACAAGGTCATATTGTTGTTCGCGAAGATAACTCACCCCCATATTGGCTGAAGAGGCAACATCAATGTTTGAGAAAGCCAAACCCGTAACAATATCCCTGAGCCGTGACATTTCATCCAGCTTATAGTCCACGATCAGAACAGATTGTCCAAAACGGCTAGTTGTCATGCTCTCGCATCTTACCCATCAGAATCCAATATAAATCAGACTATTAGAAAAACATCTTAAATACAAAAAAACCCGCCAAGAAGCGGGTTTTTCTTACAGCAAACTACGATGACTAAGACAGGTCACGCCCTTTTCCTGCAGCAATACGCATACGCAGTGCATTCAGCTTGATAAAACCAGCAGCATCTTTTTGATCGTAAGAACCTGCATCATCTTCAAAGGTTGCAATATTTTCATCAAACAAAGTGTCTTTTGAACGACGACCAACAACAATCACATTACCTTTGTACAATTTCAAACGAACATCACCGTTAACATAACGCTGAGATTCATCAATCATCTTTTGCAGCATCTTACGCTCTTCAGACCACCAGAAACCATTATAGATAACTTTCGCGTAGCGCGGCATTAATTCGTCCTTCAAATGCGCCGCTTCACGATCTAACGTAATGGACTCAATAGCACGATGCGCTCGCAGCATGATGGTTCCGCCAGGTGTTTCATAACAACCACGAGACTTCATGCCAACAAAACGGTTCTCCACAATATCTAAGCGACCAATACCATTTGCACCACCTACTTTGTTCAAGTATTCCAATACCGTGGCAGGAGACATCGCTTGACCATTGATCGCAACAATATCACCTTTCTCATAGGTCAGCTCGATGTAAGTCGCTTCATCAGGAGCTTCTTCAGGTGAAACAGACCAACGCCACATATCCGCTTCAGCTTCAGCCCATGGATCTTCCAGAATGTCACCTTCATAGGAGATATGCAGTAAGTTCGCATCCATTGAATAAGGCGATTTCTTTTTAGCACTGGAGAAATCCACTGGAATATCGTGCTCCTCACAGTATTTCATGAGGGTTTCGCGCGAAGTCAAATTCCACTCACGCCATGGCGCAATCACATGCACACCCGGCTTCAGTGCATACGCACCCAACTCAAAGCGCACCTGATCATTACCTTTACCTGTCGCACCATGAGAAATCGCATCGGCGCCGGTTTCGTTCGCGATTTCGATTAGACGTTTAGCAATGAGAGGACGCGCAATGGAGGTACCCAACAGGTACTCACCTTCATAAATAGTGTTGGCACGAAACATGGGGAAAACAAAGTCACGCACAAACTCTTCGCGCAAATCTTCGATGTAAATTTCTTTGACACCTAGTGCCTGCGCCTTAGCACGAGCAGGCTCCACCTCTTCCCCCTGACCTAAATCAGCGGTAAATGTTACGACTTCACAGTTATAGGTTTCCTGAAGCCAGCGGACAATAACTGATGTATCCAGTCCACCAGAATAAGCCAGTACTACCTTTTTAATTTCGGACATCTGTCAGCTCCACAGAAAGCGCGGCTGACAAATGAAAAAATGCAGCCACACAGAATACGTTTTTGAGAGTGAGAATTATATCAGTTAATCCAGCTAAGAAATACCGTCATCAGTCGCGACTCAAGCGGATCGTAACACGCCTATTTCTAGCCCGATTAGCGGCACTATTATTGGCAACCACGGGATAACGTTCTCCATGATAGCGAGTGGTTATCGTTTTTTCATCGATTCCTTGAGCAATGAGAAAGCGGGTTACCTCTTCGGCGCGCTGTTTGGATAGATCGCGATTGAGCAAACGCCGCCCAGCATTATCAGAATGACCATCGACAAACACAGACTTCACCTGAGGATCAGTTTTCATATAGAGCGCGATCAGTTCAAGCCGCTCTTTTGTGGAGTCTGACAACCGCCATTGAGCTGGCGGAAATAAAACAGCCGTTCTTGCAACTTGGCGATAGTTGACTGGCAGCAACTCATCGACACACCTCATGAATTCATCATACGAACGTTGAAAGTTTGCTGCTGATAGTGCAACTCGTACGGTTTCCTCAGAACCTAGCCACTGAGTAATCGTAAAGGTTGGTGACATTCCACGGTATAACGAGACAAGCATTTCACCTGTTTCATCAGCGGCTACAGTGATTTGTTTATCATTAGGTTTTAGCGCTATATTGCCTATTATCTTAGGAGCTGTACCTGGTTGCCATGGCGATGCCTCCGCTACCAATTTGACGTTACCCGATAAACCATTACTCTGGGTTGGTTTAAGATGGAAAACCGCTCTTTCCCCAGCTTCATGAAAGAAATTCGCCACACCAAAAGAGGGGATTTCCTGCTGCAACCGGCAACTGAAACGGGAGGCTTCCACCGTCCACTTTGACTGATCAATATCCGCTACAAAAGTAACAGCACAGACACTTTGCGCTAACAGAGCAAGCAAGAGTCCACAAAGACTGCGTTTAAAAATCATCAAATCTAGCATTCCCACAATAAAAAGATACGCATTCAATTATCGGCTCATGAATAAAAATTTTAACCAAAAGCGTTCTGCTTGGTCTATCTAGCCACAGACTGTTAGAATGCATCAAATACGAGCGCACAAAAGTACGGCGCTAGAATAAACCCCACTTCAGCGTTAGTTAATAGGTTAACTATACAAGTGGACTAAGATTAAGGATACCTTTTGAGTAATAACACCATTGCCCAACTCATGGCCGAACGTTTTCGAGGTTATCTGCCTGTTGTTATCGATGTTGAGACTGCTGGGTTTAATGCTCGTACAGATGCGCTACTCGAAATAGCTGCGGTTACATTGACAATGGATGAGCAAGGCTATCTCATTCCAGATCAGAGCGTTATGGCCGAAGTAGAACCCTTTGAAGGGGCTAATCTAGAGCGTTCAGCGCTTGAATTTACCGGCATTGACCCTTTTGATCCTAACAGAGAGTCGATTCCCGAAAGTGAAGCTCTCGAAAAAATATTCAAGCCTATACGCAAAGCAGTCAAAGCACATGGGTGTAAACGTGCAATCTTAGTCGGCCACAATGCATCTTTTGATCATGGCTTCGTTAATGCAGCAGCTAACCGTGTCGATATTAAAAGGAATCCTTTTCACCCTTTCTCATCCTTTGACACTGCAACATTAGCCGGACTAGCCTACGGGCAAACGGTGTTAGCAAAAGCATGTGACGTGGCAGGTATTCCTTTCGATGGAAAAAAAGCTCACTCAGCCTTATACGATACCGAAAAAACAGCAGATCTTTTCTGTAGCATTGTTAACCGTTGGAAAGATCTAGGTGGATGGGAAATGGTGCTATCCCTGCAAGATCATGACTAAACTGGCAAGCAAAGTGGGTTCGCACCCACTTTACATTACTCCAAAACTACTTACTAAGTTTAAAAACCACCCGGCGATTCATTTGACGCCCGGCCTCAGTCTCATTGCTAGCAATAGGTTGTGACTCTCCCATACCAACAGACTGCATGCGAGCAGAATCAACGCCACCCATCATCAAATATGCCCTTACCGAATCGGCACGCTGTTGAGATAACCGACGGTTATAGGACTCAGATGCGATAGAATCAGTGTGCCCTTCAATCACAAATGCATCATCGACTGTCTTCAAAACCTTAATCGCTTCATCAAGTGTTGTCTTCGCCTCCGCTGTCAACTGACTTGATTTATAGACAAAATTCACACCACTCAGTGAAATAGCCTCAACCACTGGACACCCTTTAGCATCAACCACCGCCCCTACAGGTGTTGATGGACACATATCCGCAGTATTCATAACCCCATCTTGATCATCATCAGTATCACAAATACTCTCAAACGGAGTAATGACGCCTTCAGAGGATATGGAATATTGGCTATTTTGCCATTCCATACCCGGCTTCTGTGCACAACCGGAAAGCACCAATACAGCTACTGAACAACCCACCAACCCCAAACGTTTCATTTACCCAGATCTCCATAAATAGTTTATAGCTGTTCGCATCGAAAAGCGTTTAACGACACTTTGTTAATTTTTTATCAACAGTTACTTTACAATACAACAGCAACGCTGAACAAAAAAAAACCGCATCTAAGATGCGGCTTTTCAAAATAACCAAAACAGCTTACAGCTTATCAGACTCTTCTGACAAATACTTAGCAACACCTTCTGCTGTTGCATTCATGCCTTTGTCACCTTTGTTCCAGCCAGCAGGGCACACTTCGCCGTGCTCTTCATGAAATTGTAGCGCATCAACAAGACGAATCAGCTCATCCATATTACGGCCCAGCGGAAGATCGTTAACAATCTGAGAACGCACATTACCTTCTTTGTCGATCAAGAACGCTCCGCGGAATGCAACACCTGCATCATGCTCAACATCATACGCCTGACAGATTTCATGCTTAACATCAGCAACCAGCGTATATTTTACAGGACCGATACCACCTGCATTTACAGGTGTGTTACGCCATGCATTATGGGTAAATTGAGAATCGATAGACACGCCGATGACTTCAACACCACGCTCAGTGAAGGCATCCATACGGTGATCCAACGCGATCAGCTCAGATGGGCAAACAAAGGTAAAGTCCAGCGGATAGAAGAATACCAGACCATACTTTCCTTTGATCGCTTCACTTAGATTAAATGTATCAACAATCTCACCATTACCCAGTACTGCCGCTGCTGTAAAATCAGGAGCTTGTTTACCTACTAATACACCCATTGTTATCTCCGATATCTTCCGGTTATCACATTAAAATAGCTGTGGTACGTACTACCTCAGCTAAAGTTCACTATTCGCTATCAGTATTGCCATCTGCCGCCGCAGCCGCTTTTATCAATGGCTCTAATTCACCACTGGCTGACATTTCACATACAATATCGCACCCACCTACCAACTCACCATTTACCCATAACTGAGGAAATGTAGGCCAATTCGCATATTTAGGTAACTCGGCACGAATATCCTGATTTTCCAAAATGTTTACAAAAGCAAAACGTTCGCCACATGCCATTAGTGCTTCCACCGTACGCGCAGAAAAACCACACTGCGGAAAGCGTGGCGTACCTTTCATGTACAACAGGATAGCGTTATTTTCGATCTGTTCTTTAATTGTATCTACTACACTCATCTTCTGACCCTTTTAACGTCATGCAACTCACAAGATAAACTTTCTGAAAATGCTACCACATACCCAACCAAAATACTCGGATATGGTGACAAAAATATTGCCGATGACGAGGGGCATTTTCTCCATCTGAGACTATTTATGGCGTTTACCTTCATTCGTTTCAAGGTAATCATCATGCAAAGTTGCCAAAAAAGGCTAGTATCAATAGAATGTCGATCTTTAAACGGCAGCCATGGCTGCCTTTTTGCGTTGTAGGGAGAAATAAAATGGCACCACAGCCCTTAATGAACACCTATAATCGCCTCTCTGTCAGTTTTGAGCGTGGAGAGGGCGTCTGGCTGTATGACACCGATGGTAACAAGTATTTGGACGCGCTCTCCGGGATTGCAGTATGCGGTTTAGGCCACTCTCACCCTGCTGTGACCCGCGCAATTACTGAGCAAGCAAATAAATTAATCCACACTTCGAACCTATACACGATTCCTCTTCAAGAACAACTTGGAGAGACGCTAGTCAATATTTCAGGTATGGATAGTGTTTTCTTCTGCAACTCGGGTGCAGAAGCTAATGAAGCAGCCATCAAAATTGCTCGCAAGTTTGGCCACAGTAAAGGCATTGAAAAACCCTCCATCGTCGTAATGGAAGGCGCTTTCCATGGAAGAACCATGGCAACACTGAGCGCAACTGGCAACCGTGCAGCCCAAGCGGGGTTTGAGCCCTTGGTTGGTGGCTTTGTTCGCGCACCTTATAATGACGCCGACGCTATTCGAGCCATTGCGGCAAACAACAAAGAGGTAGTTGCCATACTTGTTGAGCCTATTCAAGGCGAAAGCGGCATCCAAATACCTAACGATGAATACCTTAATGAGTTACGCCAAATTTGCGATGAGAACGACTGGTTACTCATGTTAGATGAGGTACAAAGCGGCAACGGCAGGACCGGCCGGTACTTCGCTTATCAACACACCTGTATCGTACCGGATGTTGTGACTACTGCCAAAGGCTTAGGCAACGGCTTTCCCTTAGGGGCCTGCCTTGCAAAAGGGCGTGCTGCAACCACACTGGGACAAGGAAATCATGGCTCAACCTTTGGCGGAACGCCTCTCGCTTGTGCTGTTGGCTTAGCGGTGACTGAAACCATTATGCAGAACGATCTATGCGGCCATGCAGACATGATCGGCAGACGTATTCTAGCTGGCTTCGAAGCACAACTAGGTGGAATGGAATACGTAAAAGAGATTCGTGGCAAAGGGCTCATGATTGCGATCGAGCTAACCGAAGCTGGCACGGAGTTAGCGGTTCTTTCGAAAGTAAAAGGTATTCTACTCAACATAACGGGGGGAGGAAAAGTAGTACGACTGCTCCCACCTTTGATTATGACTGAGACAGAAGCTGATTTGTTAGTTAACACCCTGTCCAAACTCATTAAAATTTATGCCGCTGATGAGCGGTCAAAGCCAAGAAGCTAATAGTTTCAGCATGATAAAGGAAAGCCAGCATTAGTTGGCATGATGTATATGACTACAAGACATTTTTTAACACTTCAGGATGTAACACCTGATGAGTTTAAACAGATCATTAAACGTGCATCTGAATTAAAAGCTATACGCAATGCGGGTGAGACTTACGAGCCATTGACCAACAAAGTGATGGCTATGATTTTTGAGAAAGCCTCCACACGAACGCGTGTATCCTTTGAGGCAGGTATGGCTCAACTAGGTGGCCATGCAATGTTTTTATCTTCCCGAGATACGCAATTAGGCCGCGGTGAGCCAATAGAAGATGCAGCGAAAGTTATTTCCAGCATGGTAGATGTGGTTATGATAAGAACATACGAGCATCAAACCGTAGAAACCTTTGCCGCTCATTCAAAAGTTCCTGTTATCAACGCACTGACTGATGACTATCACCCCTGTCAGTTGTTGGCTGACATGCAGTGTTTCTTTGAGCACCGTGGTGACATTAAAGGCAAAACTGTTACGTGGATTGGCGATGGAAACAACATGTGCCAATCTTATATTAATGCAGCAGCATTGCTGGATTTTCACCTAAATATCGCCTGCCCCGAAGGTTTTGAGCCAAACCAGACTCTGGTCAATGCCAACAAAGAGCGTATTTCGGTGTATCGCACTCCAGAGGAGGCTGTTAAAGGCTCTAACTTGGTTGTTACCGATGTCTGGGCATCGATGGGACAAGAAGATGAACAGGAAAAACGCCTGAAGCTTTTTGCAGGTTTTCAGGTGAGTCCAGCCTTGATGGATTTAGCAGAACCAGACGCTATTTTTATGCATTGCTTACCCGCCCACCGAGGTGAAGAGGTCAGTGACGATATGCTAGATGATCCACGTTCAGTGGTGTTTGATGAAGCAGAAAATCGTCTGCATGCACAAAAAGCACTCTTAGAATTTCTGCTCGTAAAGTAGCCGACTTCGGCTAATGCTGGATAAGCATTAGCCGAAAACACCATTTTCCGGCTACACTGTCTTTGTGGATCTTTTTTAATCGGCCGACGCAGGATACAAGCATGGTTGAATTGAGGCATCTGAAAACCCTAGCAGCATTAAGAGACGCAGGTAGCTTAGTAGAAGCAGCCGAGCGGGTACACTTGACTCAATCAGCGCTATCCCATCAAATCAAGGATCTGGAAGACCGGTTAAACTGCTCCCTATTTATTCGCAAAACCAAGCCGATTTGTTTTACCTCCGCAGGCCAGCGACTATTAACGCTCGCTGATGAAGTACTACCTATGATTCGCAATACGGAAAGAGACATTGCGCGATTAGCAGGCGGAGAAGCTGGTCGACTTAACATCAGCATAGATTGTCATAGTTGTTTTGATTGGCTGATGCCAACCATTGATCATTTCAGACAGCATTGGCCCGAAGTGGAAATGGATCTGGCCAGCGGTTTTACGTTTCAACCCCTTCCCGCCCTTTCACGGGGCGATCTTGATCTCGTTATCACGTCAGATCCTGAAGAGCGAAGCGGTATCTTCTATATTCCGCTATTCAGTTATGAGTCCGTGCTAGCGATTGGAAAGCGCCATCGTCTTATTGCCAAAAAATTTATTCACGCTGAAGACCTCGCTCAAGAAACAGTCATCACCTACCCTGTTGAGCAGGAAAGGCTCGATCTTTTTACAAAGTTCTTAATACCAGCAGATGTCGAGCCCTATGCCATTCGCACAGCTGAACTCACTTTAATGATTTTACAGCTGGTTGCTAGCGGGCGTGGTGTAGCTGCTTTACCAAACTGGGCCCTTCACGAATACCTCCAAAGAGATTATGTAGCTGCACGCCCTTTGGGTGAAAAAGGGGTTTGGTGTACGTTATATGCAGCGATTCGTGAGGATCAAAAAGAGGCAGAGTTCATGGTCGACTTCCTTAATACTGCCAAGGAAATATCCTTCAGCACGCTTACGGGTATCAAATCGGCCTGATAAATTACCAGGCCTACCATTAGCAAAGCAGCTTCTTACTCTTGCCACTCGTCTAATACTTCTTTCGCGGCTCTGAATGCCTCCTGAGCAGCGGGGGCTCCACAGTATACAACAGAATGAAGTAGCACTTCCTGAATCTCTTCAGGGGTACAACCATTTCTTAGCGCCCCTCTCACATGCCCTTTCAACTCAGTAGGTGCTTTAAGCGCAGCTAACATGGCTATAGTAATTAAGCTACGAGTTCTTCTAGGAAGTCCGTCACGCTGCCATGTGGATCCCCATGCGTTCTCATTAATCCAATCTTGAATCGGCTGCGTAAATTCCGTCGTATTATCCATAGCACGCTGAACAAACGCCTCTCCCATTACCTCTGTACGAACCTTTAATCCGTTTTCGTAGTCCTGCTTTGACATCAATTCATACCCCTTTATTATAAAATACAATGACTGTAGCGTGATTTATGACAACCCATTAGTTTTTTCATTAAACAACGCTTGTTTCTTCATGGTGATTCCTTACACTGTCATGCTCATTTATCGAACACCAATTAAAGACGGACCACCATGACTATCTGGACACCGAGTAGCTGGAGAAACCATCCCATTGTACAACAGCCTGCCTATACAAATCCCCAGCAGGTTCAACAGGTCGAGCAACAACTGACCCAACTACCGCCATTGGTATTTGCCGGAGAGATTCGCGCACTGCATCAGAAACTTGGCGATGTTGCACAAGGGAAAGCGTTTTTGCTACAAGGCGGCGATTGTGCCGAAACCTTTGCTGAGTTTAATGCAAACAAAATCCGTGACACCTTTAAAGTACTGTTACAGATGGCTATTGTCATGACCTTTGCAGGTAGTTTTCCTGTTGTTAAAGTTGGCCGCATGGCGGGACAGTTTGCAAAGCCCCGCTCATCCGATGTAGAGACAAAAGATGGACTATCGCTACCTAGTTATCGTGGAGATATTGTCAATGATATCGCATTCACAGAAGCGGCCCGCCAACCTGACCCAGAGCGTTTACTAAAGGCTTATCATCAATCTGCTGCAACGCTGAATTTAATGCGCGCTTTTGCACAAGGCGGATTCGCCGATCTTCATCAAGTCCACCGCTGGAATTTAGGCTTCGTTGAGAAAAGCCCCTTAGGTGAAAAGTATCAACACCTTGCGGATCAAATTGATCAGACGCTCGCCTTTATGGAAGCCTGTGGTATATCAGCTAATAATACTCCACAGATCAAAGAAACCTCCGTATACACGTCCCATGAAGCATTGTTGTTGGGCTATGAGCAAGCCTTAACTCGTCAGGACAGCATTACACAAGACTGGTATGACTGCTCTGCCCACATGTTATGGATCGGTGACCGCACACGTCAACCGGATCATGCGCATGTGGAATTTTTACGGGGCATTAAAAACCCATTGGGCATTAAAATAGGGCCCACAACCCAGGAAGATGATTTAATTCGCCTGCTGGATACATTAAACCCTGAAAACCTACCCGGTCGAATTACACTGATTGCGCGCATGGGGGCTCAGCAAATCACAGAAAAACTCGCACCTCTAGTGCGCTTGGTTCAAAAAGAGGGCCGGCAAGTGGTTTGGAGTTCTGATCCTATGCACGGTAACACCATCACAGCCTCTAATGGTTACAAAACCCGCAGCGTCGATGCGATTTTGGCCGAGATTAAAGGCTTCTTTGATGTTCATCGCGCAGAAGGAAGCCATGCCGGTGGCGTCCATCTTGAGATGACAGGTCACAATGTAACCGAGTGTATTGGCGGCGCATTCTGTATAACAGAGGAAGGCCTTGCCGATCAATATGATACGTTCTGCGACCCTCGTCTGAACGGCGAACAAGCTCTAGAACTTGCATTTTTGATCGCCGATACGATGAAAGCCGCTAGGGCTAACGCATCATGACCGATCAGCATCAAAAGTTGTTAGTAATACTTGATCAGATCACTCAAGAGCTGAAGCGTAAGGCCCTCTGGCAGGACTCCCCTCCATCTCCAGAAGCATTAGCCAGTACGCAACCCTTCTGTGTAGATACGCTTACTTTTGCAGAGTGGACTCAGTGGATAATGATTCCTCGATTTGGGGTGATGGTTCATCAAGGCCACCCACTACCTAATCAAAGTGACATCTTCTCAATGGCAGAAGAGGCTTTAAAATTGGTCTCGCAAGATACACAACAGTTGGAAGCTCTGTTTCTGGAACTGGATAATTGCTTACGAAACACTGTGCATTAAGAAACCGTGCCGAGTTGCTTAAGGCCACTCGGCACTTTTTTCAGATTAGCGGTCTAAACTAGCCCTTGCAGTACGATTTCGTTATAACTTACCACACCCAAGATTTCACCACCCTTAATAACCGGCGCCATCGATAGCCCGAAATTTTCAAACAAACGAGCGCAATAGCGCACATCCATTTGCGGATCTACAGAGATCACTGGCTTAGCCATCACTTCATAAACATTAACACGTTCAGGCGCTCTATCTTTGGCAACAACCTTCTTGGCGATATCCGATATCAACAGAATGCCAAACTCATCATCCTCATGACGCTTATTGATGATTAACACAGACGCTTCACGGGCTTTGAACTGATCTAAAGCATCTCGAATCGTCGTTAACCCATCCACCATGCCGTAGTCTTGTGTCATTACATCCCTAACACGTACTACCTGCCGATCACTCATAACTCCCCCTCCACCACATTCGTCAGCGTCTCAATCTGGTGTGCGACACCCACAGCATCCTCGACATCAACCTGAATTGCAATTCCCCGTCCTGGCGCTTCATCAAACCCACCGACAGAAGAGATGGTCTCCAAAATTTTACGGCTTAAATGTTCTTCAACAATAAAGAGCAAAACATCACGCTGTGTTTCCAAAGACAGACCAAAGAAAGTCTTCGTTTTAGTAACACCCTCCCCACGCGCATTATTGATAATCGTCGCACCAGTAGCACCGGCTTCTCTTGCGGCTTTCATAACGACGTCGGTCTTACTGTCTTCGACAAACACCAGTAATAATTTAAAGTGCATTCTCGTAATCTCCTTACTGAGAGAGAGGGCTAGACGAAGCGTTGCGAACTGCTCGACGAGCCAACCATTCTGTCATCTGTGCATACCCCATCACTGTAATCATAGGAAAAAGGCTCGCAAACGCGATCAACCCAAACCCATCAATCAAGGCGCTGCGACCCGGTACGGTTTCCGCTAATCCTAATCCTAGAGCAGCAACCAAAGGCACGGTAACGGTTGATGTTGTTACACCGCCTGAGTCGTAGGCTAATGGGACGATAAGCTTTGGTGCAAATAGGGTTTGAATCACAACAACGATATAGCCAGAAATAATAAACCAATGTATGGGATAGCCTGTGACAATTCGCCAGGTTCCCAAAGAGATCCCCACTGCCACACCCAACGCCACTGCTAGTCGCAAGCCCCATACACCAATAGCACCACCTGATACTTCATTCGCTTTAATCGCCACCGCTATCAACGAAGGTTCGGCAATGGTAGTACTGGCACCTATGGCAAACGCGAACAGATAAACCCAATAGTAATCACTCCAATGCAACGTATCAGAGGCGGTCTGGCTCCACTCACGTATAAAGTCTGGGCTTGTCAGTTGTTCGGCCATCAACTTGCCTATAGGAAAGAGCGCTTTTTCAAGGCCTAACAAAAACAGCGCCAAACCAATCAACACGTAAATAAACCCCACAATGACTCTACTTAAATGAGGTATACGCTTGCGAATAACAAATAGCTGAAAGCCAAATAGAATAGCGGCTATCGGTAAAACATCCTTCACCGTAGCTACCAGCACTTCAAAGAATTCGGTCAGAAAAACCAGCATCAAATCACCATTCCATAGCCCATTACAAAAATCATTGGCGTGAGCGAAGCAAAGGCAATCAATCCAAAGCCATCCACCATCGGGTTGCGCCCTTCAATAGAAGAGGCCAACCCAACGCCTAATGCGGTGACTAACGGAACGGTGATCGTCGAAGTGGTCACCCCTCCAGAATCATATGCAATGCCGATAATCTCTTTGGGTGCAAAGATAGTCATGATCACCACCAGCATATATCCAGCAATGATCATATACTGAATAGACCAGCCCCTGAGAATTCGCAGGACGCCCAAAACAATAGCTAACCCAACGGAGAAAGCGACCGTCAACCGTAAGCCTGAGGCATAACTTGCCTTTGACGCCTCATCTGAATCGATCATGCCCCCTTCAGCCGCCACGATCGAAGCTTCTGCAGCGACCGCAATTAAGGCCGGTTCCGCGATCGTCGTACCAAAACCCAGAGAAAACGCAAATGCCAACAGCCAAAAGAGGCTCCCTTTTCGGGCAAAAGCATGCGCCATTGTTTCACCAATGGGAAAAAGACCCATTTCTAATCCATAGATAAAAAAGGTCAGGCCAAGCATTACACAGACTAAACCGAGTAGTAGCCCAAAAAGATCCGGAACTGGCTGCTGTAATACAACCATCTGAAAAAAGGCGATCACTAAAATAATAGGGGCTAAATCCCTTAAGCTGCCCAACATTGACCGAAAAAGCGCTAACATTCCATCTCTCTTATAATCTGTAATCTTCCTAGCGGCAGAGTATACAAGCCACTCACTGGCCCAGTTTACATATTTTGAGAAACCGTGCATCGACCCACATCAAAAAACCGGACAGTCTCCCGGTTTTCTATTTATAAACGCTATAGATTCGTCGGCTGACCACTTCAGCGCAAACTGCTAAAATGCCCTCTTTTCATCACTCGGTTACTGAGGTATTCATGTCAGATTTTTCGTCCATCAGTGCACTTTTAAATCAAAGTGGAGCCAGCTATCGAATTTTTGATATGGGCCGTCGTATCTCAAAGCTCACGAGTGATCAGTTCGAAAAATTAGAGCAAGGGCTTATCCCCTACCCATATCCTTACTTGCACCACGCCTGGCTCGCGCTGATGTTGTGGAATCCAAAGCAAACAGATCAAAATGTAGTTTGGTTTCTTAAATTCCCTTTAGATGAACAAGGTTTTTTAGTGCAAGCGGTGAGGGACGATTTTCTTAATCGTTTATTACAAAACATCTCACAAATGCTGAACCAAACTTCACTCGATGACAGCAATGATGCACTCAAGGACAACCCTTTTTCCTTCACTCCGGATCAAGAAAAGATGGCTATGTTTCATAGCATGGCCAACAAGTTAACAAACGCAGGCGCTAGCCACTTTTACTCAGGTGCTAAAGCTTATCTTGGGGGCGAGATGGGATGGGAAAATTGGTCGGGCGTTGGCTATCAAGGGGTTGCAGACTTGGTTACTCGACTTGATGAAGACAATAACAGCGCCTATTTAATAAACGCCATACCTCATCTTCCCACTGAACCTTTAGTCGCTCTGTGTACGTGTTTAGAACATGCTTCGCCCAATCATCGTATTGCAACTGCACTACAACGCAGGCTCGAATCTGCCATTAGTGACGCACACGCCTCCAGTTTAATTGCTGCCCTCTTGCGCGGTTTATCAAATATCCATAATGATGTAATGATGAAAGAGGCTATAGAGGCGGTTTTAACCTCAACACATGCGGGTAATGCCGAAATTCTGACTGCCATAGCGACGCGCTGCCATACCAGCTTGCAACATCCGGATCTGCTCAGTTTATACTTAGAAAAACTGGCAGTTTCTGAAGCGGGCCAAGCAGGATTTTCACGTATATTAGCCGACCTGATGTTTATACCCGTCATGCGTATTTTGATTCTGCAAGCATTCCGTAACCCACAACGTTCAGACGCTTTAACCACGGCCGTGGGTCACATGTTTGGAAAGCAGTTCGCCGGTTCAGTCTGATAGTAAGGAAAAGTCTGGGCGATCAGGTAGCGGAATATCCAATGACATACTTTTTAGCTTTTCCACAGATTTAATGCGGTAACGCTCACGGGCACGTGAGCCTTCAGGCTTGGTGAGGTAATACAGCAGTGAACTTGCCTGTTCCTCAGAAAGGGACTGGGCTTGGCTCCATTGCTTAATAAACAGATAGAGATCCGTCTCCCGCTTATCTTCAAGTGCTGGCGGCGAGGGTATATCCATCGACTCGCCTTGACGACAACGCCTAATGACCATTTCGTAGTGGTAAGCAAACACAGGATAGACAAGCTTCTCTTCCTCTGATCTTAACCGAAACCACCCAGTTTCTCGCCCAGCATGATAAATAACCATATGGCTCCATGAGTGCTTTGTTGGATGATCAGCAAACCGACATGCTTCCTGATAGGCCTCTCTAACCCCGGGTATACCGTCACCCGCACCGAGGGTTTCTAGTACTTTTAGAAACTCAGATATGGTTGGCATCCACGCTAAGGTTTCTTTACACCGATCAACCGCGGCTACCAATTGCCCTTCTGAATAATAAGAAAGACTCAAAGCCCACTCACGCTTTGCTATATTGATTTCAGCTTGCGTTTCGAAGCAGCTTTTAAACTTATGCCCATAGATTGCCATAAAGCGCGCAAAGATCATGTTTACTAGGGCTTTAGTCTCTAGACTAATAGGATCAGCCGAAGCGGTTTGCCTTGGTGCATCATTACCAGTCGGTGTCTTTGATGTCCATGATGGCTGCGGTAACCCGTTTGCGGTTTTCCCGAGTATCTCTGCGGGTGTTTTCATCATTTATACCTGAGGTGTGTCGTTGCTGTTCATGGCGCTGCGCTTTGGCATCACGGGTTTGCTTTTGCACCCACTCACGTTTAACCCACGCAAGAAACTTTTGATCCCAATTACTCTCTTTGCGCTCTTTATCTATGTAGTAAAGGATAAACTCATCTAAGCAAGTATCAACAAATTCTCTGGGGATCTGATGCCTAGGCAACATAGAGTAGAAAAGTTCCGAGGGTACCCATCCCATATGCATAACATGTAATTGCTGATTCCGTTCTTCATGGCGATCAAAAATCTGCTGAAGTTCATCTTTTTGTCGATTATTCCAGCCCATACTTCCACCAAATGCTGGCGCAGGTCCCCTATCCCGAATAGGACTTCGCGAGGGCAAGGGGCGTCTTGGGTAAGCAGGCGGTGCATCCACGACGGGCAGCCGCGTCGTCATAGGCGGCTCACCCAACACTGGATTATTTTCAGCCGTTGGCCGATTAGCAGTCGCGGTCTCTTGATGAGAGCCCGTCGATACCATCAATTCGGTAATGTGTACTGTGCCATCAGATTGACGAAGTATTTGTAGACACTGCTGTTGCGAGAGCACGGCAATCATCTCGGTTAACTCTGCTCCCGACCATAGTTCGGTGAGGTTCTTCCATTGTGTTGGCGATAAAACAGCGGAACGTGCACCCGTTTGATTCGTTAAGCCCTGATGCGCTAATTGCTCACTACACAGATAAAGCAGCAAAGCCGCGTTGATACCGAATCGTCGCGCTAAAGAGGGATAAAGTAAAATAGGTTTTTCAGGAATCATCACAGATATTAAATACCAAAAAGGGTCGTGTAGAATAACGACCCTCAAGGAGACGTATCTACAAAACTATATATGTTGAGCAAACTCTTCGACTGCGCGAAGAATATCACTACGACTGATCTGCCCTACCAATTTCCCATCCCGCGTCACTGGCAGTCGACGGCGTCCTTTGTCGATAAATATCTTGGCAACTTCTACGATATTGGCATCGTAGCTGATTGTTTCAACGTCTTGCGTCATACAGTCACCTACTCGCCCCCCCACCTCTTCTTCATGGTAAGTCAGTGTTAGTATAGCTTTCAAGCAATCAACTTCAGAGAGCAAGCCTACTAATTCTCCCCGATCATTAACCACGGGTGCACCAGATATTTTAAATTTCAGAAAAGTGTTAATGGCTTCAAACAGGTCTGTTTCTGGTCGAAACGTTACCAAACGTGAGCTCATGTAATCTTGAACTTTCACCGATTTTAACATGCCGTATCCTCCTGCCCCGAAGAAGGGGGGCTCCATGCAACCCTATATATCTCCTTTTACATTTTAGCTCAGAACTCTGCAACCGCTATTGGTCTTAATTAAACACCACGGTTTTATTACCGTGTACTAAAATCTTATCTTCCAAGTGCCAACGCAAACCGCGTGCCAGCACATTCTTCTCAACATCACGTCCGAGCCTGACCATATCTTCTGGCAGGTCACGGTGGCTAATCCGAATAACATCCTGATCAATAATTGGGCCTGCGTCTAAATCCTGAGTCACATAATGACAGGTAGCTCCTATCAACTTCACACCACGTTCATGAGCTTGATGATAAGGTTTAGCACCAGCGAAGGAGGGCAAAAAGCTATGATGAATGTTAATAATGCGGTGAGGATAAAGATCGCATAATTCCGGCGGTAGGATCTGCATATAACGAGCAAGGACAATCGTATCCGCCTGGTACTCTTCTATCAACGAACGCACCGCATCAAAGTGTGGCTGTTTATCCTCTTTGTCCACAGGCATGTGGTGATAAGGGATATCGTGCCACTCCACCATTTTCCTCAAGTCATCATGATTAGAGATAACGCAAGGAATCTCGCAGAATAACTCATTAGCATGGTAGCGATACAAAAGGTCTGCCAAGCAATGAGACTCCCGGCTTGCCATCAATATAACGCGCTTAGGCTTGCTCGAGTCAGTGATTTGCCATTCCATATTAAAAGACTGCGCGATAGGATTAAATGCTTCTTGTAACGCCTCCAAACTAAAGGGCAGGCTCTGCGCACTGATCTCTACACGCATAAAGAACCAACCAGTTGTCGGATCAGAGTGCTGGTTAGCATCACTAATCGAACCACCATGACTTGAGATAAAGTTACTTACCATGGCAACAATGCCTACTCTATCGGGGCAGGCCAGTACCAGTCGATATCGACGTTCCATTGCTTATTATTCCAGTCAGCTTAAACGAGCCGAATATCATACCAGCTTCCCACCTAGCTAAGCATCATTATCCCATGTAAAACTGATATGTATCGTTAAGAAAATGTAATTTTACCGCTATTATGGATAGCAACGTATTTGAGGAACTATGCCACTATGCATTTTACCCCCGAACGAATGCCTCCTTTAACGGCGATACGGTTAGGTATTGATACTCGTCAAGAACCAGTTATCTATCTGAGAGCCGACAGCCCAGTGTGCAGATCGGAAGGCTTTTCTGCAATGTCGCGTGTTTTGGTGTCTACCGATCAGCATCATGCCATTGCTACACTCAATATTGTCACGGGAGAACTGCTACAAACCGGACAAATTGGTTTTTCGGAATCAGCTTGGCAACGCCTGCATCTCAGCATTGGCGATTCAGTGTGGCTATCTCATCCTAAGCCTGTTCAATCACTCTCTCACGTTCGCGCTAAGGTGTATGGGCACCAACTAGATGAAATGGCTTTTCAAAGCATCATCAACGATATTGTCGATGGCCGCTATGCTGATGTTCATGTCGCGGCTTTTGTAACGGCCTGCGGTGACAACCACCTAAACGATGACGAGATCACAGCACTGACTCACGCCATGATCAAAGCCGGCAGCGTTATTAATTGGAAAACGCCCATGGTGGTCGATAAACACTGTGTAGGCGGGTTACCGGGCAACAGAACAACGCCTATCGTCGTCTCTATTCTTGCCTCCTGTGGTTTGATCATGCCTAAAACCTCCTCACGGGCGATTACCTCCCCTGCAGGAACTGCCGATACCATGGAAACACTGACGAACGTCAGTTTATCCTTGGATGAAATGCGTCACGTAGTAAAACAAGAAGGCGCATGTCTAGCATGGGGAGGGGCTATGCGACTCAGCCCTGCTGATGATCTTCTAATTCAGGTTGAGCGAGCACTAGATATTGATAGCGAAGGACAATTAATCGCCTCAGTCCTTTCCAAAAAGTTGGCAGCAGGAGCGACCCATGTTCTGATAGATATACCTGTTGGCCCCACTGCGAAAGTGCGCACAGCAGAAGCAGCAGAACTACTCGCCAATAGCTTTAGAAGCGTCGCTAAGAAACTGGGGTTAGCCATAGATATCTTATTAACCGACGGCTCTCAACCTGTAGGCCGAGGTATCGGGCCGGCTTTGGAAGCCAGAGACATTCTGGCAGTACTAAAAAATCAGGAAACAGCCCCTGCTGACCTAAAAGACAGGGCGTGCTTAGTTGCTGGTGCCATGCTGGAGATGATTAACCAATGTCCTGCCGGGAAGGGGCACCTCAAAGCTAAAGAAGTACTGGAGAGCGGCTTAGCATGGGAAAAATTTACCGCTATCTGCCAAGCTCAAGGGGGATTATTTAAACCACCTGTTGCGCCCTATCGTTATAGCATGGTCTGTCATACGCCTGGCATCGTCCAGCATATAGATAATCGACAGCTTTCTCAGGTTGCAAAATTAGCAGGGGCACCTGCGGACCCCGAAGCGGGATTAGAAATATTTGTTAAGCTCGGCCAACGGGTAGAGGCCAATGATATTCTACTAACGATTCATGCAGCCAATGCTGGCGAGCTAAATTATGCAGTAGACTTTTTAGAAGATCACCATACGCTCATCACCATCGCCCAAGGAGAAGACTGATGTTACCTGTTATCTTCAATTTAGATTCAGACCCCTCCCTGTTCAATAGATTAGCAAGCGCTTTGCCTGCAGAAATGGGCGAACTTGAACAACGTCGCTTCCCCGATAATGAAAACTATTTAAGAGTTAATAGCGATTGCCAAGGTAAAGATATCTTTATTTTCTGTAATCTATTTCGGCCTGATGACAAAATTCTGCGTCTTATCTTTTTAACGGATACCTTGAAAGCAATGGGAGCCAATAAGCTTGTTCTTATCACCCCTTACCTCCCTTATATGCGACAGGATAAACAGTTTCTTTCAGGCGAATGCGTTAGTTCAAAACCTTTCTCTAAACTCTTATCCTCCTATCTTGATGGTCTTATCACAATGGACCCTCATTTACACCGATACCACGCCTTGGATGATATTTATACACTCCATTCAAAAGCCGTTTCAGCAGCGCCTTTAATAGCTCACTGGATCGAGCAGCATATTCCCAATCCCATTCTGATTGGCCCAGATATCGAGAGTGAGCAGTGGGTTTCTCAAGTCGCTGCCTTGGCTAAAGCGCCTTATGAAATTCTGAATAAAATTCGGCATGGAGATAAGGATGTCGAAATTTCAGTGCCCTCGAATAGTGACCTACAACATAAAACACCGGTGCTAGTTGATGACATCATCTCCAGTGGAAGAACGATGATAGAAACGGTTAAACGTTTACAAGAGCAAGGTATGAAAAAACCGACCTGTATCGGCGTACATGGTATTTTTTCCGGGGAAGCTTATCAGGCATTAGCCGCAATTGCTGATATTGTAACAACCGAATGTATTCCCCATCCAAGCAATCGGATTGAAATTGCTCAACCGATAGCAGATACGGCTAATGAGCTATTAAATGAACTCACCTGAAGTCTTCACGCCTCCAGGTGCACACTTGAGCTTTTATGCGGACTTTATTTTCCCTGAGCACGCAAAGCGACTTCAAGAAACACTACGCCGAGAAATTGCTTGGAGGCAGGATCGCATTTCTCTGTTTGGGAAAAGCCACCTCATTCCCAGAAGGCAAGCGTTCCAAGGGGAATCTGGGTTGCATTACCAATACTCCCATTTACAACTGGCGGCCGAACCGTGGCACCCAGATGTCAAAAACCTTCGTGATCAGTTGATTCCTCTTTGCCATGTTCCCTTCAATAGCGTTTTGCTAAATCAGTACCGCACGGGGAGCGACAAAATGGGCTGGCATAGCGATGATGAACCAGAACTTGGAAAAAATCCTGTCATTGCCTCCATTACATTGGGAGCCACCAGACGCTTTGTATTGAAACATCGCTATGACAAAAGCCAACCTAAGTTGACCTTTGATCTTCCTTGCGGCAGCTTACTGATCATGGCGGGGCAAACTCAACACTATTGGCAACATGCCCTACCCGAAACTCGACGCATCCACGAAGAGCGGATAAACCTGACTTTTCGATATATTATTCCAAAGGATACTTCCCTATGAACCCGACTATTGAGCTTTTAACGGCACATCGCTCCATTCGCGCTTTTACCCCAGAACCCATTGAGCAAGCAAAAATAGAGACCTTTATCAAAGCGGGTCAGGCAGCAGCAACCTCCAGCTTTATCCAAGCCTGTACGGTCATTCAGGTGAATAACCCGCAAACGCGCGCTGCATTAGCAGAATATGCGGGCAACCAGCCCTATGTAGCCAATGCACCGGTCTTCCTTGTCTTTTGTGCCGACATGCACCGACACAAAATGGCTTGCGACCTTCATCAAGCTGATATGCAAAGCGGCTTTACAGAGCAATTTATGACAGCCACGATCGACTGTGCACTTTTTGCTCAAAACGTAGCGATCGCGGCTGAATCAGAGGGTTTAGGTATTGTTTATATCGGCGGCCTTCGCAATCAAATCGCTAAAGTGAGCGAACTACTTGATCTGCCCGATAAAGTTTATCCTGTATTTGGCTTGTGCATTGGGCACCCAGATCAAAACCCCGAAATCAAGCCTCGCTTACCCCTGCCTATGGTTTTAAAGCAAGACGCTTATACTGATGAGCAAGATACCACGCTACTAACTGATTATGATAACGAAATTCGGGAATATTACCGTAACCGCACTGGTGGAAATAAAGAGATGAGCTGGAGCGAGCAAATATCAGGCATGCTGGTTAAAGAAGCCAGACCGCACATGCTGGAATTTCTCCAGTCAAAAGGCTACTTGCTAAAATAATCCGGCCTGTTCATGCAATGTTAAGATATTGATATATACTGCATAGGGAGCGGGATTTTTATCAGTGAGTGAAAATGGAACCCAACAAAGCGTTGAACATTGAATTTTCGCCGGAGCAACCCCACAGCAGTAGTGACTCCCAACCCACGGTGCAGGATCTCAACCGCCTGCTGATGCTGCAGCGTAATCAGCTTGAAAAGATTACGCTGCATCGACCACTAAAAGAGGTACTTAGGGATCTTTGTACGGAAATCGAAGAAATTGTTGGGAATTGCTTTGTCTCTATTAGTGTCCTAGACAAGCAGAAAGAATTTCTCAATTTGCTATGTGCACCCAAAGTAGCCAGGGAGCTTCGTCCACTTTTAAATAAGTTACAACCCTCTTCTACTGCTAGGTCATGCGGCGCTGCCGTGTTTGATAACCAACCTATTTTTACTATCAATACACACACAGATCCACGTTGGGTAGACTCACAATCTCTAGCAGAAATTCTTAACATCGGCTCTTGCTGGTCTTACCCTCTACATGAATCAGCAACAATAACCGTCGGCAGCATTTCAATATTTAGCCCCGTTCCTAGAGCCCCCTCTACCTTCCATGCGCGTTTATTAGAAAGCGCTGCGCATTTGGCTAGCATTGTTATATCTAATCACCATCATCGAGTGAGTTTACGTGATTCTGAACAGCGCTTTGCGCACATAGCTTCCTCCATTCCAGGCGTTGTGCTGCAGACAGAATTCCCTCGGGATGATCCTCCTTACTTCACCTTTGTCAGCGAAGGCATTAAAGCGCTATGCGGCCTAAGCGCAAACGATGTACTTGCCGATTTCGATCTGTTCTGGAAGCGTATTTATCCGAAGGATAGAAGCAATATTGAAGCTTATAGTTTTCGCTCTCCTGAGAACGGAACTTTATGGAACATGGAGTGCCGCATCGTTGATAACCAAGGGCGTATAAAATGGGTTCACATCGCTTCAACACCTGAGTGGGGTAAAGATAACCAGCTCATTAGACTCAATAGCATCTTGTTAGATATTACCCGAGAGAAAGAGGCTTATGCGCAACTTGAGCTAGCTGGTATTGCATTTGCCTCAACCAATGAAGGCATCATGGTATCCGATCCGAATAATATCATTATCGATGTAAATCGGGCTTATTGTGAGATGACAGGCTATGCCCGTGATGAGTTAATTGGAAAGCCTCCGTCTCTACTTTATTCGAACTTTCATGAGCAATTTTCTTTTAAAGAAATTCAGAAAGCAATACACGAGCATGGACTATGGCAAGGAGAAATATGGAATCGAAGAAAGAATGGAGAACCTTACCCACAGTGGCTTAATGTTAATGCCGTTTATAATGATCAAGGAGATCTGACCCATTACGTCAGCGTAGCAGCAGATGTCAGCAAAATAAAAGAGTCTGAAGCCAAAGTTCGGCATATGAGTCAGCATGACACCTTAACCGACCTACCCAATAGGCAACTCTTCAAAAGACTACTGGATCATACCATCGAACACAGAGCCGCCGATGAAAACATTGCTGTTTTGATGGTAGATTTAGATCGATTTAAACATGTAAATGAAACCATGGGACACCAAACAGGTGACCAATTGCTCCTTCAAGTGACCGAGCGACTCAGAAACACCCTAGATGACAACTGTTTATTGGCTCGTGTAGGTGGAGATGAATTTGCGATTATGGTTGAACGTTGTTCAAACCAAGGTGATGCAGAACGCGCAGCACTGCAAATTGTTCAGCAACTGGAAAACCCGTTTGATTTAGACGGTCATCGATTCTTCACAACTGCTAGTATTGGCGTCACGCTATATCCGCAGCACGGATTTGACAGTGAAACGCTAATCAAAAATGCCGATACAGCTGTACACCGTGCAAAAGACAGGGGCAGAAACAATTACGCCTTCTATCGCCCAGAGCAAACAGAAGTCATTGAGCAGTGGGTTCGCCTCGAACCTGAACTAAGAAAAGCGCTCAAATTCAACCAATTCAAAGTCTATTACCAGCCACAGATCGATGCATCAAGTGGTCGAGTTTCAGGTGTCGAAGCGCTTATTCGTTGGCAACACCCTACCGAAGGCATGATGTCCCCTGCTCTATTTCTCCCCATTGTGGAGGAGATAGGCTTGATGACCCAAGTTGGTAACTGGGTATTAGAAGAAGCCTGTAAACAAGCGATTCGCTGGCAAACGGCGGGTTATCCTGAATTTAGGATAGCGGTAAATATTGATGGGCAACAAATTCTTAGCAAAGGTTTTGTAGAGTTTGTTAAGTCAACGCTAGAACGATATGGCTTGAAGCCCGACTTATTAGAGTTAGAGATCGTAGAAAATATTGTTGTGAAACATGCAGACGCCGCAAGGCCTGTACTCGCTCAATTAAGGGAACTCGGAGTCAGACTAGCCTTGGATGACTTTGGAACAGGCTACTCATCCCTGAGCTATCTAAAGATGCTGCCGGTACAGAAAGTCAAAATAGATCAATCATTAGTACGCGATATACCCTCAGATCCCAATGATGAAGCCATTGCACGAGCCGTGATTGCCCTAAGCCACAGCTTAAACTTAACCGTGTGTGCTGAAGGTGTTGAAACACAAGAGCAAAAAGTATTTCTCAGGCGGGAAAACTGTGACCAGTTACAAGGTTATCTAATCAATCGACCAATACCGGCTGATCAACTTTCAGACTGGCTTGATCAACAAGCAATTTTACTAAACGATCATATTTTCTGATAAAGCTGTTCAACCCATACTGAGACATCAACTTCCGGATCATGAGACTCGCATGCATCGATGATTAACATCGACTGGATCGGCTGGAGCTGCAGTGAAGCCAATAAAGCATCCATTTGTTTTCCGCCTCCGGCAAAGTATTCATAACTACTATCCCCCAAAGCAATAATACCATAACGCTTGTGTGGCATAGCGGGAGCTATTCTCTGAAGCGCTTCATATAAAGGGAGCAAGTTATCCGGTATATCGCCCTGTCCAATCGTAGCACAACACACAATAATGATGCCCGGCTCACCTATAGCAAGATCATCGAGCGTAGCAGCCATACACAGTTTGACTTCACATCCAAAGCCACGCAGCTGGCAAGCCGCTTGTTCTGCCAACTCTTGGGCGAAACCGTAAGTTGTACCAACCAATAAAGTAATTTTTTCCATTCTTTATAGACTCTAACTATCCTGCGCAGCGTACATACTATAGTGAAACGGCTTCGCTTTAAAACGCTGACTATCAAGTAAACCAATGTAGATTGAAGCGAAAGGACAAATCCTGCATTATTGTTACTTTATAACAGTTTAATATTTTTTCATGTTATCAAATATACCTACAAATATTATTACCGGTTTTCTTGGGGTTGGAAAAACCACCACCCTCAATCACCTTATTTCACAAAAACCCGATAATGAGGTCTGGGCCATTGTCGTCAATGAGTTTGGTAAAATCGGAGTCGACCAAACCGCTATTGATGACCAAAACGGTTTAGCGATAAAAGAGATTGCAGGTGGGTGCGTGTGCTGTGCTCTAGGGCCTGCCTTAACGATGACCTTAGCTATGCTGATCCGTCGAACCCGACCCGATCGGGTGATCATTGAGCCTACAGGACTTGGACATCCAGAGGGGTTAATTGATCTTATACAAGGGGAGTCTTTTAAAGACATATTAGACCTGCGAGCGATTATTTGTTTGCTCGACCCTCGCGTCATCGATCAACCGGAAGTGCTACGCCACAGTACCTTTATTGATCAGCTCAACTTAGCAGATGTTATCATTCTGAATAAATGTGATTTAGCTTCAGAGCAGCAAGTCACAAGCGTCGAGCAACGCGCTTTAGCTATGTTCCCACCAAAAGCGCTCGTGACTCGTACTCACAAAGGGCAACTATCACTTTCAGTGCTCAATCAAAGCCATAACTTCCAACATCAATCAGATTACCCTGAAGCACACCATAACCATATAGCAGAAACACCAAAACCTAATTTGTACTTCCCAAAGCCAAACGTACCGATAAGACAAACAGGCAGCAATAGTGATGCCTACAGCTGTGGGTGGGTCTTCCATCAAGACGATCTTTTTGATCACGAACAACTTTTGAACCTCATTAAAAGCCTTGAAGCCATCTGGCGTATCAAAGGTGTCTTTAATGCTGGCAATCAAAGATTATTCTATAATCGCGTGTTAGATGAAACCTCTGTACAACCTATTGCATGGAGACGAGACTCTCGCATAGAGATTATTTCAGAGACACAACTAGACTGGGAAACCATTGAATCTAAGTTATGCTCCACGATTATCAGCAAACCATTCTCATGAACTCATGGTGAACATTGGCAACAAAGTCATACTTTTGTTTTAAGAAAGGCTGCTATAATTCACCTAAGCTCTGAAAACTGGTCTATAAAATGCTTTCATTTGCCATAAAGAAAATACAAAAGTCGCTACTACTTTTTTTTGCTCTACTTATCAGTACGCAGGTTTTTGTATCCTACGCCCATGCTGAAGAAGAGGTATGGACTTATGAGATGCAGCCGGGCGACCATATCTGGAAAATCGCCCATGAGCTACTGACCGACTGGCGTAGTTGGCAAGAAGTAGCGCGCTTCAATTCAGTACAGAATGACAAACTCATGGCTGCCGGTACTGTGCTTCGCATACCAACATCTATGATTCGGGAGCGCAATGCGGACATACAGCTTATTGAAGTATCAGGGCCCGTGTCGTTAATTCGCCAAAACGCTGAGACTATTCCCCTATCTGAGGCTGAATCGGTAATCGCAGGAGACCTCATTAAGACAGGTACCCAAGGTAGTGCATTGATTCGCTTTGAGGATGATACGCAGGTTTTACTCAGCCAAGAGAGTGAATTGCTGATTAACAAAGCCAGCGTTATCGGCTCTAAAAAGAATGTTATTGACATCAATGTACTGCTGGAAGACGGTGAAGCCGAAATTCGCGCCAACCCTCAAAAACTTCCTGGCTCTCGATTCATCATCGAAACCCCCTCAGCCTTCGCAACTACACGCGGTACTGTTTATCGGGTCAGAGCCACAAAAGACACAACAGCAGCTGAAGTTTTACAAGGCAAAATACAGGTTGCTAACACTCAAGGCAGCACACAAGTCAAACAAAAGTTTGGTACACTCGCATCAAAAGATAAACCGCCTCAAAAGCCTCAAGCTCTAATCAAGGCACCTAATTTGCCAGAGCTGGGCATTATCCGTTATCTGCCCGCCCGACTCAGCTGGAATGAAGTCCCGCAGGCCTTGAACTATAGAAGCCAAGTTGCACCATCGCCAACGTTTGAGGCACTCCTGCTGGATCAACTAGGGTCGGCTAGTAAAATGAGCCTACCTGCTACCCTCGCGGATGGTATCTATTGGATCAAAGTCAAAGCTGTCGATAATAAAGGGCTACAAGGTCTGGAATCCATCCAGTCCTTTACCGTCGACGCACGTCCTTTTTCGCCGTTGATACAAGCACCTTTAAGTAAGGCGCCTGTATACACCGGTGACGTAGAGTTTTCATGGGCTAAGCCGGAAAACGTTGAGAGTTATCAATTTCAGTTAGCGAAAAATGAAACATTCACCGATGTATTGGTAGACAACCCTTCCGTCAGGGCACAGAGTCTCACGGTACCTATTACCGAAGCAGGTCAGTATTTCTGGCGCGTAACCAGTGTAAGCCATACAGGTAAAGTAGGACCTATGGGGCACAGTAACACAATTAAAGTAAGACCAACGCCACCAACACCCGAGTTAAAAGCACCCTCTACAAGCGACACAGAGCTCACGCTGGCTTGGCAAAAAGATGAGATTGCACAGACCTATGAAGTCCAACTAGCCAAGGATTCCGATTTTAAAGAGCTTGTCGCAGGGCAAACAACCCACGTTTCCGAAGCTAAATTCCCAAGACCCGCTTCTGGGGATTACTATATGCGCGTTAGAGGTATCGATGCCGATCATTATGCTGGTGGTTGGACAGCTCCTCAAAAAGTAGAAGTGCCGGTAAAAAGTTACATGCCAGCATTTATTTGGACGATTCTGTCCATTGCGATCCTACTTTAGTTTTTAGGAGCTGGTAGTTGAACCTGCTTCGCCAGAAAGATATTGGCTTCATTTTTTGCCAAGCTTGTGTCCTGATACTGGCATTACTTCCTGTAAGCCGCTCACTGGACAATAGTATTTATGACCTGACAGTTGGCACAACAGTCTATAAAAGTGATCCAGGCATCAGCCTAATCAGCATTGATGCCAAGAGCTTAGAAGCACTGGGCCGTTGGCCTTGGCCCCGTTACTTACATGCTGAAATGATTGATCTGCTAACAAAGGCAGATACTAAAACGATTGGCTATAACATTGCGTTTATAGAGCCTGACTACAGCGAAAACTCATCCGATGACCTACTGCGCCAGCATGTAGCCGACCATGGTAATCTGGTTTTTCCTGTTTTTGCAGAACAAGGCGTCACCCTGCTTCCCTTTCGGGAGGGGCAAGCTATTAGCGGTAGTAGTCTCGGGCATGTTGATATTGAAGTAGACCCAGACGGTTATGTACGGCGTTTTTACCTTAAAGCAGGTATTGATACACCTCGTTGGCCTGCATTCGGCCTTACACTCTTGCAGCGTATAGAAAATTACACCAGCTTTTTACCCGGTACGCGCAGCCCTTCATCACGTGTTGGCACACATAACAAATGGCAACGAGATTTAGAAGTACTGGTTCCTTTCTCAGCTTCCGCTGCCCCATTCCCTAGCTACAGCTTTATCGATATCCTTGAAGGGAATGTATCACTTGAGGTACTAAAAGGCAGAACCGTTTTGGTGGGTATTGAAGCCACGGGGATCGAACCTAAATTTTTAGTGCCCGGTGCCAATCACAGAGAGATGTTGTCAGGCACTTGGCTACAGGCCAGCCTGTTTTATGCCTTAAAAGAGAGCACATTACTGACACCCATCTTATCTATTTGGGGGCTTTCCTATGGCATTTTACTGACAGCGCTACTCTATAGTTTGATCTTCTTCCTAAAGCGATTGCCCATACTACGAACATTAGTTGCCGCTATAGCTATCGGATTACTGACATTACCACTCATAGCAATTCGATTTGGTTATTGGCTGCCTCTATCGCCAGCGGTGACAGGCATCGCTAGTATTTCGCTTTTATATGCGCTGACACGCTTGATCAGCTTCGACTCAGAGAGAAGAAACGATAACATCACCGACTTGGCCAACCACCGTATGCTTCTGGAAACCCTTCGCATTGAATGGGAGCAAAGCCAACGTAAACACACCCCTCTATCTATCCTGATGGTAGAGATCGACTTCTTCAGTCGCTTTACAGATACCTTCGGCCCTGAGCGAGGAGATTGGGTACTTGCGAGAATTAGCCCTCTATTACAGCAACATAGGCGTAAAAACCGAGACCTAGTCGCCCGATTTAATAAAGATACCTTTGCTATTTTACTCCCACTCACTCCATTTAATATCGCCCAATCACTCGCAGAGAAGATCCGCAGAGATATAGAGGAGTTACAAATTGAGCACTCAGGCTCTAACTGCTCTAACGTCATAACGGCTAGCGTGGGTTTTGCTACCCGTTGCGACTCCAGCGATAGTACTTGCGCCAACCTGCCTTTTCACCAACTGATTGATGAGGCATTAGTTGCCTTAAAACAAGCCAAGCAGAAAAACGGCAACTGTGTGTATCCTAAAGACTAGCACTAAAACTCAGATACAAAAAAGCAGCTCATACGAGCTGCTTTTTCCTTAAACTGAGCTTAGGCTTGAGAAGCGATAATATCTTTCCATTTAGCGGGGCCCGTGTTGTGAACGGATTCACCGTTGACATCCACAGCAACCGTCACAGGCATATCCTTGACTTCAAACTCATAGATAGCTTCCATGCCCAACTCCGGGAAGGCGAGCACTTTAGAACCAACAATCGCCTTGGAGACAAGGTACGCAGCACCGCCAACCGCCATAAGATAGACAGCTTGACTATCTTTGATGGCTTCAATCGCAACAGGACCACGCTCTGATTTACCGATCATACCCAACAAACCAGTAGCTTCCAAAATCTGGCGTGTGAACTTATCCATACGTGTAGAGGTTGTCGGACCAGCAGGACCTACCACTTCGTCACCGATTGGGTCGACAGGTCCTACGTAGTAGATAAAGCGGCCTTTCAAATCGACTGGCAGCTCTTCACCGTTATTTAGCATCTCAACCATTTTCTTATGAGCTGCATCGCGGCCTGTCAGCATCTTACCGTTTAATAAGACAGTCTCACCCACTTTCCAATCTTTAACATCTTCTGGGGTAATCTCATCCAAATTGACTCGGCGAGTGCTAGCACCCACTTCAAAAGTAACTTCAGGCCAATCTTCCAAGCTTGGCGGCGTAAGAATAGCAGGACCATTGCCATTCAGTGTGAAGTGCGTATGGCGTGTTGCCGCGCAGTTAGGGATCATAGCAACAGGCAAAGATGCAGCATGTGTTGGGTAATCTTTGATTTTCACATCAAGCACAGTCGTTAGACCACCTAAACCTTGCGCTCCAATACCGAGTTTATTAACCTCTTCCATGATTTCTAACCGCAGCTCTTCAACACGATTTTGAGGCCCACGCTCGCGCAGTTCATGGATATCAATAGGGTCCATCAAAGACTCTTTGGCTAAAACTGCTGCTTTCTCTGCCGTTCCGCCAATACCAATACCTAACATGCCAGGAGGACACCAACCCGCTCCCATCGTAGGAACGGTTTTGACTACCCAATCGACGATACTGTCAGAGGGATTCAACATCACCATTTTAGACTTGTTCTCAGATCCACCGCCTTTTGCTGCGATATGAACTTCAACCTCCGCACCTTCAACGATCTCATAATGGATCACAGCGGGCGTGTTATCTTTTGTGTTTTGGCGTTTACCCGCAGGATCCGCCAAGATAGATGCACGTAATACATTATCTGGATTCATGTACGCACGACGAACGCCTTCGTTCACCATATCCGTCACACCCATTTTCGCGTCCCATTTAACATCCATGCCTACTTTCAAAAACACAGTCACGATACCGGTGTCCTGGCAAAGTGGACGATGCCCTTCCGCAGACATACGCGAATTAATAAGAATTTGCGCCATGGCATCTTTAGCAGCCGGGTTTTGCTCTTTCAGGTAGGCTTCATGTACACCCTTAACAAAATCAATCGGATGATAGTAAGAGATAAACTGCAATGCATCTGCGATGCTACTGATGAAGTCGTCTTGGCGAATCACGCTCATGCGAGGCTCTCCCTCTGGTTCTTTGTCGTTATGTAGCCCGAATGGGCGAAGATTGGCAGGATTATACACCAATCACGAACTAAAGCAGGGTTCGGCATTAGTCGTAAGTGGTATAAGGTTACTCAAGATAAAAATTCACGAGGCTAGATAACCTAAGGGGGTGACAACGTTGTGCAATTCCGGCCTCTCTCTTTACTGGCATACATCGCTTGATCTGCTTTACGTAAGGAATCCTTAAATACGCTACCCGGTTGGCACTCCGTTACACCGAAGCTCATCGTAATAAAACAGGGCGAAGTATCTCCCGCAAACTCATCACTGAACTTCTCTCTAACCGCTTCTATTTTTTCAAAAGCCGTTTCGCCTGTCATGCCGGGAAGAACAACAAGAAATTCCTCTCCTCCCCAACGCGCAATCGTATCCTCTTCTCGAAATTGCTCTTTAAGAAACAGGCCCGTTCTTTTCAAAACCGCATCGCCTTCTTCATGGCCTGCACGATCGTTAACCTCCTTAAAGAAATCGATATCGCCAATGACTATACTAACCGGCTCATTTAGTCGGGCAGCGCGTTTGAAAATTTTATCGGCGGCATCCGTTGCGAATCTGCGATTATAAAGACCTGTCAAGCTATCCACTGAAGCCAATTCAGACAAGCGCTCTTCTTGGACAACTGTGATAAACCGAATTGCTACAAGCCCAAAGATAAATGGCAAACCTGCCACAAAAATATTTGCAAAATGAACCCACTCAAGCCATTGAGCGAACCGGTAGCTATACTCCACGTCCGCAAATATTAAGTAGAGACAGGCAAAAATTACGATAAATAGAAAACTAAATAACCCAGCAAAAAACATATTAAGCCGCGCATTTAACACAGCCAATGCAGCGATAGCCCAGAGATAATGTTGAAAGCCCGCAGCTAATCCTAAATACGATGTTGCAAAAACGGAGTGCAACATCACCTCCAGACACAGAAACAGAATAGCAAGATCGTGCTGTCCCTTAATATTAATATAGAGGCTACCTGCCCAGATCAGCACGCTGCCTAGATTAATGATGCTTAACTCAGTTGCACCGATCAGCCAAAATATATAAATCAGAAACAGATGAATAATCAGCGCAAAAATGGATAGCAACGAGACGATCACATAACGACGAAAGTCTTTTTCTTCCACAAAGACAGGACGCCCTTGGATAGTTAAAAAACTCAGTAAACTCTTCAGAATTTCATACTCCTTACCAACCATACAATGTAGAGGGTTAATAGCTTCTTACTGAGTAAAAAATAGAAGGATAATAACTAAAAGTACAGAAAAGACTCCGATCTCCCAAAATTAAGGGCAAGTAATCTCAGAATCTAGGCTTTAAAAAAGGTGACCCGTGGGCCACCCAAAGGACGATCAGCTTACAGGAGTGCATTTCCCATATGGGAAAGACACTGATTCAACATCGCCATAAAGCGACCTGCATCAGCGCCATTGATCACGCGGTGATCAAATGAGAGGCAAAGGGGAAGTTGCTGCCTAGGTTGGAATTCAGCACCATCCCAAACAGGTTTAATAGCTGATTTAGCTACACCCAATATCGCCACTTCTGGCCCGTTAATAATTGGCGTGAACCCTGTTCCACCTGAAGCACCTAGGCTAGAAACCGTAAAGCAACCACCTTGCATATCTTCAGGCTTCAGCTTTCTACCTCTAGCTTTGGCAGCTAAGGTTTGGATAGCTTGTGTTAGCTCAGAAATCGACTTCTTATCCGCGTCTTTGATCACTGGCACAACCAAACCTGCAGGCGTATCGACTGCAACACCAATGTTAACGTAATCCTTATAGATAATTTGCTCACCATTCGGATGGAGTGATGAATTAAATTGCGGATACTTGCGTAAAGCTCGCGCAGCAAACATAACGATAAACGGTAGAATCGATGGTTTTTTGTCCAATCCATGCTGATCTGGATTAATCATCTTCCGGAACGCCTCCAAATCCGTCACATCGGCCTCATCAAAGAGAGTAACATGGGGAATATTCAACCAGCAGCGTGTCATGTGCGCAAATGTTGCTTTTGCAATACCTGATAGATCCACAGTATCGATCTCACCAAACCGACTGAAATCCTGTGCCGGTATAGCAGGTATGCCAGACCCTACAGCCATTGTTTGTACTGGGTTAGTCATACGTGACTTAACAAACTGCTTCACATCATCTTTAATAATACGTGAACGTTTACCCGTACCCATCACCAACGAAAGGTCAACGCCTAACTCTCTTGCTAGTTTTCGTGTTGCGGGCCCTGCATACACGGGTCCACTATTTACTAGAATTGAAGTATCTCGTGCGACAGCGGGTGTAGGCGATGCAAGTTTATTAGGTTCTACCGAAACTGGCGCTTTTTCAAACTCTACAACACGCCCAGATACGGGCTGAATCAATTCCGATGGTGCTTCTGCAACAACAGCAGGTACTGACTCTGCCACCTCGATCACGGCCAAAGGGGTGCCCGTTTCGACCGTATCGCCCATTGAAACCATCCACTCAACTAAAGAACCACTGATATCACTGGGTACTTCCATTGAAGCCTTATCCGACTCTAAAACAAGAATCGAATCACCTTCAGAGATTGCATCTCCAATCTGAATGCAGAACTCAACTACATCACCACTGCCATCGGTATCCGGCATTTTTATTGTTTGCGTAGCCATTTTAGCTCCCATTAATACGGTCATTCCGGCCAGCTAAAGGCCGGAATGACTCATAGAAATAAATATGTGCTTAATAGATCACATCAGAAAAGGGTTGGATCAGCTTTTTCCTTGGGAATATCAAGCGTCTCACGTGCTTTATCCAACTCAGAAGCCGACAGCGTTCCTTGGCGGAATAGGCTAACTAGGGCGCCCCATGCGATATAACGAGCATCCACTTCAAAATGATCACGCAGTGTTGGGCGGCTTTCGCTAAGACCAAAGCCATCCGTCCCTAATGCAACCAACTCGCTTGGGAACCAACGCGCTATTCCGTTCGGCAGAGACTTCATGAAATCACTGGCTGCAACAAAAGCACCCGTCTCATCAGCTAAGAGCGTTTGCAGGTAATTTTTCTGAGGGTTTTCTGGGTTCAACAAATTCTGACGCTCTGTTGCCACCGCATCACGACTCAGTTGGTTATAACTGGTCACGCTCCAAATATCCGCACTGCAACCGAAACCTGCCAACAGTTCAGCGGCCTTTAAGACTTCCTGCATAATGCTGCCACTACCTAGCAGGTGAACTTTATGCCCTGCAGACTCATCTTTACGGAAGCGGTACATTCCCTTAAGAATGCCCTCTTCTACGCCTTCAGGCATGACCGGCATGGAATAGTTTTCGTTGTAAACCGTGATGTAATAGAAGATCTTTTCATCTTGCTCATACATACGGTAGATACCATCACGAACAATCACGGCTAACTCGTAAGCAAAAGCAGGGTCATAGCTGTACATGTTAGGGACAGTGGCAGCGACAACGTGAGAGTGCCCATCCTGATGCTGCAAACCCTCCCCATTTAACGTTGTTCGACCTGCGGTCCCACCGAGTAAAAAGCCCTTCGCCAAACTATCCGCACACGCCCAAATCATATCTCCGACACGCTGGAATCCGAAGATAGAATAGAAGATGTAGAACGGTATAGTGGGTACACCATAGTTAGCGTAAGACGTACCTGCCGCCAAGAAGGATGCCATTGCACCTGTTTCACAGATACCTTCCTGTAACAATTGGCCATCTTGCTTCTCTTTATAGGGCAGCAAACTGCTTGAATCCACCGGCTTATACTTTTGTCCTTCACAGGAGTAGATACCAAACTGATTAAACAGTGATTCCATACCAAAGGTACGCGCTTCGTCAGGGACGATAGGTACAATATAACGTCCAAAGTCTTTATCTTTGAGCATCTTAGACAGCATGCGTACAAACGACATAGTCGTAGACTGTTCACGCTCTGAACCGTTAACCGCATCTTGGAAAAGCGACAGATCCGGTGCTTTTATCACAGGATAGCTTACTTCTCTTGACGGCAAGTACCCACCTAATGCTTGGCGGCGCTCATGTAAGTACTTCATCTCCGCGCTATCATCAGCTGGCAGATATAGATCGCCATTTGCCAGCTGTTCATCTGTCAGCGGAATACCAAAGCGGCGTCCGATTTCGATGCGTTCTTGCGCGGTAAACTGTTTCTTCTGGTGGGCGGTATTTTGGCCTTCAGCAGAAGCCCCCATCCCATCACCTTTAACGGTTTTCATCAAGATAACTGTTGGCTTTCCTTCACTGCGGGAAGCTAGATCAAATGCACCAAAAATTTTACGCCGATCTTGTCCACCACGTTTGATGCAGCGTACTTGTTCATCACTTAATGTTTTCATCAAGGCTTCAAGTCGTGGATCGCCATCGATCCAATGGTCACGAACCGTCTGCCCATCAGAAACGGTGTAGAACTGATAATCGCCGTCGACTGCCCGATCCATACGCGACTGGAGAATACCATCATGGTCACGAGCAAAAAGCTCATCCCATTCACTACCCCAAATCACTTTAATTACATTCCAACCAGCACCACGGTAACTGCGCTCAAGCTCTTGGATAATCTTTCCGTTACCACGTACGGGGCCATCCAAACGCTGCAAGTTACAGTTAATCACCATAACCATGTTATCTAGGTTGTCGCGGGTAGCCATATTGATGGTACCCAGCACTTCTGGTTCATCAGATTCACCATCACCAATAAAGCACCAGATTTTTCCACCATCTTTATCTTTCAGGCCACGGTTTTCCAAGTACTTCATAAACCGCGCCTGATAAATAGCCGACGGTGTAGACAATCCCATTGAAGCAGTTGGATCCTGCCAAAAATCAGGCATACGACGCGGATGAGGGTAAGAGCTCAACCCACCACCTTCTTGCAGTTCTCGGCGGAAATTATTTAACTGCTGCTCGGTAAGGCGGCCTTCAACATAAGCACGGGCATAAAGACCCGGCGCAGCATGAGCCTGAACCAATAATTGATCCCCACCGTACTCAGCCGTTCGATTTTTAAAAAAATGGTTAAAACCTACTTCCAACATTGTGGCTGCTGATTGGTAGGTAGCAATATGTCCTCCAACACCCGTGCCCTTATCATTCGCTTTTAAAACCATCGCTGCGGCATTCCAACGAATAATATTCTCAAGCTTGGCTTCGATCTCTGGATTACCTGGGTATGCTGGCTGATTATTTATAGAAATACTATTTCGATAAGGCGTATTTAAAGTAGCCTCTGTTAACTCAATATTTTTACCTAACAAGTGGTTTTGTAAGAGGCGTAGAATATCTTTTCCTCTGTGTTCTCCCTGGGCACTCAATATATCGTCAAGCGCTTCAATCCACTCTTTATTTTCTTGAGTCAAATCTTCATCATAAATTGACTCAGTTATAGGATTAACTGTATTCATAGATTTATTCCCAAAGGGCTTTAACAACAGGTTAATTAAGGGGACTCGAGTAGAGTCCCTAAACAGAGCCCTTTTTAAGGACAGTGATTATCAATCTTTTGGATCGAATACAAACTAGGAGATACGGTAGTCTTCAATGCCTATTTGTAAGATTAATGTAGCACTCGTTATTTAGCATTAGGCGTTAAAAAAACAAAGAAACAGGATGATTTTAGAAAAATTCACCAAATTATTACAAATATTTAGCACAAATATCCACTTATATAAAATTATAAGAATTTAACCAAACATGTAGTTTTTTGCTTTCCCATCTTTACCATAGAAAAACAAGCACGATACTCAATCACACTCAAACAAAAAGGACTATATTATATTTTTCACTTCAGGATTTTATATTTTTTTAAATTAACCAGAGATCGCTATAAAGAGAGTCTAAAATTAGACTCTCTTTAGCTTTAACTATGAAACAGTGTTAATGAACGGTAATGCTCCTCCCTTTACTATTTATTCCAACGCATAGCTGCTTCAGCCACCCTCTTTCCCAAATTTTGAGCAGTTCTCAGATCCCCAAGGGGAGGTGATTTTTCAGCAGATAAATTATCAGATTGAGCCATCGCACCAAGGTAGCTACCTATACGATTGATTGCAGAAGGGTTTCCAGAAACTTGATCATCTGCTATTGACTCATTCATCTCTCCAAGTGACACCCAAATCATGCTGTGTTGCGATGCAAATATTACCAATTGCATCAGGGTATTTAATTTATCACCACTCATACTTAATGAGTTGGTAAATCCCGCTGCAATCTTATTACGCCAACCTTGAGCAAACCAAATTTTAGATGAAGCATCCATAAATGATTTAAAAGGAGCAGATACTGTTCCCATGTAGGTAGGTGTACCAAAAATAATTGCATGAAATTCATTTAACAATTCTGGAGATTCACTAACTGAACTAACATTAAATAACTCAGCCTTTACTCCTAGAACAGCATTTGCCCCCTTAAGGACATATTCTGCCAGAGCAAGAGTATGTCCTTGGTCGCTATGATAAACAACCGCTATTTTAATCATCAAAGAATCTCAGCATTATTTAACTTGATGGAAAATCTTATTAACAATTAACCAATTACCATCAATTTTCACCAAATTCAAATAATCTACATAGTTATGGCCGCCCCAATTTTCAGACTCCAACCGTACATTAGCTATGCTATCATACATATCCACATTTCTAATATAAGCTTTAAGATCCGTGGATGCTGGTGACTTATCAGTAGCGCGATAAATAATATCAATTGATCCTGCTAACAATTTGGAATCATAATACCCATAAACTTGTGCATCGGGGTGAAAAGCTTCTGACATAACTTTACTTCTACCTACACGTGCGCCCTCTATATACTTATCTACTGTTTTAATAATCCCTTGAATATCAATTTTATTTTCACTGGCATATACAAAAGGTGATAACATAGAAATAATCAACGCAAATAATATTTCTTTTTTATAGGATAAGGTTTTCATAAGATTTCTCCTTCAGAACATGACATTTGATTTATACTTACTCTATCATCACCTTAATCACAAAGTTAATATGGTAGATTTTCATTATATAATTGAATAGGGTTCACTAATGAAAAACACTATTGGCCCCGAAGAGTTAACAGCCTTCTTATGCGTTTCGGAACATATGAGCTTCCGGCGCGCCTCCAGAGAGCTAGGCGTAGAGCCCTCTACACTAAGTCATTCGATACGTAAGCTGGAGGATAAGTTAGGAGTACGTTTGCTTAACCGTACAACTCGGAGTGTCAGTTTTACCGATGCAGGAAAACGACTATATACACAAATAAAACCAGCCTTTGGACAGATTGAGCAAGCCTTAGATGAACTTAACGGTTTCCGCAATCAACTTAGCGGCACATTACGCATTAATTCCGGCCCAACTGGCGCTAATTTAGTCGTAGCGCCTCTAGTAACTCAATTTCTAAAAGAACATCCATCTGCCCATATTGAACTTATTACACAAAGCATCATGGTTGACATTGTTGCAGGCGGTTTTGATGCGGGGGTGCGATTTGGCCAATTTGTTGATAAGGATATGATTGCCATCCCAATTGGCCCTCCTCAACGTTATGCAGTGGTTGCCAGCTCCAACTTTTTAAAACAATGGTCAGCTCCCAAAAAACCGGAAGATTTATGCCACCTGCCCTGTATCCGTTGGCGCTTTGATGATGGCAGAATTCCTCCTTGGGTATTCCAGCGAGGTTTAGAAACAATATCATTGTCAGTGGAAGGCCCTCTTACCACAGGCTCACAGGAGTTAATGGTTCAAGCCGCATTGGATGATATAGGTCTAGCCTATACCTTCGAAGGTGTTTCCCAACACTATGTAAAAACAGGCCAATTGGTTCGAGTGCTGGAGCCATGGTGCCAATCATATCCGGGGTACCATCTTTATTACCATAGCAAGAAAAATATGCCTGCAATTCTTAGAGCCTTTATTGATTTCATTCGTCAAAACTCAGAATCCATGGCCCCATAATACTGAGGAGTGATCACTCTATGTCCACAGTTCGACAACTAGAACAGTAGAATCATTGATAGACCTTCTTGTTCATAAACGCGCGGATAAACCGCGCTATAAACAGGGGAGGAAAAAGATTAACCGGCAAGGGCCTGTTCGATATCAGCAAGGATATCATCGACAGCTTCTAAACCAATGGACAGACGAACTAAACCTTCGCTAATCCCATAAGAGGCCCGCTCTTCTTGCGTGTAAGTCGCATGAGTCATGCTCGCTGGGTGCTGGCACAAGGTTTCAGCATCACCCAAACTGACCGCACGCTTGATCATCTGTAGTTTATTCATAAACTCAACCCCCGCAGTGAAGCCACCTTTCAGCTCCATTGCAATCATACCGCCGGGGGCTTTCATCTGACGCGTAGACAACTCATGATAAGGATCATCTTTCAAACCAGGGTAATAGATAGACTCAAGTGCCGGATGCTGTTGTAAGCGCTCAGCAATTTGCTGAGCACTACTGCAATGGCGCTCCATGCGAAGCTCTAGTGTTTTTATACCCCGTAAAACCAGAAAGGCTGTCAGCGGTGCAATAGCGGCACCTGTCATATCCTTCAAACCAAATACACGAATATGAGTGATGAGATCCTGTTTACCAATAACAGCACCTGCAATAAGATCGCCATGCCCACCCAAATATTTGGTAGCTGAGTGAACAACAAGATCTGCCCCCATTGTTAATGGACGCTGCAGCGCAGGCGTACAATAAGTGTTATCAACAACCACTGTTATATCAGGATTATAGTCATGAGCTAGTTTGCTCAGATGTGCAATATCCATAATGCGCATGTTCGGATTTACGGGGCTCTCGAAATACACCACTTTAGTATTTGGCGTGAGGGCATTGGCAACAGCGTCGGCGTTAGTGCAATCAACAAACTCCACTTCAACACCAAACTTCTTTAATCCATGCTGAAAAAATGCATATGTGCAGCCGTATAATGTCATATCGGCCACCACTTTATCGCCAGGTGACAGAAGTGACCACATAGACGCCGTAATAGCTCCCATACCGGAAGCTGTTGCCAGACATGCCTCCCCTTCTTCAAGATCAGCTAAGCGCGTCTCTAATAGGGCTTGTGTAGGGTTGGAAATACGGCTGTAAAAATGCCCAGCTTCCTCTCCTGCAAATCGCGCAGCACCTTGCTCGACATTCTCAAAACAGAAAGTAGAAGTCATGTAAACAGGCGGGTTTAAAGCACCTTCATTATCATAGGCATCATACCCAGAATGGATGGCACGCGTTGAGAAAGCGAGGGGTTTATTATTGTTCATCATATTCTCCACTTAGCGATCAAACTCTCGTTCAAAACCGAGCTCAGCACTATCGCCCTTAAATTTACTGGTTGAATTCGAAAAAATTAAGTGGTTAGAATAGCCATCATTAGTTAGCCAATCTGTTCATATTCAATGAATAAAAACGAATGTTTGGCATGTAAAAATAAAATTTAATAAAAAATTAGTGAATTATGCCAATTAAAAAATTAGACAGAATTGATCGCCGAATTCTCGAAGAAATTCAACGCAACGGCAATATCAGCAATCTAGAACTTGCGGATATCGTCGGCCTATCCCCCTCCCCCTGCTCAAGAAGGGTAAGACAACTGGAGGAAGCAGGAATTATTGACCGCCAAGTCACCCTGTTAAATCAGGATGCTCTAGGGTTACCGCTTACCGTATTTATCCATGTCAGCCTAGATAAACAACTACCTAAAATTTTAGAGAACTTTGAAAGTAAGATTTCTACTTACAGTGAAGTTCAAGAATGCGCCCTCATCACCGGTGGAGATGCAGATTACTTACTCAAAGTACTAATGCCAGACATGTCCTACTACGAGCGATTTTTGCTTAAAGAATTGAACCAAATTGATGGTGTTTCCAGCATCCGCACAAGCTTTGTGATGCGTCGCGTATTACACCGAACAGAACTACCCCTGTCCCATATTAAATAAGTGCAGGCTGGCTATCAAAACCGGCTTGTGAGCCATAGTGAAAAGCACTGACACCGATGCCCACTTTTTTCACAAAGCGGGCATCGGCTATTTTCTATTACAGATTGAAAGCAGGCATTTTTTAGCTAGTTTCTACAATTAAATAGTAGCAGCCAGTCGAGTACCTTGATCTATGGCTCGCTTAGCATCTAGCTCAGACGCCACATCTGCTCCACCAATCAGATGTACAGGTTTGGCTTGAACCTGATCTGCCACCGTTCTTTCTGGCTCTTGACCTGCGCAGATAATGACATTATCTACATCCAGTAATTGTGGCTCGCCTTTTACCAGCAGGTGCAGTCCTTGATCATCAATCTTCACATACTCACAACTGCTAAGCATTTTTACGCCTTTTTTTACTAAATCGGTGCGATGAATCCAGCCGGTGGTTTTACCCAGATTAGCACCTACTTTCGATTTTTTACGTTGTAGCAGAAAGACTTCGCGGGCGGCAGGTTCAAACTCTTGTGGCATCTGCTCTACACCACCACGGGACTGCAGCGACATATCTACACCCCACTCTTTCATAAATGCTTCGATATTCTGGCTGGTTGATTCTCCTTGGTGAACCAACACTTCGCTTATATCAAAACCAATACCACCCGCTCCAATAACAGCGACTTTTTTCCCTACTGGCGCGCCACTCATTACATCAAGATAGTTCAACACTTTGGGATGATCGATCCCGTCAATGCCGGGTTTGCGTGGTGCGATACCGGTAGCCATGACGACCTCGTCAAAGTCACTTTGGTCGAGCATCTCCGCCGTCACACGGGTATTTAATTGCAATGTTACACCGGTTAATTCCACTTGTTTTGCGAAGTAACGTAGTGTTTCGTAGAACTCCTCTTTACCCGGTATACGTTTTGCGATGTTAAACTGGCCACCTATCTGATCTGCTGCATCAAACAACGTTACCTGATGCCCCCGTTTAGCGGCCGTTGTTGCAAAAGCTAATCCTGCTGGGCCAGCTCCGACAACGGCTAACTTTTTAGGTCTATCAGTAGGTACTATCAATAGTTCAGTTTCGTGGCAAGCACGAGGGTTCACCAAGCAACTGGTGAGTTTGCCTGCAAAAACATGATCTAAGCAGGCTTGATTACAGCCTATACAGGTATTGATTTCATCTGCACGATTCTGCTCAGCCTTAATCACAAACTCAGGGTCAGCCAAGAACGGGCGTGCCATCGATACCATATCCGCATCACCCCGCGCCAGTACCGCTTCAGCAACATCAGGCATATTAATTCGATTGGAAGTGATTACCGGTACGGATAATGCCTCACGAACCTTGGCCGTCACCCAAGTGAATGCCGCGCGGGGCACCTTGGTAGCAATGGTGGGAATTCGCGCCTCATGCCAACCAATACCGGTATTGATTATCGTCGCTCCCGCTTGCTCAATCGCCTTACCTAACGCAATAATTTCTTCATATGAGCTACCGCCCTCAACCAAATCCAGCATCGATAGGCGGTAGATAATGATAAAGTCGACGCCTACAGCTTCGCGCACGCGACGAACAATCTCTAGCGGGAAACGTATACGCTGCTCGTACGCCCCACCCCACTTATCTTCTCGGTGATTGGTACGTGCGGCGATAAACTGGTTTAACAGGTAGCCTTCTGAACCCATAATTTCAACGCCGTCGTATCCCGCTTCTTTTGCCAAGGCCGCACAACGTACAAAGTCCGCGATCTGTTGCTCAATCTCTTCTTCAGATAGTTCTTTTGGCGGAAACGGATTGATGGGTGCTTGTATAGCCGACGGAGCTACCGGTTGTGGGTTGTAGGCATATCGCCCCGTATGCAGGATTTGCATGCAGATTTTGCCACCCTCGGCATGTACCGCCTCCGTTACAATCTTGTGCTTTTCGGCATCTTCAGCCGTTGCCATTTGTGCAGCATGGGCATGTACCGCGCCCTCTTTGTTAGGGCCAATTCCCCCAGTAACGATGAGAGCAACACCCCCGCGTGCACGCTCAGCATAAAAAGCCGCCATGCGCTCAAAACCTTGAGGTGCTTCTTCTAGGCCTAAATGCATAGAGCCCATTAACACCCGGTTTTTTAATGTCGTAAAGCCAAGATCTAAAGGTTGTAGTAGATGAGGATAAGCAGTCTGATTCATGTCATTGATCTCTTTTTTATTCTGTTGTGCTGTCGATTAATCGTTAGCAAAAGGTTCTTTTACAGGGCGTAAACTTTCAAAAACAGGGGGCTTTCCTGACATTTTAGCCGTAAAGGTTTGCATCATATCCGTGGGCTGAAACATTCCGGCTTGCCAAGTAGCCATATAACTCAGGCTATCGGCCATACTGTGGTCACGAGCATAATTGATCATCTGCTTACACCCTGTTACCGCCAAAGGTGAGCGTTGTGCAATCTGAGCCGCTAGTGCCATCACACCTGATAACATCGCACCCTGATCAGCATAGACGTTATTCACAAGTCCCGACTGTTTTGCCTCTTGTGCAAAAAACTTTCGCCCGGTAAACGCTAACTCTCTGGCTAAACCCTCTGAGATTAATTTTGGCAAACGTTGCAAAGTGCCCAAATCGGCCGTCATGCCAAGCTCGGTTTCTTTTACCGTAAAAAAAGCATCCTCAGTGCAATAGCGCATATCGCTTGCACAGACCAGATCTAATGCCCCACCAATACAACCACCTTGGATAGCCGTCAGCACGGGCATACGTATCTCTTCCAGTACCGAAAAGCAGGCCTGTAGCTGCTGAACAAGACGGCGCATTGCCTCTGCACGCCTTCCGGCTTCACCGTTAAACATTTTTGGATCTGGTTGAGTAAAAATTTCTAAATCCATACCCGCACTGAAATGCTTGCCTGTTGATGAGATTACCAGCACACGGGCTTCCCCTGACTCATCCAGCTCCCGAATCGCTTTTGGGAAGGATTGCCAGAACGCTCGATTCATCGAGTTGTAGGCCTCAGGGCGATTCAATTGCAGGTGAGCGACATACTCATTGACGGTTAGCTCAAATGGTAACGCAGACATTGCCAGTGCTCCTTTTTCTTATCTGGACACCGTCAAGATAATAGCTTATTTTGACACTGTCAAGATTGCTTGCTAGATTGCCGCCATGAGCAAAGAGAAAAAAACCTACCATCATGGTGACTTGCGACAGTCATTGCTAGATAGCGCGACTTCCATTATTCGCGGCAACGGCCTCGAAGCGCTTTCCATGCGCAAACTAGCCGACCATGTGGGTGTTTCCCGCATGGCGCCCTACCATCACTTCAAAGATAAAAACGAATTACTGTGCGCTATCGCTGAACAGGGCTTTTTGTTGCAAGATGAAGCCGTGAGGAGCTTACCGGAGCAGTTCCCTTCACTGCCCCCTGATGCATTATTTGAACACTACGTATTAACTTATATTCGTTTCGCTAATGAACACCCAGAAACCTATGATCTGATGTTTGGAAGGGAGATTTGGAAGGCAGGGAATCCTACAGAATCGTTAAAGCAGGTTTCAAAAAACAGCTTTCGTATATGGGTAGAGTGGATAGAAAGACTACAGCAGCAAAACCTATTTGACGATAAAGAACCCGCTTTACGCATCGCACAAGCCACATGGGCCTCGCTACACGGGCTATGCCGTTTATTTAATGATGGTATTTATGTAAATAAACAAGACTTAGAAGCAATCGCAAAAACAACCGTCAACCTACTCATAAAAACGATCTAGCACACCTAAGACTACAAGCCACGAATTCGTAGGCGGCACACTAAACCGGCAGACCTAGCAGCAAACTCACGTTATACAGAACCCCAAATACCATGAGAAACCGCCCACTACCAGGGGTTAATCTTTGGCGCGCCTGCGGTGGCTTACCCAGCAACGAAAGCAGTGATGGTACTAATCCAAAAGAGAGTAATGCAAGAAGAATAAGCGGAGCTTGATGATAGGCTGACAACGCAACAACCAACAATGCCGTAACCAAAAGTACTAAGCGATACAACTGGCTACCCCGCTGATAACCTAATTTGACCACCAACGTTTCGATACCGAGCGCCTTATCTGCTTCATAATCTCGTAGTTCGTTACTCAACAAAAGGAGAGATACCAGCAGGCTGATAGGAATACTCAGCAGCAGTAAATCAGGGTTCCAACGGCCAGAAACGGCAGTGTAGCTACCTACCACCATTAGCACCCCCATTAACCAGAATACAAGAATAACGCCCATCCCTCTGCCTTTGTAATTAATCGGCTGTAAGGTATATCCCAGCGCTCCCAAAAGCCCAACAGCACACAGTAATAAGAAGGACAAACCTACTTGGTAGACAAACCAAAAGCCTATAAAAGAAGCCAGCAGGAAGCACATTAAGCCTATTCGATAGTTTTTAAGAATAGAGGCTATTTGTGAGGAAGAAAGCTCCGATTTTAAGGACAGATCTGCATAATCATTAATCAGATTAACGCCCGCCTGCAGTAACACACCACCCACCAGCACGAGTACTATCCGCAGTAAGTCTTGCTCACCTTCCAGCCACGCAACCGTTATACCCGAGCTACACGCAATCAAAGCAACAGCGAAAGAGAAAGGACGTAAAGCCTTGAGGAAGTTGTATTCAGAAGAGTGAGTCATTTAAATAATCCGTTAAAAAAGGTGCTTAACAAAGCACCTTTTCCTGAACCTGTTGTACCGCTTTATCCTACCTTAGGCGCATTGGGTAGATCACGCATCAATAAGGCATAGGTCATATCTGCATCGATATCCATAGGGATCTGCATAACGTGCCCTGAGCCGGGAGCTACATTGACCTTATCGCCATGCTTATTGAGCATCTCATCCAAACGGAATTTATGATTACCCGCTGGAGTCATCAACTCCAGCGTATCGCCCACTTTAAAGTGGTTTTTAACCTCAATCTCCATCATGCCGGTTTGCTGGTTATAACTCGCAACCTCTCCGACAAACTGTTGATGAACACCAATTGAGTGGCCACTTTCGTAGTTCTGATACTCATCATGCACATGGCGACGATAGAAGCCCTCGGTATAACCACGACTCGCGAGGTTTTCAAGCTCATCCATCAGACCCATATCAAATGGTTTACCAGCGACAGCGTCATCTATTGCCTTGCGGTACGCCTGCGCCGTACGTGCAACATAGTAGTGGGATTTAGTTCGCCCTTCGATCTTCAGGGAGTCTACGCCCATCTCTGCCAACTTATGCACATGCTGAATTGCACGGAGGTCTTTAGAGTTCATAATATAAGTGCCATGCTCATCTTCAAAAGCTGGCATATATTCACCAGGGCGGGTTTCTTCCTGCAATAGGAAAATCCGATCGGTTGGCGCACCTTCACCTAAATCCGGTTGTACTGGCTCAGCGGCAGGATCAAAACTCTGAACAGGGATAATATCGCCAGATTCATCCTGTTTCGCCTCGTGGGCATCATACTTCCAGCGGCAAGTATTCGTACAAGTGCCTTGGTTAGGGTCGCGCTTGTTGATATAACCTGATAGTAAGCAACGGCCAGAATAAGCAATACATAGCGCCCCATGAACGAAGACTTCAATCTCCATTTCGGGACAACGCTGGCGAATTTCAGCCACCTCATCCAAGGATAACTCACGAGAAAGAATAACCCGCTCAATACCGGCTTGGTGCCAGAATTTTACGGCAGCCCAATTCATTGTATTCGCCTGTACAGACAGATGAATCGGCACATGCGGGAAATGCTCTTTCACAATGTGGATCAAACCTGGATCCGACATAATCAAAGCATCAGGCCCCATCTCAACCACAGGACGCAGATCATCAAGATAGGTCGTTAGCTTGCTGTTATGGGGGAGGATATTACTCGCAAGAAAGAACTTCTTACCTAACTTATGCGCAATACTAATCCCTTCCGCCAAGTTATCCATATTAAAGTCGTTATTCCGCACACGGAGACTATAGCGAGGCTGGCCCGCATAAACAGCGTCAGCACCATAAGCGAACGCATATTTCATATTTTTTAGCGTCCCTGCCGGGGACAATAATTCAGGAGTACGCATAGATAGGGTTATTACTCAGGCGTTAGTTAGTCTTCAGTCAAGATCTTGCAATTCGACTTCAAATAATGGGGTATAAACAGAGCCATGCTCACCCTGTTTGCTTTGGAACAGCACAACAGAGTCAGCCAGACTATAAAGCTCTAAATTAGGCCATTGCTCTGGCCGTTTAAACTTATTCTTGCGAGGTAGTTTTCCCAACGTGATATGCGGCGTAAAGTCCGCCGGGGCATTGATAATACCAGCTTCTTCAACCACATCCGCTACCCGCTTTTGCAGAGAGATCAGCTTATCATTCTCTGCAGGCAGTGCCGCTATCAAGGAAACCTTAGGGTTGATTTCGTAATAATCGACCTGCTCCAAACATACCTGAAAGGACTGCTCTTCTTCCAGATGTCTTTTAGCTAAGCCTTCAAGACGCTCAATTTGATCTAATCCGGTATCCCCCAAAAAACAGAGCGTCAGATGGTAATGATCAGAATCAACCCAGTTAACTTCCAGTTTACGATCATAGGCGCATAAACCATCAGCTTGGTCTGCCAGCTGTCTTACAACAGAATCTGCCAACCTTAAAGCGAAAAATGTTCGAATCCTCATGGGTTCGGGGTTAATACCTTTCTGTTCATAGACCGCGTATTTTGCCTTGCAAAGAACACTTGCGCAAATTTTTTACAGTGATCCGCTAGCGTTTCGCTTTTGCTGCAACGCGCTTATTTTCGTCAGAAGAGAGAATACGTCTAATCCAATCATGAATTGCAGGAAACGGAGTAAAATCAAAACCTGACAGCTTTGCCCAGCTTAACACCATAGCACCGTGAATATCTGCGATGCTTTTTTCGCCACAAAGGTACTCTTTGCTTGTTAGCTGCTGCTCTAGCACAGGGAAGAAACGCAGCAATTCGGCGTTAGCTTTATTAACCACTTGCTGATCAGGATTAGCAGCGGAATATTTTACTTGCAGCAAAAGATCCAGCGCAGGAGCTTCGAGCTGGTTACTAATATACAAAGACCAGCGTAAGATATCGGCCTCCCCTTCTGGTGTATTGGCCCACAGCTGCCCCTCGCCATATTTACGCACGAGGTAATACAGAATCGCCTGAGTTTCAAATAACGTAAAATCGCCATCGACTAGTGTAGGCACTTTGCCGGTTGGATTGAGTGCACGATAATCGTCTGACTGGGAAGCCTCGCTGCGAGTACCAATATCAACCAACTCGTACTCCAAACCGAGCGTTTCAAGCGTTACCATCACCATGGCCGCCCGTGAGAGAACACTACCGTATACTTTAATCATGGCTTTTTCCTATTATTAGCATCACAAACGATTAACTTGGAGTTGCAAGGCGTTCAGCTTTTGTTTTAAAGCCTGAATATCACCCACCATTTGGCGACGTGTGCCATCAATAGCGCGAATAGCTTGCTCATTGGTTTGCACCCGCGAAGACAACGCTCCACCACCACTTCGGTTCGCTTTTTCCAAACTGGCTATTCTGGATGATTGCTTGGCTAATCCTGATTGTAGCTGAGCTTGCCCTTCAGCGAGGCTTTCTTCAAGAATGGCTAATTGGGTTCTTAGTGTTGATAAGCTTTGCTGTAAGCTGTCGAGTTGCTTGTTCTGCTCAGTTGCTGTTGAGGCTTGCTTCGCCACTGCGGTTTTTTGTGCAGATTGCAGGTCGATTAAGCGTTTATCTGCTTGCGCCTGCTGCTTTTTAAGGGCTTCAACCTCGGATGCTACATTATTGCTTGCCAGCCGTTTATCAAGACTGACTAGTTTCTCTTCTACTTGGTTGATCTCACCTGCTCCGGTTTTCTGATCCTTTATTAGACCCTCGACCTGAGCTTGCAATGTTTTCAGAGAACCAGAAAGCGATTCTAACTGGGATTTCTGCTGGGATTCTGTCAGTTTCCACAAGCCTGCTATTTCAGCATCAAAGTGTTTGTGCCGTTCTAGCATGGTCGCATCTAACTTAGAAAGACGCTCTTCTAGTGTGAGTGCTTGCGGATTAGGTGCTCCAGCGGTGACATTGAGTAATTTTTCAAGTGTTTGTATCCGCTCGGCTGATGCCTGTAAGTCAGTGCGTTGCTGCTCAATGGTTTGCTGTAAACCAAACATCATATAGCCTAATCCACTGGCCGCTGCCGTTAGCAGCACCAAAATCAAGGTGACAAACCAATCGCCACTACTCTCTTGTCGAATCACTAACTCATTGGGTGTCGATTTAACGCCCGATGTAGATGGCTCAGGCCGAGTATTTTGAGTCGTTTGCCCGGCCTCGCTCACCGGCTCTACCTTATCAAGCGGCTTACCCTGTGGTGATTTAACTACCGAAGGATCAGCAGGCCCTAAATCGGGTACCTGAAGGTCATTATCATCACGACTCATGTGTACTTAGTTCCCATTAGAAATTACTGGCATCAAGTTACCAGCTTTACCTAAGCAACAAAAGTCCTGCCGCGCTTATCTTTTTATTGCAATGCGTTAAAGGCATCGCGGGTGTAATTTTCAACGCCTTCAGGTAATACGCAGACATTATCTTCTATACGAATACCACCCCATGGTGTCAATTGCTCCACCAAGTGCCAGTCAATATGCCCTTTGACGGAGTGCTGTTTTAGCTGGCTTAACAAGCTTGGAATAAAATAAAGGCCCGGCTCAATCGTCACGACAAAATCGGCTTCCAAATTTCGTGTTAAACGAAGATAGGGATGATTCTCAGGGGGTAGCGTTTGACTGCCCGACAAGTCTGTTTGCCAGCCACCTATATCATGTACCTGAATACCTAAAAGATGACCTAACCCATGGGGGTAAAAGGTTCGGGTGATAGCGAGCGCATCAGCAGAAGATATCTGCTCAGGCTGTCGTACAATGCCACTGGCTACGAGAATCGTGAACAAACGTCGGTGCATCGCTTCATGTAAAGCAACAAAGGAAACACCCGGCTTAACCTCAGCAACAATAAGCTGTTGCGCAATATCCATTTGCTCGATGAGATAATGGAATAAATGACTTCCTTGGCTGATTGTACGAGTAATATCCGCAACGTAACCTTGGTAAACCGCCCCTGCGTCTGCTAGCAACGTTCTGCGAACAGTTGGCGGTTGGTGGGATTTATGCTGATAGTGCAGTACCGCTGCGTGTTCATTTAAGCCAATAATATTGTTGTAAGGGAGCTGCCCTTCCTGATGACCAATCGCAGTTAAGTAACCTTGGTGTAATTGATACTCACTCAGTGGCTCTTCAAACGCTTGCGCCAGATAATGATGCCCCTTAACTGCCGTTCTGTTGGCCTCGCGAATACACGCTTGCTCCCATGGGGTCTTATAAGCTCGATAATAGTGCAGATGCTGCATGAAAGTCGTTGGGTTATGCGTCAACTCACTACCAACCACCTCACAGAGTTGCTCTGCAATCAGCGCGATACGCTTACCCGTCACGATCTCTTTAAGTACCGTTGCTCTATCCGAATATAAGCGGATATCAAAGTGTTCACACCAAAACGCATTTGGCATCTCTGGGGTAATATGCCAAAAATCATCCGGTGAATAGATGGCGAGCACAGGCTTTCTATCAGGTACGATAAACAACCATCCATCAGGATAATCTGCTAAAAAGGGCACCCAATGCACAAAGTGAGGATTCGGCTTATAGGCCTGTGTGTAATCATCTAAAAAATGATAGGACGGACGACCTGAGTGAATCAGTAGACCATCGAACCCCTCCTGCTCTAATAAACTACCACAGCGCTGCATAAGCTGTTGAACGTGATCTGCATACCTAGTCTGTATCATGAGTTCGGTGTCTCTATTAAGCCATGTGATTCAAGCTCTTCACGCATTTTCTGCCAAAAAAGCTCAAGCGTTGTCGTTCTACTGCTGTTTTTTAATCGATATAGACGAATTTGCAGTGGGATATGCCAGCGTTCATCACCCGCTAGCGCAAGACGCTTGTAGGCTAGGCTCTCTTCCACTAAGCGCTTGGGCAACCAACCTACACCAAATCCCTCTTTAATCATCGCTTTTACACTCACTGACAACATATTTTCATTGATAGTAACCAGATGCGGTGTTTCCAGTGCCTGCTGTAACGAGTTGTCAATCAATGGGCGTAAGAATGAACTGGCGTGATAACTGATATAAGGCAGAGGCGCTTTTTTACTACCCGGTAACATAAACAGAGGCTGACGCTCTGCATCCAGAGCAGTCACCGGAACAAGCTCCTCTTCACATACAATAAGGTGTTCAAAGCGAGGGTCATCAAACTCTTCAACATAGTTGATTAAGGGGTGCCAATAACACAAAACCAAGTCGCATTGACCTTGGGTTAATGCCGACACAAAATCACTAGCAGCCCATGACGTAGAGGTTAGATTCAGATCAATATCGATACCATAACGCTCAGACGCAGGCATCAGCCAAGTACGATAATAGAGAAGGTATAGTGTTTGCGTCGTAGCAAAACGCAAACGGCTCTCCTCCTGCTCACGAATTTCACGGCACTGAGCTTTGGTATCGCGGGCAATTCTGACCATCTGCTCTGCGCCCGACAAGAAGATCTCCCCAGCAGGCGTGAGACTGAGCGGCAGCGTGTTTCTGTCGATCAATGTCACGCCCATCTCATCTTCGAGCAGCTTAATACGACGGCTTAAAGTCGGTTGAGTCACGTTTTGCTCCTCCGCCGCACGAGAGAAGTGGCGCGTCCGCGCTAAAGCAATAAAATCATCCAGCCAACGAATCTCCATAGAAACCTCGGCCTAACCTTGCCACGTTATCAGGGCACAGCCTGACGTTTTCAGTATGAACTTCATTTACAATGTGACCAACCAATCAGCAATAGGATTGAGTATAGACGATCCTAGCTGTATAGATCGCTCTGGAGACCAACCTGCAAGATGATCAGGCCGCTCATCATAATCCTTAAAAGGCATCTCTAAGGTCATGGCGGGGCAATTGAAATGGTCCCCCACCCAAAACCCTGCAATAGTCATTGTTTCAGGACCAAACTTCCCCGGCGCATAACCACGCACGGTTTGGAAATCGGGATTCACTCGTTGTAAATCCTGCTTAAATTGCTCTTCTTGAGCCAACACGTGCTCGGATACACTCGGTGAACCTGCTTGCCCAGCGATAAAGTTACAAGGCAGCGCTTCATCGCCATGAATATCCAGATACAGATCTACGCCAGTATCCATCATCTTTTGCCGCACATAGTAAACTTCTGGGCTGTTCTTTAGGGTGGGAGATTGCCACTCGCGATTTAAGTTAATCCCCGCCGCATTGGTACGTAGGTGCCCTCTTACTGAACCATCAGGGTTCATATTGGGAACCACCCAAAAGATACACTGTTCTAGCAGTTTGGCTGACAATGGATCTGTTTCATCCAACAAACGACCCAGCATCCCCTCCACAAACCACTCAGCCATGGTTTCTCCGGGGTGTTGGCGCGCCGTCACCCAGATATGCTTTTTATGGGCACCGTCATCACCAATTTTGAGCAGATTAATATCGCGTCCATCCAATGTCGTGCCTATGTCCAGTACTTCACAACGCTCAGATTGCTGGGCGGCAGCCACCAGATCTAAGTGTTGTTCATAACTATACGGTGCAAAATAGGCATAATAGATACTGCCCTGCTCTGGCGTATGTTCAACCACCAGCTCCCCTGCCTCTGTATAACGAGTAGGTACACGAAACCACTCGCGACGATCATAAGAGGCAACTGCTCGATAATCTGGCCAGCCATCGGGGTAAGCCGCGCCTTGCGCGTTTAGAAAACGAAGGGTCAACGCTTCATCAGCTGCACCCTGCACTCTAAAATAAAACCACTGATAGAACTCAGATTGCGTATCATGCTTGATCAGCAACTGTATATCCGACGGCTGCTCGGCCGACACAACTTGAATATTACCGGCATCGAACTGACTGCTGATCTTGACCATGAAAACAACAACTCCTCTATCAAACTGATGTTATAAACGGTTTTCTTCTACACCGTGGCAAGCGACTTGCGTACCATCATCAAGCACTCTCAAAACAGGGATCTCTTGCCGACAGCGCTCATTAGCATGTGGACAACGCCCGTGGAATACACAACCGGATGGTAGATTTACCGGGGTCGGCACTTCGCCGATGAGCTTAATATAATCGGGGCGATCATCCTCTAACCGTGGAATCGCTGACAATAACGCCTGTGTATAAGGGTGTCGTGGCTGTGAGAATAGCTGCTTAGTCGGAGCTAACTCACACACCGTACCCAAATACATAACAGCCACACGGGTGCCAAAATGCTCAACTACTGATAGGTCATGGGTAATAAACAGGTAGGTCAGGTTACGCTGCTCTTGCGCATCCATCATAAGGTTTAGCACCTGAGCCTGAATAGACACATCCAGCGCCGAAATCGGCTCATCCGCCACGATAAACTCAGGATCTACAGCCAATGCGCGTGCGATACTGATACGCTGGCGCTGGCCACCAGAGAATTCATGGGAATAGCGCTCACCCCACGTTGGATCAACCCCTACCGAAAACATCACCTCATGAATCTTATCCCGCACTTCAGCGGCACTCATATTCGGATTATGGAACTGAATCGGCTCTTGTAACGTTTGCTGTATCGTCATACGGGGATTTAAAGACGCATAGGGATTCTGGAAAATCATCTGCATCTTTTTACGGAAAGGCAGGATTTGCCGATCATTTAAATGATCAATCCGCTCACCCTTGTAAGCGATCTGTCCAGATGTCGGATTCAGCAAGCCCATCACTGTGCGCGCAACCGTGGATTTACCACAACCCGACTCCCCCACAACACACAAGGCCTCACCTTGCATCACATCAAGATTCACACCGTTAATAGCGTGTACGTATTCTTGATGCCGAACAATCTTGCCACCTTTAAACTGTAGTTGGTCTAACAAATCACCCGAAATAGAAAAACGTTTATACAAATCACGAATTTGCACTAATGAGTTGGTTTGCTCAGTCATATCAGAGCTCCTCCTTATGTGCCGCTACCTGTTTCATTTCGGCAACCATATGACAAGCAACCAAACAATTACCTGATTGCGTAAAACTCGGTAAGTTGTGCTTACACGTCTCAAAAGCGTACTCACAGCGTGGATTAAATGCACAGCCTCTAGGGATATTCTGCAGCGGCGGCATAGAGCCTCGTATCTGATTTAATTTTTGCCCAGGCAGAGCCATCTGAGGCAAAGCATTCATCAAGCCTTGAGTGTAAGGATGCTGCGCATCATTAATAATCTCTTTGGTTGGGCCTTGTTCAATAATACGCCCAGCATACATCACCAACATTTTCTGAGTAACTTGCGAAACCACCCCCAAATCATGAGTGATCAGAATCAGTGCAACGTTATTTTTCTCACACAGGTCTAGCATCAGGTCCATAATTTCAGCCTGAATGGTCACATCCAATGCTGTCGTAGGCTCATCTGCGATAATGATATCTGGGTCTAGTAACAAGCCTATAGCAATAACGATACGCTGGCGCATCCCTCCTGATAGCTCATGAGGGTATTGATCGAGACGTTTTTCAGGCGATGGTATTTGTACTTGCTTAAGCTTTTGCAAGGCAACGCGTTTAGCATCCGCCATACTGATCTTACGATGCGCCAACAAACACTCCACCATCTGATCGCCGATGGTCAATACTGGATTCAGCGTCATCATAGGATCTTGGAAGATCATAGAGATACGGTTACCACGAATAGAGCGCAGCTCACTCGGCGATAAACTCGCCAGATCTTTACCCTCAAAGTTCACATGACCTGAGGAGATAAAACCCGGGCGCGACAACAGATTCAAAATAGAGAACCCCAGCACCGATTTACCCGCACCGGACTCACCCACCACGCCTAAACGTTCACCGCGCTCCAGAGTAAAACTGACATCACGGAGTGCTTTAACGCTGCCACTGCGCAAACCAAAGCACACTTCTAAATGGTTAACTTCTAACAACGGCATGTGTCATTACCCCTTATACAGTTTCGGATTAAGCACATCGCGCATCCAGTCGCCGAGCAAATTCATGACCAGCACTAGCACAATTAATACCAAACCAGGAATGACGGTAATCCACCAAGCCCCAGAGAAAATATATTCAAAACCACTGGATATCAGTGACCCTAACGACGGTTGGGAAACCGGCATACCCAAGCCTAAAAAGGACAAAGAGGCCTCTGAAATAATCGCGTTAGCGATCTGTACCGTAGAGATAACCAAAATAGGCGATAGCGTATTTGGCAAAATGTGACGAAACATAATGCGCAAGCGTCCAAAGCCCATGACGCGCGCTGCATCAACATACTCTTTCTTCTTCTCGGCCAACACCGAAGCACGAATCGTACGGGCATACTGTGGCCACTCTGCAATACCAATCACCAATATCAGCATGATCATCGCCAACTCTTGGTACAGCTCTGTTCCAAAGGTTGCCTGAAACACCGCCAGTACAATGATCGCCACCATCATCGTCGAGAAAGACAGCTGAATATCTGCAATACGCATCAATAAACTATCGACCCGGCCACCCACATAACCCGCCGTTAGCCCAATCACGATACCCAAAAACGCTTGTAATAAAACCGCACAGATACCAATTGTGATAGATACCCGCGTGCCATAAAGAATGGTCGACAGCATGTCACGCCCTTGAGCGTCGGTGCCTAATAAAAATCGTTCATCCCCTTCATCATCCCAACTCGGTGGGATTTCAGAATCTAGGATATCAATCTGAGAAGGATCATAAGGGTCAAACGGCGCAATAAAAGAGGCACTTAACGCCATCAACACATAGAGAACAAAGATAGCAAAACTGATTTGCGCTACCCGATCAATCCGAAAGCTATGCCAGAAATGAGACTCTTTAAAGCGCTGCCATGTTGATGGAGGTGCATCCATTTTCATTGTTGAGTCAGTCATTATTTTTTACCTGCCAGCTTAACGGTTGGATTCACAAGACCATAAATCAAGTCCACCAGCGTATTCGTCACCACAAAGATCGCACCAACCACAATCAAATAAGCCACAATCAACGGCGTATCAACTCGGTTTACCGCTTCTAAAAACAGGAAGCCCATACCCGGCCATTGGAAAACGGTTTCGGTTAAGATGGTGTAAGCCACCATCGTACCAATCTGTACCCCACCCACCGTAATAACGGGAAGCATGGTATTTTTTAGCGCATGTAGAAAATAGATGCGTCTTGGAGAAATACCCTTTGCCCACGCAAACTTCACATACTCAGACTGCAACACCTCCATCATCTCAGCACGAATCAAGCGGATGAAAAGCGGCAACATAATCGATGCCAAGGTCACACTAGGCAACACCAAGTGCATCAGCCCATCAGCTGTAAAAAAGCCACTCTCCCAGAAACCTAAAATCGTTGTAGTTTCCCCTCGACCATAGGAAGGCATCCATCCCAACTCAATCGCAAATAAATAGATCAAACCGATAGCCGTTAGGAATACCGGAACCGAGATCCCGACGATACTTAATCCCATCACCACCTTAGAGAACAGACCGTTAGGCTTGATCGCAGAATAAACACCCACAGGAACAGAAAAGCACACAATAATTAACGTTGCGCCAATTACCAGCTCCATCGTTGCAGGGAATTTCTTTAAAATGACTTCAAGCGCAGGCTCCTTAAAGAAATAGGAGTTTCCTAAATCCCCTTGAATCGCCTTAGACGCAAAACGAGCATATTGAACCAAGAAGGGGTCATTTAAACCCATCTCATCGCGAAGCGCCTGTCGCTCCTCTTCGGATACAGCTTGTCCTACCAACTCTCGTAACGGATCACCTAAGTTATCCTGAATAGAGAAACTGATAAGACTGATGACGAACATCACGACAACGGCCTGAAAAAACCGTTTGATAAAAAAAGCAATCATGATAATCAGCCTTAGGCATTGGGATAATGGATATAAAGCATCAGGTCTTGGCAGGCCAACGTCGAATCAACCTTTCACTACCCATTTCATTTTTATTGTAAGTAGTGACACCCAGAAAAACATAAAACATTCAGGCGGCCCGTTGGCCACCTGAATTTACAGCAACTTACTCTTTAATCACCAGATCACCGAGGTAAGGGAAGTTCATCCCATTAACGATAGGCTCAATTTCAACGCCTTTACGTGCACCCCAGCTCAGGTTCTGCCAATGCAAAGGAACAAAAGCGGCGTCATCGTAGACTGCTTTTTCCATCGCCTGCATCAACTTAGCCCGCTCAGCTGGGTCGGTGATTGTATTGGCCTTCACCATCATCTCATCGACTTTCGGATTACAGTAATTACCGCTGTTGTATTGCCCCATACCCGTTTCTTTGTTTGGACAAGCCGATAAGAACTCAAAGAAGTTGTTGGTATCTTCTGTATCTGAGTGCCAACCGATCATCATCATATCCGCCGCGCGCTCATCAAACGCTGGCCAATACTGTGCTTTTGGCATGGTTTTCAGATCAACCTTGATATTGATCTTAGACAGCATAGACGCCACTGCTTGCGCAATTTTGTCATCGTTCACATAGCGGTTATTAGGCGCCATCATCGTGATGCTAAAGCCATTTTCATAACCTGCTTCTTTCATCAACGCTTTTGCTTTTTTCAGATCATAACGAGGCTTCAGATCAGGGTTATGACCAAGATAGCCTTCTGGCGAGAACTGAGCACCGGGCGTTGCAAAGCCCTTCATGATCTTTTTAACGATACCTTCCTGGTTGATCGCATAGTTGATCGCTTGGCGCACGCGCACATCTTTAAAGGCTTCAACACGGTCTTGGTTCATCTGGAACGTGATAATACGGGTACCGCCCATAGTAACCAGATCAACTTTATCGCTTGCTTTGATACGGTCGTGATCAGTCGGTGGGACCGGCGCAATAAAGTCAACACCGCCAGAAAGCAAAGCTGCCACACGAGTTGGCGCTTCTTTGATTGGCGTTAAGATGATTTTATCAACATTACCCGGAGATTTTATATCCCAGTATGTGCTATTACGATCAAACTCAACTTTAACGCCCTGTTCACGATAGCTGACCGTATAAGGGCCTGTACCTGAAATATTGCGGGACGCAAAAGAGTCACCATGTTTTACCAAAAGATCTTTTGCCTTACCGTTAGCATCTTCACCGGTAAAAAACGCACTATCCATCGGGAACAGGTACGTCATATTGTTAAGCACCAGCGGGAACGGCTCAGCCGTCACCATATCTACGGTGTAATCATCAATGACTTTTAGCTCTTTAAAGGGTGCAAACACACCTTTAAAGTCTGGGGATTCCTGTAAGCGCTTAAAGGTAAAAGCAACATCTTTTGCAGTGAAATCGTTACCACTATGGAACTTCACGCCTTTGCGTAAATGAAAACGCATGGTCTTATCATCGATACGCTCCCACTTTTCAGCCAAACGGGCTTCAAAGCCGAAGTTACGATCCCAGCGCACCAAAGGGTCATGTGTCATATGAGACAGCTGAAGCGTGCCTCCGGAAAGCTGCTCGTAAGGGTCAAGCGACACGGGGTCAGCATCATAAGCCATTTTCAGAGTGGCGGCCTGTGCACTCAAAATGCTCATTGCAAGGGCTGCACCTGCAAATAGCGAAGCGGTCTTTTTCATCACGGTTTCCCTTTTTGATTATTGTGTTAGGGTTTTTACGTTTGAACGTATATCAGCCTACCGGATAGCCAAAAAGTTACCAATCGAAATTACGAGTGACCCTATAGAGGATTTGAATAACCAATTTAGGTTATATTTTTCAATGAGTTACGAAAAAATCCATCGTTTATTTGTATTGAGAAATTCAAAATAATCAAACAGCCTAGCTATAAACTCGGCTGCATCACCTAACTTTTGTAATGCTAGCGGAGACCAGACTACTTTCATTTCTCAATGCGCCCCAACACTTGAGCACGAGCGTCTTCATTTGAGACACCTAAACCCGAAGCTAACTGAGCTTCAGCAGTACGCATTTCTTCCAGTAGCTCAATCTTCTCTTGCATTGCTTCATATACTGCAACATCAAGGACAACCGCAACACCTTTACCACGTTGTGTGATTACTAGTGGTCTGCGAGTTTCATTAATCTGTTTAATAAATGACGTTACGCCAGCACGAAATTCAGACAAAGGCTGAATATCCTGATCAAAGTGGATGCGGCTCATGTTGGACTCCAAACAGTACAAATTAATGTACAAATAATAGTTCAACCAGCTATTTGAGCAATAGACTGATTTGCTAAGGACTGATACCCAGTTCCTTAGCAACTGATGCGGCCGTGTTACCTTCCTGCTGAGATCGGCGAATTGTTTCTGGTCTAAACTCTTCTGTATAGGCTTGGTTCTTTTTGCGTGCCATGTCAGCCCCCCACTTTCAGTTAAATATAACTATAGAAAGTGTCTACAGATTGTGGGGCACTCGGGTTTATAACGCCTTTAGCAGGCGAGCCACGCTTTTCGGCGTCGCTGCCTAAATTTGTTACATGCTGGCACGCTGGATGGCTGAAACTACCTGCTTGCCAACACCAATGATTCTGTTGTGGTGATTTTCGCAAAGTAGCCATGATTTGTCTCTAGGCACCAAGTAATACTCAAACGCGAAACACTCACCTATAATCTTTATGACATTCTCAGTTGATGCTTCAAATATTGGGTAGTGAGATAGTTGGTCATCTTCAACTACGAACCACACTAGCTCCTTGGAGTCTGGAACGAACTGACCAAGTTTCTCGAACCCTTTACCGTCATCGTAAGTTATAGAGTCCGATGGGTGAGAAAAGGATTCCCACCACCAACGCCTATCACCCCCCTCTACGAAGTGCGCTACAAGTGAATCATATAGAGATGCTCCCTCATCCTTAAACAAACTGACTTCTTTAGATAGGCCAAGTAAAGATATGGCCTTTTCAACTTCCTCTAATACTTGAGACATACTTTCCCGTACATGTAACGCCGCGCTCAGCCGCCGGAGGTAACTGGCGCTTTTTGTGCTCCGCACAAAAGGTGACAGTTGCCGGAGGTCTGTTGCAGCGCCTTGTTATGCATTACGCCACCTGCCAATTAATATGTGGGGATTGCTCTCCCTCATTAACATAAAAATAGGCGAATGCTTTATATGCCCATTCCCTATCAATGCACCATGATAATGGGTATACTTCTGCTTGCCCATTGCCTAAGATGAACTCACATGTGTCATTTATCTCAGATTTGGAATCGGATACAAAGCCTTCATCCTCTGGAAATCTGAGATACATGAGAAATGTGTTATTTCCACTCTTTAATAAGCACAAAGACTGATTATTTGGCGAAATTATCCAAGCTTCAGCATTCTCTGCTGAATCAATCTCGTCTAAGAAATCAGAAAGCTCTAATTCAGAGCTGATTTCATTTTCTTTGTTGTTTAGATGAGCTTTCATATCAGAGATGCATAACGCTTACCGCAGCGGCGCCAAAATTGCGCAGCGGTTTTGGCGTCCGGCCCCGTAGGGGCGAACTGCCGGTTCTTGTTATGTTTTTTAGTTTGCAATAAACCACCCAAGTATCGTGGCTATCAATGATAATAGTGCAATTGCCAGACTGAGTTCAGCGCTATTCTTGCGAATAAATCCTTCATTCTCACGCACCTGTAAAATACTTCCAGGAAATAATTTCCCACGAAAGACATACAGTATTCCAATTGTTATTAAAGCTGCGAGCCAAGCAACTATTGCTGTTGTGCTTAGAGCGTCTTTGGGCAAAATAACCAATGCGATATTTGGGATATTTCCAAAGAAGAACAGGAACCATCCTATTGGCGCTACATTGAACCAGCTATACCATTTTTTGTATGTGTTTAGATAGGAGTAGATAGTCTCTATCGCTCCAGCACACCATGCCTCAGAGTCAGACGTCGCTCGAACAATAATGTTTGTGTCATTCAAAACCCCGGACCGCATCGATATACGATTCCCACCACCGGAGAAACTTATCGAAAATTTGGTTATCCGGTCAGGTAAGTTGGCATAATCTCTTAACTCAGAAATGCTACTGAACTCTAACCGCTCAGAAGCGAGTTCGATATCCAGCGAGCAATATGTTAAGTCCGATTCCCATAGGGACGTCAACCTATTCCAAAGCTCCTCCAGTTCTCCAACTGTAATGGAGAAAGATGGAATTTTTTTTGTTCTTTCGACTTCTCTTCTCACATGAATCCCTGAATTTCTGGTACGCGCATAGAAACATAACAGTTTAGTATACGGATTCCATCTATTGGGGCCACCTATTGGCACCTCAAGCACTTCCTTCTAAATAATAACTTACTGATTTATCTAACTTTTCACTTTTATGCAAACCGTTTTTCACCAATAGGTGGACACAATACATGGTTAGTTTGCAAATAAGTGCAGAATAATGCTACATACACGGAAAATACTGGGTATAAAAAAAGAAAACAAGAAGACTTAAGCGGGGAGTTTAGCCTTACGGGAGGCTGACACCTCCCGGCTGTTCGGGCGGAAGAAGCGTTACAGTAACGCTTCTTTTGAGTTGGTTGGCTCTAGTGCAAAAACAACTGAGCTGGATTCGCTGCTTGCGATAACCGTTTGGCCATCCGCCAAATGTGCTTCAACCGAGTGACCTAAATTAGCCAATGGGTTGCTGGTAGGTGTATAGCTATGCGAGTGAGTAGCACCTTGCGCTAGATTAGATTCGGTCGCCTGTACACCCACATCGTTCAGTGGATTAGCAAAAGCTTGTGATGCGAAAAGAGCGGTAGTGATCAAAGTGGCGTTCAGTAAAGTTTTCATAATCTGTATTCCTTAATTCGTTGTGTTGATGGGTGTACTTTAAAACCCAAAACTGAAACGAAACTGAAATAAGAAAAACTTTTTCTTGTGTATTCCTATTTACTGCAATCTGGCCAGTAATTTTTTTTACTAACCTTTTTATTCGTGCGCTGGCACAAAGTGTCTAGCGGCATTCTGTTATCCTAGAAAAAGATCTATGATAGCCCTTTAAGAACAGAATGGATTTTTGGAGACTAGGACGTGATTACTCTCACTAGCAATGCATTGGCATCCAGTTCGACTAAAACTTCTCAAACTCAAGCAAATGAGGTACAGCCTACTCGCACCACATCTTCGGTTACGAGTGAAAACCAAGATACCCAACCTGTTTTTAGCTCTCGTGCAGAAAAGCTGGCACAGATAAATAAAGAGTTCGATATTACAAGCCCAGGCTTTCGTATTTCGCAGCAATTTATTAACCGGTTATCCGAAATAGGGCTCATCAGCGAAAATGAGGCAACTGAGCTTAATAAAGGGCTACCATTGACTAGCAGCGGCACGCAATCCACCGAGAGTGTAGAGACACTAAAATCGGCCGTGGAGATCATTTTTGAACGCATCAAGAATGAAGATGGCGTATCTGGCCTGCTATCGGTTCTGGATAAGTCTCAGCAGATACTCGATAACCTTGATGGTTCTAAATCAAAGGTGTTTCCTATAGATCCAGCTACCGCTGCAGCAGAGCTTGATCATTATCTAAAAAGCGATAACGCAAGCCTTCTTACCGAGGAAGAAAAGCAATCTTTAGGCGATTTAAAAACAGCATTCACCATCGCCGATAAGCTCAGCCCAGAACAGCGCACTTCAGCAGAAATTAGTAAATATATGGAAATCCTTAAACGCTACAGCTAAGCCAGTAAAAATCCACTCATTCGCTCTAGAAGCGGATTTAAGCAATACCGCATCTACGTACTCCAAGTTAACTATCAGGCACAAAAAAGGGATACCGTTGTTACCAACTGGGTATCCCTTTTTAACCGCGCTTAGTTAGCTGTTGGCTAGTTAAGCGCTAGCATGTTTGGGTAGCTTACATCATGCCGCCCATACCACCCATGCCGCCCATGCCGCCCATATCAGGCATACCAGCACCAGCGTCTTGTGGCTTATCAGCAACCATTGCTTCTGTTGTGATCATCAGACCCGCAACAGATGCCGCCGCTTGCAACGCAGAGCGTGTTACTTTAGCTGGGTCTAGGATACCCATTTCCAGCATATCGCCGTATGTTTCGTTGCCAGCGTTGTAACCGAAAGAGCCTTTGCCTTCGCGTACTTTAGAGACAACAACCGAACCTTCACCACCTGCGTTGTTTACGATCTGGCGCAGTGGCGCTTCCATCGCACGGCAAGCCAGCTCGATACCGATTGTTTGGTCGTGGTTGTCGCCCTGCAAGCCTTCGATCGCCTGTAGTGCACGGATCAGTGCAACACCGCCGCCAGGTACAACACCTTCTTCTACTGCAGCGCGCGTTGCATGTAGTGCATCTTCAACGCGTGCTTTTTTCTCTTTCATTTCAACTTCAGTTGCTGCGCCTACTTTGATGACTGCAACACCGCCAGCCAGCTTAGCTACACGCTCCTGCAGTTTTTCACGGTCGTAGTCAGATGAAGTCTCTTCGATCTGTGCACGGATCTGGTTTACACGTGCTTCGATTGCGTCAGCAGCGCCTACACCATCAACAATGATTGTGTTTTCTTTGTTGATTGATACACGCTTAGCTTGGCCAAGGTGCTCAAGTGTTGCTGTTTCTAGGCTTAGGCCAACTTCTTCAGAGATTACCGTACCGCCAGACAGGATAGCGATATCTTCTAGCATCGCTTTACGACGATCGCCAAAGCCAGGTGCCTTAACAGCCGCTACTTTAACGATACCACGCATGTTGTTTACAACCAGTGTAGCTAGCGCTTCGCCTTCTACATCTTCAGCGATAATCAGCAGAGGACGTGAAGATTTAGCTACTTGCTCCAGTGTTGGCAGCAGGTCACGGATGCTGGAGATTTTTTTATCAACCAACAGGATGAATGGCTGTTCTAGTTCAACAGACATGTTGTCCTGGTTGTTGATGAAGTAAGGAGACAGGTAGCCACGGTCAAACTGCATACCTTCTACTACGCTCAGTTCGTTTTCCAGACCTGAACCTTCTTCAACGGTGATAACACCTTCTTTGCCTACTTTTTCCATTGCTTCAGCGATCAGTTCGCCAACAACCGTGTCAGAGTTTGCAGAGATCGTACCTACTTGAGCGATTGCTTTAGAATCAGCACAAGGAACTGCCATCGCTTTGATCTGTTCAACTACAGCAGCTGCTGCTTTGTCGATACCGCGCTTCAGGTCCATTGGGTTCATGCCTGCCGCTACAGATTTCAGGCCTTCGTTTACAATCGCCTGAGCCAAAACAGTAGCCGTTGTTGTACCGTCACCCGCTACATCGTTAGCCTGAGACGCTACTTCTTTAACCATCTGTGCGCCCATGTTCTCGAACTTATCTTCCAGTTCGATCTCTTTAGCAACCGATACACCATCTTTAGTGACCGTTGGCGCGCCAAATGCTTTATCCAATACAACGTTACGACCTTTAGGGCCCAATGTTGTTTTAACAGCGTTAGCTAGAATGTTTACACCTTCCAGCATGCGCTGGCGAGCATCATCTCCGAAACGTACGTCTTTTGCAGCCATTGTTTCTTAATCCTGTACTTAGTTAATCTGAGTAAATTTGACAAAAGCAGTGAAAGTGCTGGGGTTATGCTTCCAGAACACCGTAAATTTCGCTTTCGCTCATGATCAGCAGCTCTTCACCGTCGATTTTTACAACGTTCGAGCCTGCGTATTGTCCAAATAGAACTTTGTCGCCAACGTTTACAGACAGTGCACGTACTTCACCATTTTCAAGTACACGACCTTCTCCAACGGCGACAACTTCACCCTGATTCGGCTTTTCAGCAGCGGAACCTGGCAGTACGATACCGCTGGCAGTTGTTTTTTCTTCTTCACTGCGGCGAACTACTACACGATCGTGAAGTGGACGAATTTTCATCTGATCTTTCTCCTGATGGTTTGATCAAAAAGCCAATTAGCAATTGATAAATCGAAGACCGTAACCATCTGGTTACCGGTTGAAATACTAAATGGGGACTAAGGGATCTATTTCAATCCCTTAAATAAGATTTTTTTTTAGAAAATTAGTCATCGTCTTCACGACGATACTCGCCATCAATGACATCGCCTTGTCTAGGCGAAGGTGTCTCTTTATTGAAAGGGGATTGGCGCTTTTGTTGCGTGCCCTGAAAGACGTCAGGCTCATCTTTAAAGGTTTGTTGCCTACCCATCGAAACAACCGTAAACCGAGACATCACCATTTTGGCAAAGGCCTGACGGGTAAACGGTATGAGGCAACAGAAGCCGATAACGTCGGTAACAAACCCTGGGGTAATCAGTAATGCCCCCCCTACCGCCAAAACTAGGCCTTCGACCATCTCTTGGCCTGGCATTTCTCCCGCATTCATACGCTGCTGCGCCCGAGAGAGAGTAGAGATCCCTTGATAACGCAGCATATTCACGCCGATGAACGCCGATAAGAGCACTAAACCAACGGTATACCATGTACCGATAGCCTGCCCTACATTGATAAGCACTGTTATTTCGATAATGGGGATAATGATAAAGAGTAAGAATAAAAAAGGCATAAAATAGAGTAATCAACCAAGTTTTTCCCAACATCAGACCAGATGCAGAGAAAAATCGCAACTATTAGACCATAGTCTAAATACATAATTTTTCGGCTTTTAAAATCCAGATCATAGATCAATTTAATCTTTAAAATCAGTAGATTATGCAGGGAAGCCTATTAAGCTGCGACAGCTTCAAAGTAAGGGTTTTCACTTATTTGGCAAAAATATGAATAGACATTCATGAAATGACATTCTAAATTGTTGCACTGCAAAATATTGCAGTGCACAATAAGAACATAGATAACAGATTAACAAGGTACCCTACGATGGAATTGAAAGATAAAGTAATCGTTATTACCGGTGGCGGCCGTGGTTTAGGCCGTTCAATGGCTTTGGAACTGGCTGGCCGTGGCGCTAAATTAGCTCTGGCTGACCTGAATGCAGAAGACTTGGATGTCACTGTCGGTCTTTGCATGGAAAAAGGCGTTGAAGCACGCGGATACATTGCCAACGTTGCTGATGAAGCTAGCGTTGAGAAACTGTTCAATGACGTCGTAGCTGACTTCGGAACACTTAATGGCTTAGTTAACAACGCAGGTATTACCCGTGACGGTTTGTTCCTGAAAGTTGACCGTGAAACCGGAAAAGTAGTCAATAAAATGTCTATGGACCAGTGGAATCTGGTGATGGACGTTAACCTGACAGGTACGTTCTTGTGCGCTCGCGAAGCTGCTGCACAGATGATCAACACAGGTTCTGAAGGTTGTATCATCAACATTTCTTCGGTTTCTCGCTCTGGTAATATGGGCCAGACTAACTACACAGCTACCAAAGCTGGTGTAGAAGCGATGGCCGTGACATGGGCAAAAGAGCTAGCGCGTTACGGTATTCGTGCGGCCTCTATCGCTCCAGGTTACATAGGTACAGAAATGGTTATGAGCATGAAGCCTGAAGCGCTGGAAAAAATCGCAGCGGGTATCCCAGCTAAGCGTCTTGGTAAGCCTGAAGAGATCGCTCGCACAGTAACCTTCATCCTCGAAAACGACTACGTTAATGGTCGTTGTATCGAAGTGGATGGCGCTCTGCGTATCTAACCAGATCGCGCTCTGCATAGAAGCCGGCCTTTGCGTCGGCTTTTTTGTTTGTTTTACATCCTTTGAAATGACAGACACAATAGCGAGTCGATTTTAAAAGGATTCTGCATGTCGCCTTCGGATTCACACTCAAGCACTTGGCTTGAATCGGCCAAAATCTATTTACACCCCAGAGCTATTACGTTGCTGTTTCTTGGCTTTTCCTCTGGTCTGCCGCTGCTTTTGGTCTTTGGTACCCTCTCTTTTTGGTTACGAGAAGCAGGTATAGAACGAAGCTTAATTACCTACTTCTCATGGGTCGGGTTGGCATATGGCTTTAAGTGGTTGTGGTCACCGTTAGTAGATCGCATTCAGCTTCCGCTTTTAGGACGCTGGTTGGGCCGCAGACGAAGCTGGCTGTTCTTATCTCAAACGCTGCTGATTACCAGCTTATCGGCACTCGCCTTTTCTGATCCGTTAAATGATATTGAGTTAATGGCGATATTGGCATTAGCGGTGGCCTTTAGTTCTGCGACACAGGATATCGTGATTGATGCATACCGGATTGAGTCAGCTGGTGAACGTTTACAAGCGGCGATGGCTGCCACTTATATGGCAGGGTATCGGCTTGCCATGATAGTTGCGGGCGCAGGTGCACTAGCTATTGCAGCTTGGGTTGCCCCAGACGCCACTCTCTATTCGCAAACTTCGTGGAAAGTAGCGTATTTATCCATGGCCTTACTGCTTGGCACTGGGCTAATTACTACATTACTCATATCAGAACCTCAAATACCCGATCAGGATGCCGAGCTAACGCAGCAACGTGAGCGGATCCTTGCATTTACAGCAAACTATGCGCACCTCCCGAAAAGGTTAGCCCACTTAATTGCTTGGGCTTATATCGCTGTCATAAGCCCATTTGCTGACTTTATTCGGCGTTACGGCCTGCAAGCGATCATCATTCTAGCTCTGATTGGTACGTATCGAATATCCGATGTCATTTTGGGCATTGTCGCCAACGTTTTTTATGTGGATATGGGATTCACTAAGCAGGAGATCGCACAGATCATCAAAGTGTTTGGTGTCGTGATGACGATCGTAGGCGCCGGTATTGGCGGGATTTTAGTCAACCGCTTAGGCGTTATGAAGATCCTCTTTGCTGGCGCCCTTCTAGTAGCGTTAACAAATTTGCTGTTTGCATGGTTAGCGACGTTAGGTCATAACGTATTGGCACTCACTCTGGTGATTTCACTGGACAATCTCAGTGGTGGTATAGCAACAGCCGCCTTTGTGGCTTACCTATCTAGCCTGACTAATATTCAATATTCGGCCACTCAATATGCTTTATTCAGCTCCATAATGCTGCTATTCCCTAAGTTTTTGGGAGGATTTTCTGGCGGCGCTGTTGATGATGTCGGATATGTGGTTTTCTTCTGCGGCGTTGCACTCATTGGGTTACCAGTACTCTTCCTTGTTTGGTTAGCAGCTAAAAATCACACCAAACACGAATGATAATAATTATCATTTACTTTATGAGAAGTTAACGTTATTCTCACTTAACTGAAAAGGAGAACGACTATGACTTACATGATAGATGCTTGGTTAGAACGCTCTGATCCATATATCCGCGTAATCCATAAAGAGCGCAAAATTCCTGTGCTGGAATGGAAAGGCCAACAAGTTAACGAAATGATCGCTTCAGGTGCCCTCTGCCCCTTTGATTTCTCAACATCAAATATTAATACCCAAGAGTTAGTTAAAGAACTCTTCATACTGTCATGCCTAGAAGAGAGCACTAGCACAGTTATGTGAACTTTTTGTTAAGACCTTGCTTAAGCACAATGCGTTCTGTAGAGTAAAACGTATATACAAGCGATATACTTTTGATAGCCAATTTGTATGTTTTTTGATATCTATTGACCATATCTTTCTGAGGGTCTGAAAGTATGAGCAACAAAAAGAAGGCAAAAAACAGCCAGCTGGTCGTCCGTATTAATGATCAGGAGAGAGATGCATTCGTCTCTCTTTGTGAAGAATTAGATACCAGTGCGGCACGTGAAGTACGTCGTTTTATACATAGTTTTATTTTGGAGCACGGTGATGAAAACACCGATGTTTCAGACAGTGCTAAAGACAGCACGTTAAAGTGACCACTGTTGGTCAAGTAATCTCAAGGAGAAGTTAGAAATGGCTAAGTCAAACGCAAAATCTATCAAAAAAGATATCAAAGCACGCAAAGCAAAAATCGCTAAGCACGAAGGCAAGCTGAAAGCACTGAAAAAGCTGCTGAAAAAAGCGAAGTAAGCTTGATAGGGGGTGGTTTACAGCCACCCCGTGTTTTCGCGAGTTAATCGCGGAAGTTATTAAACTGTAGTGGCATTTCGATATCCGCGTCTTTTAGTAGTGCAATGGCCTGTTGCAGATCATCACGTTTTTTACCCGTCACCCGCACTTTCTCGCCTTGTATCTGCGCTTGCACTTTAAGCTTCGCGTCTTTAATCTGCTTAGTGATTTTCTTGCAGGTAGGTTGATCCAGACCTTGTTTTAGCATTAGTTCCTGGCGGGCTTTAACACCGGATAGTTCTGGGTCCTTCTCTTCTAGGCATTTAATATCAATGCCTCGTGATATCAGCTTAGCTCTAAGCACCTCAATCATCTGCTTGAGCTGAAAGTCCACATCCGCTTCCATTTGAACACTATCGCCATTTAGCTCAAATTTAGCAGCGACACCTTTAAAATCATAACGAGACTGAACTTCTCGATTTGCTTGATCAACGGCATTGGTTACTTCATGTTTATCCAGTTCAGATACAATATCAAATGATGGCATTCGTAAGTCCTCATAAATTTAGTACCATTTTAACCAAGCTATCGAGGCTTTTCACCCTCGTAGACTGACAATCCTAGTGAGTAAGGAACATCTTGATGCATTGGCATATTCTTGGCGTAGGCGCAATTGGCTCCGTTTGGGCGGCGCAGCTTCATTTAGCCGGATATCAAGCGACGCTGTTATTACGCAATAAGCAGAAACTCTTAGCTTATCAACAGCAGGGATTAGTCTACGAATCGGATAGACTAGGTCGGCATCAGCTTAATATCGATGCCGAGCTTATAGGTGCCCACTCGCCTATTGAAAACCTATTGGTCGTGACCAAGGCATTTGCCTCGCTTGAAGCCCTAAACAGTGTTGCAGAGCGCTTAACACCTCATAGCCGAGTAGTTATGCTACAAAATGGCATGGGGCCACAACAGCAAGCAGCGGTACAATACCCCCACCTCCCCATCTGGGCTGCGACAACGACGGATGGCGCTTATCTTAAAAAGCCGTTCCATGTTATTCGGGCAGGTTATGGAGAAACCCTTTATGGGCCTATCAACCAAAGCGCAACAGAGTTTACGGATTCTCTTTTTCCAACAGCTTGCCCCGAACTTCAGATAAATCAGACGCCCGATATTTTGCACAAACTGTGGTGTAAGGTGGCTATTAATGCGGCAATTAACCCATTAACCGCTCTTTATCAATGTAGGAATGGCGAGCTACTCAATACAGCCAAACGACGGAATACCGTGGCAGACCTTTGCGACGAAATCAGTCGCATTGCCAACGCATGTGATCAACCGCTTTTTGAACAACCCCTTTTTGACATTGTCGCACAGGTTGCCAAGCAAACGGCTGGCAACTTCTCATCGATGCATCAAGATGTACTCCACCAGCGGCCAACAGAGATTGAGCAAATCACAGGTTTCATCTTCGATGAAGCAACCAAACACGGTATAGCAGCGCCTATCAATGAAGCGTTACGTCATGAGATCCAAGCGCTCTCTGAGCGCTCGAAGTAACGGAATATGGCTTAAAACACCTATTTGAAGATTTAATGACAACAGACCAAAAAAAGCATGACCTGAGTCAAAGGTAACAAGGTTTAACAGGAGGATAATCAATTACAACAACCCTTAAAAGGAGATGCGTATGGAGCATGAGAATCAGGCCGTTTTACAAGAAGCAGCAGAAACAAATCGGACCGCTTCGTCACTGATTGATTTGCCGACCTCCGATGAAAACAACAGTAATTACCCCTATCAAGACAAAATCTCTCGAGATGAGTACGAAAAGCGCAAAAAAGAGCTTCAGATTGAGCTGCTAAAAATGCACAACTGGGTTCGAGAAACAGGGGAGCGCGTGGTCATCCTGTTTGAGGGGCGAGATGCAGCAGGTAAGGGTGGCACCATCAAGCGGTTTATGGAACATATGAACCCTCGCGGTGCGAAAGTTATCGCGCTAGAAAAGCCTACCGAAGTAGAAAAAGGCCAGTGGTATTACCAACGCTATATCGAGCATCTACCCACTAAAGGTGAGATCGTTTTATTTGACCGTTCTTGGTATAACCGTGCCGGCGTAGAAAGAGTTATGAACTTCTGCACACCTGCAGAATATCTCGAGTTCATGCGCCAAACACCCGACTTTGAACGTATGCTGGTTCGTAGTGGCATTCGACTATTTAAACTCTGGTTCTCTGTCAGCCGGGATGAGCAGTTCCGTCGTTTTCAAGCACGCAAGGTCGATCCACTTAAACAGTGGAAACTATCTCCAATTGACTTGGCTTCATTAGATAAGTGGGATTCGTATACCGAGTCGAAAGAAGCGATGTTCTTTTACACAGATACCGCTGATGCGCCTTGGACCGTGATTAAATCAGACGACAAAAAACGTGCCCGCATCAACGCCATGCGCCATATTTTGAACTCACTTCCATACCCTAACAAGAACCCAGATATTATCCTTGAACCCGATCCTTTAATTGTGGGTAATGCGCGGGATATTCACGAGCAGGATGAACACATTTTACTGCCGGATAATCAGTAATTAGGCTTAGAGGGAAAACAAATGTCTCAAAAACAAACACAACACTCTCAACAAGTCGTCGCAACCTTTAGAAACAAACTTCCTGCGGAGCTCGTGTCTCAGCTGGGTGATGAAAACTTTGCGATGCTGGAGCTATTGGTTGAATCAGCGATGAGTACAGCAGTGCTAGAGGAACTAGAAAAAGCCGCGGATCGTGTAGAAAAACTATCTCACGAGATCCGCAACTTCGCTGAGCATTACGACGCATAAGCCGTTCCATCGCCCACCATCATCGGTGGGCGGTTTCTTATTTGCCACGCCTATCACGCAACAGTACACTCCCTTCCATAGCTCAACCTCCACTCTGTTATAGGGATCTATCTATTATGGCGAATCGCCTTACACGCATTTACACCCGCAGCGGCGATAAAGGTACAACTGGATTAGCCGATGGCAGCCGTATCTCGAAAACATCAGACCGAATTGAAGCGCTAGGTGACATTGATGAACTAAATGCGGTTTTAGGTGTTCTCCTACAGCATGTAAAACAAGATGATGCTCTAACTACCCTGCTATCCCTCATTCAAAATGATCTGTTTGACTTAGGGGGTGAGCTGGCAATGGCCTCAGAAGAATATCAAGCAATTGACCAATCTATGATTGATCATTTAGAAACTGAGTTAGATAAGCTCAACGCTCACCTTCCTCCGCTGACGGAATTCATTTTACCCGGCGGTAATTTGACAGCTGCATATTGCCATCAGGCCAGAACCCTCTGCCGTCGCGCGGAGCGACAGCTGATTCGCCTTCACGAACAGCAACCCCAAAATTTGCTCAGTATCAGTTACCTTAATCGACTATCTGATCTTTTATTCGTTTGCGCAAGAACGCTGGCTCGCCAAGATGGGCAGACCGAAGTGTATTGGCAACCTCGTCACAAAAGATAGTTCTACCCCTGGTGAGCCAGCGCAATACGCGCTTGCGTAGCAAACTGATTGAAACAGGCAAAATCCTCATCTTTGATGCCGTGGTGATGACAATCTGCATACAAAAGGCCAATTGGTTTTTTTCTGACTCTAATAGGCGCCATGACCATACCAGCAGGCTTAACATGTTTCATAAACAGAGAAGGCAAACGCTCTAACCATCCCGGCTCTTGAACATCCGTAACCAGAAGGGTCATATCTTTTTGCAGGATTTGATAGAACAACCGCAATGACTCCTCATGTGCGGCCGGGGTAAAGAACTGCTCTAAAGCCGCTAAATCACTCCCCTCACCTATTTTAAACACGAGTGATCTGGGTTCTGTTCGAAACAGACAAAACACGACGCGATCAAACGCGGTACAGGCCTGAATCCCCTCAACCACCAGTGCTAAAATATCATGCGGACTGCCTTTTTGAGCCGTTAGTTCAGCCAAACGAGCGAGATAATTCAGTTGCTTAGTGGGATCAGATATTTCCGTAGTAGACTGAATCACCATGGCTTTATCTTGTGATAGCTCTTTGCGGGAGTGAAAGAAGTAAGCCGCCCTTCGTATCGCGTCATCAATGGAAAGGTTACCCGTTTCCTGTAATTTGGGAACGAGCGCTGACATATTGAGACTATATTCGTCTGTCATGTCCGCTGTCAGTTTGCAGGCCACTTCAAAACTTTGCTCCAATGCCTCATTGGCAATAGGTAAAGACTTTTGCAACATCTCGGTTAGTTGTTCTATAGAGCAATGCTGGTGCTGTTCTGCATAAATCGTTTCTATCAATTGATGACTAACAGACACAATATGGTGCTGGTGGCGAACCTTTATGGGTGACTCATCAGCAGTCATCTCATCCATTGTCCTTACCACTGAGCTTGGGAACCCCCAGCTTTGCGCAAGATCCTGTCCAATATCACTGAACTGCCCGCCCAGCGCTTCTAACTGTATGTTGTTCCAGCTTTTCTTTCCGTTTTGCCTTGCTGTCCGCATCTGCTGATAGGTTTCGGGGAGACAACATGCCACGCATACCTCGCCCAAACTAAACAGCAATCCGCATAGAAAAGTTTCTTCAATATCTCTAAGGCCCGCTTTCGCAGCTAACTCTCGGGCCATTGACGCGTTAAGAAAAGCCCTTAGCAGGAGCTTCTCAATACCTGATTCTGGATAGGCAACAGTAAAACTTTCGATAAGTTTCAGTGTAAGCGAGAGGTTTTTAATGCGCTCAAAGCCAAGTAGCACTACCGCCCTTGAAATCACCCGAATCTCCCCTACCCCTCGATTAAACTCTGGTGTATTAGAAATTTTAAGTACCTTAGCGGATAGACTGACATCCTTCATGATCGCCATAGCCAATGCCATAGCGTCACTTTCAGGTGAGCTGCTAAGCTCACGGATACGGTTTAAAGTCGCACTAAAGACAGGCAGATCGCCCGTCTTACGCAGCTGAGTGTTGATTTGGGAAAGAGTGACTTGATACTTAACCACGATACGCCTGTCGTTAGTAACTACACTCTTAAAAGGTAGACAATGGAACGCAGAATTGATAGTTATCGAGAAAGTTTTACTCGCGCATTATCCAACATATGGCACACTTGGCGCGCGCCCTCCAGTGCACGGACCGTTGGGCGACTCACCAAATCAGCATCCAGAGTGTAGAGGGTTTGATGCTTAACCGCAGGAATCTCGGGCCAAACTAGCCATGGCTGTTTCCAATCAGTAGGTGTGCCTTGCATTGGCGCTAAAATCACATCGGGCCTGAGTAGAACGACACTCTCTACACTGGTTTTTGGCACAGCCTCGGGGCGATCTGCAAACAGATTTTCGCCTGCGCATAGCTCTATTATCTGGCTAACTAATAGGGATCGATTAGCCGTCATGAGAGGTTGGCTCCAGAGTTGATAGAAAACCGACACTTGGGGGGCTGATCGGTATTGCAGCTGCAGTTCAGATAGCATTTGCCGATACTCCCTAACCAGCTCATCTGACCGTTCTACAGCACCAGTCAACTTCCCTAATCGCTGTACAGTATCGGCGATATCCTTGAGAGACTTTGCTGAAGAACGATACACCACAAGCCCTAATCTTTCTAATTGTGCCAATAACTCCGGAGGGTTCCCTCCGTGCCAAGCGATCACTAAATCGGGGCTCATAGCGTATATCTTTTCAACGCTAATAGAATCGGCTCCTCCGAGACGGGGGATCGATAAAGCAGCTTTCGGATAATCACTGTGCTCCACCGTCGCTACAATCCGCTCACCTACACCCAGTGCATACAAGTGCTCAGTTGCATGAGGCGCCAATGTTACAATTCGCATCGCAGGCTGGCTAATGGTCACCAAACGACCACTATCGTCTTCTACCGATAGTGCCCATGCCATGTTTGAGAACACCATAATCAACAAAATAACCCTGCAAGCAGTCATACGTCGCCTCTGTAAAAAACTTCTCCTCAATCATAACGAAAAAGCCACCCGAAGGTGGCTTAAATCAACAAACAAATGGGTTACTTTTTAAGATCAACGATGGTGCGGCCTTGCACTTGTCCTTTAATGATCTTATCTGCATATTCAGGGACCTCTTCCAATGATATCACTTGACCGATCTCACCTATTAATTGCTCTGGCAGCTCATCCTGCAAACGCTGCCAAGCTTGCGAACGACGCTCATAAGGGCACATCACCGAATCAACCCCCTGGAGTCGCACATTACGCAGTATAAACGGCATCACCGTGGAAGAGAGTTTATAACCACCTGCCAAACCACATGCGGCTACGGTACCACTGTAGTCCATTTCTGCGAGTATTCGTGCCAAGATTACATCTCCAACAGTATCAATAGCACCCGCCCAGCGTTGCCTTTCCAAAGGACGAGGTGCCTGACTCATCTCTTCACGCGTCAAGATATGCTTAGCCCCTAACTCCTTCAGATAAGGAGCCGTTTCTTCACGCCCCGTGATAGCTGCAACCTCGTAACCTAGGCGAGAAAGTAAAGCGACCGCGACTGAACCCACACCACCAGCAGCACCTGACACCACAACGGCTCCCTTATCTGGTGTAACTCCACCCTCTTCTAGCGCCATCACACATAACATGGCCGTTAAACCTGCCGTACCAATAGCCATGGCTGTTTTCGGCGTCATACCTTCAGGCAAAGGCACAAGCCACTCTGATTTCATACGCGCTTGCTGAGATAATCCTCCCCAAAAGCGCTCACCTACACTCCAGCCTGTCATAATCACTTTTTCACCAACGGAAAACTGTGATGACTCAGACGCTAAAACCGTACCCACCAAATCAATACCAGGCACCATAGGAAACTGATGGACAATTTTCCCGCTGCCAGTAATCGCTAACCCATCTTTGAAGTTAATTGATGAGTAGTCCACTTCAATCAACACATCTTCATTCGGTAAGTCTGACACATTGAGCGTTTTAATTTCTGAGACCGTTTTCCCATCGACTTGATTTAGTACGAGCGCTTTAAACATGATTATTTACCTATTTGTATGACAAATATTTAAATGCATAATTGCTTTTAAATTCTCTTCTGTCAAGCTAAGCTAATCCTCTAGTCTAAGATTTGACGCTTTTCCCTTAACATCAAAGGTGCGTTCGTTTTTACAAGCGATCTAAAGCAGCTATTCAAGAGAGTGATCTGTGAAGTCCATTGCATTTGAACCGATTCACCAACAAAGCTTATCCAGACAGATTGCTGATCAAATTCGTCAGGCTATTGTCGATGGGTCTCTCGAGGCAGACGACCGCCTACCTACTGAAGAAGAGTTAGCCGTTCGTTTCAATGTTTCGCGCCCCACCATACGTGAAGCGCTCAAGCGGCTAGCTGCACAAAATCTCGTGCGCTCGAAACGCGGCCCAAGCGGTGGAACTTTTGTGAATCGCCCTAGTGTTAAAGAGTTAAGTGAGTCTCTTGCCGGGGCAACAACACTTTTGCTGGGCCTAGAAAGTTTCTCGCTGGATGAAATCACCCAAACCAGACTAAGCTTAGAAACTCTATGCTGTCGCCTTGCTGCCGAGCACCGTACTGATAGCGACTTGGATAATCTGCAAAAAGAGTTAATGATCCAGTCCAACCCGGATCTTACCGCCGAAGAACTCTGTGCGTCTGATGTAAGGTTTCATCGTGCCATCACCGATGCCACCGGTAATCGAATGATCAGCTTTATCATGTATGCCGTCATTGAAGCGCTTCAGCCTGTAGCCAATATGGTGGCTTACCGTTTTCGTGAAAGAGAGATTATTTACCGTCAACATCAACAAATATTTGAGGCTATTGGCACTAGAGATGCCGATTTAGCTGAACACATCATGAGAGAACAGATTCTCTATTTAAGTGATCTCTACCAAGCTGTCGCCGATAGCCGACCTTGAAAAAAAATTCATGATAATTGCCGCCTTCTTGATGAAGGTTAATAGGTTTTAGCTACGCTTTCCTTTATTCTATGGCCTACACAATAAACATTTAGGCAGTGAGGAGTAACTGTGGAAGAAAGTAATATCTGGATCATCGGTGTCGTTGCATTGGTTATAGGCGCATTGATTGGTTACTTGTTAGGTCGTGCAGGAGCCAACAATAGTGAAGAGCAGCAGAAACTTGAAGACGTTCAGAAAGAGCTCGACTCCTACAAAGCGCAGGTAGCCGGCCACTTTGAAGAAACCGCTGAGCTGGTCAACAAAATGACAGAATCCTATCGCGAAGTTTACGCCAAACTCGCTACGGGCGCTCAAGTACTGTGTGATGCAGAAACGGCTCGCTCCATTGAGTCAACGATGGCTCCTCAGCTCACCGTTCAAAAGGATGTTGAAGAAGCGCCAGTAGTCGATGAGGCAACCTCTGATGAGCCAGAAGTAGAGGCACCTATCGAACCCCCTCGTGATTACGCACCAAAGAAAGCAGATGAAGCGGGTGCCCTATCAGAAGAATACGGGCTAAAAGACAGCAAACAGACGGAAACTGACGCTGCAAGCTCTGAACCTGAAAAAGAAGCCGCTGAGAAAAAAGCGTAGTGTGTTTTTTAACGTGTCGATCTGGTGAGATGAAAATAGCACCAGATCGAACACGACCTTGATGATGGGGCTGCCCCTATACAGGGTTATCAATATCGATAAATTGGTGTTCTACACCAAAGTGGTTTTTTAGGTGCTCTCCAAGCGCTTGCACACCATACCTTTCTGTCGCGTGATGCCCTGCTGCGATGTAATCTATCCCTGCCTCTCTGGCAAAATGCACCGTTGGCTCTGATATCTCACCTGATATAAACAGATCTGCTCCGGCTGCATGGGCTTTTTCTATATAGCTTTGTGCAGCACCCGTACACCAGGCAATCTTTTTCACTGGCCGATTCACTCCCTGAATATACTGCACAGGACGGCCTAACACCGTAGATATTTGTTTCCCTAACTCGCTCCCTGACATCTCCTGATTCAATTGTCCTAACATACCGATCGCGCGACCTAGCTCACCCTCTAAACCGGCTTGTATTTGCCATCCCATTTTTTTAGCAAGCTGTGCGTTGTTACCTAATTCAGGGTGGGCGTCTAACGGTAAATGATATGCCAGCAATCCCATATTACTCGTAAGTAATGTCTGCAGTCGGCGTTTTTTAATACCAGTGACACAGGCGTTTTCGCCTTTCCAAAAATAACCATGATGAACCAGTACTAAGTCGGCACCAAGGCTCACCGCTTCATCTAACAGTGCTTGTGATGCCGTGACACCCGATACAATGCGTTTAACCTCTTTACGACCCTCTACTTGTAAACCGTTGGGGCAATAATCTTTAAACCACCCCACACTTAACAAATCTTCACAATATTTTTCCAATTCTGACGACAAAACTGTCATAAAATAGCCCTTGTATTAGCAACCGCTTTACAGTAACCGTATAATTCTACGTTGTTAATTAATATTCACCAACGCTCTTTGAGCATCCGTTAATTTTTGTACACTTTGTGGAGCCTTAATGCGAAAACTCAGCTTTTTAGTATGGCCCATTATTACTGGAGTGCTACTGGCCGTTATCTTGCTTCAGTATTTCCCAGGCTTACTCTCTCCTCCAGCAACCACCGTTGAGATAAGAGAAACCTCTACACCTAAGCACTTAGGGAACGGCCCTATTTCCTATGCCGACGCCGTGGCCGTAGCCGCGCCAGCCGTCGTCAACATTTATACCCGCACTTTGGTTAAAGAGAAGCGTCATCCGCTGATCGATGACCCCCTTTTCCGGCGATTTTTTGATCTAGGTGATATGCCTCAACGAGAGCGTATTCAGTCCAGTTTAGGGTCTGGGGTCATTATTAGCGAGCAAGGCTACATTGTTACCAATAACCACGTGATTGCAACGGCCGATAGTATTGTTGTCGCACTCAGAGATGGGCGTGAAGCACCAGCTACAGTGGTAGGTACAGACCCTGAAACAGATTTGGCTATCCTGAAAATTTCGATGCCTAATTTACCAAGTATTACTCTCTCATCTTCTGAGCTATTACGTGTTGGCGATGTCGTTTTGGCGATAGGTAACCCTTTCGGCGTTGGGCAAACTGTGACCATGGGGATTGTCAGCGCTACTGGTCGAAACCGTTTGGGATTAAACACCTATGAAGATTTTTTGCAAACGGATGCAGCAATCAACCCCGGAAACTCTGGGGGGGCTTTGGTAGATGCACTGGGTAATCTCATTGGTATTAATACAGCGATCTTCTCAAAGTCCGGCGGATCGCAGGGAATTGGATTTGCGATTCCTTCTAACTTAGCTAAAAAGGTCTTAGCTGATCTTATTGAGCATGGACGTGTTATTCGAGGCTGGTTAGGTATTGAAGTGCAGGAGTTAACACCGACCCTCGCCGAGTCTTTTGGGTTAACCGATATCAACGGGCTCATTATTGCGGGTATATATCGTGAGGGGCCTGCTCATAAAGCGGGTCTACAACCAGGGGATATTATGCTATCGCTTAATGGTAAGGCTGTGGATGGAAAACAATCAATGATCAGTATTGCTGACATTAAACCTGGCGAGACGTTACGAATTGAGTTCCTTAGAAATGGCCAAGCCTTGACAGCAGACGTTATTATCGGCGAGCGGCCTCAATCACGCCCAGCTCGCTGAGGCTTCTGCGTTATTACACCCATAAANNTTTATGGGTGTAATAACGCAGACTATATGCTCTTATGTATCAGACTTAATACGATACTCAGCTGAGCGGGCGTGAGCCGTCAAGCTTTCCCCTCTGGCTAACACAGAGGCAATTTTACCTGTCTCTGATGCCCCTTCAGCCGAGAACATGATAAGCGAAGAGCGTTTCTGAAAGTCATAAACACCTAAAGGTGAGGAGAAACGTGCCGTACCCGACGTAGGGAGGACATGGTTCGGCCCTGCACAGTAATCACCTAACGCTTCTGCTGTGTAGCGACCCATAAAAATAGCGCCAGCATGACGTATCGAGGGAAGAAGCGCCTCAGGATTATCAACCGAGAGTTCCAAATGCTCTGGCGCGATACGGTTGCTTACCTCTATCGCCTCATCCATATCGTTAACATGAATGAGTGCTGCACGGTTACGCAATGAAACCTCTATAATCTCTCGACGCTCCATTGTCGGAAGCAGTTTTCGAATACTCGCTTCTACCTGCTCGATATAGTCAGCATCGGGTGTGATCAGGATGGGCTGGGCATCTTCGTCGTGCTCAGCCTGCGAAAACAGATCCATAGCAACCCAGTCAGGATCCGTTTTACCGTCACAAATCACTAAGATCTCGGAGGGGCCAGCAATCATGTCAATGCCAACCGCACCAAATACAGCCCGCTTAGCCGTCGCGACAAAAATATTGCCGGGGCCTACAATTTTATCAACCTTCGGTACTGATTCAGTGCCATAGGCTAATGCTGCAACGGCTTGTGCACCACCAATCGTGAAAACACGATCTACACCCGCTAAAGATGCCGCCGCAAGAACCAACTCGTTGAGTTCACCACCCGGCGTAGGTACAACCATGATAATCTCTTGAACACCTGCAACATGGGCAGGTAGCGCATTCATGAGTACAGATGAAGGGTAGGCCGCTTTCCCGCCTGGGACATACAAACCCACGCGATCCATAGGAGTAACCTTCTGACCAAGCATCGTGCCGTCAGCTTCGGTGTATTGCCAAGAATCGCTTTTCTGCTTCTCGTGATACTGTCGAATACGAGCTGCAGCTTGCTCCAACGCCGACCTTTGCTCAGTAGGCAACCCATCAAGCGCTTGCTTTAAACGATCCGAACTGAGTTCCAATTGTGACATAGTACTTGCCACCGTTCGGTCGAAACGGTTTGTATACTCAACAACCGCTGCATCACCCTCTTGCTTTACTGCATCCAGAATTTCATCAACAATCTGGTTTACCTTTTTATCAGAAACACTTTCCCACGCCAGCAGCTGATTAAGCCGCTCGTCGAAATCTGTTTGACGTGTTGTTAAGCGAGTAATCGTTAAATCATCCATCGCTTTATGCCTCTCGTTGTTTGTCGACTGCTACGGACATCATGTCTAAGATCGGTTGAATCTGTCGATGTTTCATTTTCATTGCCGCCTGCCCTACAACTAAACGAGAACTGATATCAGCAATAAAATCCATCGGCTCTAGTCCATTAGCCCGTAATGTGTTACCCGTATCCACAATATCAACGATACGATCCGCCAACCCCATAATTGGTGCTAACTCCATTGCACCATAGAGTTTGACAATATCAACCTGTTTACCCTGTTGAGCAAAGTACTGACGCGCCACATTGACAAATTTAGTCGCAATTCTCATGCGTCCTTCGACTGCTGGTGCATCCTTCATACCAGCGACCATCAACTTACAGCGAGAGATATTTAGATCCAACGGCTCATACAAACCTGCTCCGCCATGTTCCATCAGTACGTCTTTACCTGCGATACCCATATCCGCACCGCCATACTCAACGTAGGTGGGCACATCAGTAGCACGAATGACAACAAGCTTGATATTTGCATGGTTGGTATCAAAAATCAGCTTACGGCTCTTAAAAATATTCTCCGCCGGTACTATGTTGGCAGCCTCTAACAGAGGCAATGTTTCTTCAAGAATTCGCCCTTTAGAGAGCGCAATCGTAAGCTGTTGTTTTTTCATCATGCCTTCACTTAGCCTGGGATTCGACGAACTTTCGCGCCCATCATCTGAAACTTTTCTTCAATACATTCATAACCACGGTCAATGTGGTAAATACGATCAATTACTGTCGCACCGTCAGCCACTAACGCTGCAATAACCAAGCTCGCGGATGCACGCAAGTCTGTTGCCATCACTGGGGCGCTCTTAAGTAGCTCAACACCTTCAATCGTTGCCGAGTTGCCATCAATTAAAATATTCGCACCTAGACGAATCATCTCTTGCATATGCATGAAACGATTTTCAAAGATGGTTTCTTTGATATGACCAACCCCTTCAGCCACAGCATTTAATGCCGCAAACTGTGCCTGCATATCGGTCGGGAAAGCGGGGTATGGTGCCGTTGTTATATTCACAGCTTTAGGACGACGCCCTTCCATATCTAAAGAGATCCAATCTTCACCGGTTTCAATCTTAGCGCCAGCTTCTTTCAATTTAAGCAAAACAGCATCTAGAATGTCCGCACGCGTGTTCTTTGTCTTCACATAACCGCGTGTGGCAGCAGCAGCTACTAAAAATGTACCGGTTTCGATACGGTCAGGCATCACGGAATAACGGCACCCTTTCAGGGATTCAACACCATTCACGATGATCGTGTCCGTGCCTGCACCTTGAATATCAGCTCCCATTGCGATCAGGCAATTAGCCAAATCAACAACTTCGGGTTCACGTGCTGCGTTTTCTATAATGCTTTGCCCTTCAGCAAGAGCAGCAGCCATTAAAATATTTTCTGTTCCGGTAACGGTCACCACATCAAAAAATATTTTAGCGCCTTTCAGGCGGCCATTGCTTCGAGCACGAATATAGCCATCTTCCACTTTAATCTCTGCACCCATCGCTTCCAAGCCACGAATATGAAGATCAACTGGGCGACTACCAATAGCACATCCGCCAGGTAGAGAAACTTCAGCTTCGCCATAATGGGCAAGCAAAGGTCCTAACACCAAAATAGAAGCACGCATCGTTTTTACGAGTTCATAGGGTGCTAAAAACTCTTTGATCGTGCGTGTATCAACTTCAACACTGAGTTTTTCATCAATGGTAAGTTCGACCCCCATGCGTCTAATCAATTCCAACATGGTGGTGATATCATGCAAATGGGGCAAATTACAGATCGTAATCGGCTCATCAGCCAATAGTGTTGCCGCCAATATAGGTAAGGCGGAGTTTTTAGCGCCGGAAATACGAACTTCACCGTTCAGCCGGACACCGCCTTCTATCATTAATTTATCCATTAAGGAATTTCCAGCCGTTGTTTAACCTTGCAATGCTTGCCACTGCTCAGGTGTATAAGTTTTGATGGTCACGGCATGGATTGTACCGTTTGCTATGTACTCATTCAGGCACTGGTACACCAACTGTTGCTTTTTCACAGGCATCAACCCGTTAAACTGCTCACTGATCACAGTGACTTGGAAATCACAACCCTCACCAGCCGTGATGACTTTGGAGTTTTCGAGTTGAGATTCAATAATTTTTTTTACTTCTTCAGCGTGCATGAAGCGCTCCGGGACGAGTCATGTTTACAATATAGGGGCGGAATAATACCGAATTAGCCATTAAAAGGCGAAATTAATAGCCCAACGTTTCATTCGCTATACGGGCTTAGATCCAAGCCAACTAAACGAGCAATGCCTAACAGTTCATCGGGCAAACTCGACAGTTTGATGGTTACCTTCTGTGCAGCCGCAAGACGAATGCAACAAAGACATACCGATAGTGCAGAGCTATCGACTCGCTTCACACCCTTAAAATCAATGGTACACGAACCAGAACAGTCTTTTATTGACGCTTCCAGTTGACTTCGTAACCCAACCGCATCAGGGAATAACATATCTCCTGTCAGATTGATGCGGTCACCATCAGTAGCTAGTTGCATCCACTACTCCTGAACGGGCTTTTCATCAATTTGGGCTTTCCAGTTGCCAATAACTGCACCTATATCGTACTTGGTGCGCTGCATCATATCCGCAAATTGGTTCTTGAAGGTAATTCTTAAATTTATGCCATTAATCATCACATTGACCAACTTCCATTTGCCCTTTTTCTTCACCATATAGTTCACAATGGTGTAACTGGTTCCAGCTTTAGAGGTAACGTTTACAGAGACAATTTGTTTATCCTCTTCTGGACTCTCAGCTGTTGGGGCAGCAATGTCGTATTTTTCGATATCAAACTCTAGTAGCGACTTCGCATAGGTGCGAATCAGCGTTTGCTTAAATACTTGGGCAAATTGGCTTCTTTGTGCTGCCGTTGCTTGGCGGTAGTATTTCCCCATCACCCAATTAGCAATGTACTGGAAATCGACGTCACGATTAACAATCATCTCTATCTCTGATGATACTTCATCAATATCGACGGTCTCTTTACCGCTATGTCGATCAATAACTGCAATCATATCTTGGATCGTTTGCTCTACTTGGAGCGACGCTTCTTGCCAATTGGCTGACACCGAAAGTGAAGACGACATAAGGCCTAAAGCTAACAAAAAGCGTATTATCAACTGTTTCATGCGCGAGTCTCTCCTACTCACTCACTTTATTAAAAAGGAATTTACCAATCAGGTCTTCCAAAACCATAGCTGACTGGGTATCCGCAATATAGTCGCCATCTTTGAGCATTTCCTCCTCAAAGCCGACGGATAAACCTATGTACTGCTCTCCAAGCAAGCCTGAAGTTAATATTTGAGCAGACGTATCTGCCGATAGGTAATCTACATCGGCATTTATTGATAGCTCTACCACAGCCATCAATCTCTGTTTATCAATACTGATCGATTTTACTTCGCCAATCTGCACACCAGATAAGGAGACTTTAGAGCGTGGTGTCAGACCTCCAATGTTCTCAAATCGTGCAAATAAGGAATAATCATCCTGTGCATCTGACAATTTAAGACCGCTTACGTTCAGTGCAAGGCCTATTAGTGCCAATAACCCTAACACCATGAAAAAGCCCACCATTATCTCTACCCAACGCATACGCATCCTTACAAATCTCCAAACATCAATGCGGTTAACACAAAATCCAGCCCTAATACAGCCAAGGAGGAGTACACAACCGTACGTGTGGTTGCCTGACTTATCCCTTCTGATGTGGGCAAACAATCATACCCCTGAAAGACAGCAATCCAGGTTACAACGACGCCAAACACAAAGGATTTAATGATGCCATTGACGACATCTTCCTGAAAATCCACCGAGTTCTGCATATTCGCCCAAAAAGATCCTTCAAAGATGCCCAGCCATTCAACGCTTACCAAAGCACCACCCCAGATGCCGACCATTGCAAAGATAATCGACAATATAGGCATGGTAATAAATCCTGCCCATAATCGCGGCGCTATGATTCGTCGTAACGGATCTACGCCAATCATCTCTAAACTAGAAAGTTGCTCAGTAGCTTTCATCAATCCGATCTCGGCAGTCAGCGCTGATCCAGCACGCCCAGCAAATAGCAAAGCGGTCACCACGGGAGCCATCTCCCTGACCAAACTAAGCGCCACCATTTGACCTACGGCCTGCTCAGATCCGTAGTCCACTAAAATGGTATAACCTTGTAGCCCTAGCACCATACCGATAAACAGTCCAGATACCACAATAATGACCAGCGATAACACGCCGACAAAATAGATCTGCTTCATCAACAAAGGAAACATCACTATGGGTGTAGGCTTGGCGACTAATGACTGGAATATCAAGCCCCCAGCCCGGCCTGTTGCCGCAATCCGATCAAATAGCGTACGCCCTAATCGAGCCAAAAAGTCGATCATACTCGAGCCTCTCCAATCAGCTCATCCATCATCACATCATCCGAAAAGTGAAAAGGAACCGGACCGTCCGGCAATCCATGCATAAACTGCTTCACTTGTTCTGTTTGATTTGCCTTTAATTCTTCAGGAGAACCTGACGCAATCACTACACCATCTGATAGTAAAAATATATGATCAGCGATCCCCATGGTTTCCTGAATATCATGAGAGACGATGATACTAGTATGCCCCAGCGCTTTATTCATACGCTTAATCAAATTGACCAGCACACCCATCGCTATAGGGTCCTGCCCAGTAAAAGGTTCATCATACATTACAATAGCCGGATCAAGCGCTATCGCTCTAGCCAATGCGACACGACGTGCCATGCCGCCAGACAACTCACTCGGCATCAGTTCTTTCGCTCCACGCAGACCAACTGCCTGAAGTTTGAGCAGCACCACATCCCGAATCATATCATCGGGTAAGTCAGTATGTACGCGAATAGGGAAAGCGACATTTTCAAACACGCTCATGTCTGTGAATAAAGCGCCGCTTTGAAACAACATTCCCATCTTTTCTCGAAGAGAAAACAGTGCTTTACGAGAAATTTTATGTACGTTTTGTCCATCGATGAGCACATTTCCGCTATCTGGGCGCAGTTGCCCTCCTATCAGCTTTAATAGTGTCGTTTTTCCTGTGCCCGAAGGCCCCATGATTGCAGTCACCCGTCCACGCGGAATCTGCATATTGATATCACGGAAAATTTTTCGGCCACTGCGGCTGAAACTGAGTCCTTGAATATCAATGATCGGAGTGTCGTGTTCATGAGTTGACATTATTTCTTGCCCATTCCCTGACTCTAAGCAACAACATCACCAGTCTGTAAGAGTTACCGGCTAGTGCAAGGGTTGAAATTAAGGCGCCAACTATACCATCAGGGGCTTAAAACATGAACAGATCCTGTATTTAACTTGCACCTGTTTTTGGTTCTGTTTTAATAGGCGCCTTCTTATTAACAGGTTTTTTGTCTGCCATGCTATTTCCGATCTTATCTATACTTGCCGGGCTTGTCGTTTTAGTCTGGAGCGCTGATCGCTTTGTTATCGGCGCAGCCGCTACCGCCAAAAACTCGGGCATGTCACCGCTGCTCATTGGCTTAACTATCGTTTCTTTTGGTACCTCCGCTCCAGAGATCTTAGTCTCTCTCATGGCATCACTTAATGGATCAGGCAACCTCGCTGTGGGTAATGCGGTAGGCTCAAACATTGCCAATATAGCGCTCGTTTTGGGCATTACAGCGATGATCGCTCCTTTGCCTGTCAAGTCAGCAGTTCTCAAGAAAGAGATCCCTCTACTGGTCGGTGTCACTTTGCTCGCAGGCGCCCTGTTGTATGACCTTCACCTATCTTTGATGGACGGTATAATTCTCGTCACCGCATTGTTATTTTGTCTTTTACTGTTCGCGAAATTCCAGCAAAGCAGCGATCCAAATGATCACTTAAACGATGAGACAGAAGAGATACCTGAGATGGCCACAAAAATGGCTATTTTTTGGCTCGCTCTCGGCCTCACTCTACTTATTTTAAGCTCTAGAATGCTCGTATGGGGCGCCGTTGAAGTTGCCACTCAACTGGGTGTATCCGAATTAGTGATTGGGTTAACGATTGTTGCAATTGGCACCAGTTTGCCTGAACTCGCCGCCTCGGTCGCGAGTGCTCTCAAAAAGCATCACGATATTGCGCTAGGCAATGTTGTCGGCTCTAACATTTTCAATTTAGCAGCCGTCATGGCTATCCCCGGTTTTGTAAACCCTATCACTATGGATGCTGTTGCGTTCAATAGGGACTACCTTGTTATGCTGGCGGTCACCGCTGCCTTAGTTATTTTCTGCCTCATACAACGGCCGGCAAGGATTAATCGCATAGAAGGCGGCCTATTGGCTGCCGCTTATGCCGGTTATATGTTTGTGCTGTACACTATGTCGATCTGATAAAAAAGGCGAGCATCATGGATACAATGAAATCCTTTTTAGACTCCGCTATCCGCACTATTCAACTTGAAGCCGAGGCGGTTAACGATCTACTAAACCACCTTGATGGCGACTTTGAAGCTGCATGCGGCATTATGATAAATTGCCGTGGTCGTATTATTGTGACCGGAATGGGAAAATCAGGGCATATCGGCAACAAAATAGCAGCTACGCTGGCCAGTACCGGGACGCCTTCATTCTTTGTTCACCCGGCCGAAGCCAGCCATGGTGATATGGGTATGTTTACAGCGGATGACGTTGTTCTTGCCCTTTCAAATTCGGGAGAGACCGCCGAAATTGTCACGATCTTACCCTTAATCAAACGACTAGCAATACCGTTAATTAGCATTACCGCCAACCCTAACTCCACACTCTCTCAAGAAGCTGATGCTAACTTACATATTGGTGTAGAAAAAGAGGCTTGTCCGCTCGGCTTAGCTCCCACATCCAGTACAACAGCTCAGTTAGTACTTGGCGATGCGCTGGCAATAGCACTTTTAGAAGCAAGGGGTTTTAGTGCTGAAGATTTCGCGTTTTCACACCCCGGTGGCAGTCTAGGACGCAAACTGCTTCTCAAAGTCAAAGACATTATGCACAGTGGTGAAGATGTTCCCCGTGTATCTTCCGGCACACCTATCCACGAAAGCCTATTAGAAGTTACTGACAAGCGCTTAGGCATGACGACTGTAACGAATACTCAAGGGCAACTTATTGGTATATTCACCGACGGTGACCTTCGCAGAACCTTGGATCAAGAGCTCAATCTAAAGAATACAAGTATCGACCAAGTCATGACTCAACACTGCACGACGGTTTCTGGGGAACTATTAGCGGCTGAAGCGTTACAAATAATGCAATCAAAAAAAATCAATGCGCTAATTGTTTGCGATCAAGAGAATCGCCCTATCGGGGCACTCAATATGCATGACATGCTGAAAGCAGGGGTCATTTAATGAAACGAATAGAGACGCCCGCACTAAGAGATAAAGCTGCTAAGGTTAGGTTAGCGGTTTTTGATGTAGATGGCATTATGACCGATGGCAGCCTTCACTTTTTACCTGACGGCCGTGAAGTCAAAATGTTCAACACGTTAGATGGCCTAGGTCTGAAAATGCTACACCAAGCAGGCATCGAAACAGCTATCATTACCGGCAGGCGCTCACCCCAAGTCGAAATCCGCGCACAAGCACTGAATATATCCTATTTACGCCAAGGAAGAGATGATAAGCTAGTCGCGCTTAAGGAGCTATGGACTACAACCGGCTACAGCGCGCAAGACACCGCCTATATTGGCGACGACTTACCTGACCTCTCTGCTATTAAAGCGGTAGCCTTTGGGTGCACCGTGCCGAATGCTCATCCCTTTGTAAAAGATCATGCGGATTGGTGCACGGAAAGAAACGGAGGGTACGGCGCCGCAAGGGAGTTCTGCGAAGCTATCCTTGAGGCGAAAGCCTTACTCGAAATGGCCTATCAAGACTTTTTATAATGTTGACTCTGAACCGTAACCAAATCCAGCTATTTCTCGCTATTGCGTTACTGGTACCCGTGTTCATGTACTGGATTCTACAAACAGACGCAGACCAAGACTCATCCGACGCACCACCGATAACCAGTGGTGTGGACTATTTCATGAAGCAAGTCAACGTTAGAGAGTTTAGCACCGCAGGTCACCTCGTACGTACACTCAACGCCAGCGAATTAAATCACTTCCCCGAGAAACAAGGCTCCGCGCTGACGACACCCAAAATAGCGATATATCGACCTGATTCCAGCCGCATTAACATTCAAAGTAATAAAGGTTTCAGTTCGGATACAGCTCAATCATTGCAGCTTGATGAAGCGGTGGTCGTCACGCATAATTCTACCTTTGAAGCGCCAACTGAGTTAACCACGTCATCATTAACCCTGCTTCACCTTGAAGGTATAGCAAAAACAGATGCGCCTATCGAGATCCGTCAAAACGGACACATAACAACAGCGACGGGTATGATCATCAACTACAACACAGGTGTATCTGAGCTTTTATCAGATGTGAAAGGTACTTTTTATGCAGATCAATAAACGCTCATATCATACTCTACTAGGCCTTATAGGAGCTTACCTCTTAGGGTTAACCTCCTACGTTTACGCCTTGCCTTCAGACAAACATCAGCCGATTCACATCAGTGCTGATGCCGCACAGATCAATGAAAAAACGGGTACCACCACCTACACCGGCAATGTGCTTATGAAACAAGGCTCAATGGAGATCAAAGCAGCTCGTATTGATCTCTACCGTGAGAAAGATAGCGTTAGTCGCATCGTTGCAAACGGAACCCCTGCCAACTTCCGACAACAAGCTGCTGAAGAAAAACCTGTTACGGATGCCTTTGGCGAAAAGCTTGACTACCTTATAGCTAAACAGACCATCACGATCACAGGTAATGCAAAAGTCCAACAAGAAGGCGATCAGTTTACCGGTAGCAAAATCGTTTATCAGATGGATAAAGCCATCGTAAATGCGTACAGTGACGAAGGAAAAACAGGCCAGCGCGTGCAGATGGTTATTCAACCTAAGGCCAAACCCTAATTATGAGTAAATTGCTTCAAGCTCTGCACTTAGCCAAAGCCTACAAAAAACGTCAAGTTGTCCGCGATGTCTCTTTAGAAGTTAACAGTGGGGAAATTGTAGGCCTACTGGGCCCGAATGGCGCAGGAAAAACCACCTGTTTCTATATGATTGTAGGCTTGATCCAAGCCAATGGTGGAGCCATCCGCATAGGTGATGACGATATAACTCGCGCCCCTATGCACCTTCGTGCGCGTAAAGGCATTGGCTACCTTCCACAAGAGGCATCTATTTTTCGAAAGCTAAGCGTCAAGGACAACTTGATGGGCATTCTGGAGATGCGAAAAGAACTAACTCCTCATCAAAGGGAGACAAAACTCGAAACACTCCTTGAAGAGTTCCATATCTCTCATTTACGGGAGAGCCTAGGCATGAGCTTATCGGGCGGTGAGCGGCGAAGAGTAGAAATCGCAAGAGCGCTAGCCTCTGAGCCAGATTTTATATTGTTGGATGAACCCTTTGCAGGCGTAGATCCAATCTCAGTAAATGATATCAAACAGACTATAAAGCACCTACAATCTAAAGGCATAGGCATATTAATCACAGACCATAATGTTAGAGAAACTCTCGATATTTGCGAGAAAGCCTATATTGTAAGTGAAGGGGTTATTCTAGCCCAAGGCACTCCCGCCGAGATACTCGCTAACAAGCAAGTGAAGGCGGCCTATTTGGGCGATACCTTCAAACTGTGAGTAGATTGATACCGCTTAGGAGTATTGTTGTAATTTTATGAAGCAGTCATTACAACTTAAAATGGGGCAGCATTTAACAATGACTCCCCAACTGCAGCAAGCTATTCGCTTACTGCAATTGTCGACGCTTGATCTCCAACAGGAGATTCAAGAAGCGCTTGACAGCAATCCTATGCTCGAGACCTCAGAAGAAGCAGAAGAGATTCACGAACAAAGCCAGCCAGAGCAGGTAGATAACGCCAGCCAATCTGCTGAGCCCGATACGACACCTTCAGAAGCACATATGGATAATGCTTATGAGGAGTCAAACAACACCCAAAATGACTCACACGATGACTATCAAGAGACAGAAGAATCTTTTGATGATCAGTGGAATGATCGTATTCCTGAAGAACTTGCTACAGACTCGTCATGGGATGATACCTTTCAAGCATCTACCAATTCTGGCAGCACAACCCATAGGGATGAAGATTTGCCCTTTGAGTCCAATGATAGTGCGGAAGAAACCCTTCAGGACCACCTACTTTGGCAACTTAATTTAACGCCTATGAGCCCTACGGATCAGATGATCGCCGAGGCGATTATTGATGGTATCGATACCGAAGGCTACCTGCGTATCTCATTAGATGAATTGCTTGAACATTTCATCCAAGAAGAGCCCCAACGTTTCCAAGATGCAGAGTTAGATGAGCTTGAGGCTGTGTTGCACCGCATTCAGCAATTTGATCCGCCAGGTGTTGCAGCACGCGACTTAGGTGAGTGCCTGAGCATACAGCTACAGCAATTACCTCCTGACACGCCTCTTTTGAAGCAATCAGTGATGCTTTGTCGCCAATATATACATCTGTTAGGTAGCCGAGACTATAAGCAGTTGATGCGTAAACTGAGGTTAAAAGAGCCGCAGCTTCAGGCCATCATCACGCTCATTCAGTCATTAAATCCACACCCAGGGTCTTTTATCTCAAATAATAAAGCAGAATATGTTATTCCAGATGTATATGTTGAGAAGATTCGTGGCATCTGGACCGTGCGGCTCAACTCAGAAACCTCACCCAATTTACAGATCAATACCCGCTATGCAGACCTGATCAGACGAGCAGATAACAGCGCTGACAATACCTATCTCAAAAATCACTTGCAGGAAGCACGCTGGTTTATCAAAAGTTTGCAAAGCCGAAATGAAACTTTATTAAAAGTTTCAAGCCAAATTGTTGAAAGGCAGTCTGATTTTCTGGACTACGGCCCAGAAGCAATGAAACCTATGGTTTTGCATGACATAGCAGAAGCGGTAGAGATGCACGAATCAACAATATCTCGTGTAACCACTCAAAAGTACATGCATACCCCTAGAGGGATTTTTGAGCTGAAGTACTTTTTCTCCAGCCACGTTAGCACAAGTGACGGGGGAGCTGCGTCATCCACAGCTATTCGCGCGGTCATTAAAAAGTTGATAGCTGCAGAAAATCCAACTAAACCTTTAAGTGATAATAAAATTGCCCAACTGTTAGATGAAGAAGGCATTCAGGTCGCAAGGCGAACCATCGCCAAGTACCGAGAAGCAATGGGTATTGCGCCTTCAAATGAGAGAAAGCGTCTGGTTTAATGAATATTACGACATACCTGTCGTGTTAAAAGGAGACTTAATATGCAAATCAATATCACTGGCCATCATGTAGAACTGACAGAAGCTTTATCTGAATACGTACACTCTAAATTTGAAAAGCTGGAACGCCACTTTGATAATATCACTAACGTTCAAGTGACACTGAGTGTAGACAAACTACGTCAAAAAGCTGAAGCAGATATGCATATTGCAGGTGGGGAAGTATTTGCCACCAGCGAACATGAAGATATGTACGCTGCTATCGACGGTCTCACAGACAAGCTCGATCGACAGATCATCAAACACAAAGAAAAACTGAAAAGTCACAAATAAACATTAGATTTATCATACCTATGCCCATTATATCTTTGCTATCACCCGAACGAACACTTCAAAATATTGAAGGCGGCAGTAAAAAGCGCATTCTAGAGTTTGCAAGTAATATTATTGCAGAATCAAACGGCAATGTTGTCGCAGAAGATTTATTTAGTGGATTGATAAGCAGAGAAAGGCTGGGCAGCACTGGCATTGGCGAAGGTGTGGCGATCCCGCATTGTCGCCTTGCCGGTATTACAGAAGCCACCGGTGCACTAGTTCACTTATCTGAACCTATTGATTTCGATGCGATAGACAATCGACCAGTAGACTTACTGTTCTTTTTGCTAGTTCCCGAAGAGGCCTGTGAAGAACACCTGAATATTTTAGGGAAACTTGCAGAATCCTTCAGCCAAGAAGCGATAAGAGAGCAACTTCGGGCAGCCGAATCCAACGCTCATTTATTGCAAGTCGCTTCAGAAGTTTTTAATTAAACAACAGAGTAACAATGAAACTCATCATTATCAGTGGCCGCTCAGGCTCAGGTAAAAGTACAGCGCTTCAGGCACTGGAAGATGTTGGCTATTATTGTATCGACAACTTACCTGCCATGCTGATGCCTGATTTAGTCAGCCATATGCTCAATGATGATGCACAGCTCAATAAAATTGCCGTCTGCATCGATGCTCGCAACCTGTCCAGTAATTTGGAAAAAGTGCCACAGATGTGGACGTACTTTCGCCAATACCCCGAAATCTCCGTGGAGCTCGTTTACTTAGACGCCTCCTACGAAACACTGTTGCAACGTTATAGCTCAACACGGCGCAGACACCCCATGGCAGAAAGAGTCAGCAACCTGCCTGATGCCATAGAATATGAAAGAAAGCTTCTAGAACCTATTACAGATCTTGCTAATATCAGGATAGATACGACCCGTTTATCTATCTATGAACTGAGAGATGCCATTAAACTGCGTGTTGCAGACCGCGCAGAGCAGTCACTTTCTCTACAATTTGAGTCGTTTGGTTTTAAGCACGGTGTCCCATTAGATGCCGATATTGTATTTGATATGCGGGTTCTACCCAATCCGTACTGGGTAACTGAACTGAGACAGTTCACAGGGCTCGACCAACCTGTTCAAGCATTTCTTAGTGCAGCACCTGAGGTTACCGAGATGATCCATGACATCAAACACTACATTGAAAAGTGGCTACCTCACTTTATCAAGAATAACCGTAGCTATATGACAGTCGGTATAGGATGCACGGGTGGGCATCACCGCTCTGTCTTTGTTGCAGAACAACTGGCTAGTTATTTCAAAGAACATATGGATAATGTCAATGTACGCCATAGAGAGTTACATTGAGCTCAGACCAAGAAGCGGATATAGCGATGCTTGAAAAAAAAATAATGATCATTAATAAACTGGGATTACATGCCAGAGCAGCAGCCAAGTTAATTGGTACAACCAGCCGCTTTTCAGCTGATATACGCCTTGAAAAAGATGGTCGTGAAGTCGATGGTAAAAGTATTATGTCGGTTATGATGCTTGCCGCTAGCAAAGGAACAGAGCTCACCATTAAAGCCGATGGTGAAGATCAAACAGAAGCAATGCAAGCCATAGAAGCCATCATTAATAACCGTTTCGACGAAGACGAATAACTTTTAGCGCCCTACCCACTGAAGCAATTAACGCATTCCGCTATACTAATCCACAATTTTTGGCAAAACTGAACCTCTTTGGGCATCGAGCAAGGGATATCATGACAACCCGTGAAGAAACCACAGCACTAGACAAGCTTAACCGTGCTTTAGAGAGCGGCGCGCTTCAACAGGTACGCTTCACGCTGAACACTTCACTTCGACCGGTGGAAGTAGCCCACCTGCTAGAAAAATCCCCACCCAAAGAGCGCCAGATTCTCTGGAATCTTATTAAAGAAGAGAATGAAGGTAAAGTACTCCAGTATTTGCCCGATGATATTCAGGCAGACATTCTCAGCACCATGGATACAGACCGTGTTTTAGCGGTTACCGAAAGCCTTGATACAGATGATGTCGCAGACATCTTACAGCAGCTCCCAGAGCGAGTAACCAAAGAGTTACTACAAATCATGGACCAGCAGAACCGGGAGCGCTTAGAAGAGATTCTTGGTTATCCGGAAGATACCGCTGGTGGCTTGATGAACACCGACACGGTGACGATTCGCCCTGACATCACCGTAGAAACCGTATTACGTTATATACGCAGGCATAATGAGATTCCTGAAATGACTGACAGCTTATTTGTTGTGAGTCGAAAGAAAGAGTCCTATATCGGCATCCTGCCACTCACAAAGCTATTGGTTTCAGACCCTAATATTACGGTTAGGGAGATAATGAATACCGATATTGACCCCATTCCTGCCGACATGCCGGATGATAAAGTTGCAAAACTGTTTGAAAAGCATGACTTAGTCTCAGCACCGGTGGTCAATACCGAAGGGCGGCTTCTTGGTCGTATTACCATTGATGACGTGGTTGACGTTATTCGTGAAGACGCAGACCACTCATTAATGAGCATGGCTGGCTTGGATGAAGATGAGGATACCTTCGCCCCTTTGATGAAGACTACGCGTCGTCGAGCTGTTTGGCTAGGTATCAACCTAATTACAGCCCTGACCGCCTCTGCTGTGATTGGTATCTTCCAAGACACCATAGATAAAGTGGTCGCTTTAGCAGTACTGATGCCCATTGTCGCGTCCATGGGTGGGATCGCAGGTAGCCAAACCCTAACATTAGTCATTCGCGGCCAAGCATTGGGCCATGTAGAGCGCTCCAATGCCGGCTGGCTACTTAATCGAGAGTTATTGGTAGGCGGCCTGAATGGCTTACTATGGGCACTAGTGGTAGCAGGTGTATCCATTTTTTGGTTCGAAGACACCACCATCGGGTTAGTAATAGGTTTAGCCATTATCATTAACCTGATTGCCGGTGCGCTGTCCGGTACACTACTACCATTGATTTTAAAGAATTGGGGTATAGACCCCGCATTAGCCGGCAGCGTCCTGCTAACAACGATTACAGATGTGGTAGGTTTTTTTGCCTTCCTAGGTCTGGCAACCTACTTCTACGGATAACAGCATGAATGAAGATAATTTCGACAACCTTGAATATGACGATGAGAACTGGGTAAGCCGCTCTCAGAAAAAGCGAGACGTCGAGGCTTTGCAAGATATTGGCGTGCGATTAGTCGAGCTAAAGCCCGACCAACTTGAAAAAATTGACATTAGCGATACCCTCCGTGAGGCTATTATCGAAGCAAAGCGCCTGACTTCGCGCAGCGCGATCCGTCGGCATATGCAATACATTGGTAAACTTATGCGCAATGAAGATGGCGAAGAGATACAGGCAGCCATTGACCGCTTTGATGTCACAACCCAGGCGCATAATCAGGTTTTTCATAAGTTGGAAAAGTGGCGGGACCGGCTTATCAATAATGAGAAAGGGATGTTAGATGTCATTTTAACGGAATATCCACAGACTGATATGCAACACCTAAGACAATTGGTTCGAAACGCTCAGAAAGAGCAGAGTCAAAATAAACCACCAGCAGCCACCCGCAAATTATTTAAATATTTACGCGAACTCGAAGAAAACCGCTAGATGGATCGCCTGTGCTGAAGCACAGGCATGTTCTGCCTTACACGATTTAGCAGCTCCCGATCAATATCGGCAACGGCGACACCCTCTCCTCTTGTCAAGCGGTCGGCAACAACGCCCCATGGATCGACAATCATAGACTGCCCGGATGTCTCTCTCGCCTCATCGTGACGACCACCTTGGTTAGCACCTATAACATAGCACTGCGTTTCTATCGCCCGAGCACGCAAAAGTACCTCCCAATGCGCCTCCCCGGTAACCTGAGTAAATGCAGATGGGACAACTATGATATCCGCGCCTTGCTCCCTCAGCGCCCAGAAATGATGAGGAAAACGCAAGTCATAACAAATGCTTAAACCAACACGTCCCAGCGGCGTATTCACTACCACTAAATGTTCACCAGGCTCCACAAAACGGGATTCACGATAGCTACCTTGTCCATCGGATACATCGACATCGAAAAGGTGGCGTTTGTCATAGCGGGCAACTTGCTCACCCTTATCCGAAAACACCACGAGTGCAGAACGTACCCGCGTCGACTGTGGTGTCGCGGTTAATACAGGGAAGGAACCTGCAAATATCCACACTGATAACTCAAGGGCTATCTCGCTAAGCCAATGAAAAACGCTGCCCGTTGCTTCTTCATTTTTAGCAAGTCCGTATAAATTTTGACTATCAAATAAAGCAAAGTTTTCAGGTAGGAGTAATAGCCTTGCCCCCTCAGCTGCCGCTTTGCGAATCAACCTCTCAGCCTGATCTAAGTTAGTGCTAACTGTCGCTCCAGAAATCATCTGGATAGCCGCCACTTTACTCATTGAGCTCCCCCAGGCTGTAAATCACTTTGTTGTTCATCCGGTTTATTTACCAGCGATTTAATAGAAGGCTCTCCCCATGAACCAGAAAGTTCATAGCTCAAAGTAGATACTTTCTCCAGTTTATCCCCTATGAGTTTATCTATGAGAAAAACGGCACCGGCTATCTGTGGCGCACCCAATAATACAGCGGCAATGGGTAAATTTCCTGTGACAGGAAGCACCACTTCCATTCGACTATCCAAAGTCTGATTTCCGATATCTAGACTTCCTGATAGTTCAACATTGGCAGAAGGCCCTGAAAGTTCCAACGGCTTTTGACTTTGTGCAACCCCATTTTTAAGTATGTAGTCTGCACTTAAGCGATCGAATGCAACACCTTTTTCAACAAGGTCAGAAAAGTTCAAGCTCAAGCGACGCGCCAGAGTATTAAGATTGAGAATGCCAAAAATGCGTAAAATATTACTGGTCTCCCCCGTCTCAACCAAACGCCCTTTCTTTAAAAGCATTGTAAAAGGGCCATTTAAGCTAGACGCTTGGAAATGCCAAGGGTAACCTGCCCAATGGAGCCTGCTCTCAAAGAAACTCTGTTGCGACTCCAAGACATTGCTATATCCAAAAGTTGACAGTAATTGCCCAAAATCTTTGCCTTCCAATGTTCCTTCAAAGAAACTCACTGGCTGTTGCTGATGTATCTCCCAGCCAGCGCTGCCTTTAAACTGAAAATCCAATAACCTACCTTGTAAGTTATGCAGCAACATCTCCCCTTGATCTGAAGTCTCCATCGTGGCTGTCCATTGGCCGAACGGCGTGCCTTGCCACTCTAGCTGATCAATCGCCAAATCAACACTAGGCCAACCCGATAAGTCATAGATCTCCGATTTAGCAGTCGTCAGATGATCCAAAGAGTTCATGGCGTCAGACTCGATCTTAAGGTGCTTAAGCTTCAGGGAGTACCCGCCGCGAGCATTCGGTATCAACTCACCACTGACCTGAGGGCTGACAACAGCCATAGAGAAACCATCGATAGGCTCTGTACGATATGCTAGGTCCAGGTCACGGATTGCCATATCACCAATGTTCAGCTGATCAATGGAGAGTGCTACTTGTATAGGCGTTTCGGTCACCGCCTGTTGAATTTCTTCTTGAGGGGCGTCCCATATCTCATTCCTTTGTAGAAAGTGATAAACCTCCTGTGCATTCACGATCTCTAGTGCCCCATCAATCATGAATCCGCTCTCGGTAGGTTCGTCAGGGCGATCTCCACCAAACCGCAGCCGCGTCCATGCGTCCCCCTTACCATCCTCCTTAGTCACTCCCCTTAGCTTATTGTTCAAGTTATAACGCCAAACAGAAGCCGTATTACCTAGCTGTCCAACCACCTGTAAAGAAGCCGTCGTATCAGCCGCTTTCCCCAAAGGAGCAGGTGCTTCTATGGCAGTCCCTCGAAGATCAGAGTCCACCACTAATTTATTACACAGCGCTGATCCTGAACAAAGATCGAGCCTCGCATTAAGCGGTATATCTCCTGACACGCTGTTTATTAAGGGAAGAGATAACCAGCTCATAATCGCTGACGCATTAGCGACGCTACTAAGATAGATGCGAGACAACTGAGGGAGCTCTTTAGTAGCTGGCACCGTTTCTATGCGAGAATTAACCGGCCGCCCTAAGAACTGCCCGGTAATTTTTTTCGAAGCTAACCCTCGTGCTGAGGTGTAATCAAGCTCACCCGAGACACGAGTAAATGAAATATTGCTTTTACTATCCGTGAGCTGCACATTATTCAGCTGACCGTGCACTTTAATATCAGGGTTTTGCTTACCCTGAAGCGGCAGATTAACCCGCACCTCTGTTTGGTGACGCCCCGAAAGCTCCCACGCTTCGAACCCCTCTCCCACGCTCTCTTTTAAGCTCGTAGTTAGTAAAGTTTGGATATCACTCGCACTACCAGAAAGGCGAGTTTCAACGGTGAGCAGGTTAGAGTCTGATGGAAGACTTACTGACACATATTCAGCCTGGCTAGAGAGTAACGTCGCTTGCCTACTTTCAACCTGCAAGTCACCTTGGTCGAAGCTGAGAAGAAGGTCTACTTGGGTAACTTCAGGCCAATCCGGCTGGAATTTTACAGTAGCATCTTCAACATCAAAAAATAATTGAACAGTAGGGGGCGCTCTTCCTTCCATAATCCGTGTACCTGTTCTTAGCAAAAGCATCCCATCATTCACTCGCCCGCCTTTTATCCCCTCTTTTACCCACTGCCATAAGCCTTCGCCTACCTCTTGCGGCGGCATATAGGAAGCAGCCTGAAGACCATCTGCATCCTTAAGAGCGATAAGTAACACTAGTTCAGTTTGATGTCTCCTATCGATTGGTAAAAACATACTGAAACGCCCTGCCGCGGTCAGCGATGGTTTTTTCAGATTAAGCAAATTACTACTGACCGTTACGACAGGCCGTTCATGCCCCTCTCGGGCTTCAATGTTCCAGCTTACACGCCCCTGCGCCTGATCATAACGCCAGTTTTCAGCAAACAGATCAGGAAATCCCATAACGAAATCCGTAGTATGTAAGTCGATTGAACCACCATCGGGCCGGAGAGTTAAGCGCCCTGAAATATTCTCAAGATATGGAGCTCCGTAATAGCCCTGAACCGTAACCTGATCTAGATCAGCTGCCCCAGAAAACTGGCTAAGCTCTCTTGGATTCATCCAAGACAACCGTAAATTTTTTACTTTACCCGTAGGCTTAAGCGTCACTAATGCATCCTGGATATCTTCATGAACATAAGGCTTGTTCTTGAACCAATCAGACAACTGCAAAAGATCAACTTCCATAGCACCCACACTTAGCAATTGAGGAGCGCCTGCTTGCCACCGAAAATTCACAAACTGCTTAGGTAATGACAGCCGCTGATTGATAGTAGAAAGCAGCACGTCTGATATCACTAGTTGGTACTGTTCCTCTTGTGTAGGTTGTAGAGAAAAGGTCAGCCGGCTTGCTTGTAGCGCATCCAGCCCCTCTTCTTGGAACTCAAGTTGGCTTAATTCCACACTTCCTTGCAAGGCAGTAATGCTTCCTTTATCAAGGGTTGCCCACACTTCAGTGTCTAACTCTAGTTGCGTAGGGGTGATAGGTAACTCGATAACCTTCAACTCAAGTAGATGTTCTCCTAGATTTTTAGCACGCGCATAAAAATTAATAGATCCATCTAAAGGCCGCTCTTCAGGTAAAGCATCAGCCTCTATAGCAAACTCAAAATCTGATGTTCCCGTAGGTAGATGCACAACTGCCGAACCATATAGGCGATGCTGGTCTTGGGCATTTTTTAAAGAGAACACCATGGGGGAAATATGCCTGACATCACCGTTTTCTGGGTGCAATAGAAGACTGACATTTTCAAATGAGACCTCAGGCTGGCGTATCAGGGTTTGAATAAGGCGTTTAGGGAAGTCCAGCCTCTCAGAGCCACTTTTAACCTCGCCAGAGTCAACAGTTCCCCATCCGCCATCTTTCTGCCACAGCGCCATTTCTGCTTGCGCTATCTTCAGACTCGCAAAAATTGGCGCCCACTCATGCACGGATGCAAAGAAATCAAACTTCGCTTCGAGTTCATGAATTTTAAGGTGCCTTACAGGCCCTTGTTCAGAGTCGGCAATGCTCTCCAGATCAGAGATAATAAAGGTTGGGTACAACTGTTCCCAGCTCGCTTTAATTGAGCCTATTCGAACTCGCGTGCCTGTTTGGTTTGATAGATAAGATTCTATTGTTGCTTTTTGCGTGTCAATCGCAGGAAGCGCATACTTCAAAGCCGCCACAGCTATTGCTGACAGTAAAATCAGCGACAGTGCTACCCAGCCTAATCCGCTATCGATACGTCTTAGCATTGATTTTTTCCAATCTGCACGATCAGCGCAGTACTACGTCATACTGCTCAGGACTATACATCGCCTCCACCTGGAAACGAATCGTTTTATTAATAAAGGCTTCTAATTCAGCCACATGATCCGATGCATCATCTGTTAAGTACTCAACTACAGCAGAAGACGCTAAAACTAAATAGGTTTCTGTATCGTAAGCCCGGTGCTGCCGCAGAATCTCTCTAAAAATCTCATAACAAACAGTTTCTGGCGTTTTAATCGAACCTCGCCCCTGACACTGATTACATGGTTCGCACAAAATGTGTTCCAAGCTTTCACGTGTGCGTTTTCGAGTCATTTCAACCAGACCAAGCTCTGAAACGCCTGTAACTTTACACTTAGCATGATCCCGCTCTAAAACCCGCTCCAGCGTACGCAATACTTGCCGCTGATGCTCCTGTAACTCCATATCAATGAAGTCGATGATAATAATACCACCTAAGTTTCTTAATCTGAGCTGTCTGCCTATCGCCGTTGCAGCTTCCAAGTTGGTTTTAAAGATAGTCTCTTCAAGATTTCGGTGGCCAACAAATGCCCCCGTGTTAACATCCACAGTGGTCATCGCTTCTGTTTGATCAAAGATTAAATAACCACCTGATTTGAGGTCGACTTTGCGCCCTAGCGCCTTTTGCATCTCATCTTCTACGTTATACATATCGAAGATAGGACGCTCTCCGGGGTAATACTCCAACCGATCACGAATTTCAGGGACTAGAGCTTGTGCAAACTCTTCCGCTTTCTGGAAGGTTTCCCTAGAGTCGATACGAATACGTTCAATACCGCTATGTGCCATATCCCGCAGTGCGCGCATATTTAACGGTAAATCTTCATACACAATACTAGGTACAGGTGCCGTTGTAAGCTTGCGTTCAATCGCTTTCCATAGACGCTGCAAGAACTGCACATCTGCCTGAAGTTCCGCCTCTGCTGCTCCTTCAGCAACCGTTCGTAGAATAAAACCTGCTTGGTCAATCTCGTCCGATTTTTCTTCTACACAACTTTGCAAAGCATTACGTAGGCGTTCACGCTCTTCGGCATCTTCTATACGCTGCGATACACCAATATGGCTATTGGCAGGCATATAAACCAAGTAACGAGATGGAATGGAGATATGTGTGGTTAATCTGGCACCTTTGGTGCCGATAGGGTCTTTAGTTACTTGGACAACTAAAGACTGCCCTTCTCTGAGTACTTGAGAGATAGATGTACTATTTTTCTCTTCGGTACTCGATTGTTGCGGCAAAACATCCTCAACATGGATAAAAGCTGCACGCTCCAAGCCTATTTCAACAAAAGCCGCTTGCATGCCTGGCAATACCCTGACCACTTTACCTTGGTAGATATTCCCAACAATACCTCGCCGTGCAGATCGCTCGACATAAATCTCCTGAGGCATTCCATTTTCTATTACAGCCACCCGCGTTTCCATGGGTGTGAAGTTGATGAGTATCTCTTCACCGATGCTTGTTGCCACAGGTACCTTCCTGTTTTTTAGGTCGTTATGTCCAGTATTGGATTCCATTTTCTTCTAGGAGTTCAGCCGTTTCGGCTAAGGGTAAGCCCACCACCGATGAATAACTCCCTTCTATCTTATTAACAAAAACAGCACCTAGCCCTTGGATACCATACCCTCCGGCTTTATCCTGTGGCTCACCTGTCAACCAGTACCGACGACACTGCGCCTCATTCAGGGTTTTAAACGTCACTTTTGTTGAAACAACCAATCCCTTGGTCTCTCCAAGTATAGTCAATGCAACGCCAGTTATAACGTCATGTGTTTTACCCGACAACCGCATCAACATCGATACGGCTTCCTCTTCGTTCTCGGGCTTTCCCAAAATCGCGCCATTAATAACAACACTGGTATCGGAGCCAAGCACTCCCACAAACGGAGAATCAGCAAAACGCTCATGACCTATCTTTGATTTTTCACAGGCTAGGCGGAGCACATACGCTTCAGGCATTTCATTGAGCAGTACACTCTCGTCTATATCGACACTCACTTGCGTAAAACGAACACCTATTTGCTGTAAGAGCTCTTTTCGGCGAGGGGAAGCGGAAGCGAGTATTAACGATTTCATAAATTTTCAGCAGGACCCTTTTAATTGTCATCAATTTAGTTAACACGAAACGTGCGACGGATACCCCGAAGTAACACAAATACCCATGGCCACAACAACGCACTAACTAAAGCGGGAAGCAAGAATACAAGAGTGTCACCAGTGGTTCCGACAAACGACTGGATCCAGTGGAAGATCAGCTGATTAATACCCACCAGCACAAAAACCATCATTGCTTGCTGCCATAGTGGATACATACGCAAACGCTTATGGAGTACCAGTGTAATGAATGCAACAATCGTCAACGACAAGGCATTCATACCTAACAGACTCCCTTTAATCACATCCAACGCTAAACCTGATACCCAAGCTGAGCCTATACCAAAACGGTGCGGCAAGGCCATAACCCAATAAATGACGATCATGGCAACCCATTCAGGGCGCCACCAGACCAACATATCAGGTAGAGGCATCTGACTAAGCACAAACCCTACAATTAAGGTTCCTACGACAATCAGAACGCCACCAGGGTGCTGATCAGCCATCGGATACAACATCCTCTGTCGAAGGTTGGTTCGTACTTTCAGCGGGGTCTTGAATAGGTTTTTCTAAATCTTTGACGAGCAATAGATGCCGACTCTTATCAAGTCTTGCCGCAGGCTGGGCTTTCACGATAGAAAAAGGCCGGCCCGGATCCCTGACCACACTGGTCACGGTTGCTACCGGGTAACCATAAGGGAAACGCCCCCCCAAACCAGAGGAAACTAGCAGATCTCCCACGCGCACGTCTGCAGTATCAGGAACATGTTCCAGCTCTATCTCATCTAAGACTCCCTTACCTAGAGCGATCGCTCGTAAACCATTACGATTAATCTCGACAGGCAAAGCATGACGGGCATCCGTAATCAGCATGACTCGACATGTATAGTGAGATGTATCAACCACCTGCCCCAAGACACCTCGCGAGTCCAATATAGGCTGACCAATAAAAACCCCGTCTTCGCTACCCTTTCCCAAAATGATTTGATGTTGAAATGGGTCAGGATTAACACCAATAAGTTCAGCTAATTGAATCTCATTTTCGATACGCTCACGACCATTCAGCAGCTCTCTTAAGCGTACATTTTCTGCTATGAGGGAAGCCATCTGCTGAACTTGCTGCTCCAACAGAATCATTTCCGAGCGTAACTGATTATTCTCTTTCACTAATGCTCGACGGCTAACAAGCACCCCAGATAAATCATCAGCAACTCGCGAGGGAAGATCTACTAACCACTGAATCGGTGTCAGAACCAGCGACAAAACGCCACGAGCTTCTTTTGTTCGCGACTGATTAACATCACTAATCATGAACGCGATGGCCAAGATAACGAGTATAACGAAGAAAAGGCGGGGAATACCGCCTCTAAATATAGGATTCATGACACCGCTCTCCTAGCAGGAAAGCGGATGTATTTAAGACATTTCACGACAACCGCCGTTACTCAAATGTCAGCAGCTCGAACGCATGCTTATCCAATAACTCTAGTGCACGACCGCCACCACGGGCAACGCAGGTTAGCGGGTCTTCAGCTAGAATAACAGGTAAACCGGTTTCTTCACTGATCAAACGATCAATGTTTCTTAGCATCGATCCACCACCGGTTAGCACAATACCGCGCTCGGCGATATCGGAAGCCAACTCAGGAGGACACTGCTCAAGTGCACTTTTTACTGCCTGCACAATAGAGGACAGTGGCTCTTGAAGCGCTTCAAGAATCTCATTGCTGTTTAAGGTAAAGCTACGAGGAATACCTTCTGCAAGATTACGACCACGTACATCAATCTCTAGCACTTCATTGCTCAGATAAGCCGTGCCAATCTCTTGTTTGATGCGTTCAGCAGTCGCTTCACCAATCAAGCTGCCATAATTGCGCCTAACGTAGGTGACAACTGCTTCGTCAAAACGATCACCGCCGATACGAACTGACTCAGCATAGACGATGCCGTTCAGGGAAATAACAGCAATCTCCGTCGTACCGCCACCGATATCAACAACCATAGAGCCACTGGCTTCTTCTACTGGTAGTCCAGCACCAATCGCCGCTGCCATCGGTTCTTCAATCAAATACACTTCTCGGGCACCAGCCCCCAAAGCAGACTCTTTTATCGCTCTGCGTTCAACCTGCGTCGACTTGCAAGGAACACATACCAAAACCCGTGGGCTTGGCGAAAGAAAACTATTGTCATGCACTTTACTGATAAAGTACTGCAGCATCTTTTCAGTTACATGGAAATCTGCGATTACGCCGTCCTTCATCGGACGTATCGCTGTAATATTGCCAGGCGTACGCCCTAGCATTCGTTTAGCATCAGCCCCAACCGCTGCGACAGACTTTTGGTTACCCGTTTGACGAATAGCCACCACTGAAGGCTCATTCAGTACAATGTCTTTATCACGAACATAAATTAGCGTGTTGGCGGTACCCAGATCGATGGAAAGGTCACTTGAAAACAGACCTCGGATTTTCTTGAACATGTGTAATGCAAACCTTAAAAGTTACGGGTATAGCCGAAGTATTGTAAAAACACGTAACTCTAACAATGGCGGGGATTTAGAGCAAGGAACAAATATGTTAAGTTACCCCTTTTCGCCACAACTGAGACGTCAGTGAGATAAATATGGCTCTAGATAGAACCGATGTAGAAAAAATCGCCCATCTGGCTCGTCTGCAGATCGATAACAACGATGTGCCTGAATATGCCCGAAATTTGTCCAACATTCTGGACTTAGTAGATCAGATGCAATCTGTCGACACAGATGCAGTCGCTCCTCTTGCTCATCCGCTGGATGCCGTTCAGCGTCTGAGAGCTGATCAGGTCAGCGAACAGAACCAACGTGAGCAGCTGCAAGCTGTATCACCCGCTGTAGAAAACGGCCTATTCCTTGTACCTAAAGTTATTGAATAATACAGATGCCAGACGATTCAGGAAAAATCATGTTAAATAAAACACTCGCCGAGCTGGCTAAGGGTCTTGATCAAGGTGAATTCAGTAGCGTTGAACTCACTCAAGCCTATCTTGATCGCATTAATAAAGAAGACAGCCGATACAATAGCTTTATCACAGTGACCGATGAGCTCGCACTTCGTCAGGCAGCTGATGCAGATGCCATGCGCGCTGCTGGACAAGCCTCAGCAATGACAGGCTTACCGTTAGCACACAAAGATATCTTTTGTACCCAAGGCGTCCGTACCAGCGCTGGCTCCAAGATGCTGGATAATTTTGTATCGCCTTACGATGCCACAATTATTCGAAAATTCAATGCGGCAGGTACTGTCAGCCTAGGTAAAACAAATATGGATGAGTTCGCGATGGGCTCATCGAATGAATCCAGCTTCTACGGCGCCTGCAAAAATCCTTGGGATCTAGACCGCGTACCTGGCGGGTCATCAGGGGGATCTGCTGCCGCAATTGCCGCAGGCCTCACACCTGCCGCGACGGGAACCGATACCGGCGGTTCGATCCGCCAACCAGCCGCTTTTTGTAATTTAACAGGACTCAAGCCGACTTACGGTCGCGTATCACGTTACGGCATGATTGCTTATGCCTCTTCGCTGGATCAGGGCGGTCCAATGGCGCTCACCGCCGAAGATGCCGCTATGATGATGAATGTTATGGCTGGTATGGACCCTCTAGACTCCACCAGCGCAGACAAACCGGTTCCGGATTATACAGCTTCTTTGAATCAGCCTCTTAGCGGCCTGAAAATCGGCCTGCCTAAAGAGTTTTTTGCTGAACAGCTTAATAACGAAATCGCTGCTACCGTGCACGCCGCCATTAAGGAATATGAAGCCTTGGGCGCTACCGTAAAAGAGGTCAGCTTACCCAACACGGCGCTATCCGTGCCAGCTTACTACATCATTGCACCCTCAGAAGCCTCTTCCAACCTGTCTCGCTTTGACGGTGTTCGCTACGGCTACCGCTGTGAAGAGCCTAAAGACCTAGAAGATATGTACAAGCGTACCCGTGGTGAAGGCTTCGGCACAGAAGTGAAACGCCGTATCATGGTCGGAACCTATGCACTTTCAGAAGGCTTCTATGACGCTTATTACAAGAAAGCGCAGCAGATTCGCCGGCTTATCCAGCAAGACTTTGTACGCGTACTCTCTGAAGTCGATGTCATTATGGGACCAACAACACCTACAACTGCATTTAAGCTGGGCGAAAAAACCTCCGACCCAGTCGAAATGTATATGGAAGATATCTTCACGCTATCACTGAACTTGGCGGGGTTACCCGGCATGTCGATTCCTTGCGGATTTAGTCATGGCCTACCGGTAGGCTTGCAGATCATCGGCAACTACTTTGCCGAAGAAAAACTACTAAATGTAGCCCATAAATTCCAGCAGGCAACTGACTGGCATACCCGCAAGCCCGAAGGTATCTGAGAGGACATATAGATGGAATGGGAAGCAGTGATCGGGCTTGAGATTCATGCTCAGCTCGCAACAAACACTAAAATTTTCTCGGGTGCCAGTACCGCTTTTGGTGCAGAACCCAACACTCAAGCATGTGCTGTCGATTTAGCACTACCGGGTACACTCCCTGTATTTAATGAAAGCGCACTGCGCATGGCGGTTATGTTTGGTACCGCCATTGACGCAGAAATTGGGAAAGTATCTGTTTTTGATCGTAAAAACTACTTTTACCCTGATCTACCGAAAGGCTATCAAACCAGCCAGCTTTTTTACCCTATTGTCGGCAAAGGGCATGTAGATATTGAACTTTCTGATGGCTCCACAAAGCGCATTGGTGTAACCCGTGCTCACCTAGAAGAAGATGCTGGCAAATCGCTTCACGAAGACTTTGCCAACATGACTGGAATCGACCTTAACCGTGCGGGTACGCCATTATTGGAGATAGTATCAGAACCCGATATGCGCTCTGCTGAAGAAGCCGTTGCATACGTTAAAAAGATACACTCGCTTGTTACCAATTTAGGTATTTGCGATGGCAACATGGCTGAAGGTTCTTTCCGATGCGACTGTAACGTTTCAGTTCGGTATAAGGGAGAAGAGAAGTTTGGGAATCGTACAGAAACCAAAAACATCAACTCTTTCCGCTTTATCGAAAAAGCGATTAAAGGTGAAATTGAACGCCAGATCGATATTCTTGAAGATGGCGGCAGCATCACTCAAGAAACTCGCCTGTACGATGCCGACAAAGATGAAACCCGCTCCATGCGTAGCAAAGAGGAAGCTAATGACTACCGTTACTTCCCTTGCCCCGATCTTCTACCCATTGTGATCGATGATGACTACATCTATTCAGTCCGCCAAGCGCTCCCAGAACTGCCAGATGCTCGTCAGGCACGCTTTATTGAAGCCTATAGCCTGTCTGAATACGATGCCGGTGTACTTTCTGCTTACAAGCCCATGTCCGACTTTTTCGAAACGGTTGTAGAAGTATCAGGAGACGCCAAGTTATCTGCTAACTGGGTAATGGGTGAGCTGGCTAAGCACCTCAATCAGAATGATACAGATATCCGCCTAAGTCCTGTCACTGCTGATCAATTGGGTGGCCTGTTACTTCGCATTAAAGACAATACTATCTCGGGCAATATTGCTAAGAAAGTATTCGAAACCATGTGGTCAGAGGGCGGAACCGCCGATGAAATCATCGAAACCAAAGGCCTTAAGCAAGTAACCGATAGCGGCGCTATCGAAAAGATCGTCGACGACGTCATCGCTGCTAATCAGAAGCAAGTCGAACAATATATCGCCGCAGAGCCTGATAAACGCGGAAAAATGATCGGTTTCTTCATGGGCCAAGTCATGAAGGCCTCGGGCGGCAAAGCCAACCCAGGCCAAGTCCAAGGCGTTATGAAGCAAAAACTAGACGCACTATGTTAAGCGTTTAGTAAACTCCCCTTACCAAAGCCGGCATCTGCCGGCTTTTTCGTAGTCTTTTAAAAACATTCAGCAAACTAAAGCAGACTTTGACCTGTTGAAATACCAATACACCTGAAAGTTCAGCCATGATTCACCAAATAAAGTGATAATAAAACACTTCTGAGTTAATCTAAAACTGCCTCTAATTCATATCGCACATCAGAAAAGGAAGTTCATGAAATCTTACAAAGTGCTCTTTGTGGGCTCCCCGGGTTCGGGTAAAACAACCGCAATCCGTGCTATCAGTGAGGTGGATGTAATAGACACAGATACCAAAGTGTCAGACTCTACCATCAAAAGAAAGCGTACCACCACGGTGGGTATGGATTATGGCAAACTCACTTTAAGTGATGACGCAGTTTTACACTTATACGGCACCCCAGGCCAAGAACGATTTAAGTTCATGTGGGATCTGATGGTAAGCGACTTGGCGAATGATGCCTCAGCGCTCATCCTGCTGGTCGACAACACCCGCAACTACCCGTTTAAGGATATTGATTATTACCTAAGCGAGTTCTGGGACTACATAGTTAAACGACATTTTGTGATTGCTGTTACCCGCTCTGATCTCCAAAACGAACCAACTGAGGCGGATTATCAACGGCAATTAAAGAATAAAGGAATAATTGCTCCTATCATCTTCATCGATGCTAGGCAGTCTATTCAGGTCCTTGACCTTGTTTCATCTGCTCTAAGTCAGGAAGTGCACAATATCAACTGGACAGAGGTTTCCCACCGCGTCGCAAAAACGGAGATCAGCAAGCGCAATCCTGATCCCAACTCCCCTCAATTTGAGTGGATGAGAAAAACGCGGGATGTCCCGAAGATATCCATCATCGAAGCGGCAACACAGGTAAGAGGTATACTGGGCGCGACGCATATTAATGCCCAAAAAGAGGTAACAGAAACGTCTGTTAACGAGAAAAAATATAATGACCTTTTCTGCTCACTCTCTAAAATAGCAGACACCGTCGAAACCAAATTACCAGAGACTGAATTAATTAAGAGCATCTCTTTATATGGTCCCTATCAGGACTCCATATCTGTTTTTCGAGAGCACGATCAGTCTTTAGGTTTAATCACAAAGCAAACGATGACTCATCAACAAATACGTCAGCAGGCCGATGACTTGCTGCAGTGGAGCGACAATGTCAAAGATTCTAACGAAGCTTGAATCCTTGGCAGGGACACAATGTAGTGCCCTTTATTCGCAAGGACAATCCACTTTCTCTACGTTTCCCGGGGAAAAAAGTCGATATTCCAAACTGGCCTATCAAGCTTTTTACCATATTTTCAAACACGCTCATCGCGTTAATATAAAATACGATGAGGCCCATCTTCAGATAGGAAACGAGCGGTATATTTGTTATCAAGTAGCACAAGAGTGTTTTTATATCAGCGTATTACCCCCCAAAGGCGATATAAATAAGGCTCAGAAAGTAATTCGCGGTGCACATAAAGTACTCACGAAGCTACATAACTCGAGCGTCCCAACATAACTGACTCACCATCAGGATTAGATTCTGTATCTCGCTTACGCTCTTCCCTTGGGGTAATGCCGTAATGATTACGATATGCAGTACTAAAATAGGAAGCACTCGAAAAGCCACAAGCTAGCCCTACCTGCAAAATGGTTTTATCACTCTGCCTTAATAGTTGCCGTGCCTGCTCAAGCCGTAAATCCAGATAATATTTAGAGGGTACGGTTTGCAAGTGCTTTTTAAACAGCCGCTCTAGATGGCGTCGGGATACGCCTACATGATGTGCTAAGTCATCAGTGGACAAAGGCTCCTCTATGTTCATCTCCATCAAGGTAACCGCCTCTATCAACTTAGGCTGGCTGGCGCCGATGCGTGCTTTCAAGGGGATTCTCTGTTGCTCTTCTGAAGTGCGCATTCGCTCATAGACAAACTGCTCTGAAATAGAGGCTGCCAAGTCCATCCCATGCTCTTTGCCAATCAAAAATAGCATCATATCCATCGCCGCAGTGCCACCACTACACGTGTAGCGGTTACCATCAATCTCAAATAAATTATTCGTCACTTGCGTATTGGGGAAATCCTCTTTGAGACTCGCAATATCCCACCAGTGAATAGTGGCTCGATAGTTATTCAAGAGACCGGCACAGGCAAGCAGATAAGACCCAGTACCTATGCCACCCAGTGCAATACTTGCGTGGCGCTGTTTTCTCAACCAACCAATGACTGCCTCGTTACCCGTACGTGCAACAGGGCTTGCGCCACAGACAAAAAGCGCATCTAAAGTCGGCATATCATTCAAGCTGCAATCAACCAATGTTTGCACACCAAAGCTACTCGCGACCGCTTCACCATCATGACTGATCAGTAAGGTTTCGTAGCACTCATCCCCCGTCACCCAATTAGCCATTCTTAAGGGCTCAATAGCGGACGAGAACGCAATTAACGAAAAATTAGGTAGCAATAAAAAGCCGAATCTTTTGGGTCCGGTTTTTTTTTCTTCTACGGTCTGTTTAACCATTGCCAAGTGACAAACCTCTTAATATTCTTCTTATATCGGGTCGAGCGAAAGAATACTGATCTTTTTTAACCAATTCCTTAGCCTCACTTCTAAATGTCAGCTTAGCGCAACTTCGTGTCGCGCTACAGAAATTAGAGACCTGTTTTCTAAAACGTTTTTTAAAGATACTGAATACACAGATTCAGACGGCGCTTTCTATCCGTTAATCGAAGCGTCTGTCACGGGTATGTACGGACACCCGCCATTAAGATCCGTATCAAGAATGAGGAAGTACACCCATGTCTAAACAACCGGTTAATCGCGCTCTTTTTGATGACGTAATGGTTCCTAATTACAACCCTCAACAGATGGTACCAGTGCGCGGTCGAGGTTCACGAGTATGGGATCAGGAAGATAACGAATATATCGACTTCGCTGGTGGTATCGCTGTCAACGCCCTAGGGCATGTACACCCTGAACTCGTTGCAACACTGAAAGAACAAGCCGATAAACTTTGGCATCTCAGTAATACCTTTACAAACGAGCCTGCTTTACGACTTGCTAATTTGCTAAAAGAAACGACATTTGCGGATAAAATATTCTTTTGTAACTCAGGTGCTGAAGCCAATGAAGCAGCATTCAAACTAGCACGCAAATATGCGTATGATAACTTCGGCCCTGAAAAACATGAAATCATAGCCTTCTACCAAGGTTTCCATGGCCGTACCTTGTTTACCGTTTCCGTCGGTGGGCAAGCCAAATACCGTGAGGGCTTTGAACCTGCACCCGGTGGTATCACGCATGTTCCATTTAATGATTTAGAAGCACTTAAAGCCGTCATTTCTGATAAGACGTGCGCGGTTGTCATGGAGCCAATCCAAGGCGAAGGTGGCGTTATTCCTGCTGACCCTGAGTTTGCCAAAAGCGTTAGGGAGTTATGTGATCAGCACAACGCACTGCTTGTGTTTGATGAGATACAAACCGGCGTAGGCCGTACTGGACATCTCTATGCCTATATGGGCTTAGGCGTAACACCCGATATTTTAACGTCCGCTAAAGCACTTGGGGGGGGATTTCCAATTGGAGCTATGCTGACAACTGACCGCATAGCTCCAAGCTTCGGATTCGGCACCCACGGCAGTACCTATGGCGGAAACCCACTAGCCTGCGCTGTGGCAGAAAAAGCCGTAGAGCTGATTAATACACCCGAAGTGTTAGGACAAGTTACTGGCAAACGCGCAGTCTTTGTTGAAGAGCTCGACAAAATTAACGCCAAGCACAACATTTTCACTGAAGTGCGCGGCGATGGGCTGCTCATTGGCGCTGAATTAACAGAACAATGGCATGGACAAGGTGCAAAATTCCTCGCCGCTGCTCGTGAAGAAGGTTTGATGATTCTTGTCGCAGGCCCTAACGTTCTGCGTATGGCACCCTCACTGATCATTCCAGATGAAGATATTCGTGATGGTATGGCACTTCTGGATAAGGCTATCAGCAAGGTTTTGAGCGCTGACAAAGCAGCATAACGTGTAAGCCCCTTGCAACTAAGCCCGCCACTGCTGCGGGCTTTTTTCTATCTAACAAAAACTGCTATGCTCCGCTCAATCAAATTAGGAGCCTATTATGAGCTTACTCATACGCTGGAGCATGGTTGCCGTCATTATTTGGGGCGGGCTTCAATTATTCCAACTTAAAAGAACCGCGCACTACATTAACGCAAGCTTTGTCGCTGAGGGCTTGGCCAGTGCAACGCGTCTTAAAATAATGGTAGCGCAACATTATTATATGCAAGGTGAGCTCCCCTCCTCTCATGAAGAGGCCAATATTCCTCCCCCTGAATCATTCGCCACCAAAGCGCTAAAAAGTGCAACAATCATGGGCAAAGGGACGATCAAACTCTTATATAACGAGAAATCAGGCATCGATGGGGGAAGTATTTTACTGATACCCAACCAAGCGGACGCAATGACAGATCTGACGTGGCGCTGTGTCAGCTTTAGCTTTAAAGGTATCGAGAAAATAGCACCACAGTGTTCTTATCAGGGCGAATAACACCCGCTTAAAAATGCCAAGCCAAAAAACGGCTTTGTTTTTGGCCTTGGGCCATATTTACCGTGCGTATTTGCACGGCGTTTATATGTTTAAGCTGCTGACGCAATGGCGCAAGGTTTTCTTTTTTTGAGACCAGTGTTGTAAACCAACCTACCTGTTGACTGTAGTTCTGACTTTCTTCGATCATTCGCTGAATAAAAAGCCTCTCTCCACCTTCACACCATAACTCGTTACTTTGCCCACCAAAATTCAGAGTAGGCGTCTGCCTCGCTATCTTCTTAGCGGATTGGCCTAGGTTTCGTAACTTTCGCTTTGTTCCCTTAGAAGCTTCTTTAGCCGATGTGTGAAATGGCGGGTTGCATAGTGTGAAATGGTAATAATCCTTAGCACCGATGACACCATCAAAAATATGACGGGCTTCAGCTTGCAGCTTAAACGCCAGATTTTTCTTCAGTGCAGGATTAGATTGGGCAACCAATGTAGCTGCTTTGATAGCAACACTATCTATATCCGTGCCGGTAAATGACCAACCATATTCAGAACAGCCAAGGATAGGATAAATACCGTTAGCCCCCGTCCCGATATCTAACCCTCTAACACCTCGTCCCGTTGGCACTTCGCCCTCATTCGACTCCGCCAGCAGATCAGCCAAGTGATGGATATAATCAGACCGCCCAGGTATGGGTGGGCACAAATAACCTTCAGGTAAATCCCAAAAGTTAATGGCATACGCCTGCTTTAACAGTGCTTGATTTAATAATTTAACAGCCACAGGATTACTAAAATCAACCGAAGGGGTGCCGGAAGGCGTAATGACAAGCCATGCTTTCAAATCGGGTAACCGTTGACATAGCGCGTCAAAATCATATCCAAAACGATGCTTATTGCGAGGGTGTAACCCTTTCTTTACACGCTGACTCTCTTGCTTTTTATCTTTTTTCACATCAACCATACAACATTCACCTACCCACTGAGTAGGCAAGTGTACTCCTTCATTTGCTTTGTAAACACTGTCATATTCATTTGCTCAACATGCTCCTCAGGGCGCAATACTGAAAATCAGGTCGCATAGACGACAGAAACTTTTCTGATAGTCGCTAATAATGAGAAGATCAAAAAAAGGATTATGAACATGAGATTTGATTACACTCCTTGGTTAGATTGGTTAGATACGCAACAAGATTTGATGCTGCAGCGCACTCTTGAGCTGTCACTCATCAATTCTGGCACGTTAAATGTCGAAGGCGTCAATCACGTTCGCAAGACCCTCATCGGTTATTGCGAATCGCTAGGCGGTACGATCGAAGTCATACCCGTTCCTGACTACGAATATGTTGCCACCAGTGGCATTGTAGAAACCACCCCGCTAGGTGATGCTCTGCGTATTAAAAAACGCCCTGACGCCCCTTTACAGATATTCTTCTGCGGCCATATGGATACCGTATTCCCTATTGACCATCCTTTTCAAAACGTGACATGGCTGGATGACAACACACTCAATGGTCCAGGTGTTGCCGATCTTAAAGGTGGGCTGTTAGTCATGCTAAACGCTATTGAGGCCCTAGAGCGTAGTCCATGGGCAGATAAAATCGGCTGGGAGATTCTCTTTAATCCCGATGAAGAGATAGGTTCTCCAGGCTCTGCTCCATTGATAGCCGATGCAGCTACACGCGTTGACTTAGGCATGATCTACGAACCTTGTATGCCCGATGGTACATTGGCTGGAGCACGTAAAGGCAGTGGTAATTTCAGCGTTGTGGTCCGGGGTAAGGCTGCCCATGCTGGGAGAGAACACCATCTTGGCCGTAACGCCATTCGTGCAATGAGCGATTTTATTTCAGCCCTAGATGACCTCAATGGGCAGCGAGAAGGCGTGACGATTAATCCAGGTTTTATTGAAGGGGGCGGCGCTGTCAATATCGTTCCTGAGCTGTGCATCTCGCGCTTCAATATCCGACTAGAGCAACCAGAAGATGAGCAGTGGTGTTTAGATCACATCAATCGGTTAATTCAGAATCTGAATGGCTGTGATGGCATACAAGCACAACTGCACGGAGGCTTTGGTCGCAAGCCCAAAGTGCTATCGCCCGCAAACCAAAAGCTTTTTGAATTGGCTCGCGATTGTGGCAGTGAACTGGGCATGCCCATTCGCTGGCAAGCAACGGGGGGTTGTTGTGATGGGAATAATCTTGCAGCGGCAGGTATCCCCAACATAGACACATTAGGTGTCCAAGGCGGGAAAATTCACTCATCAGAGGAGTATATGCTCGTCAGCAGCTTGGTAGAAAGAGCCAAACTCAGTGCTTTGTTACTTATGAAACTGGCTACCACAGAAGACCTGAGCTGGCTCAAGGAGAACACCAAATGCTGTTAATCCGCCCCCTCACCTTTGCTGATCTTCAAGGTTTAGAGAGACTAGCTGTCATCTCCGGTGGCAAAATGACCACCTTGCCAGCTAACCGCGATCACTTAAGTGAACTGATCAGCAAAACTCAACGATCTCTCAAGAAAGCAATAGACCGCTACAGTGATGAGAGCTATCACTTCGCCCTCGAAGACCTTGAGAGAGGTGAGATTGTCGGCGTCTGCGGTATTGATGCCAGCGTCGGATTAAACACGCCCTTCTATAGCTACCGCATAGATGAAGTGGTTCATGCATCTAACGAACTACAGATCCATAATCGCATACCCGCGCTACACCTTTGCCAAGACTATACCGGTGCCGCCCGTTTATGTACGCTGTTTTTGGACAAAGCTTATCGTAATGAGGCTAACCTTAATCTGCTATCCCGCAGCCGTATGCTCTTCATCGCCCAGAACCCTGAGCGCTTCTCAAGCCGCCTTATAGCTGAGTTACAAGGCGTTGCAGATGATCAAAACCGATCCCCTTTTTGGGAGTGTTTAGGGCGGCACTTTTTTAATATGGACTTCACTAAAGCCAATTATCTTACGGGGATAAATTCCAAAGGCTTCATTGCCGATTTAATGCCCCACTACCCAGTATACGTTCCATTGCTATCGGCAGAGGCACAAGCAGCGCTGGGAAAACCTAGGCCCGATATGTCGACAGTAGAATCGTTACTCCTTTGTGAAGGCTTTAATTTTAAAGGTTACGTCGACATCTTTGATGCAGGACCAACACTGGAAGCTCGCACACTGGATGTTCGCTCTGTCGTGCAAAGCCAGTTAAAGACCGTACAGATTGACGAACCCGTCGAAAATAGGGACCTGCAGCCTGCATTAATCAGTAATCTGAGTCGAGAAGCATTTCGCTGTGTGTCAGCTTCAATCAATATCACTCAGCCCACGCTGACTCAGGAAGTGGCTGACTTACTGAATCTACGCCAAGGTGATCAGGCTCGCATTATCCCACTCTGAAGTTAGCGAGTTCGGCAATTAGTATCGTGAAAACAGGAGAGATTTAAACAATGATGGTAGTCCGCCCAATACAGGCAGAAGATTACACAGCACTGAGAGAGCTGGCTCGAAAAACAGGCCCAGGCTTTACCTCGCTTCAGGATAACGATGCTCAGGTGTCTGCAAAGCTGGAAGCCGGTTTAGCCGCATTTTCCGCCTCGCCCTCTCTGGCAGAGGCTTTATATCTGTTTGTCATGGAAGAAACGGATACCAACGAAGTCGTTGGCATATGCGGTATTGAGTCGGCTGTTGGCCTGTCTGAACCGTGGTACAACTATCGCGTTGGCACTTTAGTACATGCCTCACGCGAACTAAAAGTGTATAACCAGATCAATACGCTCACAATAACCAATGACCATACCGGCTATTCTGAGCTGTGCACCCTATTTTTAAGTCCTGAAGCGCGCCATAGTAAAAATGGATCATTACTGTCGAAATCGCGTTTTATGTTTTTGGCAGAGTTTCCGCAACGCTTCAATGAACACCTCATCGCTGAAATGCGAGGCTACTCCGATGAAAACGGCATTTCCCCCTTTTGGGAGGGGCTAGGACGGCACTTTTTCTCACTCGATTTTACAGAAGCAGACCGGCACTCATCCATGAACAAAGTTTTCATTGCCGAACTTATGCCTAAAAACACGATTTATACCAACCTGCTCCCCAAGGAAGCCCAAGAAGCGATTGGTAAAACCCACGAAGCCACAACTCCCGCCCGCCGTTTACTCGAAAATGAAGGGATGCGATACACCGGCTACGTCGATATCTTTGATGGTGGCCCAACACTCGAAGCGCGTATACACGACATTCGAGCCGTGCAAGAGAGTCAATATGTCAAAGCGCATATTTCCGATCTACCATCCGAAGGTGAACTCTATCTGATCAGCACGACGGAATTTTCAAATTTCCGCTGTTGCATGTCACCCATTACACGCGTCAGCAAAAACTTGGTCACCGTCAGCCCAGACGTGGCAAGCGCCCTAAATATCAATGAAGGCAGCACGATCCGTATTGTACCGCTGTCTTCTGGAAGGAGATTTTAAATGAGTGCATCACTTTTTATTAATGGCCAATGGTTAGAAGGCCGCGGACATATGTTCCAATCACACAACCCTGCAACAGGCGAGGTTATATGGTCTGGCGCATCAGCAGATGCAGAGCAAGTAGATGCCGCCGTCGCCGCTGCACGTACAGCCGCACCTCATTGGTCTAACCTCTCTTTTGAACAACGCTGTGAGCAGGTTCGCCGCTACGCTGAGCAACTTACCGCTCATAAAGAACAACTCGCTCGCACCATAGCTGAAGAAACCGGAAAACCTTTCTGGGAAACACAAACAGAAGCCGCTGCGATGATCGGCAAAATCGACATTTCGATTAAGGCTGCAACAGAGCGAACGGGTGAGCGCAGCAGCGATATAGCAGGCGCTAAAGCGGTACTACGCCATAAACCGCACGGTGTTGTGGCGGTATTTGGCCCTTACAACTTCCCAGGGCACCTACCTAATGGCCATATCGTACCTGCATTAATTGCGGGTAATACCGTCATCCTAAAACCGAGTGAAATGACCCCAAAAGTAGCTGAGCTGATGGTACAACTCTGGGAAAAATCAGGTCTTCCGACCGGTGTAATCAACCTTGTACAAGGTGAAAAAGAAACCGGTATTGCGCTAGCTGCTCATGATGGTTTAGATGGATTATTCTTTACCGGCAGCTCCCGTACGGGTCATTTACTGCATGAACAGTTCGCTGGTCACCCAGGAAAGATTTTGGCTTTAGAAATGGGTGGAAACAACCCATTAATTATCGATCAAATCAGCGATATCAAAGCTGCTGTTCATGAAACCATTCAGTCAGCCTACATCACCTCAGGTCAACGCTGTACCTGTGCACGTCGTCTATTTGTCCCTAATAATGACACTGGTGACCATTTCCTCAGTGAACTCAAAGAAGCAGTTGCCCTGATCAAAGTCGGTGGGCAATTTGATGAACCCGCACCTTTCATGGGAAGCCTGATTTCAGAAGCGGCAGCTGACGGCATAATTACAGCTCAACAGCGTCTGCTAGATATTGGGGCAAAATCACTGTTAACCATCGAGAAAATCAAACCAGGTACAGGCTTGATCACGCCCGGCTTAATTGACGTCAGTGCGGTTGACGTATTGCCTGATGAGGAGTATTTCGGCCCGTTGTTACAAGTGATTCGCTATACCGACTTAGATGACGCTATTCGCCAAGCCAATGCAACGCAATATGGCTTATCGGCGGGCTTCTTCAGTGACAATGCTGAGCGTTTCGACTACTTCTACCGCCGCATCCGTGCGGGTATCGTCAACTGGAACAAGCAGTTAACCGGTGCTAGCAGTGCAGCACCTTTTGGGGGTATCGGCGCCAGCGGCAACCACCGTGCCAGCGCCTACTACGCAGCGGATTACTGCGCTTACCCTGTAGCCGGTATCGAAGCTGAAAAGCTGAGCTTGCCTGAGAGTTTATCTCCCGGCCTAACCTTGAACTGAGGGATACTATGAACGCCGTAGAAGCAAATTTTGACGGGCTCGTAGGCCCAACCCACAATTATGCAGGATTATCATTCGGCAATGTCGCCTCCGAGAACAATATTGCTCAGGCGTCAAACCCAAAACTCGCAGCGCTGCAAGGTCTTGCTAAAATGAAAGCCCTACACGATCTGGGTATGACCCAAGGAGTATTGGCGCCTCAGGAGCGTCCAGATCTGAACACGCTTCGGCGACTGGGGTTTAGCGGTAGTGATGCTGATGTGCTCGCTGCTGCTGCAAAACAAGCACCACGCCTTCTAGCCGCCTGTTGTTCAGCCTCCAGTATGTGGACAGCCAACGCGGCCACGGTATCGCCGAGCGCCGATACACGCGATGGCAAAGTCCACTTTACACCAGCCAACTTAACTAACAAATTTCATCGCTCTATTGAGCACGAAGTCACAGGGCGTATTCTGCAAGCCACCTTTGCGGATGAAAAACATTTTGCTCATCACAGCGCCCTCCCCGGCGTCGAGCACTTTGGTGATGAAGGTGCCGCAAACCATACCCGTTTCTGCCATGACTACGGTAAAGCAGGCGTTGAATTTTTCGTCTTTGGCCGCTATGCATTTGATGCTAGTAAGCCCGCTCCAAAGCGCTATCCGGCACGTCACACCTATGAAGCCTCCGAAGCAGTCGCACGGTTACATGGATTGCGCCAAGAAGGTGTCGTTTATGCCCAACAAAACCCCGATGTGATCGACAAAGGGGTCTTCCACAACGATGTTATTGCTGTAGGCAACCGTGATCTTCTGTTTTGCCATGAAGAAGCATTCCTCAATCAAGCAGAGGTTAAAAATCAACTCAGTAGAGCAATGCAGGATCAATTTCATGTAATCGAAGTGCCTTCTGATCGTGTTTCTGTTGAGGATGCCGTAAAAAGCTATCTGTTTAACAGCCAGTTACTTAACGTTAAGGGTAAAACGGTATTGGTTATTCCTGAAGAGTGTCAACAAATACCCAACGTTTGGGCTTACCTTAACGAGCTACAAAGTGGCAACGCCCCTATTGATGAGCTCAAAGTGTTCGACCTCAAGCAAAGTATGAGTAATGGCGGTGGCCCTGCTTGCCTGCGCTTACGGGTGGTGCTCAATGAGCAGGAAAAAGCAGCTTGTAACGCGCACACTTTGATGAGCGAAACTTTATATAGCCAGCTCACCTCTTGGGTAGAGAAGCACTACCGGGACCGTTTGTTAGAAAGTGACTTAGCTGACCCCTTACTGCTTAATGAGTCGCGCAGTGCCTTGGATGAGTTAACCCAGATTCTCAATTTGGGTTCCGTGTACCCATTCCAACGCATCTAGCTCTAGTTCCTGATATTTCGAGTTGTTCTTCTGTCACCGGGCGCAAGCCCGGTTTTTTTTCACTCCAACATGCTTTCAAACAATCCAAGGCTACTTATCTGCAACTGCTTAAGCTCTTTACGCATCAGCTTTACGAAGGACAATGTCATGGCTGATTTAGTCTTATGAGCAGGAAAAATCAGGTTATAACGGTAAGCAATACGGGGCTCAAAGCGTTTAACCACAACCCCTAGCTTTTGATAATGCAGTGCTGTGATAGGCTCAACTAAAGAAACCCCGCTACCCGCTAGCACCAATGCGCACGCGCTGTAGGCTAATTGCGTGTCCACTAATAACTGCCGACTTACCCCTGCCGAATCAAAAACGCTGTCAATCTTATGGCGAATACTCTGCTCAGTGCCTAAAGAGATAAACGCCTCCCCTTCCAAATCAGAGGGTGAAATATAACGTTTATCTGCCAATCGATGCCCTGGTGGCAAAATACACACCAAGCGACTCTCGGCAAGAGGCTCTATTTCAATCGAAGCATCCGCTAAGGGAATTGCAGACACCACACCGAGATCATATTGCTGACTAGCCACTAAGTCCGCCACTTGCTGAGTACTACGCACTTGCAATGAAAAAGAGACCTCGGGATGAGCTTGGCTAAATAGTTGTGTTACCTTTGGAATGAACTCTACCGAAACTGCAGGCATTGAAGCAACACGAAGTGAGCCAATATGACATGCACGTAAATCATCTGCCGCACGGGCAAGCGTCTCAATAGACACGAATGAGCGTTCGACTTCGGCATAAAATACATGTGCTTCGGGTGTTGGAATCAGACGCTTCTTGTGGCGCTCGAACATCTGCACGCCTACTTCTTCTTCAAAATCGCTTAATAGGCGACTGACCGCCGGTTGGGAGACACACAAAATGCCAGCAGCTCCGCTCGTTGTTCCGCTAATCATCACCGCCCGAAATGCCTCAATTTGCCGGTAGGTTAAACGTGCCATCCTCTACTCCACTTAATAACAAAATATTATCAAGTGATACTAATAAACGATTTGATGTTATTTATGCAACTCTTCATTATTGATTGAACATTCACCTCATTTACACAATAACAACGCGAGGTCTCAATGGAACAACTGTTTCGTTATCTACTTACGGCACTGATCAGTACGGTTGCAGCCTGCCAATTCGTTCAGGTGATTACCCGTTATGTGTTCGAGACGCCTATCATGGGGCTCGAAGAAGCTGCATTAATTCCAACCATCTGGCTTTATATTTTAGGTAGTGTTAACGCTTCCCGAGAAGATACACAGATACGTGCCAATGTATTAGAAATCTTCTTGAAAACTCAAAAAGCCAAACTGATCCTACATACCTTATCTGAAGCCATTAGCATCGTGATATCGATCTGGCTGACATGGTGGGCTTGGAAATATTTCAGCTATGCCTTACGCGTTTGGAAAGAGTCCCCCACACTCTATATACCGACCTTTGTCTATGAGTCAGCGCTGTTTATCGGCCTATTGCTCATGACGCTATTTACCCTTTCACACCTCTATCGCCATCTACAGTACTTATTTGGTTTCACAGCAATTCCAGAAGATCTGTTTGGTGATCCAGAGATCGCATCAACTCCGGAATTAGATGAAATGCAATTGTTGGCTGATCGTAACAAAGGACAAGCATCATGATAGAGATCGCTATTCTCGCTTTTGCTGTACTCGTAGTTTTGTTAACGCTAGGCGTCCCGCTGCCTTACTGCTTTGGCGCAGGATTAATGGTCATGACATTGATCGGCGAAGCCACTATGCGCGGCATGATGCTGTGGGGGTTTAGTCAGCTTACCAACCCCGTTCTGTTAGCTATTCCTTTGTTTGTCTTTGCCGGAACCATCATGAGCGTCAGTGGCATTGCTGCCAGTTTGCTCAAGTTTGTTAACGTCTTTGTAGGCCGGGTTCGCGGGGGATTAGGCGTTGTCGCAACGGTTAGTTGCGCCATTATCGGCGCAATATCCGGGAGCGGACTCACCGGTGTAGCCGCTATTGGCCCTTTACTGATTCCTGAAATGGAAAACAAAGGGTATCCAAGAGCTTATGCCACGGCGCTGGTCGCTAACTCTTCAATCCTTGGTTTGCTGATTCCTCCAAGCGTAACCATGATTGTTTATGGCTGGGTGACCGACACCTCAATTCTGGCAAGCTTCCTCGCCACTCTGGGTCCTGGCCTGCTGATTATGCTGAACTTTTCCATCGTCAATATGGTGATGGCACGTAAGTTTCCATTAGTGCTCGATGAGCCGATGGACACCGCAGCACTGATGAAACATGCCAGTAAGCGTACTATCAATGCGATCCCTGCGTTACTGATGCCGGTGATTATTCTAGGGGGTATCTACGGCGGCATTATGACGCCCACCGAGGCCGCCGCTGTTTCTGTGATCTACGCATTGCCTGTTGGTTTTATGATTTACAAGGGGCTGACATTTCGCACGTTACTGGATGCCGGTAAAGAGTCTGCCTCTGCTGTCGGTGCAATCCTCATCATGATTTTGTTCAGTCTAATGCTGAGTCAAATCTACGTTATGGAGGATATTCCTCAGGCTCTGGTGGATAAAATCTTTGAGTTCACCGATAACAAAGTGCTGTTACTTATTATGATCAATCTGTTCCTGTTTGGGATCGGTATGATCGTGAACGACATCACCGCTATCATTCTAACAGCCCCCCTATTGCTTCCTTTGATGACAGCGCTTGGCGTTAGCCCTGTTCAATTCGCTGCCATTATGGGTGTTAACACCGCGATGGGAGGCGTTACTCCACCTTATGCCAGCATTCTCTACCTAGGGGCACGTATCGGTAAAGTGAAATTCACTGAAGTCGTTAAGCCCGCCATGATTTTGCTGATTTTTGGTTACATTCCTGTCGTGATTTTGGTCTCTGTCTGGCCTGATCTCTCGGAATATATTCCACGCGCCTTTGGCTATTAAACCCTGCTCATCCTAAATACTCGGGAGAAAACAATGAAAACAAACCTGGTAAAAAAACTTGCGCTGGCTGTCGCCATCTCCGCTTCTATGAGCGCTATTGCTCAAGCTGCGACACTTAAATTATCCCACGTTCGCCCTCAGGAGACGGCCATCGATATGGATGCTAAACGCTTTGCAGCAGATGTCGCTGAAGCGACAGAAGGCAAAGTAAAAATCAAAATTTATCCAGCCAGCTCACTAGGTGATTACACCGTGGTACAAGAGCGTGTTGGCTTGGGTGCAATTGATATGGCCGTCCAACCACCCGCATCCAGCGCCGATAAGCGCTTCCAAGTGGTGTATATGCCCTATCTGGTAAAAACTTGGGACGACGCTCAAAAGGTGTTTGCCAAAGGCTCACCTATGCGACAAACCGTTGCTGACCTGTATGGTGCTCAGGGAATCAAAGTGCTCGGCGCATGGCCTGTTTATTTTGGGGGTATCTCGCTAAACAAAGAGATCGACAATGCCGCTGATCCGACGGTAATGAAAGGCGCAAAATTGCGTGTTCCACCCATCAAAACCTTCCAGCTGACAGCAGACAATATCGGCTTTATCGGCTCTCCTCTACCGTTCTCAGAAGCCTTCACTGCGGTTCAAACCGGTGTTGTTGATGGCGTCATGGGTTCAGGAGCAGAAGGTTACTACGCATCATTTCGTGATGTGACGAAAAGCTACCTGCCTATCAACACCCATTTTGAAATGTGGTACCTGATTATTAGTGATGAAGTTTTCTCTGAGCTTGATGAAACACATCAAGAAAAGCTGATGGCAGCCGCCGAAAAATTCGAAAACAGCCGCTGGGAAACCGCACGTGCTGACCAATCAAAAAATGAGCAGCTTCTTGCTAAAGCTGGTGCAACCATCGTTCCGGTTTCTAATGAGCAGATTGAAGCTACCGCTAAGATCGTTCGCGAGAAAGTGTGGCCGGAAGTGATCAACGATATTGGTGCAGAGTGGGCTCAAGGCGTATTAGATAAGGCTCTACAGTAAACGTTTCTACTTTTGTCTCATTTGTCCGGCGCTACGGCGTCGGGCTTTTTTAATCTTACAGGACATTGTCTGACTTATGCGTTTAACTGAAAACCAACACGGCACAGATATCTGTGTGCTGGGAGGAGGCATCGTCGGTCTAGCCATCGCTTTGGGCCTACTTCGTAATGGTCATCAGGTCACTCTTCTAGATGAAGGTGATATTGCACTTCGCGCATCCCGCGGAAACTTTGGCCTTGTATGGGTGCAAGGAAAAGGGGATACATTACCCGAATATGCGGCTATCAGCCGACAATCCGCCAACCTATGGGGCTCCTTTGCTGAGCGCTTAGAGGCATATACGGGAATCGATATACAGCTTCAACAAAGCGGAGGCTTGTACGTTTGCCTAGATGAAGATGAGCTTAAAAAGCGCCAAACCATGCTCATGACAATGCAACAGGCTGCCGGTGGGGATTATCCATTTAAAACATTGGATTTAAACGAAGTTCGCGAATTTTTCCCCAACATTGGCCCTGAAGTCGCAGGCGCAACTTGGTGCCCTGAAGACGGCCACCTCAATCCACTGTTGTACCTGCGCGCTATGACTGAAGCGTTTAGCCAACAAGGTGGCAAACTGGTCACAGGTAGCCGTGTCGACAAAATCACGCCTCAACTGACCGGCTTTAAGATAGACACTCAAATTCACTCTCTCTATTGTGGCAAAGTCGTGTTAGCTGCTGGCTTAGGTAACCGTGATCTAGCGCCGATGGTGGGTCTATCCGCTCCCGTTGTTCCTAATCGCGGACAAGTGCTGATCAGCGAGCGACTCGACCCGTTTATCCATTACCCTACGGGACATGTGCGTCAAACGTTAGAAGGTACTGTACAGATCGGTGACTCTAAAGAAGATGTCGGCTTTGATAGCGGTACAACCCTTGATGTCATGGCCCAGATCGCCGCCCGCGCCCGAAAAATGTTCCCCATATTAAATAAAGCTCGTTTGGTCAGAGCATGGGGAGCACTTAGAGTAATGACGCCCGATGGTTACCCCATCTATGAACAGTCCACCCAATATCCAGGCGCTTACTTAGTTACCTGTCATAGCGGTGTGACGCTAGGGGCAATTCATGAAGGCCCCCTAGCCGATTGGATATCTAGCGGCCAAACCCAACTACCTCTGGAGGTGTTTCATGCCAAACGCTTCGAGCTTTAATCGTCTCCCGACTCACGACGGTCATTGGGTTACCGTGTGGGTTGAAGGGCAAGCGATTAAAGTACGCTCTCATGACTCAGCCGCCGCTGCGGTATTAGCCGCAGGATTGAATGCCAGCCGTACCAGCGTGGTAAGCGGCAGCGCTCGTGCACCCTATTGCATGATGGGCGTATGTTTTGAGTGTCTCCTCGAAATAAACGGAGAAGAGAATGTGCAAGGGTGCATGACTCTGGTTTCAGAAGGGATGAAGATACGCCGCCAACAGCGGGCACGCCATTTGGCCGATGATTTATCAGTAGAGGTTAAATCATGAAAAGTGACATCTATGACCTAATCATTATCGGTGCAGGCCCAGCGGGTATGGCGGCGGCGGCCACAGCGGCACAAAAAAAACTGCGCGTAGCCATACTCGATGAACAACAGACACCCGGCGGGCAGATTTATCGTAGTATAAAACAGCCTGCCCCAGCGGATGAGCACATCCTTGGGCCTGATTACTATTATGGCCGTCATCTCTTAGAAGGGTTAGAAAATGCGCCTGTGACTTACCTACCCGGCACCATGGTTTGGTCGATTGATGATGATCTAAACATCGCGTTTAGTTGCAACGGTTGCAGTGAAAAACTACAAGCTAAACGTATCTTACTAGCCACTGGTGCAATGGAACGACCGGCTCCCTTCGTTGGTTGGACAACACCGGGGGTTATGACTTGTGGGTCTGCACAAATCCTGCTGAAAACCAGTGGGCTAACACCTGCACTGCCTCTGGTACTGGCAGGAAGTGGGCCTTTATTGCTATTGATCGCCGTACAGCTGCACCGAGCGGGTGTACCCATTAGCGCCATTTTAGATACCACCCCCAAAGGCCGCTATCGCAGTGCATTGCGTTATCTCCCTAATGCGTTAAAAAACACCCCACTACTCCTAAAAGGAGTGGGACTGTTACTGACTCTGAAAAAAGCAGGCATTCGTTATCTTAACCACGTGACTGACCTGACCGCTATTGAAGGCAATAATGGTCATATAGAGCGAGTTTTATTTTCGAGCAGAAAGGGGCAAGAAAGCCTCTCTTGCACAACGCTGTTAGTCCATCAGGGTGTGGTTCCCAACACTCAGCTGAGTCGTGCTTTACAACTCAAACATCAGTGGGATGAACTCCAGCAGTGCTGGCGTCCTGAACGAGATCGTTGGGGCGAAACATCTAAACGAGGTATCTTTATTGCCGGAGATGGTGGCGGTATTGCAGGGGCCAAAGCCGCCGAGTATCAAGGTCATCTCAGTGCACTCAAAATTGCAACGCAACTTAATGCATCATCAAATGATAGTTTGCAAAAAGAAGCGAACGAGATAGAAAAACGCCTGCAACAGCAATTATCTGTCCGACCATTTTTGGATCACTTATACCAACCGGCAAGCCCTTTTCTGCTACCACCTGATGAAACCATCGTATGTCGGTGCGAAGAAGTAACTGCCGGAGAAATTCGCAATATTGCTAAACTAGGCTGTAGTGGCCCCAACCAAACAAAATCCTTTTGCCGTTCTGGTATGGGACCTTGCCAGGGGCGCTTGTGTGGACTCACGGTAGCGAATATCATCGCCGACGTTCATCAAACGTCGATGGATGAGGTGGGCTACTATCGTATTCGTACACCTATTAAGCCCCTAACCATTGGTGAACTTGCCGATTTGGCTGAATAGACCAAAACAGGAGAATCTATGTCTATCCAACGTTACGAAACTGGTGCACGCATGAGCCGTGCGGTTGTCCATAACAACACGGTTTACTTATGTGGACAAGTCGCTGAAGACCGTACCGCCGGTATCACTGAACAAACGCAAACCATGCTGGCTAAAGTGGATGCGCTGTTGACCTCTGTCGGTAGTGATCGCGAGCATATCTTATCGGCCACCATCTATGTCAAAGATATGAGCCTGTTTGCCGACATGAATGCAGTATGGGATAACTGGGTACCCGCTGGCCACGCGCCTGCCCGCGCGTGTGTCGAGGCCAAAATGGCATCGCCTGAGCTGCTCGTAGAAATTTCAGTAGTCGCTGCAGTAAAAGCATAACCCATTTAGCTATCTAATAGCTGATCCAGCGGGTATCCCCGAAAAGGTTTACCCGTTTCTAACACCACATGACTACTGATGTTGATCTGGCCGGGAATCAAGTCAAGCAAGCGGTCATTGATCGCGTTATAGCGCAGCATATCGGGCGCTACAATTTTCAGAAAGAAATCAAACACGCCACTTACCGTATCGCACTCCACTACCTCAGGAATCTCTTGTGCTGCTTGGCGAAATAAACGAAATGCTTCTGTGCTCTGATCTTTAAGACTTACGGTTGCTATCACAGTCACACTGCGACACAACTTCGGTAGGTTTAAAACAGCCATGTAAGGGCCTATGTAACCGGCCTCCTCCAACTTCTTAACACGACTCAAGCAAGAACTAGGCGATAAGCCCACTTTGTCAGCTAGATCCTGATTCGTCATGCGAGCTTCTTTCTGCAAAACCGAAAGAATCTTTCGGTTAATCCGATCAAGCGTCATATAAAAGCCTTTTTTTATTATTTACAGCGGATCACAAAGCGATAATAGCCTTTACTTACAGGATATTCACCAAAAAGCAGCTTTGAAGCACTTAGCCGAATAAAATTCGGTAATAGGCTTTTTTCCAGCAGATTATTAACAGTAACTCGGCTATTTAAGCAACTCATTTTGCGGATTGACGACTAAAATTAGCCTATAACAACGAGAAATAAGTGAGCCATCTATGCTGATTATCCGCCCTTGTACAGAATCTGATCTGGACGACCTACTCCATATCTCCCATGTTGTCGGAAAAGGCATGACCTCTATGCCAGCCGATAAGCAAGCATGGATGGACAAGATCACCGCATCAGCAGAGGCCTTTGATAGCCAAAAAGAGCCCCAAGAGATCAGCACCTATTTTATGGTGCTAGAGGATACAGAAACCGGCCATCTTGCCGGTACAACCGCTATCTACACGGGCGTTGGCTTAAAGCGTCCATTTTACTCCTATAAAATCTCCACCCTTGTCAACAGCTCTTCTGATTTGGGACTTATTCGCCAAACTCGCGTTTTAAGCTTGGTGAATGATTACACCGGAGCAACAGAGATCGGCTCTCTTTATCTATTACCCGAATACCGTAAGCCAGGCGTCGGTCAGTTTCTATCCCGTGCTCGCTTTTTAACACTCGCTGATTTTCCTGAGCGATTTGGTAATCAAGTCATCGCTGAGTTACGTGGCTGGCAGGATGAAAATGGCTGCTCCCCACTATGGGAGAACTTAGGTAAGCCATTCTTTGATATCGAGTTTCAAGATGCGGTAAACACTGCCGCCTTAAAAGGTACGCAATTTATCTCTGACTTGATGCCTAAATATCCAATTTATATCGACCTATTACCCGATGAGGCTCAAACTGTAATCGGCAAACCGCATAACTCTTCAGCACCGGCTTTGCATATGCTGAAAAAAGAAGGCTTTCAGTTCAGCGGCTATGTGGATCTCTTTGACGGCGGACCATCCGTGCAATCGGAAACCAGCCAAATCCACAGTGTGAAATCCAGCCAGACAGGATCGTTTCAGATTGTGAGTAAACTGTCTGAAACCTGCGAGCGCTATCTTATCAGCAATGGCGATCTTGATAATTACCGTGTCGCACTCGCACCGGCGCTACGCCAAGATGATGGCAGTCTACTTATTGAAGCGGATGTTCAAACCCAACTTAACATGCAGGCAGGCCAGTCTATTCGCTATATTCGAATGAACCAGGCTTCGGTCAAAATGCCCAAAGCTGTCGCAGCTTGAGGCTCCCGTGCTATTGAGTCGGTGAGGCAGTACCCTGCTTCGCCTGTTCAACAAACGCTGTAAGGTAGTCGGTTTTCAGATCGGTTGAGCGTTGCCCCAAAAAAATTTGCTTGTAGATACCTTCACCCAACCGTAGCGACTGAATAGCCATGCGCTGTTGATACTCGGATACTAACCATCCCGGCAAGGCTGCTACACCACGCCTTGCGGCTACCATCTGCAGCATGATGTCGGTTGTTTCAATGGTTTTATGCTTTTTAGGCCGACAATTAGCAGGTGTTAAAAACTGGCTAAAAATATCTAATCGTTCAGGCTCTACGGGATAAGTAATCAAGGTTTCGTTGATTAATTGCTCAGGTGTCACCGAAATGTCCCTTGCCAAAGGGTGACTATCAGCGACCACTAACACCTGCTCATAATCAAACACTGGCTCATAACATAAACCGCTACGAAATAACGGATCAGGAGTGACTAGGATATCAATTTCATGTGCATATAGAGCCCCTATACCTCCAAACTGGAAGCGTTGCTTAACATCCACATCCACCTCAGGCCAAGCGCTGAGGTAGGGGCTGACCACCTTTAACAACCACTGATAACAAGGGTGGCACTCCATACCGATACGTAATGTACCGCGTCGCCCAGCTGCTATTTCACTCACTACCTCTTCAGCTAACTCTAATTGAGGTAATAATCGCTCGGCTAACCGCATAAGGTACATCCCAGCGGCAGTAAGACGCAGTTGCCTGCCCTCTTTCTGCCATAAGAGTGTGCCTAATCGCTGCTCCAGCTTTTTAATACTATGGCTCAGCGCAGGTTGGGTCAGACACAACTTATCAGCCGCTGCGGTGAGAGAACCGTATTGATTTACAGCTCGTAAAATTTCTAAGTGGCTTCGCTCTAGCATGGCTAATATCACCCACACAAATCATGAATAAAATTTATAGTTAGATAAAACAATACCATTATTTTTTATTGGTAACGATCACTACTATGAGACTTGTCACTTAATTTGATTGGTATAAAAGGAGCAAGCTCTCATGGCAACAACACATAATCTCGGCTTTCCCCGTATTGGTGCACAACGGGAACTCAAATTCGCACAAGAACGTTATTGGCGCGGGGAAATTGACCAAGCAGAGCTGCTCAAGACCGGACATCATCTACGCGCACTCAACTGGCAACGGCAATCCTCCTTAGATTATTTGCCGGTGGGCGACTTCTCATTCTATGACCAAGTTTTAGATATGAGTTTTACGCTAGGAAACATTCCTTCGCGTGCATCCAATCTGCACACCGATAGCGCAGCAGAGCTAGACACCTACTTCAGAGTAGCCCGTGGGCGCTCTGCTCACGACAGTGATTGCAGCTGCATCCATGCAGGTGAGATGACCAAATGGTTTGATACCAATTACCATTACATCGTACCTGAGTTTACCCACGAGACGGTTTTCACCCTTAAACCTGAAAACGTGCTAACACAGATTGCCGAAGCAAGAACTCATCATAAAAACATCAAACCTGTCATTATTGGGCCAGTCACGTATCTGTGGTTAGGTAAAGAGAAAGATGGTTCCAATAAGCTAGACCTGCTTGACCAACTACTTACCACCTATCAAGCATTACTCTCCATGTTTGCCAATCAAGGAGTTGAGTGGGTACAAATTGATGAGCCGATTTTAGTAACAGAGTTAGATAAACACTGGAAAAACGCTCTGAGAAAAAGCTACGAGCTATTACAAGAAAGCCCAGTCAAATTACTCTTAGCGACCTACTTTGGCGAGCTTAAAGAGAACTTATCCCTAGTAAGCCAACTACCCGTTGATGGTGTGCACCTGGATGCGATCAATGCTCCACACGAAGTCGAGCCTCTGATTGACAGCTTACCTAGCCATAGTATTGTTTCTTTAGGTGTTGTTAACGGCCGGAATATATGGAAAACCGATCTGAGTACCACCCTCGACTGGCTAGAGCCGGTTGCAGCAAAATTAGCAGAGCGTCTTTGGATAGCGCCTTCGTGTTCATTATTACACGTGCCAGTTGACCTAGAAGCCGAACAACAACTCGACCCCGACATTAAAAGCTGGCTTGCCTTCGCTTATCAAAAATTGGATGAGCTGGACCTACTAGCACGTGCACTTAATCATGGCCGAACGAAAATATCTGATGAGTTAGAAAGCAACCGTCAGGCTATACTGAGCCGCCAAACATCTTCACGTGTACACAACCCTCAGGTACAACAGGCTATCGCCTCGATTTACCCGCACTTAGGCCAACGCAAAAGTGACTTTGAGCATCGTTCCTCTATACAAAGAGCTAAGTTCAACCTGCCACTTTATCCAACCACCACGATAGGCTCCTTCCCACAAACGGCGGAGATTCGCGCCACCCGTCGGCAGTTCAAAAAGGGCTTATTAGACGAAGCTGAATACACACAACAAATGCAAGCTGAGATCAAACGCGCTGTGGATGAGCAGGAAGCATTAGACTTAGACGTACTTGTTCATGGTGAAGCCGAACGGAATGACATGGTGGAATACTTTGGCGAACAACTACAAGGCTATACATTCAGCCAATATGGTTGGGTGCAATCTTATGGCTCGCGCTGCGTCAAACCCCCTATTCTCTTTGGTGATATCAGCCGACCTAAAGCGATGACAGTACGTTGGACTCAGTACGCCCAATCTCTGACAAACAAACCAATGAAAGGGATGCTGACCGGGCCTGTGACCATTCTGAACTGGTCTTTTGTTCGGGATGATCAGCCTCGATCACGCACTTGCTACCAATTAGCTTTAGCGATTCGGGAAGAGGTACAAGATTTAGAAAAAGCAGGCGTCAACATCATTCAAATAGATGAAGCCGCCCTACGCGAAGGACTTCCTCTACGTAAATCCCAATGGCAAAGCTATCTCGATTGGGCGATTGAAAGCTTCCGTATCAGCGCCAATGGCGTCAACGATGAAACGCAGATTCATACCCATATGTGTTATTCGGAGTTTAACGATATTATCGAATCGATCGCCAACATGGACGCCGATGTGATCACTATTGAAACCTCACGGTCTGATATGGAGCTATTGGATGTATTTGAACACTTCAATTACCCCAACGACATAGGGCCAGGGGTCTATGATATTCACACCCCCAATATCCCATCACAAACGCAGATGGTCGCTTTGATGGAAAAAGCAGCCTGCAGAATTCCTGCCGAGCGGCTTTGGGTCAACCCCGATTGTGGCTTAAAAACCCGCCAATGGAAGGAGGTGATACCCGCTCTTGAAAACATGGTAGCTGCGGCCAAGGCGTTGAGGCAGAAAGCGTTAAAAGCCGTAAGCTAATAACGCTAACACGGGTAAAGCTACACCGGTCTTAACATTGATAATGCGTAAGCCGAAAGCCTAACTACAGTGAATTACCTTCGATCACATCTGTGATTGAAGGTAATTTTCTATACCCAGCATTTTAATTAAACGCAGCTGTTGCTCTAACCAGTAGGCATGGTCAACTTCAGTATCTTCCAGCAATTTTTGCAAAATCTCACGCGACTGGTAATCCTGCTCCTCTTCGCAGATCTTGATGACCTCTTTGAGTCGATTACCTACCTCGTATTCGATACGCAGATCACTTTCCAGCATCTCTGCTACATGTGTTCCAATCTGTAGCCCTTCACGCGCCACCATGTTGGGTGTCCCTTCAAGAAACAGCATACGTTCGATGAGTAAAGCAGCATGCCCTTTTTCATCTTCTACTTCATGATCTATACGTTCAAAGAGTTTACTCAACCCCCAATCATCATACATACGCGAATGGATAAAATACTGGTCCATGGCGGCCAGTTCCATGGCAAGCAGGGAGTTCAATCCATCTATAACCCGTTGATTACCTTTCATTATTTTTTCCTCGCTTACATTTTACTTTGAAGATAGTTTGCTATGCCCATTTGCCCAATCAAGTGTTGTTGCGCTTCAATCCAATCTAAATGTTCTTCTTCCTCGGATAGGATTTTTTCTAACAATTCACGGCTGACAAAATCAGACTGGGTTTCGCATAAAGCAATTGCTTCGCGTAGCAATGTAAGTTGGCTCATTTCAAAATCCAAGTCACCTTGTAGCATCTCAGCCGTGTGTTCACCGATTCGTAAACGCTCCAAATGCTGGAGGTTGGGCAACCCTTCAAGAAACAAAATGCGTTCAATCAGGTCGTCGGCTTGTTTCATATCCTTGATGGATTTTTTGTATGCTTTCTCATTGAGTTCACCCAGACCCCAATTTTTATACATACGCGCATGCAAAAAAAACTGGTTAATAGATGTCAACTCAGCAGTCAGCACCTTGTTGAGCATGCTTAATACTTGCTTATCACCCTGCATATAACTCTCCAAAAATATGACTAAAGGCTAAATGTATAGACAGAGTTTATGGCAAGCCACGACAGAAGTACAAAAACCCAATTAAAAAGTAACAAACACTTGATATAAATCTATATGAGAATTATTATCAATCACACTAACATATAGGTTTTATGATTATGTATATCTGTATTTGCAATGCCGTCACTGACTCACACATTCGAAACGCCATTGATGAAGGCGCCACCAGCGTCGCTGATCTTAATAAGTCATTATCTGTCGGCAGCTGCTGCGGGAAATGTACGCGTTCGGCCAGAGAGTTGATAAAAGATCATCTGGCCGATTCAAAGATCGATTCTTTGGCCTACAACGCTGCCTGATATCGATTGGCAAATAGGCTGTATGTTCTCAGGAAAGCTATCGGTATACTCTTTCGCTATTAGATAAACGAAAGTATGAGTCATACCCTATGCCGCCTCTCTCTTTTGCATCGTTCCCTATTGATCAATGGTGTCAGCGTTTACCGTTAATCAGCCAACTAATCGCCACCGAAGAGCTACTTTGGCTGAACCCCAAGTTAATCCCATTTCATCAGGCCAAAACTAGACTACCGCTGAGTGATAAAGATACTCAAGATGCCGCTGCGCGGTTGCAGCGTTTCAGTACTTACATTCGTCAGGTTTTCCCAGAAACCGAGCCAGCCCAAGGGTTAATTGAGTCTCCCCTGCGAGCTATTCCCCAAATGCAGACGGCGCTGTCTGATTACTACAAAACAGCCCTCCCCGGCCGTTTCCTGCTCAAATGTGATAGCCACCTGCCCATATCCGGCTCAATCAAAGCCCGTGGTGGTATTTACGAAGTCCTGAAATATGCCGAAACACTGGCGTTGGAAGCTGGGCTCATTACAGAGTCCGATAACTACGTAACATTTCATGATGAAGCCTTACGCCAACATTTTGCCCAACACCGCGTGGTTGTCGGCTCCACCGGTAACCTAGGGCTCAGTATCGGCATTATGAGTGCACGTTTAGGCTTTAAGGTGACAGTACATATGTCGGCCGATGCAAAGCAGTGGAAAAAGGAGTTACTACGCAGTAAAGGGGTAGATGTCGTTGAGCATGCCGATGACTACAGCAAAGCGGTAGAACAAGGCAGACTCGAAGCCTCAACCTCACCTAAAAGCCACTTTGTGGATGATGAGCATTCTCAGGATCTTTTTCTTGGTTATAGCGTGGCAGCACTTCGCTTACAAAAACAGTTAGAAGAACAAAACATCGTGGTAGATCAGACGCATCCGCTGTTTGTTTATCTACCCTGCGGTGTCGGTGGTGGTCCGGGTGGTGTAGCCTTTGGCCTGAAACAACTATGGGGCGATAACGTCCATTGTTTCTTTGCAGAACCGACGCACTCTCCCTGTATGTTGCTCGGCATGTACTCCGAGTTACATGAAGGTATCAGCGTACAGGATATCGGTTTGGATAATCACACCTGTGCCGATGGTTTAGCGGTGGGGCGGCCTTCCGGCTTTGTCGGCAAAGTGATGGAGCCTTTACTATCTGGGATATTCACCGTTGCGGATAACGAGCTCTATAAATTGCTAGCGCTGCTCAAACAGAATGAAGATATCATGCTCGAACCCTCCGCACTGGCCGGTATGCCGGGCATCCACTGGATCAATCAGCGAAAAGACTACCTAAAACAGTACGCTATAGAAGCTGACAAGATCACCCACATTATCTGGGCAACCGGTGGTAATATGGTACCTGCTTCTGAACAGCAAGCTTACTTAAGCCAAGGCTTTAAGCTACTCGATCATGACAAGGTATAAACTATCTTTATAACCTTAAAGGAAGATTAGCAAGGTTCATTAATTTATCTTAATTGTGTCACAGAAGTAACACAGACACTTTCTATCCTGTGCCAATCGTTGAGTACCTGTCTGTTGCAGGTACCTGTTTTGGCTGCAGGAAGATATGTCTGATAAAGTAATACTCGTTATATTGGATGGCCTGAATGCTCAGGTTGCCAATGAATGCATGGGATTTATGGAGGCCTTAAGGGCACAGGGGATTGCTACCCGATACCAAATCTCATGCGAACTCCCTTCCATGTCACGCCCTTTGTATGAGGCGATACTGACAGGTGTCGCACCGGTTGTGAGTGGCATCGTCCACAACCATGTTACCCGTAACTCCAACCAACAAAGTATTTTCAGCTTGGCTCGCCGAGCAGGGCTAACCACAGCGGCAGCCAGCTATCACTGGATCAGCGAGCTCTATAATCGCTCACCCTACGATGCAATACGTGACCGACACACCAGTGATGAGTCCCTACTGATCCAACACGGCTGTTTTTATCATGCCGATCACTACCCCGATGATCACCTATTTCTCGATGCAGAATGGCTAAGACGCCAGCATGACCCGGACTTCTTATTAGTTCACCCCATGAACATCGATAACGCAGGGCATAGAGAGGGCTTAGATAGTAGCCATTACCGCAATACCACCCGCAAAGCTGACATGATTTTGTCTGACTATCTCCCCCAATGGATAGAAGCAGGTTATCAGATCCTGATCACCGCTGATCACGGTATGAACAATGACCGCAGCCATGGGGGCACTTTACCTGAGGAGCAGCAAGTTCCCCTGTTTGTGATCGGTTCAGCATTTTCTCATCAAGCGACATGTAAACCGTCACAGACAGACTTGTGTGGGACGGTTTGCGAACTGCTCGGCATCGAAATGCACGACAAGACAATCTGCAAAGAGCTATTGCTGTCAGACCCGTCACTCAAGGAGTGTAACTAATGGCGCTAGTTATTTTCGATTTAGATGAAACACTACTGGCGGGTGACTCATCTTCACTGTTTTGCCATTTCCTTGTAGAGCAGGGGGTAGCCGATCAGCCATTTATTGTAAAAGAACAGCAGTTAATGGCGCTTTATAACCAACAACAGCTCTCGATGGATGATTACATTGCGTTTCAATTATCGCCCTTGGCTAGTATCAGCGTGGCAGATATCGAAGCACTTTTACCCACATTCGTTGCAAACTATATTGCTCCCCGTTTCTACCCTGAAGCACTGGAGCTTATCGCCCAATTAAGGGCTCAAGGCGATCGTATTCTGGTTATCTCCGCCACGGCAGCCTTTATCGTTCGTGCAGTCTGCCAACACTTAGGTATTGACGATGTTATCGCCATCGAGCTTGAAGAGAGCGAAGCAGGCTACTATACCGGCCAAATCAGAGGAATACCCTCTTACCGCGAAGGCAAAGTCACCCGCCTGAAAGCTTGGCTGAATAGTGAAAATGAGACGCTCGAAAACGCCTCTTTCTATTCCGACTCTATTAATGATCTTCCTCTGCTTGAAGCTGTACCTAACCCTGTTGCTACCAACCCAGATGACGCACTCAAGCAAACCGCCATAGAACGGACATGGAAAATCTTCACATGGACGCAATAACACCGATGACGACTCACCCTATTAACACTCAAAAACTAATCAGGAACTGTGCTATGTCCAGACTATTACTCGCAAGTGCTGCTGTTTTAATGGCCTCAAATGTCATGGCGGCTTGTCCAACGGTTACCGCTAAAGACGCAAAGGGTGAATACCCCTACATCTTTGAAAAAGCTGAATTTGAAAGAATTTATCAGTGCCAACTATCCTTTTCTGGCAACCCATCTGCTGAGTCACTCAATCAGCGTATAGCAGGCAACCCTGCACTACCTGCGCTTACAGATCGACTGCCAACAGAACCTCTAGTAATTGCACCTTATGTTCAAGTTGGTCAATACGGTGGTGTTCTTGACGGTATATCCAAAGCCACAGAGTCAGGCACCTCTGACCTGCTGTCCGTTCGTCACGTGAACCTGACTCGTTTTAGCGACGACCTACAAACCGTCGTATCGAATGTCGCTAAGAGCTGGAAGTGGAATGATAACTTTACAGAATTGACCATGGAACTGCGTAAAGGCCACAAGTGGTCTGACGGAGCACCTTTTACCGCCGAGGATATCGCCTTTTGGTACAACAACATGTTGATGGATACCAACATCATCAAATCACCGAAAGATCGTTTCCTGTCAGATGGTAAACCCATGAAAGTTGAAGCGCTTAACGAAACAACCGTGCGCTTTACGCTGAATGCTCCGAAACCGGGCCTGACCGCTATGTTTGCGCAGGACTATGCGCAACCATTCCAACCCAAACATCTACTTAGCAAATTCCACCCAGACTTTAATAAAGATGCCAATAAATTAGCGAAAGAGCTTGGCTTTGAAGATGGGTACGCCGTGATCAATTTCTATTACGGCCAATCTGACTGGAAAGATGTCCCTTCTCCATTACTAAAAGATAAAGCTGCTGCGGAACGCTTGGTAAAACTCGGCTTTACAGCGGTTGCCCCAACATTGGAATCTCATATCCTTGTTGAAGAAACATTAGAAGGTCGTCGCTTGGTGGCTAACCCCTATTTCTTCCAAACTGATACCGCCGGTAATCAGCTCCCCTACATCAACGAAATAAACGAAATCTTCATTGGTGACGAAGATATCCAAACCACCAAAATGATTGCAGGGGAAATTGATTACAAAGCCCAAGCGGTTAACCTGCCTGCGGCACCGGTACTGCTAGAGAACAAAGATAAAGGCGGATATGAAGTTGCCCTGCGTCCAACCATTGGCGAAGTGGCTTTTGCCTTTAACCTAACCGATAAAGACTTAGAAAAGCGCGATATCTTCAATAACGTAGATTTCCGTCGCGCCATGTCTCTGGCTGTTAATCGAGATAAGATCAACGAAATCGCCTATTTTGGTTTAGGCACGCCGACACAATACACCGCCTTCGATGCGGATACGGCTTCTTTTGTTACCGATCAGCAGAAGCAAGCGTGGATAACCTACAACGCAAAAGAAGCCGCTAAATTGCTAGATAAAGCTGGCGTAGTGGATAAAGATGGTGATGGTCTACGGGATCTGCCATCCGGTAAGAAGTTAGAACTTAACATCCAATATGCCACTCAGGGCGTTGCCACTGAGCTTGTCGAAATCATTGCCGCAAACTGGAATGCGGTAGGTATTAAAACTACTCAGAAAGAAGTGACATCCGATGAGTATCGTAACTCCCAGTCTGCGAATGATCTGAGTGTGACGTTCTGGACCATGGGACGCCCACTGGCAACGCTAGCTAGCAATACCACTGACTTACTTCCCCCTTATGGCAGCTTCTTTGATCTACGCACAGGCATGTTATGGGAGCAATACCGAAATACAAAAGGTGCTGAAGGCGTTAAACCACCCGTCACCGTCGATGAAATGGAGCAATTAGCGAATAAGTTTGTTCAATTGCCCATGGGCAGCGACGCCTCTGCAAAAGTCGGTCATGCCATCGCTCAAAAAATGGTCGACGACCTCTTTGTCATTGGTACGGTAAAAGCCGTTGCGCCTATCTACTACAGCCGCAAATTAGGTAACTTCGAAGTACCTAAGACCTCTTCTTACGATTACTACCGTGTTTACCCTTACATGGCAACACAGTGGTTCCTATCAGAAGACAGCGTCGCTAAACAATAAATAAGCGCCAACAACCTAGTACGAACCCCGTCTCTAGACGGGGTTATTTTCACTGACTAACTGTAGATATTGATACCGTGATCATCCACTTTTTATCAGAAACATGGCTCCTTTGGTTGATTCTGTTCACCGGTGCGCTGTTGTTTCGAGCCTCCCGAAACAGTCAATACTTTCATTATGTCTTTAACCGCTACTTGTTAGCTCTGGTTACCTTGCTCAGCGTCAGTGCCATTGTCTTTGCGTTGATGGAAGTGCTACCTGGAGATTGCGCAGAAAAGATGATCGCTTACAAAAACACCCAAGGTGAAAGCATTACCCAAGCCGATATTGCTGCTGAACGCGCACGTATGGGGCTGGATAAATCGCTACCTGAGCGCTGGGTCAACTGGGTAACCGATCTCACACTAAAAGGTGATCTAGGTTTTAGTTGTGCAAAACGACAATCAGTGAATTTGGCATTAGGTGACCGTTTCTGGTTAAGTTTCTGGTTCTGTATTGCTGGGTTAGTGTTCTCCTACCTGATTGCAGTGCCTTTTGGGATTTTATCGGCATGGGTGCTCAACAAACCTTGGAAAGACCGGAGCCCTCAACATACTCAAGCCAAACGACTCATCAACACAGCAGGCCTAGGGCTTGCCAAAATGACAGACGTGATGCTGCGAATCATCAGCTATCTCGGTTTAGCCTTACCTAACTTCCTTTTGGCACTCACGATCATTTTGCTTTACGTCTTTGCCGGAGAGTCCGCACCGACAGGGCTATTTTCTGATGAATGGAAACAGATAAGCTGGTTTACCGAAAGCGGTTTCCAATGGGGCAAACTCAACGACTTTTTAGGGCATATCTGGCTACCGATCTTTGTTATTGGTTGGTCAGCAACAGCGCTTCAACTGCAAACTGTTCGCGCCTTAGTAGTAGACGAATCCAACAAGCTTTACGTGGATGCAGCCAAAGCCCGTGGCGTACATGGATTCAACTTGTGGGCAAAATATCCCGTCCGTCATTCCATTAGCCCGCTATTTAACAGCGTTGGCTTTGATTACCAACGGATCTTTAACGACCTCCCTATTGTGGCCATTGTGATTGGTCTGACCGATGCCTCGGCCCTCTTAATTGAAGCTCTAGCAATGACTAATGACCAAGAACTCGCCGCCGGTATTCTGTTTTTAGTGGCTTTAGTGGTGATTTCGATGAACTTTATTACCGATATTGTGCTTGCCGCCGTAGACCCACGCGTGCGCAAGAGTGTATTAGGCACAGGAGGCCAAGCCTGATGTTAACGGCCATTTTTCGTAAAAATAAGCCTCAAACTGATACCTACGATGAGAGCTATTATACAGCAGGGCAATTTGCGCTCATCAAAGCCCGCTTTATGAAAAAAAACGTAGGTCTGATTGCCGGATCACTACTGGGGTTTATGGTATTACTCGGATTATTCGCCCCTTTCTTCTCTCCGGTAGACCCCACCATTCAAGGCGCAAATCCAGACTATCGTCGCGGCGCACCACAGGTGGTCTACTTTTGGGATGAGAACGGCTTTTCATGGCGCCCCTTTACTTACACCTACAGCAAAGATAAACCTAAAATCAACTTGAGCGCCCTCGCCAAAGGCGGGAATCTGGCAGCGTTAGATGCCCTTACATCCAGCGGCGCATTGAACTCTTCCACTCAAAATTTATTTACTGTAGATAAAAACCAACGCCGTTATCTGCAGTTCTTAGTGACCGGATGGGAGTACTCTCTGCTGAAGATCGACCTGTTGGGTATTGATATCACGTGGGATCGTCATCTGTTTGGCGTGGACCAAGGATCTATTCACCTGATGGGAACAGATGAGGACGGCAAGGATGTGTTCAGCCGAACCCTACATGCGATTTGGGTAACCATCAGCATCGCTATTGTTGCCTTAGTCGTCAAGCTGTTCACCTCACTCCTTGTTGGCGGCATCAGCGGTTACTTTGGAGGCAAAGTTGATGCCGTCTTAATGAGCATCACAGAAGCAGTGAGGGTCATTCCGCCGATTCCTATCTATCTGGCCTGTGCTGTCGCCCTCTCTCAGATTGACCTGACACCAACCCAGCGCTATTTCGCTATCGCTGTTGTGATTGGCGCACTAGATTTTGCCACACTAGGTCGTCGCCTACGTACACACATTTTGATGGAGCGCACGCAAGACTATGTGCTAGCAGCCCAATTGGCCGGTTCCAGCCATGGACGAGTCATTTGGAGGCACTTAATCCCCAGCTTTGGTAGCTACATTATTGTGGATACCTTGATCAACTTTCCTTATGTCATTTTGGCAGAGACCAGTTTGAGCTTCTTAGGGTTGGGGTTAACTGAACCCGTGAATAGTTTGGGAGTTCTTCTACAAAAAGCTCAAGATCCCGATATTCAGCAGAACATGATCTGGCAATTTTTCCCTGTTGCCGTATTTGTCGCCCTGATTATGGCCTTTGTTTTCGTGGGCGATGCTCTACGTGATGCCGCAGACCCTTACTCAGAGAGGAATAAGTAAATGATGGCACTTAATCCCATAAACAGCCTGCTTAGTATTCGTGACTTAACCTTGGATTTTCGTACCGATGAAGGACTGGTCAGAGCACTGGATGGCGTTTCTCTAGATATTCGTGCCGGCGAAGTTATGGGGCTGGTGGGCGAAAGCGGATCGGGCAAATCAGCCACCGCTAAAGCCATTATGCGCTTACACCCCAGTAATGCTCTGATACAAACCCCCAGCCAAATCAATCTCCACGATGGTGAGAAAAACATTGATGTTCTATCACTCAGCGGTAAAAACTTACGTACAGTTCGTGGTGGACAAGTCTCTATGATTTTTCAGGAACCAATGGCGAGCTTTGCTCCAGCTATCACCCTGGGTGAACAGATCATCGAGACAATACAGATTCATCTTAAGCATGACAGACACACGGCTCGAAAAATCGGTATAGAACTGTTTGACCGGGTAGGTATCCCCATGCCCGAAAAACGCTTTGATCAATATGTTTTCGAATTGTCAGGCGGTATGCGCCAACGAGCGATGATCGCTATGGCCTTATCCACCAATCCCAAGCTACTCATAGCCGATGAGCCAACCACCGCACTGGATGTCACTATTCAGGCACAAGTACTTGATTTGATGTTAGAACTGCGAGAACAGATGGGAATGGCGATTCTATTCATCACCCATGATTTGGGGGTGATTAGCAAAATCGCTGATAATGTTACCGTTATGCGCCAAGGCAAAGTGGTTGAGGCAGGAACAGCTGACGACGTGCTCTATAACCCACAACACCCTTATACGGTCAAATTGCTAGACGCATTGCCCCACTTAGAAGCGTTACCGGAAGCTCCGCGACATCAGCCCGAGCCTATTCTGCGCATCTCTGACCTATCTATCACTTACCCTCAGTCTGGGCAAGGCCGTAAAGGGGAACATTTTAAGGCCGTCAAAAATATCTCACTCGACGTGCCTAAAGGACAAATCATAGGCCTAGTTGGTGAGAGTGGTTCCGGTAAAACATCTTTAGGTAAAGCCATACTGGGAGCCGCACCCGTCACATCCGGGCAAGTGGAATATCGTACCGAGCAACCGTTTACGCTAAAGGCCGGCAAAACACCGAAACGACGACAAATAGCCGCCGTTGCGCAAATGGTCTTTCAGGACCCTTATGGCTCACTCAACCCTCGCATGACAGTAAGGGATATTATCGCGGAGCCTTTAGAAGCTATGAAGCTCACAAGCTCTAAAACTGAAACCGATCAGCGGGTTATCGACATAGCAAAGCGGTGCCATCTGGACATCAACCACCTACGTCGCTTCCCTCATGCGTTTTCAGGTGGGCAACGTCAACGTATCAGCATTGCTCGCGCGCTAGTAGCGAACCCGCAATTTCTGGTGGCTGATGAATCGGTAGCGGCATTGGATGTGTCAATACAAGCCGAAATTCTTGACCTGCTAAAAGAGCTCAAAGAGGAGCTAGGCTTAACCATTTTGTTCATATCCCATGACTTGAGTGTCATAGCGAACCTTTGCGACCATGTGTGTGTGATGCGCCACGGTGAGTTGATTGAACAAGGCAGCGTAAGGAAAATTTTCCTCAACCCAGAAAAGCAATACACACAAGAGCTGATTAGCGCTATCCCCTTGCTGGATAAAGTAAAACAGGCCGCCGCATTTGAGATCTGCAGTGACGCAGAAGCACTTGCTCGCCCGAAACACACTTCGTCATCTCACGGTAACCAAACTGTTATCCAATAGTCTTTTAAACGTCATTATCTGGAACCGTATTGGACATATCCCTATCAGAGATCCGAGCATTTAATGCTACGGTAAAAAACGGCAACTACACAAAGGCGGCGTCTGATCTGGGCGTCAGCCAGCCTGCTGTCACCGTACAAATTCGAAAAATAGAGTCGCGCTTCAATGGCGCATTGTTTGAGCGTATCAATAACGGAGTACGCTTAACCAACCTCGGCCAAGAACTGTACCGAGTGACGCGCCAATATCCTGATCTTGAGGCCTCAATTCAAGCATTAGCGGAACCTGAGCGACAGACCCAACAAACCATTCATGTTGCCACCGCGTCTCCGCTCATTTTTATGCCGTTATTTGCAAACTTCTATCAGCGCTTTCCCGAATCCCAATTACATATTGTGTCAGGCACGACAACAGAGTGTCGCAAGATGTTGCTGGATCGTGAAGTCGATATTGGCTTATTTCCTTGCCCTCTGGAGGAGAACAGCATCTCTAAACTGGCTTATCACAGCCACCATTTAATGGCGATTTTACCGCTCGACCACCCTCTGGGTAATCAGAAGCAACTTAGTGTTCATCAGCTGATTGATTATCCACTGATCTTCTCTAAAACTGATGCTTATACACAAAAAGTAGTCGATCATGCTTTCAAAGAAGCAGGGCTCACGCCTTTTCCTCATATCCATATGGACTCCCGATATGATACGTGCGAAGCGGTCATCTATGGGCTAGGTATCGGCTTCTCTTTGGCAAACGATATCCGCCCCGATTCCCGATACCTAATGGTGCCCATTCAAGAAGCTCAAGAAGAGATCATTGAGCACGTTGTCTGGCTAAAAGCCCGCAGCGGATTACCTAGTATTCGTAACTTCGTACAACTAGCCTTAGAAAACCGTTGTGCCGAAACGGGAAAACCTATCCCCTAGTCCACCCTATCATGATGCTGATCAGCGCACAGGCGATGATCCGCTAACACCTGTATCACGCGACAGTTTGCCACCTTGCCTCCACCGCAGTGTTCCACCATACGTGTTAACTCCATCTTTAGTGCCGCTAACTGAGCCATGCGTTGCTCAATCGAGGCTATCTGGGCTTTAGCAATGGCATCTGCCTCTTCACAGGAGTGATCCGGCATATCTGCTAAAGTGAGAATCTCTTTGATAGATGCTAGCGAAAAACCTAACGCTCTGGCATGACGAATAAAGCCGATCCGGTCTACCTCCTCTTGTCGATAATAACGTTGGTTTCCCTCCGTTCTAAAGGGCTCTGGCACAAGACCAATCTGCTCATAATAGCGAATCGTCTGTACCTTACATCCAGAAGCTTTTGCCGCTTTTCCAATCGAATAGGTCGTCACAGAAAGTCCTTGAAGCTATAGTTACTAGAGCTTTTATACTGTTTGCATCGATTGATCGTCAAGGAATCAACATGATGAAAAGCCCGTTATTAAGCACCAATCACAGCCAATACCAATGGGATGTCAAAGGGATGGATTGCGCCAGCTGTGCAGGCAAGATTGAACATGCACTCGGTCGCCTAGAGGGAGTATCCGATATTCAGGTGTCGGTTATGTCAGGAAAGCTATCACTGACGTTAGACGCAACCTGTAACAGTACACAACAGATTGAGGACTCCCTCTCCTCACTGGGATTTCAGGCTTCCCTCTATGAGCAAGGCCAGAAGGATATACCGCAAAATATACAACGCTCTTGGCTTTCCCACCCAAAAGCCAAGCAAGTAGTACTCACCGGAACACTGCTGCTATTAGCGTGGTTAGCTAGCTTTATCCTTAGCGAAAGCGCCGCCCAATGGGGATTTATCAGTGCCTGCTTAGTGGCTCTTGTGCCAATTGGAAAAAAATCACTCTCCCTGCTCCGCGCTGGCATGCCCTTCACCATTGAGATGTTAATGACCATTGCTGCCTTAGGCGCTTTATTTATTGGAGCCGAGCAAGAAGCCGCCCTTGTCGTCTTTTTATTTACGCTAGGCGAGTTGCTAGAAGGCATAGCCGCCAATCGTGCCCGCGCCAGTATTCAAGCACTGAGTAATTTGGTGCCTAAAACCGCGCTTAAGCTCAATGACCAAGCCACCCCTATACCAATTGATGCAGACAAACTAGGCATTAGCGATCTGATTTTGGTGCGCCCCGGCGACCGACTCCCAGCCGATGGCAACATCGCTGAGGGAGGAACCAGCATCGACGAATCCCCTATAACCGGCGAATCGGTGCCCGTTTATAAATCCATAGGAAAGGCGGTATTTGCGGGTACCATCGTGTTAGATAGTGCCATCAAAGTTACCGTTACCCGCGCACCCGAAGACAATACCATTGCGCGTATCATTAAGCGGGTAGAAGAGGCCCAAGCGGCTAAAGCACCCACCGAACGCTTTATCCAGCGTTTCAGTCGCTGGTACATGCCCGTAATTGTACTTACCGCGCTCTTGGTTGGTGTTATTCCGCCGTTATTCTTTGCTCAGGAGTGGTCGTTATGGATCTATCGCGCCTTAGCGTTACTTCTGATCGGCTGTCCTTGCGCCTTAGTGATCTCGGTTCCCGCCTCTATCGCCTCGGCACTCTCAGCGGGAGCACGCCATGGGTTACTGATCAAAGGCGGTGCCACTCTGGAAAACATGGCAAATACCACCGTGGTTGCTTTTGATAAAACGGGCACGTTGACCGAGGGGCAACCTCACGTTATTGACTGTCTAGCGTTCAACACCAGCAAGGCCTCGCTCATTGCCATCGCAACAGGTTTGGAATATGGCAGCAGCCACCCTTTAGCGATGGCGTTACAACGTTATGCTACTCAAAAAAGTATTACACCCCAGCCTGTAAACGCTGTGTCTGTCGTGCCTGGTTTAGGTATCAATGGGGATGTATCGGGTGCAACTTTTTATCTGGGTTCACCAAAATATGCGGCCGAGAACGTAACGATAGCAACGGACCTGCTAGCAAAGATTGAAACATGGGAGGCACAAGGCAAAACTGTTATCACCCTCTTCAGCAACATCGAAATTTTGGGGTTAATCAGCTTACAAGATTCACCACGCGCTGATGCCGCTTCTGCTATCAAGCAGCTAAAATCCTTAGGGATTCAGCCGCTCATGCTCACTGGCGACAATGCTCGTACCGCAAAGGCGATCGCATCCGAGCTGGGCTTGGATTTTCAGGCTTCACTGCTCCCAGAGGACAAAGTCAGCATCGTCAGAAACCTATCCAGCACCCAAAACGTGATGATGGTTGGCGACGGTATCAACGATGCGCCAGCGCTGGCCGCTGCACAGACAGGCGTTGCGATGGGAAGTGGAACTGATGTTGCCCTAGAGACCGCAGATGCCGCGCTCCTCAAAAACCGCGTTACCGACATCCCAGAACAGATCCGCTTATCTAAAGCGACAATGCGCAATATACGCCAAAATATCAGCCTCGCCTTAGGGCTTAAAGCGGTGTTTTTAGTCACCAGTATTTTAGGGATAACCGGTCTGTGGCTAGCCATTTTGGCAGACACCGGCGCAACCGTGCTGGTGACGCTCAACGCCTTGCGATTATTACGCTATAAACCCAATGATTCCTGAGCGCTTACAGATACTTTGTGGTAGCCTTAGCGCGTTTTGCACAATGATGATTCCACCGAGGATACAGGCTATGACGGCAGGTAAAAAATATAGTTTCAGCGTCGAGAAAAACGATGCTGAGTGGGCAGTATCCATTCTGCGCCGCGCAAGTTCCAGAAAAACTGTCGTTTCCAAGCGCCAGGCAGGTTTTGCCAGCGAAGAAGAAGCAACAGCATGGGGTGAAAGCGAATTAAAAAGCTTCCAACAGCAACAGGCTGAACGCAATAAGCGTAAAGCAAAAGATCGCAACTAATCTCTCTTTGGCTCTCTGCACCGCAGGGAGTCAAATCTCTTTGAGCGCTGGGATCTGATGAGCCAACGCTTGATAATCCTCGACAACATTCATCGCTTCCTGACCTCCCTTTTGCGCAATACGTTGATAATGTAACAACAGGGCGTGGTAATAAGCTATGTGCGCCTTGGATATCGATTGCCACAAAAGCGAACCCACTGGCGTTAGCACGCGCGTTGCAGCTTGACTAACGTGCATCAACTCATAAAAGCGACCGCCCTCCTCAATTAACTCCTCATTGATAAGCCCCAAACCGTCATCTGCCAATGACTGTCTAACAAAATAGGTGTGATAAACAGGGCAGATAAGAAACTCCATCGGAGTATCAGGATTATTTCGTAGCAACGCTCGCACCAGAGCCACCGCAAGATCCCCTCCCACGCCAGCAATAATAACCAAATGCCGCGCTTTAACATCGGGCAATACCAGCGTGGCAACATCGCTACACACTACTGACCACATCGTTTGGTCATTCGGAAAAAATCGCTCCAATTTACACTGCAAATCCACCATCAGAGCTGGCACTTGATCCACAAAATGCACCTGGCCTGCGGCACGTCTGGATAATAGCTGCATCCCCAGATACCCATGATCACAACAGCAATCCCAGAGATGATCGTAGTGCTGAGTAATCATGTTATCGATGGCCTTTAGGCGTTTACTGATTTTCACAATATTTATCCAATTTACAGGGGTTAAGGAACAGCCTAATCATACCAATTAATATTTTTTGGCTTAAAACAGCTTCGCATTACACAACAATCCTATATAGTACGCCTCCGCTTATTAGCACATAAACATCCATAACACAGGAATCCCTTCGTGATCGCCACCGCTAATGTCACCATGCAGTTTGGTACTAAACCGCTGTTCGAAAATATCTCTGTCAAATTTGGCGGCGGCAATCGCTATGGTCTGATCGGCGCAAACGGTTGTGGCAAATCCACCTTTATGAAAATCCTTGATGGCAGCCTCACACCGACATCAGGCAATGTTTCTATTTCACCTAATGAGCGTGTAGGTAAACTGCATCAAGATCAGTTTGCGTTTGAGCAATATACCGTTGTAGATACGGTCATTATGGGGCACAAAGCGCTCTGGGAGATTAAGCAAGAGCGCGATCGTATCTATTCGTTACCAGATATGACAGAAGATGACGGCATGAAAGTCGCCGAGTTAGAAGTACTCTTTGCAGAAATGGATGGCTACAGCGCAGAAAGCCGTGCACAAGAGATCTTAACTGGTGCTGGGATCGACCAAGCTTTCCACTTCGGTTTAATGAGTGAAGTCGCACCCGGCTGGAAACTACGGGTATTGCTTGCCCAGGCGCTGTTCTCTGATCCCGATATTCTGCTACTGGACGAGCCGACCAACAACCTGGACATCAATACGATTCGCTGGTTAGAGAATATTCTCAATGAGCGCAAAAGCACCATGGTAATTATTTCCCATGACCGCCACTTCTTAAACGCCGTATGTACCCACATGGCCGATATTGACTATGGCGAGCTACGAGTCTACCCCGGCAACTACGATGATTTTATGACCGCTGCCACACAGGTACAGGAACGGTTGTTATCGGAAAATGCCAAGAAAAGCGCCCAAATTGCCGATTTACAGCAGTTTGTCAGCCGTTTTTCTGCCAACGCATCCAAAGCCAAGCAAGCCACATCACGTGCTAAACAGATAGAAAAAATCAAGCTGGATGAAGTCAAACCCTCCAGCCGCATGAATCCGTTTATTCGCTTTAATCAAGATAAAAAGCTATTCCGCCAAGCTATCGAACTGAAAGAGGTTGGCCACGGCTTTGAGGGAGAAACCCTATTTAAAGGAGGTAACCTCCTACTGGAAGCAGGCAGCCGACTCGCGATCATCGGTGAAAATGGCGTCGGGAAAACCACCTTTCTGCGCTGCCTGCTGGGTGAGCTACAGGCCAATGAAGGGGAAATCAAATGGGCAGAAAATGCTGATATAGGCTATTGCCCACAAGACAGTACCGCTGAGTTCGACAATGACCTCAACCTGTTTGACTGGATGAGCCAATGGCGCAAGCCCAGCCATGGCGACCAAATCGTGCGTGCCACGCTCGGCAGACTCCTATTCACAGCCGACGACTACAACAAAAAAGCGAAAGTCTGCTCCGGTGGTGAGAAAAACCGCCTACTGTTTGGCAAACTCATGATGTCGGACCCCAACGTACTTATAATGGATGAACCCACCAACCACCTAGATATGGAAGCCATTGAAGCCCTCAATATGGCTTTAGAACACTACCCCGGCACGCTGATTTTTGTCAGCCATGACCGCGAGTTTGTATCCTCTTTGGCAACGCGAGTGATCGAAATAAAAGATCAGCAAGTCATCGACTTCCAAGGTACTTACGAAGAGTACTTAGCAAAACAACTGGCCGATGAAAAAGCTCAGATGGGCAAACGAACGTAAGGCAAAAGCCAGCAATGCTGCTGGCAAACCCTATACACCAAAAGTGATAAAACCCTACACCTACGCTAGGGGTTTTATCACTGATCTATTTACGTAGGAAGGCTCGAATACGCTAAGTTCTACAACCACCGCCGAACTTTCTTGGCATACTCGTTAAACTCCTCTTCGAATTTCTGCAGCATGTGCTGCTCTTCAAGTTTGATCTGGAAGCGATTCATGTAAGCGACAAAAAGCGGTAACAAAAGAAAAGCCGCAAAGTTCATCAGATAAAAAGCAAAACCAGAAAGCATAAAAAGGAAACCCAAATACATCGGATTCCTACTGATGCGGTAGACGCCAGTAACGACCAACCGAGACGACTTATCAGGGAACCGAGGATCAACCGTCGTATTTGCTTTTCTGAACGCAAGCACACCTAATAATGCAATGGTAATCCCGATTAAGAAAAGCACGCCCCCAATGGGTATCGCAACCTTCAGATAGACATCAAACTCAGGCAGTAGATAAGATACCGCCCACATACCTAGAGCGGTTAAGATCACTTGGATAACAGGAGGAACACTAAGCTCTAACTGTTTCATAAATTACCTAGCATCTTCCTGTGCAAGCGTAATGATTGCTTTGATAGCGTTTCTTGCTTGGGGACTATTGTGCCAGCAGGTTGAACCCATCATTTGAGAGATTTGCTTGGTGACAAAAGCCGGATCTTCCTCGACTAACTCCGAGAGTGACGAAAAGCCAATTTGCTCCAAACGTGCGATAACGGTCTCCCCCACACCTTTGAGCGCAAGCAATTTTTCTTTTTCAGTTGCAGAAAAGCTCATTTCTTCCCCAATTATGCCTTGTTCTTCAAACTCCAAAGCCCATTCCAGTACGTGATTTCTTGCCGCGTTCAAAATGCCAACTACCGACGTATTGGCTATGTAAAGGGTTCGTTGAAGCGGCACATCCATAGCCTTCATCCTTGTTTTCTAACAAAGCATCGAACTCGCTTACAGGGTTGCATTACTTTGCACCTTGATAGTTGTTCTGCCATCTCAGCACCGCCGAGTTTTCGGGATACAACTAAAAGATCTGCGCACTACACCGCTTTATTGAGCGTATCAGACTGCAGCTCAAGTACCAACCCAAGCACAGGATAAACCTTTTTACGCTAACGCCCCGCACAAGAACAGACAAAAAAGCGCAGCGTTTTGGCTGTCCCAGCGACTAACGGGAACGACTGCTGCGGCTTAAGTTTTCATTCCAAATGTAGTCATCGTAACCCATGCCATTCAAGTGGCACTTTACATGGAAAATTCTCTGACAATTTTGGCAGCGATACTTATTATTCCCTGCCGCTTCATTTTCAGACTGTATAAAACCAGAAACCAACCCCTCATCAGATTCCATTTCCGGGTCTAACGATAGGTATTTGTAGTTGCGGCATGTACAAGGATGAGCTTTAAGGTCACTAATATACTTATTTAATACGTCCATATTTCCAAGTATTTTCTGCCTTTCTAAATTCGGGGCCCATAGATCGGTAGAAGTTGGATTGAGAAATAACTCTGAATTTTCAGCAAGAAGCTTTAATTCTACTACGTTGCCAATTTGCATTATGTTTTCATAATCGACCTTCTCAGGTTCAAACAATAACTTCGATGACATGGTCGCTTTTACATAATCTATAAGTTCGTTTGCATTCACTATTGCACCGAAAAACTAACAGTTTAATATACGGATTCCATCTATTGGGGCCACCTATGTCCACCTAAGATGTTTCATCCATGACTTTAACCTACTGATTTAACGTACTTGGGGATGGTTTACAAGTCGGCTTCGACCAATAGGTGGTCACTCTACAGGGCCCATACGTAGAAAAGCTGATGCATAACACATCAGCTTTTTCTGTTTTGCGTTGGAGCGATGGGTTAGCGATTACATCGCGTTGGTCGATTCAAAGATTTTATCAGCGTTGGCTTCTACAAACCCTTGATACACTACGCCTTGGTTATCGGCATGGCGTAGGGCGAATTCATAGAAGCAGGTAGGGATTTCGTGTGCTTGGCCGCAGCCGAAGGTGAATGTCTGTTTATCTGCCATGGTTGATCCCTGCTCCAGCAAGGCTTCAGGGGTTCCTTTGACTTCGCCACCAACGGTATTCACCGCGTAGCCTGCGGTTTTTACGCGGTTGAGTACTTCGCGAATATCGTTTGTTGTCGTTAGGTGGTTAACACTAACGGTAAAGTGGTTACAACGTACGCCTATCGCTAACAGCCAAGCGCCATATTCGCTTTCTGCCATGACTGCGTTGTATTCCTCCCAGCTGGGCATGGACCAATGGCGGCCTGACCAGAACACAGAGGGATCGAGTGTTGCTTCTTCAATTTCGGCTGTATATTTTTTGATGATCTGTTGGCTCGCGTCGCTGAGTTGATCCACCAGCAGTTCGGAGCAAAACACTTTTGGTACGGTTGGGTCGGGATGAATAAAACTGTGGGCGCGTAGTTTTTTCGCCTTAAAGTCATAGCTGTCTTGGCGCTCATAGCCCATCGCTAGAATGATAGGTTCTAGCACATCCAAGCGTAGTGGCGTGTCTGCAAAGGTGCGAAACGCCACATGGTCATTAATCACTTCACCATCGGTGGCTTCAAATAGGTCGTGTATGACTTGTGCCTGAGGGGTAATACTGACGTAATCACGCCAAAGAGACTGGAAGAACGCGGCTGGGTGCATGATCAAAACTCCGAAAACAGACTACATAGGAATCCATGTAGTCTGGTACGGATTATATTATTGCGCAAACAATAAAACTTACTGTCAAGAGTAAGATTTATTTACCCCTTTAATTATGATGCTTTATAAAGTGTGACTACAGCCGCACCGCCTAACCCCAAGTTATGTTGTAAGGCAACGTTTGCGTTTGCAACCTGTCGATTACCGGCCTCCCCTCGTAAGTGCCAAACCAGCTCAGCACATTGGGCTAATCCGGTTGCTCCGATGGGGTGCCCTTTTGACATTAAGCCACCGGAGGGATTCACCACAAAGCGCCCGCCATAGGTGTTATCGCCGTCGTTGATTAAACGTTCGGCTTCACCTGCACCACACATTCCTAGTGCTTCATAGGTGATCACTTCATTAGGGGTAAAACAGTCATGCAGCTCTATCACATCAACACTTTCTATGCCGATACCCGCTTGCTCATAGGCTTCATTGGCCGCTTTTCGGGTCATTTGTGCACCGATCAGGTCCATAGGATTTTGCCAACTATCCGCCACATCGGTTGCCATCGCTTGGCCTATGATCTCGACATTTGCCCTGATACCATGACGTTTAGCGAACGCATCGCTACACACGATTACCGCTGCCGCACCGCAGGTTGGTGGGCAAGCCATAAGCCGTGTCAGATAGGGAGCATAGATCTGTGGGGCGGTCATCACCTCCTCTACGCTAAGCTCATGGGAGAACAACGACAGAGGGTTCAACACGGCATGTTGGCGAGTTTTTACCGCAACCTTGGCAAAAATATCTGGATTGGCACCATAGGTATCAATGTAGCATGTGCCTGCCGAACCAAACATTCTCAATGCTAGCGGCCCTTCGGGGGCTTGCGGGGCGATGGTTTCAAGCTGTTTGAGCATCGGATCAAAGGGGGATTCACGATCACTCCAATGGGAGCCCAAAGCGCCGGGCTGCATCTCTTCAAAGCCAAACGCTAAGACGCATTCAGCCGCCCCCGACGCAACCGCTTGCCGTGCTAAAAACAGTGCTGTCGAACCAGAGGAGCAATTGTTGTTCACATTAATAACAGGAATACCTGTCATACCCACCTGATACAGCGCGTTCTGGCCCGATGTGCTATCGCCATAAATATAACTGGCATAAGCTTGCTGAATAGCACTGTAGGGTAAATTTGCATCGCTCAACGCGGCCTCTACTGCGTGTTTAACCATCTGTTTGTAAGGCTGGTGTTGGCCTGGTTTTGCAAACTTGATCATGCCAACGCCAGCAATTTTTGCATGCTTCATTATTGTCACTCCGTTTATCGGTTAAGCCTGAGATGAGAAGAGACCGCGTGCGATCACCTCTTTCATAATTTCAGAGGTGCCGGCATAGATCGTTTGCACCCGAGCATCCAGATAGAATCGGGAGATAGGATACTCTTGAGTGTAACCGTAGCCGCCAAACAGTTGCAGACACTCATCCACTACGCGGCACTGCATCTGGGTAGCGGTAAGCTTTAAGATAGAGGCTTGTTGGGTTGTCATTTCACCAGCTAAATAGGCCTGCATACATTGCTGGCAATAGGCATCGTTCAGCGCAATATCGGCTTGTATTTCAGCCAGTTTAAAGCGGGTATTTTGAAATTCAGCAATTGGATTACCAAACGCTTTGCGTTGCTGAACATAGTCTATCGTCAGTGCCATCGCGCCTTCTGCCGCACCTAGCGCCTGAGCCGCCACCCCTAATCGCTCGCGGGGTAGTTCTTGCATCAAGTAAGCAAAACCACGGTTTTCTTCCCCCAATAGCGCCTCATGAGGTACGAGGAGATCATCAAAGAAAAGCTCCGCCGTATCACTGGCATGTTGGCCAATCTTTTTAATACCCGGCCCTCTGGAAAAACCGGGCAGCGAGGTATCAACTAAAAAGAGAGAAACGCCTTTGGCCCCAGCGTTCAAGTCGGTTTTTGCGCATACAATAACGAGGTCCGCATGCAATCCATTGGTGATAAAGATTTTTGAACCGTTAATTCTCCACCCTTCGGCTTCTCGGGTGGCGCGGGTTCTTAGGGCCGCCAGATCACTACCTGCCCCCGGCTCAGTCATCGCTATGGCGCCAACGGCTTCACCCGCAATCATTTTGGGTAGCCATTGTGTTTTTTGGTCGTCTGAACCATAAGCCAGCAGATAAGGCATAACGATGTTAGCGTGAATATTCAATCCGCTCGCTAAACCACCAAACCCCATACGAGAAACCTCTCGCAGGATCATTTGGGATACATCGAACGATGCCCCAGCAGCGCCATAAGATTCAGGCATATCGACACCGAGCAACCCCGCATGTCCTAGGGTATTCCACAACGCCCTTGGTACTTGGCCTGCAGCTTCCCAGTTTTCATAAAAAGGCTCTACCTCTTTCTTTAATACTCGAATGGTCATCTCACGGTAGAGAGGTAATGATTCATTGTCGTTCATGTATGCCTCTTACTTATTGTTATTTACCGATGAAGACATGAGAGTATCGCGACAACAGCGCCTGTCTGACCATGACAAGAGCAGACGAAACGTTTAACCAAAATGTCCAAACGGGTAGCCAATAAGCAACTGGAAGGAAAATACATGAAAGAGTATTCTTTAAGATCAGGGTTTTTACGTATTCATCATGAAAAAGAAACTGGTTTCCAATCACTACATTCAGGCAACGTTGCAAGGTGCACTTAAAGCAGGTCACTGCGCCGCCCCTCTGTTAGCTCAAGCAGGTATCCCACCTGAACTAATGGACAAACCCCGTGCTCGAATCACGGAAGTACAACTCGCCAATCTGATCAGAGCAGTCTGGCGTACAACGGGTGATGAGTTTATGGGGCTAACAGCTTCGCCTTGTCATCTGGGGGTATTTGAGTTGATGGCAGAATCGGTTCTACACAGTAAAACCTTGGGTGGCATGCTGCACCAGAGTGCGCGTTTTTATAATCGCGTACAAAATGAGATCGCCATTGCTATCCAAGAGCAGACCGAAACAACCGATGTGGAACTCACCTTGAAACGTCCCGAATATGACCCTGACCACCTACTGCAGGAGTACCTGTTATTGATGTGGCAACGTTTTAGCTGTTGGCTAGTCAATAAACAGCTCACCTTTATACAGACACGCTTCAATTACCCTCAGCCTCCTCATATTGAAGAGTACCCGCCTATGTTTGGAGAACATTTGCTGTTTTCGCAACCAACTGCCGGGTTCAAACTGCCGACTAAGCTATTAAGCTTACCGATAGTGAGGGATGAAGATGAGCTCGCTCTGTTTCTACGCCAAGCGCCACTGGAAGTTTTACGACGTGTAGGCCATGACAGCTCATTGCATGCTCAAATACGCCGCCTGCTGTATCAAAAAGGGCTTGAACAGCTACCTACATTAGACGAGGTCGCCGACGCTTTTCATATGACCACCCGTACGCTGCGACGCAAACTCAAAGAAGAAGGTGGCAGTTATCAACAAATTAAAGATCGCCTGCGCTGCGACACCGCAATACGCCTACTCACTGATGAATCCCTATCTATTGCAGAAATCAGCCAACGCACCGGTTTTACAGAGCAGGCGGCTTTTTGTCGTGCCTTTAAAAATTGGACAGGAGTTGCCCCAAGTACCTATTGCCGACGCTGACTCTTTATGCTTCGGAGTCCGTGTCAATACGCTGCATCATCGCAATGCGTACCTGATCTTTACTCGGAAAATCATGATATTCCACAGCACCATCAGCGCCTTGAGTATAAAAACCCTGTAGTTCTTCTCCACGTAATGCGCGTATTCCTTTGGGGCCGACATTGGCAGCAGACAGATAATCCAGCGGTACGCTTCCCCCCCCAAAGGCAGGCGGCAATGGCAGGACACCCACACCGAGTTGGCGAACCAGCAATGAACCACCGTCCATTAGCGCCTCAAGAAAAGCCATACGATACAGTTCGAAATCACTTTCTGTACCACTGACCGGGCCTTGGTCACCACAACGGTTAACCTCACCAGCTTCAGACACGTAGAACCGTTCCTGCTTTTGCCCATAACTAATGATAACGACCTTGTCACCCGCCAACATCATCAAGGCACCGTCAAGGTACGCCGTACTTGCTTGGAAATGTTCTGTATTCAAACGGACACCTACTTTTTCGTTTAGGTTGTAGATTATTTATATCGTTCTCATCTTAAGGGAGCTATCGGCGAAGAAGAGGCTAGCTTTACGACACAGATCAATTATTCGCTCACTAAGCTGACCGGTTTCGTTAAATGCTTTGGACAGATCTATCATTGTCTCGATCTCCTGACTCATCGAGACTAAATCCATGGCAGTAATGACAAAAACAATAAAATAACAGAGGCCAAATCGTATGCAGACATCTTTATCTTTGCCCTCCTACGTGCAGCAAGCCACCCGAAATACCATTGGCGACGGACTAACACGATCCGCCCTACGCTTTTCTGATCAAGAAGCGGTTGTCTTTGGAAACCGCCGCTGGACATTTCAGCAGTTAGACTTAGCCGTCAATCGCATTGCCAACCGCCTACTCAGCAGTGGGTTGAACAAGGGTGACCGTGTAGCCGCGTATGGAAAAAACTCAGACGCTTACCTTATTCTATGGCTGGCCTGTGCAAAGGCGGGCATGATTCATGTGCCAATCAACTTTGCATTGGTACAGGAGGAGCTTAGCTACCTGCTGGCACAATCTGGGGCAAAAGCCGCCTTTGTGGACGACGTACTGGCCGATAACCTACGTGCTGTAGAAACAGAAACCGCACTGGAACTGGTCGGCAGCCTGCGTAGTGGCAACGTTCCTGCCGACCATATTGATATTCTGGCAACAGCACAGGCTCAGGGTGACGATCAACCACCTCAGATAGAGATAGCCGATACGGATGTTGTACAGATTCTCTACACCTCAGGAACCACCTCCCATCCCAAAGGCGCTATGCATACACATCGCTCCTTTATGTGCGAGTATAGTAGTTGTATTCAGCACTTAGATTTAAGCGCAGCTGACCGTTCACTCGCCGCACTGCCCCTCTATCACTCGGCACAAATGCATGTGTTTACCATGCCCGCACTGATGGTCGGCAGTGTTAGTTACCTGATGGAAGCACCTGTTGCTGATCAGGTTTTCGATATTATTAGCCGCGAAAAGATCACCTCATTTTTCGCGCCACCTACAGTATGGATCAGCTTATTACGCCATGAACTGTTCGATCAATATGATCTTAGTTCCCTACAGAATATCTATTATGGTGCCTCTATCATGCCCGAACCCATCGTGGCTGAATTAGGGCAGCGGCTCAACGGCAGCCGCCTCTATAACTGCTACGGACAGAGCGAAATTGCCCCATTGGCAACGGTACTCGGCCCAGACGAACACGCAGGGCGGCTCGCCTCTGCCGGTAAGCCTATCATGTCGGTAGCTACTCGCATTGTTGATCCGGCCACACTGGCCGAATGCGCACCCGGCGAGCGTGGCGAGATTGTCCATAGATCACCTCATCTTATGGTCGGCTACTGGAATAAACCACAGGAAACCGAAGAAGCATTTGCAGGGGGGTGGTTCCACTCCGGTGACTTAGCCTATGCCGATGAAGAGGGTTATATCTATATCGTGGACCGTATCAAAGATGTGGTGAACACCGGCGGTGTTTTAGTGGCAAGCCGCGATGTAGAAGAGGCACTTTACCTGCACGAAGCCGTTGCCGAAGTTGCCGTGATTGGCACTCCCCATGAGAAGTGGATAGAAGCAATTACAGCGGTTGTTGTACTAAAAGAGGACTATGATGCATCTGCCGAACTTAAAGAGGCGCTCATTAACCATTGCCAACAACATTTAGCCGCCTTTAAGGTGCCTAAAGCTATCAACTTTGCCAGCTCACTGCCCAAAAACACTGCGGGTAAATTACTCAAAAGAGCACTCAGAGAGCAGTTAGGTTAGTCATCATCCTGCTAAGAGGCTGCTAACCCACCTTTTAAAGTGGGTTAGCAGAGGGTCGGTCTCTCGCCCTTCTCGTATTACCAACCAATATCCCGGAAGCAAAGCAGGATTAATTTCACTCAAAGATTCTTGCCAGAGAGGCATGAGCAAGCGACCTGACTCACACGCGGGCAGCGCAACACGGTCTGATAAAAGTGCAACCCCTAGACCATTTTCAGTAGCCTCTACTTGGCTGGCTTGGCTATCTAAAATCAACGCTTGTTGCTCAACCAGTAGATCTAACCCCAAGGTATTGGCTAGTTTTTCCCACAATGAGAACGATAACTCTGTACATAAAAGCCGGTGATGCTTTAGATCTTGGAGTGTTTTCAGCGGCATCTGCTGACTCAGCAGCGAGGGGGCGCACACTAGCCTTTTATCATCTTTTAATAGCAGTTGTTTAGCACTGCTTGGCCACTCTCCCCAACCCCACTGAATCGCACAATCTAAATTGTCCGATTGAAAATCTGGGAACCGAGCAGACGCCGTAACACGGATATCAACATCGGGATAGGCGCTTTCAAACTGGCTCAATGCCGGTAGTAATCGATGCACAGCAAACCAAGGTGATGCATTGATGCGAAACTGCCGACGCTGTTGGCACGACTGCGCCTCTTTTATGCCTTGTTCAAGTAGTCCAAAGCTACGTTGTGTATACTCATAGAGCCGCTCACCAGCAGCCGTTAAGCGAATCCCCGACGGAAAGCGCTCAAATAGCACCAAGCCCAGCTGCTCTTCTAGCCCTTTCATCTGCAAGCTAACCGCTTGAGGGGTAACACAAAGTACCTCAGCCGCTTTTTTAAAGCTGCTAACCTCTGCAACCACGCCAAAAATGCTAAGGCTTTTTAGGGGTAATCGCCCTTTCGATATATTCAATGCTTCTGTTCACGCCAGTGTTAATCGACCTAACATGCATATTACACTAAGCGATCCATATTTGTGGGTTCTAGAGATATGGAAATATTTTTTCAACGTATCCCCTGATCAGATAGCACCTAATTCAGTAAAGGGTATAAACATATACGAAGCCCCTCTCTCAATAGGATGCAGCTCTGGAATCACTAGTAATCCATCCGCCATCACCGCAGAGCTTAAGACCCCTGAACTCTGACTGCGTGCAGGTATTGCCATGAGTCGACCGTTATCGTTAGCAACCGATACCCGCAAAAACTCTTTCCTCTGAACCAACTTATCTCTGTCAAAGCCCGCCAGTACAGGGTAACTTTTTGGTTGCTGTTTATTATGTCCCTGCATCTTCATTAAGTAAGGACGCGCCAGCATTAAAAATGTAACGAGTACGGCCGATGGGTTGCCGGGCAAACCGATAAACGGTGTACCTTTTACTTCGCCAAACGCCAACGGTTTTCCGGGCTTAATGGCTAAACGCCATAGGTTCAGAGAACCCAGTGATTCAACGGCGGCTTTTACATGATCCTCTTCACCAACAGAAACGCCACCACTACTAATGATTACGTCCGCTTTGACTGCCGCTTTCGCTAATGCTTGTGCAGTAGCTTCAGGGGTATCTTTAACAACACCTGGCGTCCATACATCACAACCTAAGCGGGTGAGTAAACCAGCTAGCGTAAAGTAGTTTGAGTTGTATATTTTACCTTTTGGGCAAGATGCGCCAGGCATAACTAACTCATCACCTGTATTCAGCACAGCAACTTTCAAGCGGCGATAGACAGAGACTTCGGCTATGCCAATAGACGCTAAGACGCCTAAATGCTGAGGGGCAAGGAGCGTACCTTGGGCGATAATTTGATCGCCAATGTTGATATCCTGCCCTGCACGGCGAATATGCTCTCCTTGTTTGGGAAGGGTAGTAAAACGAACTCCGTCGTCTTCCAGAATACTCTCTTCCTGCATGATGACCGTATCAGCCCCTTCGGGGATTTCTGAGCCCGTAAACAGACGAACCACCGTACCCGGCTTGATCGCTTCAGCTCGCTGACCCGCAGCTACTCGCTGCGAGATAGGCAAAATCTGCCCTGAAACTATATCTGCATAACGCACCGCATAACCATCCATTGCACTGTTATCCGCAGGAGGCACAGCAATAGAAGAAGTGATATCTCTTGCAACGACACGTCCTAGTGCATTATCCAAGGCGACGATCTCGGTTTCTTGAATAGGTATTGCAGCACTGAGCAGTTGTGCAAGCGCACTCTCGAAGGATTGCAATTTCCCTGTATCACACGGGCAATTCATGATCGACCTCCACAGGCTGTGGCAACGTCTGGAATGACCATTTCGACAAAATTACAAGGGCGGTGACGAGCATCAAGTTGCTCAGCTATGATTCGGATCCATGCGGTTCTACATGCTTTAGGCGAACCCGGCATACAAAATATTATTTTGCGGTTTGCAATCCCTGCAATAGCGCGAGACTGGATCGTTGACGTACCTATTTCTTCATAGGATAGATGTCGGAACAGCTCGCCATACCCTTCCACTTGCTTATCAAATAAGGGCGTTAATGCTTCTGGCGTATTATCTCTGGCGGTAAAACCTGTGCCACCTGTCACTAAAATGATCTGTACATCTGAACCCGCAATCCAACCTGAAACAGCCGCACGCAGCTGATAAATATCATCAGGTACTATTTTGCGTTCTACGCACCGATGGCCGCTCTCTTCGAGCAACGATTGCAGTGTATCTCCTGATGTGTCGGTTTCAGGTATACGTGTATCAGAAACCGTTAAAACAGCGATATTCAGTGGTTGAAACACAACCCCCTCTTTTGCGTGACCCATACGCCCTCCGCACAATAATGCTTAACATTACTCAATAATGATCAGTCCTTCAGGCTTGCTAACAGTAACGCAACGCCCCTTTACTTCGATAATTCCTTCAGCAATCAAATCTCTAAAAATGCGCGATAGCGTTTCAGGTTGCATGGCTAACCTAGCGGCTATGAGCTGCTTCGCTACCGGTAAATGAATCTGGCTTCCCGGTTTCGCATCTTTCCCCATCACATCCATTAAGTACCGGCAGACGCGGTGTCGAGAGTTTTTTAGCGTCAGTGTTTCGATCTCATTAAGGCGTTTATGGAGTCGAAGCGAAAGTGCTCCAAGAATTTTGAAACAACTTTGCGGGGAGGATTCCAACAGCTGGCGATAAACCTGATTGTTAAACCCAACTACCGTGGTTTTTTCCAATGCCTCAGCATTCACGGGATAACAGGTGATGCCATCCATAAACATGATCGCTTCTGCCAGAGAGTGGCCCTCTTCGATGACTTCAATCACTTTTTCATGCCCCTCTTTTGAGAACCGAAAAAGTTTAATGCTGCCAGATAGCACAATATAGAAGCGCTCGGCCTTATCACCCTGAGAAAAAAGGGTTTCATGAGGTACTAAATCCATTGGCCTTGCTTTCTCAAACAAAGGAGCCAAGACCCCCTCACCTAATGAACTAAATAGTGGGTGGCAGCGCACTTGATCCAGTGCTTTCACTCTTAAAACTGGGTTCATTTAACCACCAGTCATATTCATAAATCGGACAATCTGAGGTTGATCATCCTGATAGAAACGATGTTCTTTTGGCTTGTATTGTACCGCTTCAACAATGGTTTCTTTTAGGCGTTCAATGTCACCAGGATAACGCCGTACAATTGCCCGCAGATCAACAGAGTTCTCTCGTCCTAAGCACAGTAATAACTCGCCCTCAACGGTTAAACGAATTCGGTTACAACTGCCACAAAAATTATGACTATGGGGGGAAATAAAACCGATACGAATATCGCTATCTTGCATTTGGTAGTATCGAGAGGGGCCACCGGTTTTGTCAGCGACTGCTTTAAGGGGAAACTGCTGGTCGATCAACGCTTTCACATCATCGCTAGAACAATAAGATTCTTTACGACTATGCGAACTAACAATACCCAGTGGCATCTCTTCGATAAAACTGATATCCACACCCGCTTTACGAGAAAAAGCAACCAAAGAGCCAACTTCATCGTCGTTACGGCCTTTTAGGATCACAGCATTAAGCTTGATTCGCTCAAACCCTGCATCAATAGCTGCTTGTATTCCTGTCAGAACCTGACTCAACTTCTCACGGCGTGTTAATGCAGCAAACCTGAGCGGGTTGAGAGAATCCAAACTGATGTTTAATCGCTTCACACCTGCCCTTTTAAGAGGTATGGCAAACCGTTCAAGTTGAGAGCCGTTGGTCGTCATGGTGAGTTCATCTAAACCTGGCAACAGGGCAAGCTTTTCCGCTAAAGACACGATATCGTGGCGTACTAAAGGCTCACCACCGGTCAGACGAATTTTCTTAACACCTAACTCGCTAAACGCTTGGCCTATTGTCGCCAGCTCTTCAAGGGAGAGTACTTGAGACCTAGGCAGAAAACGAACATCTTCAGACATGCAATACACACACCGAAAATCACAGCGATCTGTAACAGACATCCTTAGATATTCTATTCGTCGACCAAAGCTATCGCTAAGTTCTAGGGGTGTAGCACTGCTCATAGTCATTCCACCAGTCTTATATCAAGTGGTAGTGCCCACATCCTGGTAGGTTAAGGGCACTTTTTAGTTAACTCTATTATGAAGGTGATAAACGCCCCAAAGTATACCTAACAGGTGGTAACTAATGAGGACAAAGGGGATACAACGTTAAAAAATCTCATTAATATCAATAAGATGAACATATCTATATCACGATACTTAACCACTCAGGCTTTCTAAGTATCCATGCAATAAATATCCGGCACATCCTCAAACCCTGCAATGTCTACATTCAGTTCTTTAATGATGCCGTCTTCAATACTATAGATCCAACCATGCACGGCTAGCTCTTTTCCTTGCTTCCAAGCCCGCTGTACCACTTTGCTATGGCAGATATTCTCTACCTGCTTCATCACATTCAGTTCACAAAGGCGATCCACCCGCTTATCTTCACTCTCTTCAGCACTCAACACCTCCCGATATTCAAACCCGATATCTTTAAGATGACGAAGCCAATTATCGATAAGCCCCAGATCTTGATTGCCCAAGGCTGCTTTAACACCACCACAACCATAGTGTCCACACACAATGATGTGTTTTACTAGTAAAACCTCGACTGCATAGTGCAGGACAGAGATACAGTTCAAGTCAGTATGCAGCACGAGATTCGCTATATTGCGATGTACGAACAATTCACCCGGTAGTAAACCTACGATTTCATTGGCAGGCACTCGGCTATCTGAGCAGCCAATCCATAGATAATCCGGCTTTTGTTGCTGAGAGAGTTCTTTAAAAAAACCCGGGCATTGGGTTTCCATAAAGCGTGCCCACTGCTTGTTGTTGTCCAATAATTCATTCAGCATATAGGTTGCCTTTATTGCATCAGTAAAGAGTCAGCACCTTGAATGGAGATCCCCTCAATACTCGCCTGACCTACTAACACCGAAATATATTGATTGATACTACGACGATAAACCTGATCTTTTAGATAGGTCGCTATTCGATCGGCGACCGCTTCGTAGGGCAACGGCTCACCTTCTACGCGCTTATCAATGCGGACAATATGGTATCCATAGCGACTTTCGACTGGATGAAGGCATAGCCCCTCTTCTTGAGGGAATACTTGACGCTCAAACTCCGGTACAGTTTGGCCTTTCTCAAGCTGCCCTAATTCGCCATTTAGCTCTTTTGAGGGGCATGAAGAAAAACGCTTAGCCATTGATGCAAAGGACTCTGGATTCTGACGAAGTTCATCGATTATTGTTTCTGCTGTTCTTTTAGCCTCTTCACGATCCACAGGCTCTTTAGGGTCTGCTGCCAATAGGATATGGCTGGCCGCAATCAAGACTGGTGTTCGGAACTTTTCAGGGTTTGCACGAAAATAGCGGTAGCATGTATCTGCATCAGGAATGGGTTGATCCACCTCCTGAGCTAACAACGCACGAATAAGCGCTTCATCTGGCGTCTCCCCTGTAAGAGCCTCAGTATCAATCTCAAGCTCTTTGGCTCGCTGTAAAAGCAGTTCTTTAACCACTAACGCAGAAGCTGCTTTTTGGTGCGCCTCTTCTACACTGTTTGCGCCATGATATTGCATCTCCTGCAGGATAATCGCTTCTTCTATAAGCTGACCATTCACACGTACCCGAGGAAAATCATTGGTGATATCAGACACCATGACCGAGTCAATAAGCTGCATAGTATTCTCCTGACAAAGGGGTAGTTACCTACCCCTCGATTATCATCGGTTTATTAACGCTGGCGGACTATTTGGTAGCTGCGTGCGAAGTATTTCACCGGCACACTCCAAACATGAACTAACCGTGTAAACGGGAAAATAAGGAACAACGTCATACCTAGGAAGATATGCAACTTATAGATAAAGCTGACTCCCACAAGATAATCCGCTGCACCTCCTTGGAAGGTCACAATACTTTGTGCCCACCCTGCCAACAGCAGCATGACGCTACCATCTAAGTGCCCTAAAGATGCAAAAATAGTAAACAGCCCGAGCGTCACCTGAACCAGCAGAATGACAAGCACTAAAATATCAGCAGTCGTGCTGGTCGCACGAATACGAGGATTAAATAAGCGACGTTTCAGCAACATAGCAGCCCCTGCTAAACAAGCAACGCCAGCTACGCCACCAATCACTATCGCAATCAGCTGTTTAGTACCTGAGGACATAAATGGCTCGTAAAACGCGTGAGGCGTTAACAAACCGACCAAATGCCCAAAGAAAATTGCCAAAATGCCCACATGGAACAAATTGCTGGCGAGGCTCATCCCTTCACTGCTTAACATCTGGCTTGAGCCTGTTTTCCAGGTATATTGCTCTCGGTCATACCGAACCCAGCTGCCGATCAAGAAAACGGCACCCGCTATATAGGGGTAAATTCCAAAGAGCAAGTCATTTAAATAAGACATTATTCTTCTCCCAGGCTCCCTTAAGAGCCACTAGTTCCAGTGGGTACGTATTGATCAACGGTAGGATTGATATGTAAGGGTTGCACTTGCTCTAGTTCACGGCGGCGTTGCGTAATTGCATCACTACCGCAATCCTGAGCTGCCGGCTCAGTAAAGCGCACCATCTCCTCCTCCCATATCTTATCCAGAGCCTCTGGTGTGTGATCAGGCGTTTCAGATGCTACTTTTTCGAATAGCTCTTCACGCTCAACCTCCACGCCTGATATATCAATTAGCGCGGTGAATAAAACCGAATAGGGGCTTTTTCGTTGTTCAAGACGCGCCTCCAACAGGGCAAGGATATGGCTAACGTCTGATAGCCAATGCTGTACCTCTTCGACTGGACGTTTTGATAAATACTCAAGGAATAGAGGGATATAATCCGGCAGTTCCCGAGCATCTATCTGAAAACCGTTATCTTCGTAGACCGCCATTAAATCGACCATCGCTTGCCCACGATCACGTGATTCCCCATGAACATGTTCAAACAACAACAGAGATAAAGAGCGGCCACGATCAAACAGCCCAACGTAACTATCCTGAGCATCCAAAAGATTGGTAGTGCAAAGCTGATCGATTAGCTCAATCAGCGGCGCACGCTGCCCTTCGGGCAGCGCTCCATCAGCACGGATCTCTTCAATCAGATCCTGTCGGACTTCAAACAACTCAGCGCTGGGGTAGTCCATCAATAATGAGATCACTTTAAGACTACGCATCTTATCGCTCCCCATCATTTAGCAACGCAGGATCAACCTGCTGTACGCCACTTATTTTTTTCACCATAGTCACGGTCTGCTTTTTACCGCCAAAGAGGCTAATATCCTCTTCACCGCCAGAGCAGCCATTACCAAAGCTAAAACCACAGCCCCCACGTTCTGGGAAAGCATCCATCGCAAGTTCTCGATGACTAGTTGGAATCACGAAACGATCTTCATAGTTCGCAATCGCCAAGTAACGATACATCTCCTGTACCTGCGTTTCTGTCAGTCCCACTTCTTCCAACACGTCTAGGTTTTTATGCCCTTCTACTTGCTCATCTCGCTTATAAGCGCGCATCGCTAATAGGCGTTTCAACGCCAGCTTCACAGGCTTTTCGTCACCGGCGGTCAGTAGGTTTGCCAGATACTTAACCGGAATACGCAGAGAGTCGACATCAGGAATAGCACCATTCATACCGATAGAGCCTGCATCGGCAGCTGACTGAATCGGGCTTAATGGTGGTACATACCAAACCATTGGCAAGGTCCGGTATTCAGGGTGAAGCGGCAGCGCCAGTTTCCAATCCATCGCCATTTTGTACACGGGAGACTGCTGAGCTGCCTTGATGACATTATCTGTCACACCATCTAACTTAGCCTGTTCGATCACTTTCGGATCAAACGGATCAAGGAAGATTTCGAGCTGTTTCTCATACAGATCCTGTTCGCTACCAGAGGCTGCAACTTCAGCAATACGATCTGCGTCGTAAAGCATCACGCCTAAGTAACGGATACGACCAACGCAGGTTTCTGAACACACTGTTGGCATACCGGATTCGATACGCGGATAACAGAAAATACACTTCTCTGATTTACCGGTTTTCCAGTTGTAATAGATCTTTTTGTATGGACAGCCGCTGACACACATACGCCAGCCGCGACACTTGTCCTGATCGATCAAAACGATACCATCTTCTTCACGTTTGTAGATCGCGCCGCTTGGGCATGAGGCCACACATGCAGGATTCAAACAGTGCTCGCACAGACGTGGCAAGTACATCATGAAGGTATTCTCGAACTGGCCGTAGATCTCCTTCTGTACGTTATCGAAGTTTTTATCTTTCGAACGCTTGGTGAACTCTGTACCGAGAATCTCTTCCCAGTTTGGGCCCCATTCGATCTTTTTCATCCGTTCGCCAGTGATCAGCGAGCGCGGACGTGCTACCGGTTGGTGTTTGCCCTCAGGTGCGTTATGCAAGTGCTGATAGTCGAAGTCGAATGGCTCATAATAGTCATCGATTTCTGGCAGATCTGGGTTGGAAAAAATATTTGCCAACACACGCCATTTTCCACCAATCCGTGGCTCGATACTGCCATCGCCTTTACGTATCCAGCCACCTTTCCACTTATCCTGATTTTCCCACTCTTTTGGGTAACCGATACCTGGCTTGGTTTCTACGTTGTTAAACCAGGCATATTCAGTCCCTTCACGGGAGGTCCACACATTTTTACAGGTGATAGAGCAGGTGTGACAGCCGATACATTTATCGAGGTTCAGCACCATACCTACTTGAGAACGGATTTTCATACGGCTGCCTCCTGAGTGTAATCATTATCTTCGCCATCTAACCATTCGATATTTTTCATTTTACGAACAATGACAAACTCATCACGGTTAGAGCCCACAGTGCCGTAGTAGTTAAAACCATAGGCCTGCTGAGCATAGCCACCGATCATGTGGGTCGGTTTAGGGCAAGCACGGGTTACGGAGTTATGGATACCACCGCGAGTTCCCGTAGTTTCAGCACCGGGTACGTTCACAATACGTTCCTGTGCGTGGTACATCATGGTCATCCCATCAGGTACGCGCTGGGAAACAACAACACGACACGCAATAGCACCGTTGGCGTTGAACACTTCTACCCAATCGTTATCTTCTATACCGGCTGTTTTTGCATCACCTTCACTCATCCAAATGATCGGACCACCACGAGACAAGGTCAGCATCAACAAGTTATCTGAATAGGTTGAGTGGATACCCCATTTCTGGTGAGGCGTAATCCAGTTCAATGCAATTTCAGGATTGCCGTTCGGTTTTTTGTTCATTAGAGGCTCAACCGACTTGGTATTTATCGGTGGGCGATAAGAAACAAAGCTCTCACCGAAATCACGCATCCATTCATGATCCTGATAGAACTGCTGTCGCCCTGTCACCGTACGCCAAGGAATCAGCTCATGAACGTTGGTGTAGCAAGCGTTGTAAGAGACGTGTTCATCTTCCAAACCTGACCAGATTGGAGAAGAGATAATCTTACGCGGTTGTGCCTGCACATCGCGGAAACGGATCTTTTCATCCTGCTTTGGCTTAGCAAGGTGTGTATGATCCAACCCTGTGATCTGCCCTAACGCATCCCACGCTTTTACAGCGACTTGGCCATTCGTTTCAGGAGCCAGACTCAGAATCATTTCACAGGCATCGATGGCGGTTTCCAGCTTAGCTTTACCTTTGTGAATACCTTCTTCCGTATGTGTCCAGTTAAGTTCTTTAAGGAATTTAACTTCGTCTTTCGTATCCCAAGCGATGCCTTTACCGCCATTGCCGATATTTTCCAATAAAGGACCAACCGATGTGAATCGCTTGTAGGTATTTGGATAATCACGCTCTACGACCATAAGATGTGGCATAGAGATCCCTGGAACCGGCTCACACTCACCTTTTTTCCAGTCCATAACACCCAACGGCTGGGCAAGTTCGCCCGGGGAGTCATGCTGCATCGGCAGGGTAACAAGATCCTGCTCTACGCCTAGATGACCGACACAAACCTCAGAGAACTTCTCGGCAATACCTTTGTAGATATCCCAATCAGAACGGGCTTCCCAAGCAGGATCCGTTGCTGCTGACAATGGATGAATAAACGGATGCATATCTGATGTATTCAGATCATCTTTTTCATACCACGTTGCTGTCGGCAAGACGATATCTGAGTACAGGCAGGTGGTAGACATACGGAAATCCAGCGTCACCAGTAGATCAACTTTGCCTTCGGCACCTTCGTCATGCCATACCACTTCTTCAGGCTTTTTAGTGCCTGTTTCACCTAAATCCTTGTTCATCACGCCATGGTTCGTACCTAATAGATACTTCAACATGTACTCATGCCCTTTACCGGATGAACCCAGCAAATTAGAGCGCCAGATAAACATATTACGTGGGAAGTTTTGCGGGTTATCAGGATCTTCTGCCGCAAAACCTAGAGCGCCCGATTTGAGCTGTTCAACGGCATACTCTTGGGCTGTTTTGCCTGCCGCTTCAGCCGCTTTCGTTAACTCAAGCGGGTTACGACCAAGCTGCGGTGCAGAAGGTAACCATCCCATGCGTTCGGCACGCACGTTATAATCGATGAGGCTACCTGTCCACTTCGACTTATCAGCCAAAGGAGATAAGATCTCCGTCACATCCAGCTTCTCATAGCGCCACTGACTTGAGTGGTTATAGAAAAAAGAGGTTCCGTTCATATGACGTGGCGGACGCTGCCAATCCAACGCAAAAGCCAACGGTGTCCAGCCAGTTTGCGGGCGCAGCTTTTCCTGGCCTACATAGTGAGCCCAACCGCCGCCTGTCTGCCCCACACAGCCACACATGATGAGCATGTTCATCAAACCACGGTAGTTCATATCCATGTGATACCAGTGGTTCATACCTGCACCCACAATCACCATCGAGCGACCTTTGGTTTTGTTTGCGTTATCAGCAAACTCGCGGGCTACCTGAATCGCAACGTTACGATCCACACCAGTAATTTGTTCCTGCCACGCGGGGGTATATGGCGCATTATCGTCATAGCTATTGGTGACATAATCACCGCCCAAGCCACGATCTATACCGTAGTTAGCCAGCATCAAGTCATAGACAGTTACCAGTAAGGTTTCCGCCCCATCGGCCAATTTGACACGCTTAGCAGGCAGGTTGTGATGGATAATGTCTTGGAAGGTATTGTGTTTGAAGTGTTCATTTTCAACACCACCAAAGTAAGGGAAGCCGACTGAAGCAATCTCATCATGATGCTCGATCAGACTCATCTTCAATGAAGTCGAGCGTCCTTCGCGGCCCTCTTTCTGCTCGATATTCCACTTACCTTTTTCACCCCATCGAAAACCAATGGAGCCATTAGGTACAACGAAGCTATCTGTTTCCTCGTCGTATGCAACGGTTTTCCACTCAGGGTTGTTATCTTGCCCCATGTTGCCATCAAAGTCAGAGGCGCGAATAAAGCGGCCTGCGGCGAAAGTGCCATCTTCACGCGCTTCCAGTTGAACAAGGAAAGGCATATCCGTGTAACGACGACAGTAATCAGTGAAGTACTCGCTTGGGTTCTCCACATGAAACTCTTTAAGGATAACGTGGCCAAATGCCATCGCAAGTGCCGCGTCGGTACCCTGTTTTGGATTTAACCACTGGTCACACAGCTTAGATACTTCGGCGTAATCGGGTGTGATAGCAACGGTTTTCGTGCCTTTATAACGCACTTCCGTAAAGAAGTGAGCATCCGGCGTACGTGTCTGAGGGACATTTGATCCCCAGGCAATGATGTAGTTTGAGTTATACCAATCGGCGGATTCAGGCACATCTGTCTGCTCACCCCATGTCATAGGTGATGCAGGCGGCAGATCGCAATACCAATCATAAAAACTTAAGCAAGCACCACCAATCAGTGACAAATAACGTGCGCCTGCGGCATAAGAAACCATCGACATCGCTGGAATCGGCGAGAAGCCAATAACGCGGTCAGGACCATATTTTTTGATGGTATAGGTGTTGGCTGCTGCGATAATTTCGTTTACTTCATCCCAGCTTGAACGTACAAAACCACCTTGGCCGCGCATGCTTTTGTAAGACTTAGCTTTAGCCGAGTCTTCGACAATCGACGCCCACGCTTCAACCGGTGATTGTGTTGCACGAGCCTCGCGCCATAATTTAATTAAGCGCTTACGAATAGTTGGGTATTTCAGACGATTAGCGCTGTAAATATACCAAGAGTAGCTCGCACCACGCGGGCAACCACGAGGTTCATGATTAGGTAAATCAGGGCGTGTTCTGGGGTAATCCGTTTGTTGGGTTTCCCATGTAATCAAACCGTTCTTAACATAGATCTTCCAGCTGCAAGAGCCGGTACAGTTAACACCGTGGGTTGAACGGACAACTTTATCGTGCTGCCAACGCTGACGATAGCCGTCTTCCCATCCACGACTCTCTTTGACAGTCTCCCCATGCCCGTTAGCAAAGGTACCCTGTTTTTTCTTTAGGAATCTTAGTCGATCAAGCAAATGACTCATTTTATTCTCTCCTGAAACCACTAGGTCAGGACGGGGTCGAAGCCCCGAGCCGTTCTATTAAAGCGCTGCTGTTTTAACGATTCAGCGCTTGCCGATTTGTCCGGTCCTAAAGCGTGTCTAGCATCCATAGAAGACACACTCTATTGCTTACTGTGGGGCCAACAATAGCGGCATTAACAGCTAAGGCTTGTTGATACAGATCAATACTGAAAGGCAGAGACAGAGAGGGTAGATTGACGTATACCTCTTTTGAGGTATCACCCAAAAACACCACTAACCTAATGATTTAAAAAGAATTAACAACAAATAGTCGAATAATAAATTGTAGCAAACAGATAACGGCGCTTTTTGTAGGTAGAGTAACGACCCTAGTACTTTTCACCTAAAAAGACAGTCCGTAACTTACACTATACAAACAAAAAAAGAGCCCGAACGGGCTCTTGAAAAGTACCACATCAATCACGCCTATGGGTTCTTGTACTCGGCTTTCGGGCCTAAGTAGTACCACCAGTTAAGGGCCAAACACAGCAGGTAAAATACGGCAAAACCATAAAGTGCCATTTCAGGTGTAGCCATTTTAATTTGCTCACCAAACACTTTAGGAATAACAAATGCACCGTATGCGGCAACAGCAGATGTCCATCCTAATGCCGGGCCTGCCTGCTCTTTAGGGAACACCATCGCAATCGTACGGAAGGTAGAACCATTACCAATACCAGTTGCAGCGAACAGCACTAAGAACAGCCCTAAGAAGGGCACGAAGTACTCTTCAGGTGTAGCTGACTGATAGGCAGCCTTTAGGAAGTAAGCTACCCCCAGCGCACTTGCAATCATCACGATAGATACATAATGGGTTACACGCGCACCACCCATTTTGTCTGCCATCCAACCACCGATAGGACGGATAAATGCGCCAATAAAAGGCCCCATCCAAGCAAACATCAATGCAGATGGGCCATTAGCATTGACAACATTATGCGTCATTACCCCATCTACCATTATGTGCTGGTAACCGAATACCACTTTAATGGCTAACGCAAAACCAGCTGAGTAACCGATAAAGCTACCAAACGTCATGGTATAAATGACGCTCATCACCCAAGTGTGCTTGTTACTGAATATTTTAAATTGGCGTTGCAAATTAGGCTTGATATCGCCTGGTATCATTTTCATCAACATCACAGTGAAGAAAAGAATACCTGCAATTACCGGCCACTTAGCCCAGCCTGGTGCTCCCAACCCTGTAGGTGCAGGAAGAATAATATATAAACCCACAGCCGCTGTGAGAAAGCCAATGAGCAAAAGGCCCACTATTTTAGACATAGCCCCCAAAGGAGAGCCTATATCCGGTGACACATCCTCGGTACGAATGTTATTCATACCGAACCAACCCGCAATGGCCAGAGGTATTAAGAATAACAACCAAACAAAGCCAGCGTTGTGAATATAGGTCTCAGAACCTGCTGGAATTTTTCCGATCAAGGTGCCTGACGTATTCTCCAGAATCATCGGTGCGCCACCAAAGATGCCCATAGTCATCACTAATGGCACTAGGATCTGCATCGTTGTCACACCCGCATTACCCAAGCCTGCATTTAAGCCTAGTGCTAAGCCTTGCTGCTTCTTAGGAAAGAAGAAGCTGATATTGGACATCGAAGATGCGAAGTTACCACCGCCAATACCTGACAAGAACGCCAGTAACTGGAACACCCATAGCGGCGTATCTTTATCTTGCAGAGCAAAACCCGCCCCCACTGCCGGAACCATCAAGAGCGCAGTCGTAAAGAAGATCGTATTTCGCCCACCCGCTATACGAATAAAGAAACTACTGGGTATTCGGAGCGTCGCCCCTGTTAATCCTGCAATGGCAGCCAGTGTGAAAAGCTCAGCTTTCGCAAATGGAAAACCTAAATTCAGCATCTGAACCGTTATGATGCCCCAGTACAACCAAACCGCAAAGCCGCACAATAGGCTGGGAATCGAAATCCACAAGTTGCGAGATGCAACGCGCTTCCCTTCTGATTCCCAGAATTGCTCGTCTTCTACGTCCCATTTTTTTATATCAGACATATTTCTTCTCCAAAGTGAATACCGAACTATCCGCCCTACGGCGTCCCAGTATTCGACCTACATAACCTGAACCGATTAATGCTCGCGTGCTGACGCACATATCAGCCGCTTGTTGCATCAGAATCTTCTTTCAGAAAGTTATTGCGGATCGCTTCCTGCAATCGAGAACGCCGCTCTTCAACCGATATGCCGTAGTACATAACGCACATACAGATAGCCAACACGCCGTAGAGCAACATGAAGCAGGAGCTACGAACCCCCATAATATCGGCCACAAGACCGAACATAATGGGAAGAACAAACCCACCAATTGCACCCACCATGCCCACCGTACCTCCTACTACCCCCATCCGTTCTGGGTAGTAGTCGTAGACAATCCGGAACACGCTAGCCTTCCCAAATCCCATTGCCACACCCATCACCATAACAAGTACAGTAAACAGCCAGACCGGCATATCGATCACGAACGTCGTGTCCTCACGAATTCCGTGAACGGTCATGGTGGTGGGGGGATAAGAAAGGAAAAACAGACAAACAAGGCAAACCCAGAAAACGCTCCAATTAACATGGCGCGCCCCTATATGGTCTGCACTCCAACCACCCAGTACACGTGTTAGTGCACCGGGCAAAGTAAACATCAAGGTAAGAAACGAGGCGGTTTGGATATCCAAGTGGTAATGATTGACATAATAATCGGGCAACCACAAAACCAATGATATATAGCCTCCAAACACAAAAAAGTAATAAAGCCCAAAGCGCCAGACTCTCGCATCGGCTAAAGGGCGCAATTGCTCTTTTAAAGGAACAACACGGGTAGGCCTCGTTCTTTGCGGGTCAGAATCCGTCAGCATCCAAAAAAGAAAAGCCAACAGCAGCAGTACCACGCCATATACCATCGGCGCCATACGCCACCCATAGGCAATAATCACTAAAGGCACGATCAGGTTAGTAATAGCAGCACCTAAGTTGCCTGCACCAAATATCCCCATCGCCAAGCCTTGGGAGCGCTCACTCGATCGGGAGGAAACAAAATGAATACCGACACTAAACATACTGCCTGACGCCCCTACACATAAACCAAGCAACAGGTAGTGTGTAAACGTGCTCGCGTAAGAAAACAGAAAAAGCGGTAAGCTGATAAAAGCCATCAGCACTATCATTAAATTACGACTACTCCACCTCTCCGCCAAAATACCCATCGGCAATCTCAGAAGCGCACCTGTCAGAATGGGTGTGGCCACTAAAATCCCAAATTGGGTATCAGAAAGATTAAGCTCATGGCGAATTTGTAAGCCAATCACCGAGACTAATGTCCAGACTGCAAAGCAGGCAGCAAACGCCAGAGAAGCCATGGCGATCGCAGATATTTGCTGTTGGTTGGAATTGGCTATCATCTTTTCATCCACTTGGGGAAGCTCGATGATGGGAACATAAGCCAACAATAGATAAGGTTTGTTGATCGAAATCAACTGCTAACCATATGAAATAAATGACATTTTAAGAATATACCTCGTTAGTGGTACCTCTTATCCTCTTTGTAAGCACATGATTACACTGGTATTTTACAGGGGTTCTTCATGTAACTATCTGGATCTCCATTCATCATGATATCTTTGTGAGTACCCAGTCACTCTGGAAAACGAATAACTTATGCATTTCTTTAGACAATCGATTATTGCCCGTCTTGGCGCTGCTATGCTGGCCATCAGTTTAATGGCGGTTGTCAGCATGATCGGCTCGGTGATAGTCGCTGAAAGTACTCAAGGAGATGCGGCTGGTATCAATCTGGCTGGATCGCTACGTATGCTTTCCTATCGAATCATTGCGGAAACAGGCCAGTACACCAATAACCCCAATGAAAGCAACCAAGCTAAAATAAAAGCAACGATCAATGAATTTGATAAACGAATCAACAGCCCTATTCTTGAGACGGTTATTCCTCAAGATGGTGACCACGACCTATACCTTCACCACGATAACCTACTCAAAGAGTGGTACGAAGAGATAACACCTGCGCTTAAAAAAGCCCTTGCTGAACCGCTAGCCCCACCAAGTTACATAGGACAAATAGAAGCGTTTGTTTCGAGGATCGACCAAATGGTCCACCTTTTGGAACGTAGCACTGAATCTAAGATCAAACTCCTTAGCTTGGTTCAGGGGATCAGTCTATTCATGACGGTGTTGATTATCTTTATCGCCATGCTAGATATTAAAAACAATGTCGTCCTACCCTTGCAGCAGCTCGTTCAGATGTCGAAGCGAGCAGGCCGCGGAGATCTAAAAGCCCGCGTTGAATATGAAAGCCAAGATGAACTTGGCGTACTAGGCGATACGTTTAACCAGATGGCTGAAGAGCTATCAAAAACTTACTCCGATTTAGAGCAGCGAGTCGAACGCAAAACCGCATTACTGCAGCAATCTAACGAGGCCCTACAATTGCTCTATGAAACGACTCGGAGTTTTAATCGCAAAGAAGATATTTGCCGCCGCCTGATGCCAGTCATGCAACAGCTCGAAACCGTCAGTCCATTCGGACCGATCGAAGTCACGTTGTGCGAGCCCAACAATAAGCGTAGCTATCGCCAGCTAACCACCCAATCGTTAGAACGCCCTGACGGCTGTCGGGATTTTACTTGTAATAACTGTATTGTTTCTGAGATGGATCCTCGCTCCCATAAAACGCTATCTCTGCCTATCCAAACCAGAGAAACTTACTTTGGGGAGTTTAACGCACAGTTTCTCCCACACTCTCCACCCAACTCCTCTGAAATAAAGCTGATTGAGACGATTGTAGAAAACCTTGCTACCGCCATGTCGTTAGAGCTGAAAGCCGAGCAAGAGCAGCAAATGTCTCTGATCGAAGAACGTGCCGTCATAGCACGAGAACTTCATGACTCATTGGCCCAGTCGCTCTCGTACTTAAAGATGCAAGTCTCCAGACTTCAAATTTTACGCAGAAAAAGCGTACCCGAAGAGCAAATAAACGACGTTATCGAAGAACTCAAAGAGGGGTTAAACAATGCCTATCGCCAACTCAGGGAGCTTTTAACGACATTCCGCCTAAAACTCGATGAGCCAGGACTGGAACCTGCACTTGAAAGCACCATCAACGAATTTACTGAACGGCTGGGCTTCCCTGTTGACTACCATTATGGCATTCGACACTTACCCCTAACGCCAAACGAAGAGATCCATGTTCTACAAGTCGTACGTGAGGCACTCGCCAATGTAGTTAAGCATGCAAAAGCCTCTCATGTTGGTGTCTCCGTCACAGCCACCCATGAGCAAGTATCTGTCGCTATTCGGGATAATGGCGTAGGCCTGCCACACAATAATGAAACAACAAATCATTACGGTTTAGTCATTATGCAAGACAGGGCTGCCACCTTGAATGGCAAGCTCACGGTAAAGAACACCGAAGGCGGGGGTGTCGAAGTTCTGTTACTCTTTAAATCTAAACACGTCTAACGATAAAAATAAGGAATAGCCTCATGAGTGAATCGGTTTCAGCAACGATTGTACTGATAGATGATCATCCATTGCTACGCAAAGGCGTGAAGCAGTTAATCGAGCTTGATGATGATCTGAGCGTAGTCGGCGAAGCCAGTAATGCTATCGAAGGCGTTAAAATTTCAAAAGAAACAGAACCTGATCTGATCTTACTTGATTTGAATATGCCCGATATTAACGGCATAGAAACGCTAAAAATGCTAAGAGATGAAGATGTATCCTCACGCATCATTGTTTTCACCGTATCTGACAATGAAGAGGACGTTGTCGCAGCACTTAAAGCGGGAGCAGACGGCTATTTACTTAAAGATATGGAGCCAGAAGAACTCTTAGAACGCCTGCACCAGGCAGCACTTGGCAAAGTCGTTATCAGCGATAAGTTAACCACACTACTGGCCCAAGCACTGCAGTCAGGCCGAAGTAGTAATAAAGCTGATATCAGCAGCTTAACACCGCGAGAAAAGCAGATTATTAAGTTAATCGCGGGTGGGTTACCGAACAAGCTGATCGCTCGTAAGCTGAACATTACCGAAGGTACTGTGAAAGTTCATGTGAAACACTTACTGAAAAAACTCAGGCTACGCTCGAGAGTTGAGGTTGCAGTTTGGGCCGTGCAGGAAGGGCTTGGCTAAATCTTTACTAAGAAACCAGGCTGATTCTTCTTTAGGAACCAGCCTGTTAGAGGCTGCTTTATTCTCCCCGAATAATCCTCCGTGTGTGTATCACCCTTTACCTTTAGGGGAAGGGTTAGCCAAGTAAGCTGATAAACGATGAATTTCAGGGCCACTGAGCATTGAGATTAGGGCCGCCGCTGGCCAAGCCGATCATGAAATGAGGGCTTTCCAGTGAAACAACTAATCAGGCAATAGACTATCATCCCAGGTTTTCAACATTGGTTAATGATGTCTACTTAGCAACACAAAGCCTAGTAACACGACTTAAGGTATTAGATAGTGAGACCTTTTGCGTTCCCGTTCATATTGTCATCGTCTCATAACATACTCCTTGGCAAGTCATTAATGCCGAGGATATACAAATGTCTCCACACTCATCATTAGAACAGCAAGTAACAGCGCAACTCAAAGAAGGAGATATTCTATTCATCTCGATCAATAGTTTTCTCTACAAGCAAGTGGCTCAGGGCACAGGAAGCTGGTGCTCGCACGTTGGTTTTGCCATCCAGGAAAAAGGTAAATGGTATGTGCTAGAAAGCGCAGTGCCTACTGTACGAAAAACACCCCTTCACAAATTTTTAAAGCGTACCTGCAATAATGAATTTGCATTGCGCCGTTTACCCTCTGAACTAACCACCACGCAGGTTCTAAAGCTCAAATCGGCGGCGGATAAGCGTATGGGACGTTGGTACCACCTCGGATTTAACTTCGACTCTACTCGTCAGTTTTGTTCAAAGTTTGTTCATCAGGTTTTCAAAGATGCTCTGAATATCAGTGTAGGAAAAGTAGAAACCCTCCAAGAGCTGATAGAAACCAATCCTCAAGCTAACTTAACCTTTTGGCGGGCTTGGTACTTAGGCTTTATTCCTTGGCAACGTCGTACCATTACTCCCACCAGCTTATTGGTTGATCCTCAACTGGAGACCATAATCTGCACGATATAACAAAGGAGGCGTTTGCCTCTTTTGTGTATGCACTGTTACCCCTAAATATTCTCTCCCTGTATGAATCAAAGAAACCTTGACCATAAAAAGCAGTTACTTATTAAAAATCAACAATTTAAAATAATAAATCGTAATACCTATTTGGAGGTACTGACGATTTTTAGGTAAGTTTCGCTATTAACAAGCTTTGATTCACATCAACACGCTGCATCTGAATCTGACCTACTTTTGCCTCATCTTGGTAAGCAGGCTTTCGAAAAACCGACATCGATAGACTGTTAACTTCCGTTTCATTCGCACATGTAGTCGCGATCTGTTCCGCTGCAGGAGTAGTCTTATGACCACTGAAAAACTTCGATTGCTTAATTTTGGCGACCCCAAAATTAAAACATTACATATCACTTGGTTCGCTTTTTTCCTGACCTTTGTTGTGTGGTTCAGCCATGCACCACTACTGGCAGCTATCAAAGTGGCATTTGACCTCACAACTGCAGAAGTCAAAGCCCTGTTAATTTTAAACGTTGCGCTAACCATCCCCTCCCGTATCGTGATTGGAACGCTTGTCGATAAATATGGTCCCCGCGCTATTTACAGTATGTTGTTGATGGTCGGGGGCGTGATTTGCATCGCCTTTGCCTCGGCTCAAACATACGAACAACTAGCGATATTAAGATTTCTGAGCGGTTTCATCGGTGCTGGCTTCGTTATCGGTATTCGAATGGTTTCTGAGTGGTTCCCTGCAAAACAGGTCGGTATTGCCGAAGGTATTTACGGTGGTTGGGGTAACTTCGGTTCTGCTGCTGCAGCTATGACACTGCCTACGGTTGCTTTAATGTTTGGTGGAGAGGATGGCTGGCGCTATGCACTAGGTATGACTGGGGTATTCGCATTCCTATATGGCTTACTTTACCGAAAAATTGCTCGTGACACGCCGAAAGGTTCAACCTACTTCAAGCCGAAAAAACACGGTGGTTTAGAGGTCACCAGCAAAGGCGATTTCTTCTTTTACCTATTAATGAACATTCCAATGTACCTTGCACTGGCAATACTTACTTGGAAGCTTTCACCTTCTAACCTCGGCTTACTGAACGAAACAGCAACCTATGGTATCTACGCCGTATTAGTCGTGTTATTTGTGGTTCAAGTTCGAGCTATCTACCACGTAAACGAAGAAAACTTAAAACATGGCGTACCTGAAATCCAGCGCTATAAGTTCAAACAAGTAGCAGTGTTGGATGTTGCCTACTTCGTCACTTTCGGATCAGAGCTAGCGGTCGTCTCTATGTTACCGCTCTTCTTCTTAGAAACATTTGAGGGATTAAGCCCTGTACAAGCGGGCTTATTAGCCTCTGGTTTTGCCTTTATGAACTTGGTTGCTCGCCCAACGGGGGGACACTTCAGCGATAAGTATGGTCGTCGCAAAGCCCTATCGATTTTGATCGCAGGTTTAGCTATCGGCTATATGGTGCTTAGCCAGATTGATTCAAACTGGTTTATCCCGCTCGCTGTTATTGCAACCATGTGCTGCTCTTTCTTTGTTCAAGCAGGTGAAGGCGCTGTCTTTGCAGCGGTGCCGCTGATCCAACGACGCATGACAGGCCAAATTGCAGGTATGGCTGGCGCATACGGTAATGTGGGTGCTGTTTGCTATTTAACTGTGCTCTCTTTCGTGGACTACTCGACTTTCTTCATGGTGATCGGGGCTTCTGCGGCCGTTGTCTTCTTGTTTGTTCAATTTATGGATGAACCCTCAGGTAAAATGGCGGAGATTCTACCTGACGGCACCGTACAGCTGATTGATGTTGAATAACACGCTATAGTCAAAAAAGGGAGCATCATTGCTCCCTCATCCTTCTCTGGGGAATAAGCATTATGCACCTGAGCAGTGAAATCAGATTATCCACCGCCCAACAGAGCATTACCGGCCGCAAAGCGCGTAATGAAGACTGCTTGGGCTTTTTTATGCCTATGGGTAATCTGCTAACGACGAAAGGTGCCTGTGGTATGATCGCCGATGGTGTCAGCACAGCTGAGGCGGGAGCCGAAGCCGCTGAGTACTGCGTGCGGGAATTTATCAATGACTATTTTGACACCCCTGACATTTGGACCGTCAAAAAATCTGCACAAAAAGTCCTCACCTCAATCAATCGCTCACTTTACGCCAGAAGTCATGAATACCTGAGCAGCACTCGGGGGTTTGTTTGTACGTTTTCGGTACTGGTGATCAAATCTCATACCGCTCACCTTTTTCACATTGGCGATAGCCGCATCTATCGTATCCGTGGTGATCATATGGAGTGTTTGACAACCGATCATGTGACCCCTTTGAGCCAAAGCTCCAGTTGCCTCTCACGCGCAATGGGCATGGATACTCATTTGGATATTGACTACCGAAGCGTCGCCATCGAGCCTCACGATACCTTTCTACTCACGACTGATGGCGTTCACGATACATTACAACCAAGAACGATCCAGACCATTATTCATAAATCAGACTCACTGGATGAGGCCTGTGAAACACTGATAACTGAAGCCTACAATGCGGGCAGTACTGATAACCTAAGCTGCCAACTGATACGCGTAGATCAAGTGGTTCAAGAAAGTATTGATGACCTCACCGACAAATTAACGGCGCTTCCTTTCCCCCCTGATCTAGAGCCTGGAATGCGCATTGATGACTACGAAATCCTCTCCGAACTCTATGCCAGCAACCGTAGCCAGCTTTATTGCGTAAAGGATTTATCTGATGGCAAAGAGTGGGTCATGAAAACCCCTTCCCAAAACTACAATGATGACCCTGCCTATATTGAGCGCTTTATTATGGAAGAGTGGGTTGGCAGCCGTATAGATAGCCCCCATGTTGTGCGTATCTGTACCTCTAACCGCCCTAAAACCTTCCTTTACTACTTAATGCAAAAAGTAGACGGTATTACGCTGGAGCAATGGATTGAAGAGAACCCTTACCCGAAACCAGCAGAAGCCATTAAACTGGTTAAGCAGATCGCCAAGGGCCTAAAAGCTTTTCACCAAAGAGAAACGCTTCACCAAGACCTAAAGCCTAGCAACATTATGATTTCAAAAGAGGGGCATATCACACTTGTCGATTTTGGTTCGGTCTATGTCTCAGGTATCGACGAGATATTTGTGCCCATCGAGCGGGATAAAATTCTAGGGACCGTTAACTACTCCGACCCACTGTTAAGACTCGGGCAGAATACAGGTATTAAGGGCGATCTGTTCTCCCTAGCCTGCATTACTTATGAAATATTCACCCATCACCTACCCTACGGAGAGGGGTTAGAGCGCTGCGAAACGCCACAGCAATTAGAGAAATTAAAATACATACCCTCCGATCGCTATAACCCCATCCTTCCTATTTGGTTTGATCGAGCACTCATGAAAGGCCTCTCCGTTAGGCCCGAAGAGCGTTATCAATCCATAGAACAGTTTCTGCAGGACGCGACACACCCGAATCCAAGCTTTTTACTACCTAAAAAGGAAGAGAAGCAAACTTACAATATTATTTTTTGGCAGATGATGTCGTTAGTCTGGTTTATCACCTCGATGTTCCTTATCGCCGCTCTTTGGCTACAAGATTAGAATGCTCAGTTATCCAGAGAAGCTCTCCATTCAAAGAAAGGAAACATCATTGTTAGCTGCTGCTTAAGGGCATCCTCATCCACAGCGGTGATCACATTATTCTCGCGCCCAAGATGTTGCTGATGAACAACCTGTACAGCGTAGCGCCGCACGCCTAACCCCGCAAGCTCCCTTGCAAGATCCAATAAGGCTGTAGGTGGTATAGTATGCCAATCCACTGTCGTTCTACATTCGTAACCAATACCCGAATCCAACAATACATCTAATGAATCTCTATTCTTTTGATAAAGACCTCGCCTGCCTGTCACTTGATCGTAAATTCCAACAGGAGCTTTAATATCCAACCCAACCCAATCGATCAAAGGTAATAACCCTGCCAATGTCTCAGGATTAACTCCAGCGGTATGTAAACCTACCTTAAATCCCATCGAGCGAACCTCAGTGAATGCTTGGCTGAGCCCAGAATGGATAGTAGGTTCGCCGCCACTAAACACAACAGCCTCTAACAATCCTTCTCGGCTTTTTAGAAAAGACTTTACGTCATACCAATTCATACTAAAATCATGATCAGATACCTTTTGATAAGGTATAAGATGGGTATTATGACAATAACTGCAACGTAGCGGACAACCCTGCGTAAACACAATGCAACTGAGGTGATCCGGATAATCTAATGTAGATAAAGCCGTGATACCACCAATCGGCAGTATCACGCTATCCACTGGTTGCGGATTACTTGTTAGATTGCTGCTCGACAAAATGTATCCTCTCCTTATGCTCTGACTTTTTGCCTGCGTTAAATTGCGCGACTGGGCGGTGATACCCCATCACCCGCGTCCAAATTTCACAAGGTTGCCGCTCATCCTGTGCTAGAGTTATTTTTTCTTTCATGTTTATCTCCTTGTAGCGTAGATACGCCTTTATTTAGCTAGTTTGCTGCATTTTTCGAGCAAGAATTTCTTCATCACACTTTGGACAGTAAGGGTGCTCCCCTGGCAAATAGCCGTGCTGAGGACAGATGGAAAATGTGGGAGTTATCGTGATGTAAGGTAACCGGAAATGAGTAAGGGCGGTTTTCACCAATTGTTTGCAAGCTCTGACACTAGATATCCGTTCCCGCATATAAAGGTGTAACACTGTCCCACCGGTATAGCGCGTTTGAAGAGCATCCTGCATCTGCAAAGCATGGAATGGATCATCCGTAAAGCCTACCGGTAACTGTGTTGAGTTCGTATAGTAAGGATATGCATCTGAACCAGCCTGAATTATCTCAGGGAATCGCAACTTATCTTCCCGAGCAAATCGATACGTTGTACCCTCTGCCGGCGTCGCTTCTAGATTATAAAGGTGGCCACTGCGTTGTTGAAAATCAATTAGCCTTTCATTGATATGATCCAAAAGGCGACGACCGTAGCTTTGACCTTTCTCACTGGTAAGATCTAAATGATTACGGCTGTAATTACGAAGCATTTCGTTACACCCATTAACCCCTACAGTAGAGAAGTGGTTACGTAACGTACCAAGATAACGCTTGCTATAAGGAAATAATCCATCATCCATAAACTGCTGAATAACTGTACGCTTTATTTCTAGTGTCTGAAAAGCTAACTCCAGCAAATTATCAAGTGATGAAATCAGCATCTCCCAATCCCCTGGGTACAGATAGCCTAAACGCGCACAGTTAATGGTTACCACCCCAATTGAGCCGGTTTGCTCTGCAGAACCAAACAGCCCATTACCTCTTTTTAATAACTCCCGAACATCCAACTGTAAACGACAGCACATGGACCGCACCATATGTGGCTCAAGATCCGAGCTAATGAAATTCTGAAAATATGGGAGCCCATATTTAGCCGTTAATTCAAAGAGCCGATCTGCGTTTTCACTCTCCCAATTAAACTCACGCGTAATATTGTAAGTCGGTATCGGGAAGGTAAACACTCTACCCTTTGCATCACCATGTGCCATAATCTCCAAATAGGCTCGATTTAACATATCCATCTCAGCCTGGAGATCCCCATAACTAAAAGGCATCTCTTCACCAGCTATGATAGGAATTTGCTCTTCTAAGTCTAAGGGGCAATGCCAATCAAACGTCAGATTTGTAAACGGTGTTTGAGTCCCCCAACGCGATGGAACGTTTAAATTATAAATAAGCTCTTGGATACATTGTCTAACCTCGGTGTAACTCAACTGATCTTTACGAATGAAAGGCGCTAGGTAAGTATCGAAAGAACTAAATGCCTGCGCACCTGCCCATTCGTTTTGTAAAGTGCCAAGAAAATTCACAATCTGCCCAATGGCACTCGATAAATGTTTTGGGGGACCACTCTCTGCTCGGCCCGGAACACCATTTAAACCTTCATGTAATAACGTCCGCAGCGACCAACCCGCACAATACCCTGACAGCATATCCAAATCATGAATATGCATCGCGCCTTCTCTATGCGCCTGACCTGCGTCTTTTGGGTAAATCTCATTTAACCAATAATTAGCGATTAATTTACCCGATGTATTCAGGATCATTCCTCCCAACGAGTAACCTTGATTTGCGTTGGCATTAACTCGCCAGTCCGTTCGATGAAGATATTCTTCTATCGTACTTTTAACTTCGATACGTTCATTGAGATTCATTGGGCCACCAAATACCATATATAGATAATAATTAAAAAATAAACACTATATATAGAATTTATAGCGAAGCAGACAAAATAAGTTTGACGATTATCAAGATATAAGAAATAAAGGAATCGGCGGACATCTGGCAGGAAAAGGAAGGTCTGCCTAGACAAGGCAGACTGGGGAGTAATTAACGAGCCTCTAGCAGAACCGGGTTTTGCTGACGATCAAGAATTGTATATCCCGTCAGATCTTGCCCCATCATCACATCATTGGCCATCTGATTTAGGTAAGGTTCAGCCGCTTCGGTCGGTGGCGCAATGCCATCGCTCCCTCCTAGGCCAGCGATTAAGACAAAGTTCCAATCCTCAGAAATACCATCAGCCTCTTTAATCAAGGCATCAAAGCTCCCCAGCTCTTCTGGCAACTTATCGACACACATTAATGGCGTAACCGTACCTGTCTCGTTAACAGCGTTTTTTCCTTTTTTCTTATTACCTTCCGCTTTTGCAAATAACATTAACAAACGTTGCGGTTGCTCCTGTTGTTTTGCAGCTTCGATCAACTTTGAAAATTCACCGCTCATAAAACCTCCTTAATAGTACTGCCCACCATTGTTACACAGGAGAGAACAGCAGCTTATTCCTCTGAAGGGGTATATCAAGAGCGAGAAAATGCGCTATCTTAAAGCTGACCCCTTTGGTTCTGAGCTAAAGAAAATAACATAAGGAAAAGTATGAGCCGACAGATTATACGTCTGTTATACCTGTTATCAGGCCTGCTCTGCGTGTTGGTAGGGCTAATTGGCGTTGTATTACCACTCTTGCCAACCACACCCTTTTTACTGCTGGCCGCCTTTTGCTTTTCCCGCAGCTCAGAACGATTACACCAGTACCTGCTCAACCACCCCTGGTTTGGCCACCTGATCAGGGATTGGGAAAACCATGGCGTTATCCCCTTCAAAGCCAAACTGCTTGCCACCAGCATGATGCTGGTCATGGTAAGCTACCCGCTGCTGTTCAAAAGCTTCCACTTAGGTTTAAAAGGGCTCGCCGCCGCGACAGTAGTCGGCGCGCTAGTGTTTATTTGGAGTAGACCGTCTGAGCCTGTTACGAAGTGAAAAAGAATATAAGAAGCGAGTATATAACCTGCTGGGTGTGCTTACTCCTTGGGAATATCTGGCCAAGTGTTCACCGATGGTAAACTCTAATTATGTCTGTAACTAATTAAGGGATTCTTAAATAAGGGTTTATGATGGGATACACGATTGCTTCTAGTAGCGAGGATTATGCACTTGTCAGTAAAAAAGATAAGCTGTATGAGGTCGAATTTCACCCTGTTGGACAAGGACTGTTTTCATCAGGGAAAATTTTTACAGAGAGTGGAATCTTCCAATTCGTGTATGACTGCGGCTCAAGCAGTAAAGCGATCTTTTTAAAGTCTGAAATCAAAGAGCGATTTGCCAAAAACGAATCGATTGATATGGTGGTACTTTCCCACTTTGACAAAGATCACGTCAATGGGCTGGTTCAACTCATAGAAAGATGCAAAATTAAGTCACTTTTTGTGCCAGCTTTGCGGCCTGAGTTTAGATTAGCGTTAGCCTTTAAGCATTCCCAAGTAACCAGAGATGAGTTTTCATTTTACGTTGACCCGGTATTTTTTCTTGAGCAGCATGGTAAGACTAAGCTTGTCGAAATTGAGCCTAGTGACGTCTTACGCAAACCTAAAGAGACAACTGAGTATGCGGATGGTTTGTCGCCTCTAATAGAAGGAGATAATCCAATATACACCGACGGAACCCCAGATATTGAGCAAGGGCATATCAGGCTTCCCTCTGGTTCTAGAATATTTACCTCGTCAAAACCCACCATGGAAATAATTCCCTATTACGATAAAGCAGTACAGGAGCAGTTAGATAGCATTTTTGTTGATGAAATAGATACAGCGGCTAAAGCGCTCATCAGAAAAAATATATCTAAGCAAGATTTTAAGGAAGAGTTCAAGATATTACGCACAAAGCTTCATGACAGACTAGGAGAAACCGCAGAGGAGAAAAATCTTATATCCATGTTTCTTTATATGAAGCCCACTGTCCCAGAGGAATGCTTCTTTAGCCCCCCGCTGATCAACAAGGAAAAAACAAATAATAATTATAGTAAGTCAGCAATTCTCTTCTCTGGGGATGGTTATCTCAATACACCAGAGCGGATTGATAATCTGGTCAACTACTTAGGGGAAGAGAGACTAAAACACCTTGGATGCTTCCAATTAATGCATCACGGGTCTAAGGCAAATTGGAAGCAGGGTTTAGCTGAGAAGATCGCACCTATTTATAGCATTTCCACGTCAAGTCCCAGTTGGTATGGGCACCCTCATTCAGAAGTGATTGAAGATTTCAAAAAATCTCAATGCCATAACGTTTGTGAAAATAAGGCTAGTCGGTTCAAATTCACTGCATATCGCAATGGTGTTTTGCTGTCACTTTTCTTTCTAAACCTTGAAAGCGCTACATATGAAGAAGCTTGCTTATTTGAGATTGATTTCGGAGTAAAGTGGAAAGGCGTTTCTGAGGGACTTTTTGATAAAGTAAACGAGTAATCCTTAACCAAACCCACTGAACCCCTTCCCCTAATCCGCTAGCGGGTCAATCCCTACACTGCTGATATCGCACTTATCGACCATTCATCGAAAGGATATCAGCATGCACCGTTTATCATTCCGGATTGTTATTACCCTAGCCCTAGCCCTGACCTTGGCCGTGGACTTATTGAGCTATATGCCAGAGAAGTAAACATCCGCTACACGGTCGGAGGAAGAGGAAAGTCACCAGAAGTGAAAGAACTCATTTATACAGATTTCTAAAAGAAGGCGGTGTTAGAGGCCGTGCCAAATCATGCGCAAATCAGTGCCAAAGACACCGCAAATTTACGAACCCCAAACACAAAAAAGCCTATCAACAAATATTGATAAGCCTCTTAAAATTGGTAGCGGGGGCTGGATTTGAACCAACGACCTTCGGGTTATGAGCCCGACGAGCTACCAAGCTGCTCCACCCCGCATCAAATTGTGGAGCGTATATTATAGGCATCATTCACCTTATGCAACCTTATTCTCCACTATTTTTACGCTTCTCTGCTTCTTGCGCTTTTTGTCTGCGGATTGCACGTTTTTGGCATTCGACAATCAAGGTTGTGATGTTGCTTACATCTTTTTCCGTTATTCCAACAAATTCGCCGCTGTATTCTGGTGGCTTGCGCCTGACGAGCTTTAACGGGCAATTAATTTCGTAGTCTTTATCGGTGGTAAAGCTTAGGGTGATCGGGTAAACCTCTTTTTTAACATCACCTGCATATTGGAACGCAACACCGTGTGCCGAAATATCAACAATATTCACCCGAACCCCAGCAACCTTTAGGCTTACAGGGTCATCTTTAGCAGGTACGACCCTAAAGTTCCTACGCTGTGTTTCCTGGTCGGTATCTATTTCTATAACGGGTTTCACTGCTTTATCTTCTCCAGCACAAACTCTATACGACGATTATTAGCACGCTGTTCTGGCGTATCATTGGGGTTGATAGGTAGGGAGTCGCCATACCCGGTTGCCGTCACTCGCTCTGGATCAACCCCTCCCCTTATAAAGTAGCGTAGCACTGTCGTTGCGCGCACAGCGGATAACTCCCAGTTGGAAGGAAACTGAGCCGTCTCTATGGGAACATCATCGGTATGACCTTGTATACCCACTTTAAATTCAGCGTTTTTCTCCAACGTACCCAGAATACCATCAAGTATTGGCATCATCTGTTTGTTGAAAGCGGCATCACCCGATTCGAACAGGACTTCGCCTTTGACTCTGACTTTTATTTTTCCATCTTTGGGCGCACCCACTTCGACGGCGTCGGTTACCCCCATCGTGGCAAATACGTCTTTCAGGCTATTTGAAAGATAGGTCAAATCTTCAGGTTCCTCAACGCTAGACTTCTCAGGCGGTTGGTATTCGGGGGCTTCTTCAACGATAACATCTGGTTGTTCGAGAGGCTTTGAGTTGGTGGGCTCAAAGCTATCTGGCATCTCAATCGACGGTACTCTGAGTTCTTCGGGTAATGGAATAATACTTCCGCCCGTATCTCCTATCGCTAATTGAAAGGAGCGCACAGTCGTAGCGAATTGCTCTTTCTCAACCGTTGAGATAGAAAACAGCAAAACAAAAAACACTAACAGTAGCGTCATCAAATCAGCAAACGTGGTGATCCAGCCTGGCTCCTGCTCGTCCATAATGATTCGGCGAGCACTCACTGCTTAGCTCCTTTTTTGTCTGCCTCTTTTTTATCTGATTGGTTGAAGATGGATTTTCGCTCTCGTTCAGGAAGGTAAGAGGATAACTGCTCATATACATGCGCATAGTGATCGTTTGTAAGGATACTAATGCTACCTTCTCGAATGATCTCTAGGTTGGTAACTTCAAGGAGGGTTCTGGCTTTTAGCTTCCCTGCGATCGGCAAAAACACCATCGTAGAAAGCAACGATCCATAAAAGGTTGTTAGGAGTGCAACCGCCATTGCAGGGCCAATGGTATCAGGGTTGTCTAATTCGCTGAGCATCTGTATTAAGCCAATCAGCGTACCTAACATACCAAAGGCTGGGGCATAACCAGCCATCTTTCTGAAAACATCTTGTACCGAGAAGTGGCGAGCCATCAGGGAGTCGATTTCATTTTGCAGCGTGTTGCGAATCACTTGCTCAGAGGCGGCTTCTGAGAGCAAATTACAGGCTCTTTTTAAAACAGGTGAATCGGTTTTAACATCCCCTAGTTTCAGTAAACCATGCCGGTGGCTGATTTTACTGAGTTTGATCATGGTATCGATCATTTCAGACGGATTAGTTTTATCTTGCGTGAATACGATATAGGCACCTTTGAAGGCGTTCATCACATCACGAAACTGAACCGTTAAGAGCGTCGCCGCCATTGTACCGCCGATGACAATCATAAGCCCTGGCACATTGATAAATATATCCGCATTCCCGCCAATCAATATTGCTGATACGATGAGGGCTAGGCCGGATAAAATGCCTAAAAGGGATGCAAAATCCATTAAGTCAGAAACTCCCGTCTCTTATTTGATTTCAATACTTGCTTGAGTATAGCAGGTGTTAAGTACACCATAGATTGATGAATCAAGAACCACCAAAATACTTTATAGGGTTAACTCAGTGGCACCATCCCGACTGGTATGCTGAGCGCGCCACAACAACATCGGCCTTAAGCACCTATGCTCGCCACTTTAACAGTGTGGAGGGCAACAGTAGCTTTTATGGATTGCCCAGCGCCACCACCATTGACGAGTGGCGGGCGAGTAGCCCCTCACACTTTCGCTTTTGCTTTAAGTTTCCTAATACCATTACACATCAACTTAAGCTCAGGCATTGTGATCGGCCACTGACGGATTTTCTTAAGCGTATAAGCCCATTAGAAGAAAAAATAGGGGTACTGTGGCTGCAAATGGGCGCCAGCTTTTCACCGAGTGATATTCCGCAGTTGGCACGCTTTTTGGTGCAATTACCCACAGACTACGCGCTCGGCATAGAAGTACGCCACCCGGGATTTTTCCTTAAGGATGATTCGGAAAAGCAATTTAATCGACTGCTCATGGAGTATGGTGTTAATCGTATCACCTTTGATACTCGCCCTTTGTTCAGACATCCAACACCCGATGACGCCACCCAAGAGGCACTCAATGTAAAGCCGAGAATGCCGGTTCATGTGATCGCAACAGGTCAGCAGCCGTTTATGCGTTTTATCAGCCCGCTAGACTTAACATTAGGTCAGGCATACCTCCACCCCTGGATCAACAAAACCCTTCAGTGGATCGATGAGGGTCGCACACCCTATCTTTTTTTTCATACGCCCGATAACCGTAAATCTCCTGAGCTTGCACTCTATTTTTCTCAAACACTCCATCAACTTCGCCCCGATATTGCGGTGATCTCACTCTGGGATAGAGATATCCCCCAACCGGAGCTTTTCTAATGCAGCTTATCTATATCATGGATCCCATGTGCAGCTGGTGTTGGGCTTTCTCTCCCGCACTAAAATCCATACATAATGTCCGTCCTGAGTTGCCCATCACCTATATCATGGGCGGGTTAGCGCCCGACTCCGATGAGCCAATGCCCGAGGAGCAAAAACACTATATCGCTTCAATATGGCAGCAAATTGCTGAGCGAACTCAAACGACTTTCAATTTTGACTTCTGGACACAGTGCATTCCCAGACGCAGTACATGGCGCGCTTGCCGTGCAGTCATTAGCGCAGAACAGCTACAGCCTGGCATTTCAGGCGATATGATACAGAGCATACAAGAAGCCTATTATCTTCATGCAAAGAACCCCTCAGATAGGGAGACGCTAATCGCTATCGCTGCCAATCTAGGGCTGGATTCAAACGCGTTTGCAAAACACTTAGATAGTGACGAAATCCAGAAAGAACTCATACAGCAGATACAGCTAGGACAACAACTGGGGGCGCAAGGCTTCCCTGCATTACGCTTAGTGCATCAAGAAAAGGTTTATCGGGTAAGTGATGGATATATAGACGCCGAAACACTTAACGCGCGGCTTGAGGATATTATCAAGCAGCTCAGCAATGCATAACAAGGGAAGGAAACAGGGAAAGTTTGTAGGATAGAGCGGAAGCCGATGGCTTCCGCTAAGCGACTCAATTAGCCACGTACAATAGAAACATCTTCGGCTTGCAGGCCTTTATCACTTTCACGGGCATTAAAACGAACACGCTGCCCTTCGCTCAATGAGCGATGCCCACGGCCACGAATGTTACGGAAATGAACAAATACATCGTCACCGTTTTCGCGGGTAATGAATCCAAAGCCTTTGGAAACATTGAACCACTTAACCGTGCCCATTTCACGATCATCATTTTCGAGGTCTTCATCATCATCCATTTCAGCACCGTTCTCAACCGGAGCGACGCTCTGGCTACCACCGACAGCAGAAATCAGACTACTAATCAGCACCACAATGAAAACCACTGCGATAACAGGTGCTGTCAGACCGGCCTCTACACCTGCAATTGCTTTTAACAAAACAGGAATCAAAACCGCTGCAATACCACTTACAACTACACTACGAATTATTTGGTTACCACTCATCTATCTATCTCTTTGTATAAATTATGACTAAGAATTATGCCGTCTGAACTTAACTAAAAACGGCAACCGCTCAGGTATACCGAATAAGACTCAAAATTTCAATAGCTTACCCTTTATATCTGAATTTACTTTTCTGCCATCACTCCGTTATGCTTACGCATTCTCTCAGCTTGTTGGTAAAAACATGAACTACGATGAACGCATAACGGAGCTTGAAAGCCGCGTCGCATTTCAGGAAGATGCGCTGGATAAGCTGAGCGACGTCATTGCTCAGCAAGATAAAACCATCATGGATCTGGAAAAAATGATCCGGGTTTTACATGATCAAGTTAAAAAAGTAGATCACTCAGGGCAGAGCGGAATACATAACGAACCGCCTCCACCCCACTATTAAGGTTGTACATCAATGCGAGGGTTTTACTGGCTAAGCCAACTCATTGTTAAGCTGTTTGTACGTTCAGACGTACAAGGATCAGACTATCTCGCACCTTGTCCTAATACCTTGTATGTATTAGAGACATCCCGCTATAGCCATCGTTTTCTGGTAATCGAGCAGTTACGCAAAGCCGGTAACACGCTACCCGAACAAAAAATGCTCAGTGCCGCTCATGATCAACAAGAGTCTTTACGTGGGCGGCTCGAATCGCAGGTAGAACGTCTTGAGTTTTTGGCTGATGATGAAGATATTCATATTATCCCTGTTTCCATCTATCACGGCAGAATGCCTCAGAGAGAAACCTCATTACTTAATTTACTCTACGCTGAAACTTGGGATAAAGCGGGCATTATAGGCCGTATGATGCAACTGTTGATCAATGGCCGACAAACATTGATCCAAATTGATCCACCGCTGTCCCTAAAACAACTGAAGCAGGAATCTCCCCACCAACCGGCTGGGGTGGTTGCCCATAAAGCAGCCCGTGTATTCCATGCTCACTTTCATCGGCGAAGACAGGCTATTATTGGCCCCGACCTATCACACCGTAGGACCCTGATAAAACTCATTCTCAACGCACCAGAAGTCAAACAGGCAATACAAGCCGAGGCTTCTCGCACATCGCACTCTTTGGCATCCATTGAACAACTAGCTGCACAAAATCTTGAAGGTATTGCCGCAAACTTCAGTCCAACGACTGCTCGCCTTCTCGCACCACTACTGGGATTTTTTTGGCGTAAAGTTTACAAAAAGATGCATATAGCCGGTATAGAAAAGGTTCAAGCCTGTGCACCAGATCATCAATTAGTTTACTTGCCGTGCCATCGCAGCCATATGGACTACGTCATGCTCTCATGGAGCCTCTACCAGCATGGTTTAATGATCCCTCATATTGCAGCAGGAGATAACCTCAACGCACCCATTCTGGGAAGTATTTTAAAGCGGGGTGGTGCTATCTTTATGCGCCGTCGTTTCAATAATGATCAACTCTATACCCAATTATTTAAAAGCTATTTGAGCTATATGGCGAGTAGAGGACATTCGTTAGAGTACTTTATTGAGGGAGGCCGTAGCCGCACAGGTCGACTCTTACCGGCGAAGACCGGCCTGCTATCAATGACCCTAGAAGATCATCTCAGAAAACGCGGTAAACCCGTTGCTCTGGTTCCGATATGGATCAGTTACGATAAGCTGGTAGAAAGTAAAAGTTACCGACAAGAACTACAAGGAGAACAAAAGCAGGGGGAGTCTTTTTGGGGGCTTCTAAAAACGTTAAAAATGTTTAATACGCGCTTTGGCGATGCGAGTTTAAGCTTTGGCGAGCCGATACTCCTCCAAGACGCATACCGTAAAACACAGGATCTAAAAACCAATACCCATTTTATTGGTAACGAGGTTTTAAGCCGCATTAATAAAGCGACTTGGGTTAACGAAACCGCCTTAATTGCTACCATTCTGCTAGCCAGTCCAAAACGTGCGTTTAGCATCGAATCCATGGTCGAGCAGTTAACTCTATTATCGGTGTTATTAAAACGCCTACCTAATGCGCCTGCTGGTATTGCAAAAGGCGACCCCAGCGACTGGCTTTATAACGCAGCACAACGTAAGCAACTTAGCCTAGAAGATGGCGAGGTCTTTCTTTATGAAGATCAGGCTCAGGAGATGGCGTTTTATCGCAATCAGTTACACCACTTAACGTTGCTACCGGGGCTGTATTTGCTATTAGCGAGCCGCTACCCTAAACCCATGCCACACACATTGCCACGCTTACTGACACCACTTTACCCCTATCTGAAAGCAGAACTGTGCCTACCTTGGTGCTCTGAAGAACTGTCCCCTGCTCTTAAGAAGATACGAATAAACCTTGAGAAAAGAGGTTTATTGATCCGCCAAACGAAGTACCTAGAGGTGTCGGATCAATCGCTTGCCTATGTGCTTATGCAAACCGCTGAGCCGGTCCTGCTTCGGTATTATTTAGTATTCCGCTTACTGGCAACCGGACATCAGTTAACAAAGCAGGGAGTGATTGAAGAGAGCCAACGTATCGCTGCCAGTTTGCATCGACAGTTTGGCTTTCACTCACCAGAATACTCCGACAAGAACGTGCTGAATGTTTTTGTAGATACGCTGTTAGAACAGCACGTATTAGCAGAAGCGTCACAACGCTTGATCTCTCTCATCAATAATGATGCGTTATTAAAACGCGCCCATCAAATTCTTAATCCACAGCATACAGCTTGGATCGAACACGCCCTGACACCGCGCTAACTCAATTTACTTAAGGCATAGATGTCATATCGGCTGGATTTGCCCTCCAGCTGATAACTGGGCGCTCGTCCCTCAATGGTCGGTGCTTTGCGGGGGCGTTTCACAACGACGCGGGCTTGGGCTATGCTCAATGCCGCATCCAGCAGTGCTGCTGAATCCTGATCATCTCCCACTACATCGCGAAAGATACGCATCTCTTTTTTCACCAGTGCCGACTTTTCAGAATGGGGGAACATGGGATCAACATAAACCACTTGGGGAGCCGTCAACACTCCTTGGCTTATCAACTCAATGGCATTACCTTGATGCAGCGTCATTCGCCCACAAACGTCTGAGACCTCATCATCGGCCATGGCTCGCGCTAATCCATCTTCCAACAACGCATGAATCACAGGAGAGCGCTCAGTCATGGTGACATGACATCCTAACGTCGCTAATACAAAACTATCTCGCCCCAAACCTGCTGTCGCATCTAAAACCGTTGGGCGAATACCGCTTTTTACGCCTACGGCCTTCGCGATCATCTGCCCTGCCCCACCTCCAAATTTACGTCGATGGGCCACGGCGCCTGACAAAAAATCAACCCAAACAGGACCCGGTGCTTTGCGCCCTGTGGTCTGTAACTGCAACCCGTCATAGGTAACATACAAAAGAATGGGGAATTCAGTTGCTGCAATGTCTTCAATAACGTCGGCACAAGGTAAGGCTAAGCGCCCTGCTATATGGCGTGCTTGCTCAAGCAGTGGCTGATCAGCCGCCGCAACATAAAGGTTTTCGATGGATTCAGACATGGCCAGGCACAAAAAACCAAATAGAGAGTAATAAAACGCCAAGACAGAACCGGTAAATAACAAAAGGCAACATACCGATTTTATCTAACCATTTCAGGAAAAAGTGGATACAAGCCAAGGCGCTTAACGCTGAAACCACAATACCACCAGCGACCATTTCCCATTGCGCCGCTGAACCGGTCGTTGCTAACTCCAAACCTTTATAGCTGCCTGCCGCTAGGATAACAGGAATCGAGAGCAGAAAAGAGAATCGCGCAGCCGCTTGGCGCTCAAATCCCAACATAAGGGCTGCCGTAATCGTAATGCCGGAACGCGATGTACCGGGAATCAACGCCACAGCCTGCGCCAGACCAATTATGATCGCATCTTTCAGTGTGATTGTTTCAAGCGGCTTAATCTCTTTTCGCGTCACATCAGCCCACCAAAGCAAGGCACCGAATATCAACGTGGTACCTGCAATCACTAAAATAGACCGACCATAGTGATCGATCAGATCATTTAGCAGCAAACCAAACAATAACGCGGGGATCGTCGCAAAAATAACAAACCATGCAATGCGGCTATCCGCTGTGTGTTTGCCGGTTAACGAAGCAAGGAAAGCGGTCAACAGTTGGTAAATATCTTTACGAAAATAAAACATCACTGCTGCCAATGTGCCTACGTGTACACCGACATCAAAAGCCAGCCCTTGATCTTCCCAGCCCAATAACTGTGACGGGAGAATCAGATGCGCCGAACTGGAAATTGGCAGAAACTCTGTCAACCCTTGAATAAGCGCTAGGACAATCGTCTGCAACCAATCCATTTATTGCTGATCCTTCTTTTTCCATGCGACATCGTCGCGCAAATAAACCGGTAGTGCCTGCTCCGGTGACACTGCCTTGCCTGCTGCAAAGTCTCTAAGCGCCAGCGTTAGCATAGTGGAGGCTGTGGGATAACAAAGCTCACTACTTACGGTTACAGATGCTTGCACCGACTCTGGCATATCAGCCAAGTAACACCAACCGGAACCTGCGCCACACCATAAAGTGCCATCAGGTAAGGCCACATTCGCAGGTGCATCTACCCGTTCGGGTGTCACGGCGATCGGCAAACCTGCTTCACTACGGTAAGCAGCCCAGTAAATTTCATCCATACGTGCATCTAAGGCGGCCACTACATGTGTTTCACCCGTTTGTAGTTTGCTTAACGCTATAGATTCCAGCGTAGAGATCGGCAGTAATGGAATTTCAGCAGCAAAAGCCAAGCCTTGAGCAACACCTGTCGCAATGCGAATACCTGCAAAAGAACCCGGCCCACGCCCGAACGCAATGGCATCTAAATCCGTCACCTTTATGCCCGCTTCCTCTAACATTGTTTGGATCATTGGCAACAGCTGCTTGGTATGCTGACGAGGAATCACGCGAAAATCTTCCCGCACCTCGCCGTTCAAATACAGCGCCACGGAACAGGCATCGGTTGATGTATCAAGAGCAAGTAATTTAGGCATTAGCCAATCCTGTTAATCTAGCGTTGAAAAAGAGGCTCATTCTAATCATCCAAGGACGGTATTTCATCCTTTGGCGCGGTCTATTTACAGTAACGCATCCCCCCATCGGGGCATAAGTGTCTGCTCAATACCTAGCTGGCTCAAAATACGTGCTACCACAAAATCGATTAAGTCTTCGATTGACTGAGGCTGATGATAAAACCCGGGACTTGCAGGCAATATGACCGCACCCATCCGTGTTAGCTTTAGCATATGTTCGAGGTGAATCTCAGAATAAGGCGCTTCACGGGGTACCAAAATCAGCTGGCGGCGCTCTTTCAGCACTACATCCGCTGCACGTTCAATAAGGTTATTACTCGCCCCGGTGGCTATCGCCGACAAACTCCCTGTACTGCAAGGACACACCACCATACTGGAGGGTGCCCCCGAGCCCGATGCTACCGGCGCCATCCACTGCTCTTTGGAAAAAACGACGATTTGATTTTCGCGGGCGCTCAATAGTTGCGTGAAATAAGCCGTCTGATCTGCGCTGCTGCCGGGTATCTTTAGCTCCGTCTCGGTCGCGGCCACAACCTGAGCCGCTCTCGATATCATTACTAAAATCTGTACATCTGCAGCGACTAAGCACTGCATTAAACGGATCGCATATTGCACACCTGAAGCACCCGTTATCGCCAATGTCACCCTGCGGGAAAATTCACTCATGCCCCACCTCCTGCAAACGAGCTAACAAACGTTGATGAATGCCTTCAAATCCACCATTGCTCATCACCACAATATGCGCCCCATTGTTATAGGCTCCCGCCTGCATTTGCTGCGCAACAGTTTCAATAATAGCTTCAACCGTGCTGGCAACGTGCATTGTTGCTTCATGGCCTTCAATCACATCATCTAATGACCAGTCGAGACCTTGGGGCTGATACCAAATAACCTGATCGGCTTGTGTTGCAGAGTGTGCCAACTCACTTCGATGTAACCCCAATCTCATGGTATTCGAACGCGGCTCGATGATAGCCAGCACAGGCTTATCTCCGACACGGGCTCGCAATCCAGCCAAGGTTGTCTGAATGGCGGTTGGGTGATGAGCAAAGTCATCATAAATCGTGACGCCTCTGACTTCGCCGACTTTTTCCATACGACGTTTGACTCCGCCGAATTCAGATAGCGCTTCGATAGCATGATGTGGCTGTACTCCCACATTTCTGGCAGCTATGAGCGCCATTAAGCCATTTGAAACACTATGGTTTCCTGTCATGTCCCAATGTACTTGACCGAGTATGTTGCCATGATGCATCACCTCAAAAACACTACCATCTTCTTTTACGAGTCGGGCCTGCCATTCCCCGCCCTCACCCACCGACGCTGTTACAATCGGTGACCAACTTCCCATCGACAATACATCACTGATGGCGCCATCATGATGAGGAGCAACAATCTGTCCATTACTAGGTACAGTTCGCACCACATGATGGAACTGCCGTTGAATAGCTGTCAGATCGGGGAAGATATCGGCATGATCAAATTCAAGGTTATTAAGCACCAAGGTTCTGGGGCGGTAGTGCACAAATTTTGAGCGCTTATCGAAAAAAGCCGTATCGTACTCATCCGCCTCGATCACAAAAAAGGGCGAGCCGCCTAAACGAGCAGATACTGAAAAATTATTCGGTACGCCACCTATTAGGTAACCGGGTTCCATCTTGGCGTATTCAAGAATCCATGCCAGCATAGAAGCGGTCGTTGTTTTTCCATGTGTGCCTGCCACCGCCAACACCCAGCGGTCTTGCAGCACGTGTTCACACAACCACTGGGGACCTGAAACATAATGAAGGCCTTTATCCAGCACATATTCAACCGCAGGATTGCCACGAGACATCGCATTGCCGATCACCACCAAATCGGGAGCCGGATCAAGGTGATCAGGCGAGTAACCTTCCATCAACTCAATGCCTTGTGACGCTAATTGGGTACTCATAGGCGGGTAAACATTGGCGTCAGAACCGGTGACTCGATAGCCCAACTCACGGGCTAAAATCGCCAGAGACCCCATAAAGGTTCCGCAAATACCAAGGATATGAATATGCACGTTGAAACTCCAAACTAAGCCAAGGGGTAATGATACCGATAAAAACCAAGGAAAGGAGGATAATTAGGTACTGTTTTTTGCCGGTTTCTCATGATTTTCCCCTGTAAATCGCGTAAAATCGCCTCACTATTTTAACCACCAATGCAAAGGTAATGCCCCCCATGCAACTGCTTAGCCAGTTTCTGAGACGCCACGACACTGACGAACAACTTATGGATCTGATCGCCACTCTGATGGTGGCTTGTAAAGAGATCGCCCTGCAACTGCGCGAAGGCGCATTAGCTGGCGTACTCGGTACAACAGATAACACCAATGTACAGGGCGAAACACAGAAGAAACTGGATGTTATTTCCAATGAAATTCTGAAAACCGTTTTGCTAAATCATTCTCTGGTTGCAGGCGTTGCCTCTGAAGAAGAAAGCGAACCCGTTGCGGGTAACCCTGACGGTCGCTTTTTAGTGATCTTTGATCCACTTGATGGTTCATCTAATATTGATATCAACGTATCTGTCGGTACGATCTTTTCAATTCTGGAAGCCCCAAAAGGTGAAGATTACAGCCAGGAACACGCTTATTTACAAAACGGACGCAAGCAGATTGCCGCAGGCTACGTGCTCTATGGCCCTTCAGCGATTCTGGTACTTTCTACCGGTAAAGGCGTCAACATGTTCACCTTGTCTCACACAGGTGACTTCTTATTGACCCGTGAAAATGTCATCATCCCCGAAGAAACGCGTGAGTTTGCTATCAACATGTCAAACCACCGCTTCTGGGAGCCTGCCATGCGCAGCTACATCGACGATCTATTACTCGGTGCAGATGGCCCTCGCGAGAAAAACTACAACATGCGCTGGGTAGCAGCCATGGTCGCTGAAGTGCATCGCGTACTGACCCGTGGCGGTATTTTCACTTACCCTTGGGATTCTCGCTCTCCCAGAAAACCGGGCAAGCTTCGCTTAATGTATGAAGGTAACCCGATGAGTATGCTGGTTGAACAAGCTGGCGGGTTAGCAACAAACTGTTATAAAAATGTTATGGATGTTCAGCCAGATGACATCCATGAGCGCGTCTCCATCGCATTAGGATCACTTAAAGAGGTTGAGACACTCATGGCGTACCACGAACGCGAAGAAAGCACCCGAGAAGCTTAATCAGCGGTTAGTCGTATACAAAGCCTTGTGTACGACTCTTATAATGCGCCCTAATCAAGATTTTATTATTTAACTTTTATAGCACAGGAAAAATCCCATGAGCTTTGCAAAAGTGCCTGCTGGTAAAGACGTACCTAACGACATCTACGTGATCATCGAGATCCCGGCGGAAAGCTCCCCGGTAAAATATGAGATCGAAAAAGAAGAAGATGCTATCTTCGTAGATCGTTTCATGGCTGCACCTATGTTCTACCCTGCAAACTACGGCTACGTAAATAATACGCTAGCTGATGACGGTGATGCAGTAGACGTACTGGTACTGACACCTTACCCGGTAATCCCAGGTTCTGTGATTCGTTGCCGTCCAATCGGTGTTTTGAACATGACAGACGAAGCCGGTCAGGATGCTAAATTGTTAGCTGTACCACACGACAAGCTAACTAAAATGTACAAAGATGTGCAAGACATCAGCGACCTGCCAGAACTGACACTAGCTCGCATCAAACACTTCTTCGAGAACTACAAAGGCTTGGAAGAAGGTAAGTGGGTTAAACTGGATGGCTGGGAAGGTGCTGATGCAGCACGTGCAGCGATCATTGAAGGCGTTAAAGCTTACGAAGCAGCAAAATAAGCTAATCCCTACTCGAAGATAAGCCTCCCTTCGCGGAGGCTTTTTCATTTAAAAAGGAATTATTATGTCCAAGAAAGTCTATTGTACAGCACAGTTTCAACCCAAAGCAGGCAAAGAAGCTGAAGTCTTTGCTTTGCTACAGGCACTTGAACCGAATGCTCATCGTGAAGATGGCTGTATCCTTTACACGGTAACACGTCATATCCCCAGTCCTTTTGCTGAAGGTGATAGCTATTCGATCGCCTTTCATGAAATTTGGGCGGATATGGAAACCTTTGAAGCACACTGCCAGCGCAAACAGATTCAAGAATTTTTTGAAACCAACTGCGTTGCAGAAGAAGGGCCTGTCGAAAAGTGGAACGTATGCATCTATACCGACGAACCCGAAAACTTTGATGCGCCTATTTTTAATCAGGCATAACAAAGACGACCAGCCATTATCTCAGATTATGGCTGGTAACTTTGATGATAGAGCTAAGAACAAGCTCATACACTCACACGCGCCTCAACAAGCCTCTGAACCCGCTGCCTAAGCTCAGGTAGCAGCTCTGCTTCAAACCAAGGGTTCCGACGAAGCCATAGATTATTACGTGGGCTAGGGTGAGGCAGAGGCACCTTATCAGGCCAGTAGTGCTGCCACGTTTGCACCAGCTGAGTAAGATTCCCACGATGATTTCGAAAATGATACGCTTGGGCATACTTGCCGAGTACTATCGTAAATTCAATACTAGGTAGCAGAGCGAGTACTTTTTCGCGCCATGTCATTTCACACTCAGCTCTTGGTGGTAAATCCCCCGACTTTCCGGTACCGGGAAAACAAAATCCCATAGGAACGATAGCGATTTGCTCTTCGTCATAGAAAACTTCGCGAGATATCCCCAACCAAGATCTCAACCGGTCACCACTCGCGTCATTAAAAGGAATTCCCGTCTCGTGGACTTTGCGGCCAGGTGCTTGTCCAACAAGCAAAATTTTTGCCTTAGGATTTAGCTGTAGCACCGGCCTAACGCCATGCGCTAAATGGCCAGCGCACAAAGTACAAGCACGTACCTCAGCCAATACCGAATGATAGTCTTGTAGGGTCATACAACCATATCTCGCATTAACAAGGCCTACTTACGATTTTAATCTGCAGATGCACTCTACCTGCTTTTATCTTCTTGAGATCCACCTCTAGCCTAATGGGTGACCAACCAAGAAACTATCTTGTTATCTGGGAGGCATCTCATCATGCTGTTGTAAACTTCCAGGATCTACATGCCAATCCCCACGAGATACACAGAAGATGCTTTGGCTAGGTTTAATTTGTGGGTCATCATCTAACCACTTAAAATCTTTAGGAGAAATAGGCGAACGCACTCCTACAATGAGAGAAAAGGCCAACACCTTCATTTTGAGTGGGATTGCGGTTGCTCTCGTAACTTGAACTATGCCAAACTTCGCGATTTTCAGTATCCTGAAGCTATCATGGAATCACACATTGTTTACGCTTTTCCTACGGGGCAACACGCTAATCGATTTTTCAATACCCTCAAAGTCTGGGACGTTACCGAGGTCAAAGTAAAATTATTCCAAGGAGCGGATAAGGTCAAAGTATCCTATATCATCTCAGAAGGTGGCTTCGACACAACGGTATCGCAACTCGACCAATTAGCTGAATCATTTGGAGGCTGGGAATACTCATGAAACTATTCTCCTACCTCCCCTAACTTTAGTAACTTGAATTAGGCGTTATATCAGGATTTATTTCACCATAAACCTCTTCAGGGTCTACATCATTAATGAGTAATTCTTCCCTTACCACTTCAATATGATCCAGAATAATCTGGTATCGATCACCATACTCATATTTCGTAACCTCAATGGCCTTAGGCATGTAAGTAAAGGCTATTTTCAAAGCCTCCAATGCCGACTCACTCATTTTTTCACTCATCGGTAAATCCTCTTTGTGTAAATAATTATGATGGAGTGATTTGACCCAAGCAGATTTATTCTGTCGACAAGTCTATCTCTGAGCCATTCGTTATAACCATTGTATCGCAACCCTTGCGATAACAAACTTGCGAAACATAGAACCACTTAGATGTTTTTGCCAGATAAGCCTTAGAAATAGCATGATTCTTTATTTGATACAAAGTGAAGATTAGCACACAGCGCATTGACATCCCTTTGAACATTGCGACGCTCATCCACCCAACGCCCGATCTCCATAAATTGGCCGGGCTAGGGATAGCTTTAATCTCGCACCTAAGCTGAGCTGTTCATCAGGCAGATCAAACGTAAAATACAGTCGTGCTGCGTAATCATCCCCCGCTTTTTATTAGTCGTTTGATATACAAATTCTTTACACGTTAATGGTTTATTTCCCTGTACTTCGCACACAGGTCTGCCACCACCGACACACCGATTAATGGATGCGGGACTGGTGCCACAGCTAGGACAATATCGACCGCTGGAAGTGCAGGCAACTGAGCCTTATCATCAATTTTTTGGAGCCCATCTGAAACGCTAGATCGGGCCATCGCACTAATACCTATACCTTTTTTGAGCAAACTTTTAATCGCGGTAGCACTAGATGTAGCACACAGCAAACGATAACGGCGAGACTGCTTTTCCAAACCATCAATAGCTGTGCTATGAAACTTACAATCCGCTTCATACATCACCAACGGTAACTCATCAGCCTCAATCAGTTCAGGAAAACCGCCATGTACCCATACCCCTTTATCATGCTTAAGCAGATACCCTTCCTCTTTTTCAGGCGATCGGGTAAGGATTGCCAAGTCGATATCACCGTTATCTAACATCAAGCGCAATTGCGTACTGCAATCGCACTGAATCCGAATACTGGACTGAGGTAATGACTTAATTAATAACGTTACAAATTGCGGAAGTATGGACTGAGCATAATCGTCAGGACACCCGATTCGAATAGGTTGGTGCTGGCGATGGCTTGCGAGTTCTCCCAAAACCTCATCATGCATGGCTAATATTCGGCGCGCATAACTAACCAGCAAACGCCCCTGCTCTGTCAGAACCAGATACCGACCATTTTTCTGAAAGAGTATCTGACCAGCCTCCTCTTCCAGTTTTTTCATCTGCATACTGATTGCGCTTTGCGTTCTAAAAGTCTGCTTAGCTGCCCGCGTAAAACTGCCCGTATCAACAAAAGCAATAAAACTTCTCAAAGCCTCTATATCCAATGCACTTACCTCAAAATCATCTATCAGCTTTATTGATACATCATATAAAAACTATTCGCTAGTCGACATAAACACAAGTAGACACAATCACTTTATCCCAAACAATTTATGGAGACTGAACTCATGGAACTTGTCATCGGAAATAAAAATTACTCATCCTGGTCATTGCGCGGCTGGCTGATGTTGAAAGTTTTTGATATTCCTTTTACCGAAATTAAGCTACCGCTACGTACCGAGCTCTTTACCCAGCAGATCGGCAGATATACCGCAGCAAGAAAAGTTCCGGCATTGATTGACGGTGATATTCAGGTATGGGACTCACTGTCTATTTGTGAATATATCAATGAAACGTATCTTGATGGGAAAGGCTGGCCTCTTTCAGCTTTGGATAGAGCGCTGGCACGTTCTATCAGCTGTGAAATGCATTCTGGTTTTTTTAACCTACGTGCAGAGATGCCAATGAATTGCCGTGCTAAACGTAGCGTGCAGCCATCAGATTTAGCCCTAGAGGAAATCAAACGCATTGATAATATCTGGACCACTTGCAGAGAGAAGTCATCCCATCAAGGTGCGTGGTTATTCGGCGACTTCTCGATCGCAGATGTTATGTACGCTCCCGTCGCCCTAAGATTCGCAACTTATCAAACAAAACTGAGAGACCTGTCATCTGACTATGTCTCCGCAGTCCTTAGTCATCCTGCTATCCTTGAGTGGACAGAAGAGGCGATGGACGAAGAGGAAATTATCCAAGCTGAGGAAGTAGGGGCACCTATATAAGAAACGATGCCGAAAAGGGTTTCTGATGTAGACTAGCCTACGTCAGAAACCCTTCGGTAAGCATACTTTTGTTTGTACATATGTCTGTCGGCATGACGCAATAAATCATTTTTCTTTTGGCCATCACGCGGGTATAGACCAACCCCCACACTGGCTTTAAAGCTAAACGTTTCGCCATCAAATTGTACCGGGTCGGCCAATTTACTTTGTACTTTATCAATCACACGGCCTACGTCACTTTCATTACGCACTCCCGGAAGTAGGATAACAAACTCATCGCCCCCCATTCGCGCAACGGTGTCTGAATCCCGTACTGCAGTTTCTAAGCGCTTCGCAACCACCTGCAGTACCCTATCCCCCATCTCGTGACCAAAGGTATCATTAACAACTTTAAAGCCATCCAGGTCGAGAAAAATAACCCCCATCAAACTCTGATCAGATTGTGCTTGGGATAGCGCCTCATCGAAACGCTCATAAAACAAAGTACGATTAGGCAACCGCGTCAGCGCGTCAAAATGCGCCATCTCTCTTAGCTGCGCTTCTAACGCCTTATGCTCAGTAATATCCCTTGCCATGCAGATAATATGGTATTGTCCCTCAACCCGCTGAACATAGGTATTACGCCACTCACAGAGAATCATCTCACCATCTTTTCTAACGTTCCAATTTTCTGATTGGCTATTTGACGTAGTAATATTATCTTTCTGAATAAGCGATTTAACATGCTCCCTGACGGACTCAGGAACGATCAAATCAACCACAGACAAACCAACCGCTTCTGATGCTGTCCAGCCAAAGGTCCTTTCTGCCGCATGATTCCAGCTAATGACTACCCCATTGTGATCAAGCGTCATCAACGCAAGTGGAGCGCGCTCCATCAAGGTCGCCAAATTACTTTCACTCAAAGAGAGACGTCGATAAAGGTTTACTAAATAGATAGACGCTGCAAAAATCAGCAATGTTGCGGCAAATGAGATTAACAGCCAATTTTGCAGCCTTTCCAATTTATGGTCTTCCGGCAAGCGATATAATAAACCTTCATAGTCATAATCGTCAGGCAACATGCCCACCGCTTTATAGGTATCGGCAATATGTTGCCAACGGCCTCTATGCATATAGCCCTCTTCAACCAAACCCGGGAGTAGCAAGCGCCTCATCTCTTGGGCTTCATACTGAAGATGGTTTATGGAGTGCCGCTGCGAATATTTACGGTAGATTAAATTTACGATCTCATCAGGGTGTTGCATTGCATACTTCCACCCCTTAAAACTCGCTTCACGAAACTTAGCCACTAACTGGGGATTATTTTCAATCAATGCTTGGGTTGTAAACAGATTATCTCCATAAAAGTCGATTCCCGCCGAGGCCGGTTCAAATAACCGGTAGCGATAGCCCAATTGCTCAAGCACATAGGGTTCATCCGTAGTGTAAACGCTCATGGCATCCACCCGCTTATCAATCAGCGCTTGGGTATCGTATTGATGTTTATGAATATTACTAGCTTCTAAAGCAACGCCTTCCCGCTGTAAATAGAGCATCAGATCAGCCGCACCGGGCTCCATCATGACACGCCTTCCCACAAGGTCGTGTACTGTTCGAATGCCACTACCTTCTATAGTCAGAAAGCCTAGGGGGGAGTGCTGGTAAACTACCCCTAAAACTACCACTGGCGCACCACCTGCGTGACGCACCATCAACTCAGAGGTACCCACACCAAAATCCGCATCACCGGCGAGCACATGATCCACTGAATCTTCACCTTCTGCTGCCTCAATCAGTTCGACATTAAAACCAGCATCGGCGTAATAGCCTTTTTCAAGCGCAGCATAATACCCAGCAAACTGAAACTGATGCTTCCACTTAAGCTGCAACTTGATATCTTTGTACTCTGCCATGGCAGCAGATACATTTAAGAGCTGCAAACACAAAGCAAGGCACACATTTAAAATTATCTTCAAACATTACCTCAGTCGTTTTCTCACTCGCTGTGATGATAAAGTTGAGCATCTGCTCAATTAACTATAGTCAAAAATAACTTTGTTATACATTCTGAACGCATCTGTCACGACAAAGCCAATATTTTTTTGTTAAGATCAGGGTAATCACTTAGCTTTTATAGGATTCAACTATGGACTTTAACGGTACCGAACGATACGTAGCTACCGACGAGCTACAGATGGCCGTCAAAGCATCTATCACCCTTCAACGCCCACTGTTGGTTAAAGGCGAACCCGGCACAGGCAAAACGATGCTCGCAGAAGAAGTAGCCGCATCCTTAGGTAAAAAGCTACTTCGCTGGCACATCAAATCTACGACAAAAGCTCAACAAGGGCTCTACGAATATGATGCCGTTTCCCGTTTACGTGACTCCCAATTAGGCGACGAAAAGGTATATGACATCGGAAACTACATCAAAAAAGGAATGCTGTGGGAAGCGTTTGACGCTGACGAGCAAGTAGTACTCCTGATAGATGAGATTGATAAAGCCGACATTGAGTTTCCCAATGACCTCCTGGTTGAACTCGATAAGATGGAATTTTACGTCTATGAAACTGGCGAGCGCGTTCAGGCAAAGCATCGACCGATCATCATTATTACCAGCAATAATGAAAAAGAACTGCCCGATGCCTTTTTACGCCGTTGCTTCTTCCATTACATCAATTTCCCTGATCGTGACACCATGAAGCAGATCATCGATGTTCACTATCCAAATATCCAACAAACCCTTGTTCATGAGGCGATGGAAATATTTTTCAAAATTCGTGATTTGAATACGCTAAAGAAAAAGCCATCAACGTCTGAACTCATTGACTGGCTGAAATTGTTAATCGCTGACGATATCCCAGCGGATCTGTTACAGAACCAAGACAACAGTCAAGCGATGCCTCCCCTGTATGGTGCGCTACTCAAAAATGAGCAGGACTTACACATGTTGCAGCGATTGGCATTTATGGCGCGACGGGATAACCGCTAATGCTGATCGATTTTTTCAACACTTTGCGGCGCGCCCAGATACCCGTTTCTCTCAATGAGCTATTGGTGTTAATAGAAGCCTTAAAGCGACAAATAGCGTTCGCCAGTATTGATGACTTCTATCTACTCAGCCGTACCTGTTTGATAAAGGATGAAAAGCACTTTGATCGCTTTGATAGAGCTTTTGGTCACTACTTCAAAGGGATTGAGGCGCTAAATTTATTTCCAGATAACAACATACCTGAAGACTGGCTACGTTCTGAGTTCTTAAAAAACCTCAGTGATGAGGAAAAAGCGCAGATTGAAGCTCTCGGTGGCCTAGATAAGCTATTAGAGACCCTCAACGAGCGGCTTAATGAGCAGCATGATCGCCATGCAGGGGGTAATAAATGGATAGGTACCGGCGGTACCTCTCCGTTCGGACACAGCGGTTACAACCCTGAAGGGATTCGTATTGGCGGCGAAAGTCAGCATAAGCGTGCGGTAAAGGTGTGGGAAAAGCGGGAGTTTCGCAATCTAGATGATCAGGTTGAAATAGGCACACGAAATATCAAAGTGGCGCTTCGTAAACTTCGTAAATTCGCCCGAACCGGCTCAGCAGACGAATTAGACCTCAGCGACACCATCCGATCAACAGCGCAAAATGCTGGCATGTTGGACATTAAGATGGTGCCAGAACGACATAATGCCGCTAAGGTACTCCTCTTTCTGGATATTGGGGGGTCTATGGACCCTTACATCCACTTGTGTGAACAACTCTTCTCTGCAGCGCGCAGCGAGTTCAAGCACCTTGAGTACTTTTACTTCCATAACTGCGTTTATGAGAAAGTCTGGAAAGATAACCATCGTCGCCACAATGACACCCTATCCACATTGGATGTCATACATACCTATGGCAAAGATTATCGCGTCATCTTCATAGGAGATGCCGCCATGTCACCCTATGAACTCTTACAGCGCTATGGCAGCGTCGAGCATATGAATGAAGAAGCAGGTTATGTCTGGCTGCAACGAATACTCGACACGTGGGAAAAGGCCATCTGGCTCAACCCTACCCAAGAACGCTTTTGGGGCTACACGCAAACAACTGATGCGATTCGACAACAATTCGATGGCCATATGTACCCCCTCACCCTTGAAGGGTTAGAAGCGGGTATCCGCTACCTTTCCAAATAACTCTCGCCTTTTGATACCCGTTCAGTCTCAACAATAACTGTTCGGGTAACCGCGACCTTATATCCCCACCATCAATACGACTTTTGACTATAAACCCTAGTGCCAATATGATAGTTTAAGATGTTTCCATTAGGAAACACGCTCAAAAGGCAATAAAAAATCAATAAAAACAAAGGTATAACAATAATGAAGCTTTTTAAGAAATCCTTTGGGGTCTTGGCTCTGTCCATGGCTGTCAGTGTCGCAACTCACGCAGCTGATACGCTCAAAATCGGTATCGCCGGCCCAATGACAGGTACCGTTTCCCAATATGGTGATATGCAATTTCAGGGAACCCACGCTGCCATTGAGTTGATCAATAAAGCCGGTGGCATCAACGGCATGATGATCGAGGCCGTTGAATATGATGACGCTTGTGACCCCAAGCAGGCGGTTGCGGTAGCTAACAAAGTGGTCAATGATGGTGTTAAATTTGTTGTAGGGCACCTCTGCTCTAGCTCCACTCAGCCAGCAACTGACGTTTATGAAGAAGAAGGCGTCCTTGCTATTACCTGTTCTACCAACCCTTCTATCACAGAACGCGGAAACCAGCTCATTTTCCGCACTATCGGCCTAGACTCTGACCAAGGCCCTACGGCTGGTAAATATATCTTAAATAACATCAAACCTCAGCGTGTTGCCATTGTTCATGATAAGCAGCAATACGGTGAGGGTATTGCTATGTCGGTATACAACGTGCTCAAAGACGCTGGTATCGATATCGTGATGACAGAAGGTGTAACGCCTGGCGATAAAGACTTCTCATCACTCATAACCAAGATGAAGAAAAACAATGTAGATTTCGTTTACTATGGCGGCTACCACCCTGAGCTTGGCCTGATTATGCGCCAAAGCCACGCGAATGGCTTTAAACCACAGTTTATGGGTCCAGAAGCGGTTGGTAACAAAGAGATTTCTACCATCGCAGGTGAAGGCGCAGAAGGTCTGCTGGTAACACTTCCTGCACGTTATGACTTGTTAGAGATGAACAAAGATATCGTAGATTTGATGAAATCTAAAGGCCAAGACCCTACAGGCCCATTCGTATGGACTAGTGTTGCAGCCGTACAAACGATGGCAAAAGTGATTGCTGAAGTTGGCGCAGAAGACGCCAATACCGTTGCCGATAAAATCCGTGGGAACACCATTGATACTGCAATGGGCCCTTTGAAGTGGGACCAAAAGGGTGACTTGATCGGCTTCGAATTTGGCATCTACAAATGGCATGCTGATGGTACCGGCACACCGCTTTAATTATAGCTGAAGCCTCGTCACAAATATCAAAGAACCCCGCCTAGGCGGGGTTTCTTTTAGAACAGACTTTAAAAGCTAGGTAACATAGATTTAGGCATTAGATCATTGTAATCGCCTCGCTGTATTAAGCGCTGAGCACGCTCAATATCCGGCGCAAAATATCGATCCTTATCATAAAAAGTCACTTCCGCTCTCAGTTGGCTATGGGCTTTTTGCAGGGGTTCTGATGGCTTAAGCGGCGCCCTAAAGTCAATGCCCTGACAAGCCGCTAATAACTCCACTGCCAAGATACCAGCGGTATTTTCAGCCATATCCCGTAACCGACGCGCCGCAAAAGTCGCCATAGAAACGTGATCTTCCTGGTTAGCAGAGGTGGGCAAACTATCAACCGATGCCGGATGCGCTAAGGTTTTGTTCTCTGAGGCTAATGCGGCACCGGTTACTTGAGCAATCATAAAACCGGAATTCACACCCCCATTATCGACCAAGAACGGTGGTAGTTTCGATAAACCTGTATCAATAAGTAACGCCATACGCCGTTCTGACAGTGCACCGATCTCAGCAATCGCCAGCGCTAAGTTATCTGCTGCCATAGCAACCGGTTCTGCATGGAAGTTACCTCCAGAGATGATATCGTTATCCTCTGCAAAAACCAGCGGGTTATCTGACACCGAGTTTGCTTCAACCAGCAAAACATCAGCGGCCTGACGAATTTGTTGCAAGCATGCCCCCATCACCTGCGGCTGACAGCGCAGAGAGTAAGGATCTTGTACCTTTTCACACCCTTGATGAGAATCCCCAATTTCGGAGCACTCCTGCAATAGGTGCCTGTATGCCATCGCAGCATCAATCTGCGTCTTGTGCCCTCGAACCTGATGGACACGATCATCAAATGGACGACGGCTACCTAATGCTGCTTCTACTGAGAGTGCTCCTGTCACCGTTGCCGCTGCATATAAGTCTTCCGCTGAAAACAACCCTTGCAATGCGAAAGCAGTGGATGCCTGAGTACCATTGAGCAGTGCCAACCCCTCTTTGGGTGCAAGTGTAATTGGCTGCAACCCAGCGACTTTCAAGCCAGCCGCTCCACTAATACGCTCCCCTTTATAAATCACTTCACCCTCTCCTAACAGGACGGTACTCATATGGGCAAGCGGGGCAAGATCGCCTGAAGCACCAACTGAACCTTTTTCAGGAATACAGGGGTAGACTTCCGCATTAATCAGGGTAATAAGCGCCTCTATGACTTCTAGGCGAATACCGGAAAAACCTCGAGCAAGTGAGTTAATTTTAAGCACCATCAACAAACGGACCGTCGCAGGTTGCATCGCCTGCCCAACGCCCGCAGCATGGGATAGCACTATACTACGCTGCAATAGTTCAAGATCTTCTGTGGATATGCGAGTATTTGCTAACAAGCCAAAGCCGGTATTGATGCCATAAACGACACGGTCCTCTTCTATGACTTGGCGAACTGTCGCCGCACTTTGCTCAATCGGCTCGAAACAGGCAGGATCTAGTGATAACTTTACAGATTCCAAAAAGACCCGCCGCAGCTGTGCTAATGTGAGTGTGCCGGGGGTTAAATTTAATTCATACATGGGATTTATTCCTGTAAAACTATTATAGATCCAGCAGTGGCAAGTCAAGCTGCTGTTCGCGAGCACATTGTTTAGCAATTTCGTAACCGGCATCCGCATGACGCATCACGCCTGTACCTGGGTCATTGCGCAGCACTCGGCTTAACCGCGCATGCGCAGCGTTTGTACCATCAGCCACAATCACCACGCCCGAATGCTGACTAAAGCCCATACCAACGCCACCGCCATGGTGGATTGATACCCAGGTTGCGCCCCCTGCGGTGTTTAGCAACGCATTCAGTAATGGCCAGTCAGACACTGCATCCGAGCCATCCAACATCGCTTCGGTTTCGCGGTTCGGGCTAGCGACCGATCCAGAATCTAGATGATCACGCCCAATCACCACCGGCGCTTTTAACTCACCGTTTTTGACCATTTCGTTAAAGGCTAATGCCAAGCGGGCACGATCTTTCAGGCCGACCCAGCAGATACGCGCCGGCAAACCCTGAAACGCAATGCGCTCTTTCGCCATATCCAACCAGTTGTGCAGGTGTGGATTATCCGGAATCAGTTCTTTTACTTTAGCATCGGTTTTGTAGATATCCTCAGGATCACCCGACAGCGCCGCCCAGCGGAATGGGCCAATGCCTTCACAGAACAACGGGCGAATGTAGGCTGGTACAAAGCCCGGGAAATCAAATGCGTTAGCAACGCCCTTTTCCAGTGCCATCTGACGGATGTTGTTGCCATAATCCAGCGTTGCTGCGCCACGGCTTTGCAACGTTAACATCGCTTGCACCTGCACAGCCATCGACTGCTTAGCGGCATTGACAACAGCCGCTTCATCTTTTGTGCGCATCTGTGCAGCCTGCGCCATGCTCCAGCCCTGCGGCAGGTAGCCATTTAGCGGATCGTGGGCAGAGGTTTGATCGGTCACGACATCCGGGGTTACACCACGGGTTACCAGATCCGCAAAGACATCGGCGGCGTTACCCAATAAACCTACGGAAATCGCCTGACCGGTGTGCTTGGCGTCTTCAATCATGGCCAGCGCTTCGTCAAGTGACGTTGCTTTTTTATCTACATATCGGGTGCGCAGACGGAAGTCGATTCGAGTTTCATCGCATTCAACCGCGATCATCGAAAAGCCCGCCATCGTCGCGGCCAGTGGCTGAGCGCCACCCATACCACCAAGACCGCCCGTCAATATCCATTTTCCAGATGCATTGCCTTCAAAGTGCTGCTTCGCAACGGCCACAAAGGTTTCATAGGTACCTTGTACGATTCCCTGTGAGCCTATATAAATCCATGAGCCAGCGGTCATCTGGCCGTACATTGCCAGACCTTTTTTATCCAATTCGTTAAAGTACTCCCAATTGGCCCAATGGGGAACCAAATTGGAGTTGGCAATCAAAACTCGTGGCGCATCGGTATGTGTTTTAAAGACCCCAACCGGCTTACCCGATTGCACCAGTAAGGTTTCATCATCCTCTAAACGCTGTAACACTTCGATGATTTTATCGAAGCACTCCCAGCTACGTGCCGCACGGCCAATACCACCATAAACAACTAACGCTTGAGGATGCTCAGCGACATCAGGATCAAGGTTGTTCATCAACATACGCATCGCTGCCTCTGTCAACCAGCTTTTACAGCGTAGTTGGCTACCATGGGGGGCTCGAATTTCTCGACTACCATCTAAACGGGTGAAACTCATCTGTCATCCTCCTATTATTCTGTTTAACCGCTCTCGGTTAACGGGCAATCTGGTTTATTAAACGGGCGGCTAGCCGTGCCGTTCTCTGATCGATATCTAACAAAGGGTTAAGCTCCGCTATGTCAGCTATTTTTAACTTTCCGCTGGCTTTAATATCTTCGACAAGCACCTCTACCACCTCTAAAACAACACCGCGACTAGCTGGTGCACTGACTCCTGGGGCATTGGCAGCCGGAAGAACATCTAAATCTATGGTGAAATATAACCAGTCACACATACTCATAAAGTTAGCCAACTGTTGGCGAATAGCATCCAGCTGCAACAACCCCATCTGCTCGTCGGTTCGATAGCAAACACCTAATGAGTCGGCTCGTTGGAAGAGCGCTTGGGTATTAGCACCTTGGGATACGCCAAAACAGGCATAGTTAAAAGGAACTTGATGGTGATCACACTGATCAGCAATCTGCTTAAACGGCGTACCGGAAGAGCCTTGGGATTCATAAGCCCTGAGATCAAAGTGCGCATCTAGGTTGATAATGCCAATTGACGGCATATGTAATTGAGTCTGAGCAAAACGGAATAACCCTTGCCAACTGCCAAAGGCAACTTCATGCCCACCTCCCATGACAATAGGAAGTTGCCTCTCCTCAAGTAGCCGGGTAACACAATCCCCCAATTGTTGTTGGGCTGATTCCAGATCACAGTCTGCACAATGGATATCCCCGGCATCATAAATCGGCTGATTCAAGTGCCAAGCTTGTCCGGCTAAAGCACGACGAATCGCCTGTGGACCATGTCTTGCACCCACTCTCCCTTGGTTTCTTTCAACGCCCTGATCACAAGGAAACCCAAACAGTGCTATACCAGAAGGCAGACCTTCGCTCCAAGGCACTATATGCTGATGCCATCGACTACCTGATGCGCCTTCGAGCGCATCATTTCTACCACTCCAAATACTCATATCGGATGCTTTATACATAGCTTACCTCCCCCGCATAAATACGCTGTGCTAGCTGCTGTATACCTTGCTGGTAAGCAAGCTCAGCAGGGTGCTCAATATTCCAGAGCAACATATCTGCACGCATCCCAACGGATAACATCCCGACTGTTTCATGTAGATTGAGGGCACGTGCTGCATGACAAGTGACACCCGCTAGGGCTTCTTCTGGGGTCAATTGAAATAATGTACACGCCATATTCATCATCCAGCGTAATGAAGCGAAGGGCGATGTGCCGGGGTTGAAGTCGGTTGCAACTGCCATGGGAATGCCCGCATCGCGTAGTGCCTGAACAGGTGGCTTTTGTGTTTCTCTTAGGAAATAAAAAGCACCCGGCAACAGCACCGCCACCGTTTGGTTATCAATTAAGGGTTGCAAATCAGTTGGATCTAGGTACTCCAGATGGTCAACGGATGACCCTCCATAACTTGCAACCAACTGCGACCCTTTTAAATCTGATAGTTGTTCGGTATGGCCTTTAACAGGCAGTTGATAGCGCTGTGCGGCTTGTATCACTTTCTCACATTGGGCAACAGAGAAGCCGATTCCTTCGCAGAACATATCCACAGCATTGACCAGCCCCTCTTCAACGGCTTTGGGGATCATCTGCTGACAGACCAAGTCGATATAATCATCCGAGCGCCCCTGATATTCAGGAGGTAACGCATGGGCACCTAATAGTGTGGTGATGATTCTCACCGGAAAAGCGTGTTCTAACTGTTTGGCAACACGTAGTAGTTTCAGCTCGTCGTCAAGGCTAAGACCATAACCTGATTTAATCTCCACGGTAGTCACACCGTCTGCCATCAAAGCACGCAACCTAGGCACAGCTAAGTCAAATAGTGCTTGTTCTGATGCCCTTCGGGTTGCCATAACCGTAGAGAGAATTCCCCCTCCCTGTTTGGCAATGGTTTCATATGGAATACCCTGTAAACGCTGCTCGAACTCCCTAGCTCGATTACCTGCAAACACAAGATGCGTGTGACAATCGATAAAACCTGGCGTTAGCCAACCACCTCGCCCCGCTACGTTTACCTGGTTCAGATCATAAATACCTAAACCCTGCATCGGCTCAATGGCAGAGATCACACCATCTTTAACCGATAGGGCCATATCCCTTTGAACGCCATAATGCCCGTGCGAGTCTAAGGTTGTTAAGTTGACGTCCAGCCAAACGGAGTCAGCTTCTAAAAATCCCTGCATTTGTATACTCAATTATTTATTTGTATATACAAATACAACAGACACATGATCAGGTCAAATATTTCTCAGATTTTTTATCGCGCTACTTGAGTGTTATTTGTGATCGCAGCTTATAACGCGTACCCGGGTGGGTCAGCTGTGCGTAGCTGATCAGGTGCTTGTCTGACCATGTTCGGCGCATCAATAACAAACAGGGTTCATTTGCATCGATACGCAAATATTCGGCAGTTGCTAAATCAGGTAACACGGCCTCTACAACATGCTCAACATCCGTTAGTGGACAATTTTCTGTCAAATATGCATTGGGGGTTTGTAGAGCAAAATCTTGCTCAAGATAACTTCCTGCCCAGTGGGGGTTCACATAACGCTCTTCCAGCTGGATAGGTAAATCGTTTTCGTGATGCACAATGAGGGAGGTATAAACAGGTTCACCGACTTTGACTGCAAGATGCATAGCAACACGCTCATCAGCGGCGATCTCTTTTAAGTATATGACTTCATTTGAATACTCATGCCCCCGCAGACGAACCTCTTCAGCAATATTATTAATATTCTGCAATGGTGATTCAGACTTTAAATCCGTGACATAAGTACCCAACCCTGCTGTTCTTACCAGCATTCCCATTTGAACAAGATCTCTAATCGCTTTATTCACTGTCATCCGGCTAACAGAGAACTGTTCGGCTAAAGCGTGCTCTGTGGGTATTTGGCTGTGAGGAGGAAAAATATCCTGCTGAATCGCATCAAGAAGATAAGTTTTTATCTGCTGATACCGGGGCGGTTGTTTTTTCAAACTAAAGCTCTTTTAGACTCAAATGTATATACAGGCAGACTTGATAGTACAAGCTGCCTGAAATAGAAATCAAGCCTTTAAAGACGGGTACCCATATCACTAACCAGCTTGATTGGATTATCGAGCGTGATCGATCAGATCCTCCACAACTTCTTGCTCTTCGTGGAGATCATCAGATTCAGGAGACTCTTTTGGTAAAATCAGGTTAAGAACGATCGCCACTAAACCACACAGACTGATACCTTGCAAACTAAAGTCATTACCGCCAACCACCATTCCACCGATTCCGAAAACCAAAACCGTAGCAACAATAATCAGGTTCCTCTGTTGAGCCATATCTACTTTGGCTTTGATCAACGTATTCAAACCCACTGCAGCAATGGAGCCAAACAATAAAATGAGGATGCCCCCCATAACCGGTGTAGGTATCGTTTGCAATGCAGCTCCAAACTTGGCAACCAGAGCCATCAGGATTGCAAAAATAGCTGCCCACATCATGATCGCAGGATTAAATGATCTCGTCAGCATAACCGCACCGGTTACTTCAGAATAGGTCGTATTAGGTGGCCCACCTAATAACGCAGCTGCTGATGTCGCTACGCCATCACCAAAGATCGTACGATGCAAACCAGGCTTTTTCACATAATCTTTACCGGTCACATTGCTGATCGCCAAGATATCTCCAACATGCTCAATAGCCGGAGCTATCGCAACAGGCACCATAAAAAGGATGGTCTGCCAGTTAAAGGTTGGTAACGTAAAGTTTGGAATAGCAAAAACGGGTGCCGCAGAAATTGCATCATAACTGACCATACCCATAACATTCGCTGTGATATAACCGGCCAATACACCAAAGAGGATAGGTATGAGGCGAAAGATACCTTTAGCTAAAGAGGCAGCCAGCAAAGTTGTAAGGAGCGAAATCATAGAAACAATCATGGCATCCTGATAAGGGAATAGTTCAGCAGCACCATCACCCGTTTTTCCCATCGCTAAATTAACCGCAACAGGCGCTAAACCCAAGCCAATCACCATGATGACAGGGCCGGTCACAACAGGAGGCATTAAACGATGTAGAAACCCCACACCTCTAAGCTTAACCATTACCCCGAGGATCATGTAAACAACACCCGCAGCAAACAAACCACCTAAAGTATCCGACATCCCCCATGTTTGAACGCTGTAAAGAATCGGGGCGATAAACGCAAATGACGACGCCAAAAAGATGGGCACCATCCGCTTTGTCACAAATTGAAAAAGTAGCGTACCTACACCGGCGGTAAACAGGGCCACACTAGGGTCCATACCCGTCAACAGTGGCATTAATACTAGCGCACCAAACGCCACGAACAACATCTGGGAACCGGCTAAAGCACTTTTCCAGACAGACTCGTTTGAATTCATTTCTATTCCAGCCTTATGAATGATGACGCACTATTTTGTGCCAAAAATTTTATCACCGGCATCACCCAAACCTGGAATGATGTAACCGTCTTCGTTCAGATGACTATCGATAGATGCGGTAAAAATATCCACATCCGGGTGGGCAGCGACCACCTTTGCTATACCCTCAGGAGCAGCAACCAAGACCAAGGCACGAATACTGGTACAGCCTGCTTTTTTCAGCATATCGATAGTGGCTATCATAGAGCCACCCGTCGCAAGCATGGGATCAACAATCAGCGCCATGCGCTCCTCAATATCATGTGCCAGCTTCTCAAAATAAGGAACAGGCTCTAGGGTCTCTTCATCACGGTAGAGGCCCACTACGCTGATTTTTGCGCTTGGCACCAAATCCAGTACGCCATCCAACATCCCAATACCAGCGCGTAAAATGGGCACTACCGTAAACTTCTTCCCCTTGATCTGTTCTGCCTGAATCGGGCCGCACCAGCCCTCAACCTCATAAGTTTCAAGTTCAAGGTCTTTGGTGGCTTCGTACGTAAGTAGAGCGCCAACTTCTGCAGCCAACTGCCGAAACCCTCGTGTGCTTTTCGATGACGACCGCATCAAACCCAGCTTATGCCTTACCAGTGGGTGTTTTATCTCTTGTACGCTCATGCTTTATTCCTAATCTTTGATGCCTTTCCCGACACGCACTCAATTCATAATCCATAGGTCGAAAGAGTAGCGAAACCTGACTCTGATGTCATGATTTGTTATCAATAACTTGCCCTTTTCTGCTCTGATACAGTATGGTTTCTACACAATCTTCAGCGTTTTCTTATTCAGGCTCACAGATGAGCACAATCAAGCGATTAATTTATGTCCCAGACTGATATCGATCATATAAAAAAAATCTATATTGAAGCTGACTTGCTGTATAGCGAGTCCGAAGTTGAAGCCGCCATCGATAAAATGGCAGCGGACATCTCCGCCGCATTGGCCGAGTCGGACCCAGTTATCTTTACTATTATGAATGGCGGCTTGGTCATTGGAGGGAAGCTTCTCACTAAACTTAACTTCCCGTTGGAAGCAGGTTACATGCACGCTACCCGCTACCGAAATACCACATCAGGCCATGATCTGGAGTGGAAGGTAGCCCCGATGATCGACTTTTCTGGCCGCCCAGTTCTGATTGTCGATGACATTCTTGATGAAGGCCACACGCTGGCTGAAATCATCCGTTTCTGCCACCAAAAAGGAGCTTCCAGCGTTCAAACGGCTGTTCTAGTAAATAAGCTGCATGACCGTAAAGCCAGCGAAGATTTAAAAGCAGATTTTGTGGGTTTAGATGTAGAAGATCGCTACATTTTTGGATACGGAATGGATTACCACGGCTATTGGCGCAATGCGCCCGGCATTTTTGCTGTCAAGGGCAAATAATAGTGCGCTTAAAAAAATGGCCGATTAGTTCGGCCATTTTACTCAGTGAATAGCCGGAAAATCAGGGGTGAAGCTCTTTAAACAGCTCCACAAATTCGAGGGTCAGCTTATGCTTAGGTGCTAGGTGAATCAGAGGTTTAGATTCATTATGCGATTCACGCATCTTAACTGAAGCCGATATCTTCGCATTAAGGACAGGCAACTCTTCGGCCAGCAGTTCTTCAACCATCTTTTTGGGCAACGAAGCACGCGGCTGGTATTGGTTCACCACAATCCCTTCTACCTGCAGGGCTTCGTTATGATCCATCCGGGTTTCATTAACGTTGTCTAACAACGAATACAGCGCATGGCGTGCAAACTCATCACAATCAAACGGTATCAAACAGCGTTCCGCCGCGACTAATGCCGACAAAGTAAAGAAGTTGAACGCTGGCGGCGTATCAATATAGATTGCATCAAAATGATCCAGACGCTCAATCGCCTCTTTCAACTTATAAATTTTATGCTTAGTTTCCAATTTCGCTTGTAAATCAGCAACATCAGGGTTCGCTGGCAGCAAAAAAAGGTTCTCGTAAGGCGTTTGATGGATAAACGCCTCAGGACCTTGAGGCTTGAGCTGAAACGTCAATGTTTGCTCAAAAAAAGCCTTGATATCCTGATCGAGTTTCTCACTCCCTGGGCCATATAGGTATTGGGTTGAGTTACATTGAGGATCCAGATCAATAACCAACGTTTTAAGACCCTGTGCGGCGCTGATAGCCGCAAGATTGGCGGTGATACTGGACTTGCCCACACCGCCTTTCTGATTGAATACGACACGTCTCATCTGTTATTACTCCACTTATCCCTGAGACAATAGCTCACGAAGATCGATAATGGCAGCGTTGGCCCGGGAAATATAAGAAGCCATCACCAAAGAATGATTTGCCAAAAAACCGAACTCCGTTCCATTTAAAATCATCGGGCTCCAGATAGTGCCCTGCGTTGCTTCCAGTTCTCGGATAATTTGCAACAAGCTGACTCGAGCATTTTTCTTATCCAATGCAGGACCAAAATCTTGCTCGATACCCTTTAACAGATGGATGAGTGCCCAAGCCGTTCCTCTTGCCTCATAAAAGACATCATCAATCTCAAAAAATGAGGTTTTAATCTCCATATCATTCAACGAAGCGGTTGACTGCCCTGCATTAGCCTCACCAGCCAAGTCAGTATTTAGGCGTTTTTGCCCCACGCTGGCGCTTAAACGCTGAGATAAACTGCCCAGCCGCGTACTGACATCTGCCAACCAATTGTTCAGATTATCCGCTCGAGCATAAAACTGCGCATCAGGCTGAGACGGATCCTGTAAGCGTAGGTAATAGCTGGTCAACCCCTTGAGGGCTTTTCTATACTCACCTTCAGATGAAGGAAACAACCAGCTGTTATTGTTAAAATGCAGCATAGGCTCGGCTTTAGCCAAGTCAGGATCTTCTGTCGATTGAGACTGAGAACGACTGAAATCCTTACGCATAGCTCTCGCCATATCCCTCGCTTGAACCAATACACCAAACTCCCAGTTAGGCATATTATCCAACCAGACGCCGGGAGGGGTTCGATCATTACTCAAATAACCGCCGGGCTTTTCTAATAACGTTTCTGTAACACGTACCAATGCGCCCGTCGTTGCGACTCCGACAACCGGCTTACCAGAAACATCGGTAGATCTCACCTCAAAAGGATCAGGTTCAATACTCCAATAAATACCCACACCACCTGCAACGAATAGATACACAACAATTAAAGTCAGAAAACTTTTCAAAATCCGACTTCCTCCAATTCCTGCAGTGAGTGAGTCCCAGAAACTAAACCAGATCTGTTGCAACTTATCCAAAATTTTCCCTCGTTTTTCATCATTGCATATAAATGCTTGTGCTGCACCGCACTATCACCCATTTACCGCCCAGAATCAATACGGCATAAGGGGGTAACAGACTCATAGCAAATAAAAGTGAACAAATACTTAATCAAGCACCTACCACAGGGCAGAATGCTGTGAATATAGTAACGAACGTCGGCAAAAAAGCAGCTATCCTGCAAATAACTAACCTACATGTAGACAGTTTGCGATGTTTAATGCAAACTATTGTGCAAGTTTACTGTCACTATCGAACTCACTGCGAATAAGGCATCTTGGAATGTCCAACTTTCTCCTCTTAAATGGCCCTAACTTAAACCTGCTAGGCACTCGTGAGCCTGATGTTTACGGTGCAAAAACCCTTCAGGATATTGAGCAAGAGTTACAACAAGAGGCGATATCAGCTGGCCACCACCTTGAGTATTTTCAGAGCAATGCAGAATGTGCATTAATTGAACGGATTCATCAGGCGCAAAAAGAGAGTATTGACTTCATTATCATCAATCCTGCGGCGTATACACACACCAGTGTTGCCCTCAGGGATGCCTTACTGGGGGTAAATATCCCTTTTATTGAAGTCCACCTATCTAATGTGCACGCTCGCGAGCCTTTCCGCCACCATTCCTACTTGTCAGATATCGCTAAAGGCGTCATTTGCGGCTTAGGTAGTGATGGCTATCGATATGCATTGAGTTCTGCAATCAAGCTGACAGAACAATCCTGAACCCGAACAGATAATTGCGCTGTATATACGCGCCTCTATTGAGAGAAAGAGATTAGAATGGACATCCGCAAAGTTAAAAAGCTGATTGAACTTCTGGAAGAATCCAATATTAATGAGATTGAGATCAAAGAAGGTGAAGAATCAGTACGCATAAGCCGTGGCTCTACGATCCAAGCACAACAATATGCAATGCCGATGGCAGCCCCTGCAGCCGCCCCGGCTCCCGTTGCTGCTCCAGCCCAGGCAGTCGCCGCCCCTGAAGAAACTAAACACAATGGGCATGTCGTGCTATCTCCGATGGTAGGTACTTTTTACCGCTCACCATCCCCAAGCTCTCCGGTTTTTGTTGAAGTCGGACAAACCGTCAAAGTGGGCGATGTAATCTGTATCGTTGAAGCCATGAAAATGATGAACCAGATTGAAGCCGATAAAGCAGGCGTTATCGAAGCCATTCTCGTAGAAGACGGCCAACCCGTCGAATACGATCAGCCGCTGGTTACTATCGTTTAATCGCCCGAAAGTCAGCGAAAGGAAATACCCAGATGCTGGAAAAAGTAGTTATTGCAAACCGAGGCGAAATTGCTCTTCGAATTCTAAGAGCATGTAAAGAACTCGGCATTAAAACGGTTGCCATCCACTCTCAGGCCGACCGTGACCTTATGCATGTTCGTTTAGCAGACCAAGCTGTATGTATTGGCCCAGCTTCCTCTGCTCTGAGTTACTTAAATATCCCTGCCATTATCAGCGCCGCTGAAGTAACAGACGCTACCGGAATTCACCCCGGTTACGGCTTCTTAGCTGAGAATGCAGGCTTTGCTGAACAGGTAGAACGCTCAGGATTTACCTTTATCGGACCAACAGCAGATGTTATTCGCTTGATGGGCGACAAAGTGTCCGCTATAGAAGCGATGAAAAAAGCCGGTGTCCCAACCGTTCCTGGTTCAGACGGCCCACTTCCTGAAGATGGCGATAAGATTCATGCGATCGCTAAAAAAATTGGCTATCCAGTCATTATCAAAGCAGCTGCCGGTGGTGGTGGACGAGGAATGCGAGTGGTTCACTCAGAAGCGGCTCTCTTGAACTCCGTTCATATTACACAATCCGAGGCAGGTGCAGCCTTTGGCGACTCTACCGTTTACATGGAGAAATACCTAGAGAACCCTCGCCATGTCGAAGTTCAAGTAATCGCCGATGGTCAAGGCAATGCCATTCACCTCTATGACCGTGATTGTTCAATGCAACGCCGTCACCAAAAAGTTGTAGAAGAAGCGCCCGCTCCAGGCATTGATGAGGAAGCACGTAAAAAAGTACTGCAGTCTTGTGTCGACGCCTGTATTGAGATCAATTACCGCGGTGCCGGCACTTTCGAATTCCTCTACGAAGATGGTCACTTCTACTTTATCGAGATGAACACACGTGTTCAGGTAGAGCACCCCGTTACAGAAATGATTACGGGCGTCGATATCGTAAAAGAGCAACTGCGTATCGCCTCAGGCTTGCCGTTATCATATAAGCAAGAAGATATCGTGGCTCGTGGGCATGCTTTTGAATGCCGAATCAACGCAGAAGACCCTAAAACCTTCTTACCAAGCCCTGGTCGCGTAGGTCACTTCCACGTTCCTGGTGGTAACGGTGTGAGAGTCGACTCTCATCTCTATGATGGCTATACCGTACCACCTCACTACGACTCTTTAGTAGCTAAGCTAATCACCTACGGTGAGGATCGTGAAACAGCGCTTATTCGTATGCGAAATGCATTAGACGAGATGCTGGTTGAGGGTATACGTACTAACATACCGCTTCATCAAGAAATCATGAGAGATTCTCACTTCGGTGAAGGGGGCGTCAATATCCATTACCTAGAGAAAAAACTAGGATTATAAGCATCCTTGTCTATACCCCAAGCCCGCATAGCGGGCTTTTTTGTTTTCAGAAGCAGTGATTTACAAGCTATACTACCCACCTCAGATCGTCAGGATGTCAGAAAAAATGCCTTGGTTACAAATTAAAATGGATATCAAACCCGATTCTTCCGAGCAGTTTGAAGACATTCTGCTAGCAGCAGGTTGCGCAGTAGTAACCTTCGAAGACGGTGCCGACCAACCCATTTTTGAGCCAGATCTTGGTACCACCCCGCTTTGGCAGCATACAACGATCACTGGGCTGTTTGCTGCGGAGCATGATATTGGTGAAACAGAAGCCTTCATAAGACAAGCGCACCAACAACTCTTTGACAACACCCCGTTTCCCCCCTTTAAAGCGGAAATACTCGAAGATAAGGATTGGGAGCGAGAGTGGATGGCTAATTACCATCCGATGAGGTTTGGACAACGCTTATGGATATGCCCCAGCTGGCGGGATGTTCCTGATCCCAACGCTGTGAATTTAATGCTAGACCCAGGCCTTGCTTTTGGAACCGGCACTCACCCAACAACAGCGCTCTGTCTTGAATGGCTTGACAGTCAAACGCTGACCGATTGCACAGTAACAGACTACGGTTGCGGTTCTGGCATACTTGGCATTGCAGCTCTACTACTGGGTGCAAAACATGTCATTGCTGTTGATATTGACCCGCAAGCTTTACAAGCAACAAGAGATAATCAACAGAGAAACCAGTTACCCAACCGTAAAATGGACGTTTACCTTCCTGAAAACGCCCCGCAGGAGGAAAGCGACCTGCTCGTAGCCAATATACTCGCGGGGCCATTAGTTGCTTTAGCACCTCAACTCGCCGCTCGAGTTCGCCCAGGTGGCCGGCTTGCATTATCGGGTCTACTCGCCCAACAAGCTGATGAGATTATCGAAGCTTACAGCCCTTGGTTTGATCTAGACCCGATTGCCGAGAAAGAGGAATGGATCCGGGTAACAGGCATCAAAAAATGAGCAACGGGCAGCTAAAAACAAGCTGTCCTGCTTGCAATACTGCTTTTGTTGTTACTGAAGGACAGTTAAACATTGCCGACGGTCTCGTCCGTTGTGGTTCATGCCTGAATGTTTTTAATGCAGCCAAGCACGCCGTTGCTGATAAAACACTTAAACCAGAACGCCCTTTGCAAGCTAGAAAAAGTGAACCATCGCCATCTCCTATAAACTCGGAGCTGCTGGCTTCAAACGATTCTCCCCAACAGCTAACGCCCGAGCATGATACTGATCAGGTATTAATCCCCTCTCGCTCCCAAGAGAGCGGTATTGCGCAAACCTTACGCATCACAGTGACCCCTGTAGAGCTAACCCCTACCCCCCAGAGTCAGACTCAAAGAAACAAACCAGCAAACTGGCTTTATATGATTGCCGTGAGCTTTCTTAGTATGCTGTTAGCAGTACAGTTTTTTTGGTTCAAACAAGATAAATGGATACAAAACAGCCTGCTTCGCCCGATCTACGCTACAGTCTATGAACTACAGAATAAAACGCTTCCTCACCCCAGTCGCTTAGATCTCATTACGAATCAGCAGATGATCATTCAACCTCATGAAGAGTTTTTGGACGCAATTCGTATCTCCTTACTCTTAGAAAATACAGCAAGCTTCAGACAGCCTTTTCCAACGCTCAGGCTGATCTTTTCAGACATTAAAGGCAGACCCGTAGCACAACGAACATTACCCCCTAAGCAATATATAGACCCAACGCTTTTCCCGCATGCGTTAATGCCCGTCTCACAACCGGTCCAGATACAGTTAGATATGATGACTCCCGGTCGCAGAGCCGTCAGCTATCAGGTTATCCTGCTGCCAGCAACCCCCGAAAGCGGTTAAAAAATCATCAAAACAGGTTGGAGCAACAAGCGCTAAGGGGTATCATTACGCGCTTCTTTTGAACGCTCTTTCATCTATCGTTAAAGCGATGGGTGGTTCACTTGCTGAAGCTAAGGTTTACAATGTTCCAGATTGGTCCCTATGAAATCGATAGTCAGGTGATACTTGCACCAATGGCAGGCGTGACGGACCAACCTTTCCGACAGCTTTGCCGCCGTCTAGGTGCTGGTTTGGTCGTTTCAGAGATGGTAACTTCCGATACTCGACTGTGGAAAAGCCGCAAATCAAGCTATCGGCTCAATCATGCAGGGGAAGCAGAACCACGCTCCGTGCAAATTGCTGGAGGTGACCCACAGATGATGGCAGAGGCTGCACGCATGAATGTGGAGCGCGGTGCTCAAATCATTGATATCAATATGGGATGTCCTGCGAAAAAAGTCTGCAATAAGGCGGCCGGATCTGCATTAATGAAAGACGAACCTTTGGTGCGCTCTATTTTGACAGCGGTTGTCGGTGCTGTTGAAGTGCCAGTGACACTCAAAATTCGCACAGGATGGTCTCCTGAAAATCGAAATGCAGAAACCATCGCACGAATGGCAGAAGATACCGGTGTACAAGCTTTAACAATCCACGGAAGAACGCGATCCTGCGGATATCGTGGGGATGCTGAATACCAAACGATTGCCAAAGTCAGAAAGGCTATTGATATTCCGTTATTTGCAAACGGTGACATCTCATCCCCCCAAAAGGCGGCAGAGGTTTTAGCCTTCACCGGTGCTGACGCTGTCATGATAGGTCGACAAGCTCAAGGAAACCCCTGGATATTTAGAGAGATAGATCACTATTTACGCCATGGAAAGCTACTCGAAAAGCCTTCAAGTAAAGAGGTCAAAGATACACTGCTACATCATGTTGCAGCGCTACACCGCTTTTATGGCGACTTTATGGGCGTACGAATTGCGCGAAAACATGTTGGCTGGTACTTGCATCATCAGCCAAAAGGCGTATCGTTCCGCGCTCGTTTTAACCAATTAGAATCAGCAGTCGAACAGGTTGCAGCGATTGAACTCTATTTCGAACAGGTTCGCTCCTCTGCTGCCTGATTCAAGTCAACGGGTATATAAGTACTGTGGATATTAAAGAAAACATGTCAACCTCCTTTATCAGAACAACACACGAAGAGACGCAGCATCAAACGCTTCGAGATAGTGTACAGAGCTCCCTGAACCATTATTTCAAACAGCTGGATGGACAACCCGTCACTGATGTGTACCAAATGGTTCTGTCGGAGATCGAAGCCCCTCTCTTCGAAACAGTGATGGCATATACCAAAGACAATCAGACCAAAGCTTCCGAATTATTGGGACTTAATCGCGGCACCCTACGAAAAAAACTGAAGCAATACGGCTTACTGTAAATTTTCCTTTTAAAACGATAGTGGCATAAATATGGCTGAGCAAAATTACACCCCCATCCGTCGAGCACTGATCAGTGTCTCAGATAAAACCGGCATCGTTGAGTTTGCTAAAGAACTGAGCACTCAGGGAACTGAAATCCTATCCACAGGTGGTACTTACAAACTACTGTGCGAAAACGGTATCCCTGCGGTAGAAGTGTCTGACTACACAGGCTTTCCTGAAATGATGGATGGGCGTGTTAAAACTTTGCACCCAAAAGTTCATGGCGGCATTCTAGGGCGTCGTGGTCAAGATGATGCAATCATGAATGAACATGGCATCCAACCAATCGATATGGTTGTTGTGAATCTGTATCCTTTTGAACAGACTATTGCACGCCCAGATTGTGATTTGCCTATGGCGATTGAAAATATCGATATTGGTGGTCCAACCATGGTGCGCTCAGCCGCTAAAAATCACAAAGATGTTGCTATTGTTGTCAATGCTTCCAGCTACCCTGTTGTACTTGAAGAGCTTGCCAGCCATCAGGGACTTTGCCACAAAACACGCTTTGACTTAGCCGTTCAAGCCTTTGAGCACACGGCTGCATACGACGGCATGATTGCTAATTACTTAGGCGCTATTGTCGAGAGTGATGACTTGGAAGAAGCTGCAGACTTTCCGCGAACTTTCAACACGCAGTTCGTTAAAGCGCAAGATATGCGCTACGGTGAGAACCCCCACCAACGTGCGGCCTTTTATGTAGAATCAAATCCAGCAGAAGCATCCGTTGCGACAGCTCGTCAACTACAGGGGAAAGCGCTGTCCTTTAACAATGTTGCTGATACCGATGCGGCGCTCGAATGCGTTAAACCTTTCCGCGAACCCGCGTGTGTAATTGTTAAGCATGCCAACCCTTGCGGTGTCGCGATAGGTAAAGACATTCTGGAGGCCTATAATTTAGCCTTCCAGACAGACCCTACCTCTGCGTTTGGCGGCATCATCGCCTTCAACCGTGAGCTTGATGGCAAAACCGCTCAAGCCATCGTAGAACGCCAGTTTGTAGAAGTCATTATCGCCCCTACGGTTACGCAAGAAGCCTCTGATATTGTCGCAGCTAAACCTAATGTGCGTTTACTGGCATGTGGTGACTGGGATGCCAACCGCGTTCGTGGTTTTGATTATAAGCGGGTCAATGGTGGATTGCTGGTACAGGATCGGGATCTTGGCATGGTTAACGCAACTGAGCTAAAAGTTGTGACAGAGAAAGTTCCATCGGAACAAGAAATTCGGGATCTTTTATTCTGCTGGGAAGTCGCTAAGTTTGTAAAATCTAACGCCATAGTTTATGCCAAAAATGGGCAAACCATTGGCATTGGCGCAGGTCAAATGAGCCGCGTGTATAGTGCCAAGATCGCGGGTATTAAAGCAGCTGATGAAGGCTTAGAAGTTCGCGGCTCTGTAATGGCCTCTGACGCCTTCTTCCCTTTCAGGGATGGTATAGACTCAGCAGCAGCAGCTGGAATAAGTGCTGTCATCCAACCCGGCGGCTCAATGCGAGATCAAGAAGTAATTGATGCCGCAAACGAACACGGCATGGCAATGGTCTTTACTGGCATGCGTCATTTCCGCCACTAAGTTTAACCGGTGAGGGGACCTTGAGTCCCGCCCTAGAAAAGAGTAAATAATATGAAAATTCTCATTATAGGCTCAGGTGGTCGTGAACATGCATTAGCTTGGTCAGCCTCTAACGACCCTCGCGTTAGCGAGGTATTTGTCGCGCCGGGTAACGCAGCTACTGCATTAGAACCGGGTATGAGCAATGTTGCGATTGACGTCTTAGACATCGACAACCTGATAGATTTTGCCAACGAGAACGCAATAGATCTCACCATTGTAGGCCCAGAAGCGCCTTTGGTTGCGGGTATTGTCGATAAATTCAGAGCAGCAGACCTTCCAATCTTTGGCCCAACGGCGGGTGCAGCTCAGCTAGAAGGCTCAAAAGCGTTTACTAAAGACTTTTTAGCGCGCCACAACATACCTTCCGCTGATTATCAAAACTTCACCGAGATTGAGCCTGCACTTGCTTACGTACGTGAAAAAGGCGCTCCAATCGTCGTCAAAGCTGACGGTTTAGCAGCAGGCAAAGGGGTTATCGTAGCCATGACCCTAGAAGAAGCTGAAGATGCCATTCGCGATATGCTCGCAGGCAACGCCTTTGGTGAGGCAGGCAGCCGAGTCGTGGTTGAGGAATTCCTCGATGGTGAAGAAGCCTCATTTATTGTGATGGTCGACGGTAACAACGTGCTCAGCATGGCAACCAGCCAAGATCATAAGCGCGTAGGCAATGGTGATACCGGTCTAAATACTGGCGGTATGGGTGCATACTCTCCCGCTCCGGTTGTTACACCTGATATCCACCAGCGTATTATGGATGAAGTGATCATGCCTACGGTGAAGGGCATGAAGGCCGAAGGTAATGACTACACAGGCTTTTTATACGCAGGCCTGATGATTATGGCCGATGGCACACCCAAAGTGATCGAATACAACTGTCGCTTTGGTGACCCTGAAACTCAACCGATTATGCTTCGCCTGAAAACAAGCATTGTTGCGCTATGTGAAGCGGCATTAGCTGGCAAACTGGACACAACAACAGCCGAGTGGGATTCGCGCTGCGCGGTGGGTGTGGTTATGGCTGCTGGTGGCTATCCAGGTGATTACCGTAAAGGGGATGTCATCTCCTTCCCAGCTACAACACCAGAAGGCACTAAGATTTTCCATGCAGGAACAAAAGAGGATCAAGGCCAAGTGGTAACCGCGGGTGGCCGCGTTCTCTGCGTAACAGCACTTGGCAATACGGTCACCGAAGCTCAACAACGTGCTTACACGCTGGTTGAACAAACGACTTGGAAAGATGCTTATTATCGAAACGATATCGCTTATCGCGCCATCGCTCGAGAGAAAGCCTGATCTTCGTCTAATAAAGCCACCCTAGGGTGGCTTTATCATTACTTATTAATTAACCCCGAGTTAAGGGATAGCGTTCTACCCTACGCAACCGGACTTTGCTCAGGTTATAATTGCTCGAATTTGTATTTTTCATAGTGAAGAAATGCAGTAAGCTACAACCTCTCTAGCGGACTTAAGTTGACAATTCATGGATATTAAACGTACCCCACTTGCACTATTTCTCGCCGCCACGATAACAACGGGATGCAATGCCGACAGCAACGGCAATAATAACTCTGAATATTGTCGCAACGGCGGATCTGCTACCGACTATACCTGTGACGAAAATGCACAAAAGCCAGATAAAGAGCTGATTGATGCTCGCGCTTTAGCTTCGACTGATGAAGCTTGGATGCAGAGTAAACTAGCTGAAATCAAAGCATGGCTACAGCAAGAGCAATCAGAAAACACATCAGCTCCTAGTGCAACGGTAAAACCATCAATCCCTTCAGGGCTTGCCGTTCGTAACCCAGCTGCTACTGATCCTGAACTTATGCGCATTGAGGCGATGTCCAACCAAGGCAACCATCGTGGTGCCATGTCTGCCGTCAATAGTTACATGGCTTCTCACCCTGATGCATTGGAAGGCTTGCTTACCAAGAGCCTCGTTTTGAGCAATATGGGACAGGACAAAGAAGCTGAAGCTCTTCTTAAAAACACCATCGCTCGTTATCCTGCCTCTCCCGAAGCATACAACAACTTGGCGGTACTCTATGCAGGCCAAAACGATTATGGCCGAGCGATTGAAACGTTATTACAGGCATTCAGTACCAATCCAACCTATGCTCAGGTTCACCAAAACCTGCGTGAACTTTACGCTACTGTCGCCTCTCAGGCGTACACGCGCGCACTAGATCTTAACGAGCAAAATGCTAATGCACCCAAATTGGTGATGTTACGTCGGACATCCAATAACAATCTGCCACAAATTAATTACCAACCTGCTGCGTTAGATACCAATTCAAACGCGCTAGCATTAGTTGATTCAAATAAAGTTAAAGAACCCGTTCAACAAGCAGTGGCTAGCGTAACCGTTAGTCAACCCACAACAACGCAGACGGTAACGGTAACCGAACCCGAAGTAATACAAAGCCAACCCATTGTCATAGCTAGCAAAAGCGAGCCTAAAGATAATGAGCCGCCTAAAGTTGTTGCAGCACCTCAACCACCTGCGGCATCAGAATCGCCCGTACAAAAAGAGCCGGAACCGACCGTTCCAGAACATGTTCTAGTTAAAGAAGCGGTTACACACGTCGATCGCTGGGCAAGTGCTTGGAGTGGCCAGAATACAGAAGGCTACCTTAGCGCTTACAGTAGCGACTTCCGTCCCTCTAATGGTTTGTCTCATTCAGCATGGGCAAAGCAACGTAAACAGCGCCTGACGAAACCCACGTTTATTGAAGTTAAAATTGAAAATATGCGCACACGCATTATCAATAGCACAACCGCTAACGTCACTTTTAAGCAGCTATATAAGTCAAATACTTATAGCGACGTAACGCAAAAGCAGTTGACGTTAACACGTATCAATAATCAGTGGCGTATTACTGAAGAGCGTTCTCTATAGGGAGGGCTCTAAAGTGGACGGACTTCGCGGCTCGTTTCGTCCACTATAAGCCAACGATTACCCGACCGTTCTAGCAACAGTTCCTTGAGCGTTTCGTCTTGATAGTTTGGCGAACGGTAGATTTGCCAAAAGCTGGCTCTCACCCTCCCTTCTAAAGACTCCACCGAAATTGGTCCTACTTCAATACGAATCCACAGAGGGTCCATAAGGCGATTAACACGCCAACGACGCCATTCATCAGGAGACATCTCTTTACGCCCAGAATAATCTTCATGGTAGAAACTCAAGTAGCTTGAAACACTCTGATTGCTCCAAGCCTGCACCCACTCAACAATGAGCTCTTTAACCGCTGCTGCTTCGCTAGGGAGGAGTTCTGGTAAGCCTGTCACAGCAGTAACGCCTGACACACTACCGGGTGTTGTTCTAGCACTGATATTGTCTAATTGAGCCGTGGTATCATAGTCAGGTAGGAAAGCAGAAGTGGCTCGCACGCCTAGATAAATACCTATAGACAAAATCGCCACACCCAACGCTAGGAAAGCAGCCTGCATAGGTTGTTTTTGCTTAACAGGAGTTTGACGATTCAGTCGATCAGGGATTGCATCCATGAGTGGTCGAAGCGCCGCCCGCTTACCGCGCTGATCCGACATATGCAGCACTATACGCAGCGCAAATTTCCCTGAATGATTGACAGGCCTAAACGACAACAATTCAAGCAACTGGTCATCTGTGCAATCATTCGCATCTACACGCACCCAAAGCACATTACCGGACTCAGACCAACGCCTAAGGCTATGGATAATCAAGGCATGATCATCGCTGGTAAGCTGCAACTTATCGCACAAAAATTCCGCGAACGTTGGAAAGATAGATGGGAGCCAATCATCAAATTGGATATCTGCTAGCATAAAGGCTAAGCGTTCCTTCGACTCACTCGACTGAATGATACCGAACTCAGGCAAAGCTAAAACCAACCAATCTTGTAGCCTGTTTGAACGCTGAGCCATTCCGCCTTTCAGAGTAGCGGGGAGAAAACTATCAGGCATGAATAACCTTGCTATACGTGATAAAAGCGCTATGGCACCCCTTTAGAAGGCGCACCTTCATAGGCTATTTTCCATCTACCCTGTTCATTTAACCAATACTGACGCTTGACCGAATCACCTTTATAGTTATCCGATTCGTATCGCTGATTAAACGTGACCACCATCAGGTTAGGGTCATTTGGATAAGTAAACATACTCAAATCGGATATATCTACCTTGATATAAGACTTGCTGGAATTTACCCGTTTTTTATAGGCTGAGAAACGTTCATAGTCTTTATCATTATCACGGTACTGCTCAGAGTAATGCGCAATATAACGCTGATGATCACGGCTTTCCCAATCTTTTCGCCACTTTTCAACGGTTTGTCTCAAGTTCTTTTGTCGTGCAAGCCACTCGTCACGACCAACCCACTTCATATTATGGCCAATCAAAACAGGAGTATTCTGGATATCAACCAACTTATCTAAGTCCTGAAAATCAGGGTTCGTTAGAGAAATGCAGCCCTCGCTCGCTTTCGGAGGACGGCTATAGGTATCCACAGGCGAGCCATGTAACCAAATACCACTACCCGTTCGGCCATGTCGATAATCCCATACATTCGGATAATTTAACGGCAATGCACCTGAACCATAGCGCTCAGGTAATACCTCATCCTTAAATCGCCCCGTAACAAAATATACACCTAGCGGTGTTTTTAAATCGCCTCGCTTTTCCTTCTCTGTGCCCCCCCGCCCGTAGGAGGCATAATAGTCTTTGACAAGATGGGGTTCACCATTGCGGTTTTCCATAAGAAACAATCGGGAGTAGTTGGTATCGACTACAATCACATACTTTTGATCGTCACTCATCTGAATAAGACTTTCAGGAATAAGATCAGGGCCAGGCTTATCTTTATTAACCCGCAAACGAACTTTTGCTTCTTCGATTAAACCTTGAATCTCTTTTTGTCGTTGCCCGCCAAGATTACCAATACCTCCTAGAGGGTTTGCTTGGGCAGCTAATAAGTCAGCATATACTAGCTGTGCTAATCGAAAGTCCGGGCGTTTTTCAGTTAATTCACGAAACTGCGTTAAAGCGGTATCAAACTGCTGAGAAGCTAAAGATTCCAAACCTTGGATTAGCAACTCCTCATTCCCCTCTGAAATGCCATAATCGGTTGAGGCAGTGGCACTGAGTGAAAAACTTAACAAAGAGCACAAAATGAGTTTCTTGAATGTTTGCATTAGTCGCCCAAACCACGAGTTTCATATGAATTAAATAAAGGAAATATCACAAAGATACTAGATAGTACCCCATTTTTCCTTTGCATTTTAGAAAAATCGCCTGTCAATATAAAGTCGAGCCTACAACTCGATAACCGTTGGTAAGCAAAAATTATTTTGGAGATTGCTTCATTGCACCATTAAAACTTGTTGGCATACCCATCAAGTAGAAGTTTTGCCTACCAATCGTTGTTTATGACGCTTTTGCAATGCAAAAATTCCTATAGATAGCAGTTTTTGAATAGAAAAATAAACGGAACTTTCTTGATTCCTGTGCTATCCAGTAAGAGTAACAGTCACCAAAAGTGATTGGAATTACTACCTGATTTCCCCAGTGTTAACAGAAACGGAGGACCCCGTTATGTTTACCCGAATGGAAAATGCAGGAATTGCAGATTTACATTTCTGTCTGGATCCTGCCTCTGGACTACGCGCCATTATCGCTATTCACTCGACCCACCTTGGTCCAGCCATTGGCGGTTGTCGCTTCTTGCCCTATACCAATGAACTTGACGCCATTGATGATGCCCTCAGACTCGCGAAGGGGATGAGCTACAAATCAGCATTGGCAGGTTTACCTCATGGTGGCGGCAAATCTGTCATTATTTATCCAGAGCATAAGTTTGATCGACATAAACTAATGCAAGCATTTGGCAAGTGCATAGAAGCCCTTAATGGTCAATATATTACCGCGATGGACAGCGGCACTCTCACCACTGATATGGATGCTATTGCCTCCAATACAAGATGGGTCTCTTGCACCTCACAAAGCGGTGATCCTTCTCCCTACACAGCCATTGGGGTAGTTGAGGGCATAAAAGCTGCCGTCCATTACCGCTATGGAAAGCCAGAATTAGAAGGTCTGCGTGTCGCTATTCAAGGTCTAGGTCACGTAGGCATGGCCGTAGCTGCACACCTTGCCATGGAAGGCGTGCATCTGACGGTAACCGATATCGACACTTCATTAGTGCAAACAGCAATAGAGGAGTATTCCGCCCACCCCGTAACACCCGATGCTATCTATGACGTTGATGCCGATATCTTCTGCCCTTGCGGTTTAGGAGCCATTCTCAACGATTCAACCCTACCTCGATTAAAAGCACCCATTGTCGCAGGCTCAGCGAATAACCAATTGGCTGAAGATCGGCATGGTGTCGCGTTGGCAGAAAGAGGAATCCTGTACGTGCCTGACTATGTTATCAATAGCGGCGGCCTGATCTATGTTGCACTTACACATGCGAATGAAGAAGCCTCTGTGATTCGCCATAAGGTAATGCAAATTAGCCCCACTTTGATGCGTATTTTCAAACAAGCTGAAGACGCTCAAATGGCACCATTTTTATTGGCCGATCAACTGGCAGAAAGCATTTTTAATCCACACAAAGACCAGTTTAATTCGGGGAGGGAATAGATATGAAAACCATCTATGAGGGAAAAGTAGCCTTCTCACAATACCTTGATGCACAAAGTCAGGTAGTTACACCCTTACCAGAGTGGGCACTTCATAGCCAACCCCTGACAGACTATTACAAAAAAATGGTGCTAGCTCGACAGTTTGATCACAAAGCTATCGCATTACAACGAACCGGGCAACTAGGAACTTACGCTTCACTGGCTGGCAGTGAGGCCATCGATGTCGTGACAGCATCGTTGATGAGCCCAAACGACGTTTTAGTCCCCTATTATAGAAATCACATCATGCAACATATTCGCGGCATGTCACTTTCAGATGTTTTACTCTATTGGGGGGGTGATGAACGTGGTAATAGCGCTGAGGCGCAGCGGCAAGATTTGCCTAACTGTGTGCCTATCGCCACACAATGCTTACACGCTTGTGGTATTGCATCGGCCATAAAAATTCGCCAACAAGATAAAGCCGTGATCTGTATGCAAGGGGATGGCGCTACCTCCAAGGGTGATTTTATGGAAGCCTTAAATGTTGCAGGCGTTTGGCAACTTCCCGTCGTTTTTATCATTAATAATAATCAATGGGCGATCTCTGTTCCCCGAAGCTTACAGAGCGTAGCTCCCACCTTAGCTCAAAAAGCTCTGGGGGCAGGCATACGAGGCGAGCAGGTAGATGGTAATGATGCTATCGCACTCCATCAGAGTATCGAGTTGGCACTAAAACGAGCAAGAGAAGGAAAAGGTCCAACGTTAATAGAAGCTATCAGCTATCGGCTGTCTGATCACACAACAGCAGATGACGCCACACGCTACCGCAATCCAGAAGCACTAAAATCTGCATGGGAGAAAGAACCCATTAAGCGTTTACGCAACTTCCTTCATCAGCAGAATTGGTGGAACGAAAGCGACGAAACCAGCCTGCAAAAAGAGGTTAGCCAAGCGGTTCAATCAGCCGTTGACGAGTACCTCAACACACCCGTCCAATCTATCAGTACGATTTTCGACTACCTCTATGAGACCTTACCTAATACCCTGCAACCACAGCGCTCGCTGGCCTTAGCTCGCGAAAGTGCAAGGAGGGATGACCATGAATAACGCAAACATGATCTGCATGGTGGAAGCGATCAATCTGGCTCTGCACCGCGCCATGAAAGACGATGAAAACGTCGTGTTACTAGGTGAAGATGTTGGCACCAACGGAGGTGTGTTCAGAGCGACCGTTAATTTACGGGATAACTTCGGGGCAAAACGTGTCATGGATACTCCTTTGGCAGAAAATATGATTGCAGGACTAGCGGTTGGTATGGCGACCCAAGGGTTACGCCCGGTTGCGGAAATTCAATTTATGGGCTTTATCTTCCCAGCTATGGAACACATCATCTGCCATGCCGCCCGCATGCGAAACCGTACTCGAGGCCGTTTGAGCTGCCCATTAGTTATCCGAGCACCTTTTGGCGGTGGTATTCATGCACCAGAACATCACTCAGAAAGCACCGAGGCGCTGTTCACACAAATACCCGGTCTTCGGGTTGTGGTGCCATCATCTGCGCAACGGGCTTACGGACTCTTGCTGGCGGCCATTCGAAATCCAGACCCTGTGATATTCCTAGAGCCAAAGCGTATTTATCGCAGTCAAAACCAAACGGTTGAAGACAACGGCGAAGCGCTTCCTTTAGATACCTGCTTCACGCTTCGAGAGGGTAATGATTTAACCCTGATAAGCTGGGGAGCCATGATAAAAGAGACAATGGAAGCTGCCGACCAACTCGCCGAACAAGGCATTGATTGCGAGGTAATTGATGTTGCGACACTCAGCCCCTTGGATCGTGACACCCTACTTGCATCTGTTGGTAAAACAGGCCGTTGTGTGATTATCCATGAAGCCCCTTTAAATGGCTCAGTCGGTTCTGAAATAGCCGCTATGCTCGCCAGCGAAGGAATTTTAGATCTTCACGCCCCCGTGGGTCGTATAGGAGGATATGACACGGTGATGCCCTACTTCCGCTTAGAGGGGCAGTATATGCCAACAACGCAACACATCGTCGACAAAGCAAAACAGATAATGGAGTTTGACTAATATGAAATACTTCAAACTACCCGATCTGGGTGAAGGCTTACCCGAAGCAGAAATTCTGGAGTGGCATGTCAACGTAGGCGATCAAGTGGCAGAAGACCAACTACTCGTATCCGTAGAAACGGCCAAAGCTGTGATTGAAGTCCCCTCTCCACAATCGGGTGTTATCGCTCACCTTTTTGGCGAGGAGGGTGACTCGATCCACACTGGTGAACCCCTTGTTGAATTTTTAACAGATGACGATGATGACTCCGGCACAGTGGTCGGGCAACTCACCACAGCGGCAGGGGCATCAGCTGAAGATCACTTTATTATCGGTGCCTCACCCAGCACACGCGCCCACCGTCAGCAACAAGCCACGACACCGGCCATTAGAGCACTGGCAAAGCGCCTCGATATTGATCTAAGCACCGTGAAAGGCACAGGTAAATCTGGGAACATCACAACAGCCGACCTTGAGCAAACGGCACGCATTAACTCGCGCTTTGGAGCACCTGAACATCTTAAAGGCGTTAGAAAGCAAATGGCCGCTAACATGGCGCTAGCCAAGGCAGATATCGTACCCGTCTCCCTTTTTGAAGATGCCAATATAACCCATTGGCCTGACGATACAGATATTACTATGCGTCTTATACAGAGCATCGCGGTGGCGTGCCAAGCGGTACCCATTCTCAATAGCTGGTTTGATGGTCAGAACATGACGCTACGGCAGCATGATCACATCGATCTAGGCGTGGCAGTTGATACGGAAAAAGGGTTGTTCGTACCCGTATTACGCAATATCGGCCAACGCGAAAATGCTGACCTGCGGGACGGGCTGAATCGACTGCGTGCGGATGTCGCACAAAGAACTATCCCACCAGCTGAGCTACAAGGCGCAACGATCACACTCAGTAACTTTGGTACGATGGCAGGCCGATACGCAACTCCAATTGTCGTCCCTCCTCAGGTTGCCATTATCGGCGCAGGCGTCATTAGGCAAGCACCGGTAGTTTCGGCAGATAAACTCGCCATTGGACGCATCTTACCCATCTCTCTGACCTTTGATCATCGCGTAGCCACAGGAGGAGAAGCCGCCCGTTTTTTAGCCACATTTATTCGAGCATTAGAAGATTCATAAATAATTGAAACCAAATATTCACGACCTATGTCTAAGAAATAACCGATCTTTTTACCAGCTGTGAGCTACACTGACATTACAAGGCGATTAAAAATCAAGGATATATGCAGTGCCTTACCAGCTCGCCAGCCAACAGAAGGGTGAACGCTATGGGTATCTTTGAACACTACAAAACACGTTATTCATCAACGACACAAGAAGAGATGTCTTTGACGGAGTATCTCGAGCTTTGCAAATCTGATCCGATGGCATACGCCAGCGCCGCTGAGCGAATGCTGAAAGCGATTGGTGAACCCGAGCTGGTAGATACAGCCAAAGACCCTCGACTGAGCCGTATATTTTCCAACAAAGTCATTAAACGCTATCCTGCTTTCAGTGAGTTCTATGGCACCGAAGACGCTATAGAAAGCGTCGTTTCATACTTCCGCCATGCAGCACAAGGCTTGGAAGAGCGCAAACAGATTCTCTACTTGTTAGGCCCTGTTGGTGGTGGTAAATCCTCATTGGCAGAACGCCTCAAGCACCTCATGGAAAAAGTGCCGTTTTATGCCATCAAAGGTTCACCCGTATTCGAATCCCCATTAGGGTTATTCAACCCCGAAGAAGACGCCCAAATCCTAGAGGAGGAATACGCGATTCCTCGCCGATACCTCAAGGGCATTATGTCCCCATGGGCCGTCAAACGATTACATGAATATGGGGGGGATATCTCTAAGTTTAGAGTCGTCAAACTCTACCCATCCATACTCAACCAAATCGCCATCGCAAAAACCGAGCCAGGCGATGAGAATAATCAGGATATCTCCAGCCTTGTAGGTAAAGTGGATATTCGTAAGCTAGAAGAGTTTCCACAGCACGATCCAGATGCCTACAGTTTTGCCGGTGCACTGTGTCATGCTAACCAAGGCTTGATGGAATTTGTTGAGATGTTTAAAGCGCCTATCAAAGTGCTTCACCCTCTGCTGACGGCCACTCAAGAAGGCAACTACAACAGCACAGAAGGGATGGGAGCTATCCCCTTTGACGGCATCATTTTGGCCCACTCCAACGAATCGGAATGGCAATCGTTTAAAAATAACAAAACCAATGAAGCCTTTATCGACCGTGTGTATATCGTCAAAGTCCCTTATTGCACGCGCATCTCCGAAGAGATTCATATTTATGAAAAACTTTTGGAAAACAGCTCCTTAAGTAAAGCCCCTTGTGCGCCGGACACCTTAAATATGCTGGCTCAGTTCAGTGTACTGTCGCGCCTGAAAGAGCCAGAAAACTCCAATCTTTACTCCAAAATGCGTGTGTATAACGGTGAAAACCTCAAAGACACCGACCCCAAAGCCAAGTCGATGCAAGAGTACAAAGATATGGCAGGGGTTGATGAAGGCATGAACGGTCTATCGACTCGCTTTGCCTTCAAAATTCTTTCTAAAGTCTTCAACTTTGATCCCGCCGAGGTGGCAGCAAACCCTGTTCATTTAATGTATGTACTGGAACGGGAGATCGAGCAACAGCAATTTACCCCAGAGGTTCAAGAAAAATATATTGGCTTTATTAAAGAGTATATCGCTCCTAAGTACATTGAACTCTTGGGTAAAGAGATACAAACCGCCTATCTGGAGTCTTACTCGGAATATGGCCAGAACATCTTTGACCGATATGTCACCTACGCTGACTTCTGGATTCAGGATCAGGAATATCGCGATCCCGAAACCGGCGATATTCTCGATCGCCAATCCATCAACGAGGAACTAGAAAAGATTGAGAAACCCGCAGGCATCAGCAATCCAAAAGATTTCCGCCACGAAATTGTCAACTTTGTACTACGTGCAAGAGCGAGCAACGATGGTAAAAACCCAACGTGGATGAGCTACGAAAAAATGCGCAATGTGATTGAGAAAAAAATGTTCTCTAACACAGAAGACTTGTTACCGGTTATCTCTTTTAATGCCAAAGCTTCAACCGATGATCACAACAAACATAGTGAGTTTGTTAAACGCATGAAAGAGCGAGGCTATACCGAGAAACAAGTACGCTTATTATCTGAATGGTATATCCGGGTACGGAAATCCCAGTAAGCGGCTGCCATTCTATTCGTTTGCAGAGATAGGGAGTACGGAGCATGAGCTATATCATTGATCGCCGGCTCAATAGCAAGAAGAAAAGCGCTGTCAATCGGCAGCGTTTCCTTCGTCGCTATAAAAAGCAAATAAAGCAAGCCGTTGAAGGCGCCATTAAAGAGCGATCTATACAAGACCTTGACCGGGGGGGTGAAGTTACTATCCCCCGTAAGGGCACCATGGAACCTATACTGCACCACGGCAAGGGTGGCAAACAAACCCGCGTCTACCCGGGCAACAAAGAGTTTAACACGGGAGACGAGTTCCAACGCCCACAAGGAGGCGGTGGTAGTGGTGGCGGCCAAGGCAAAGCGAGCAATCAGGGCGAAGGAGAGGATGAGTTCACGTTCTCTATTAATCAGGAAGAGTTTTTAGACTTTATGTTTGAAGACCTCGAACTACCCTATTTGGTTAAAAAACAACTGCAGGATGTCACCCAGTTTGAAACCCGACGAGCCGGCTTTACTCAAGCAGGCTCCCCGGACAAGCTTAATATTGTGCGTTCGTTACGGGCTGCCCACGCCCGACGCATCGCCCTCGCCGGTCCTAATAGAGAAACCATCAGAGAACTGAAAAAAGCGTTATGGGCACTAGAGGAAGAGTCACCCAGTGATGAGCGCAGCAAGCAGATGGCAGAACTGAGAGAACAGATCTCGACGCTGGAAAAGAGCACCAAAAAACTGCCGTTTATCGATGATTTTGATCTTCGTTATAACAACGTGGTCAAGGTTCCAATGCCTTCAAGCAAAGCCGTCATGTTCTGTGTCATGGACGTATCTGGCTCGATGACACAATCCATCAAAGAGATAGCAAAGCGCTTCTTTATTTTGCTCTACCTTTTCCTAACTCGAAATTATAAACAGATTGAAGTGGTCTTTATTCGTCACCACACCCATGCAAAAGAGGTGGATGAAGAGGAGTTTTTCTACTCGCGGGAAACAGGCGGCACCATCGTATCCAGCGCGCTAGAACTGACCGCAGAGATTCTCAAAGAGAAGTACCCACGTTCTGACTGGAATATCTACATCGCCCAAGCATCCGATGGCGATAACTGGGAAGGCGACTCCCATAAGTGCTCAAAACTCCTAGAGGAAAAAATTCTGCCCTTGGTACAGTACTATGCTTATGTCGAGATCACCAACGGCCCCCATCAAAACTTATGGGATGAATACGAGCAAGTTCACCAGGCGCATCCTGATCAGTTTGCTATGCAACATATTGAAGAACTGGCAGATATCTACCCCGTATTTCGTCGATTATTTGAGCGTAAAACCGAGGGGGCTGTATGAAAAAACAACCCATTTCCACTGGTGCAGAATGGACCTTTGACCTGATCGAAACCTATGATCGTGAAATTGGTCGCATCGCAGCCGATTTTGGGCTCGATACCTATCCCAACCAAATCGAGATCATCACCTCCGAGCAGATGATGGACGCCTATGCCTCCGTTGGGCTGCCTTTAAACTATCATCATTGGTCTTACGGCAAGCAATTTGTAGAAACTGAACAACGCTACAAACGCGGACAGATGGGGCTGGCTTACGAAATAGTCATTAACTCAGACCCCTGTATCGCCTATTTGATGGAAGAAAATACCATGACGATGCAAGCGCTCGTGATTGCACACGCTTGCTATGGGCATAACTCATTCTTCAAGGGCAACTACCTCTTCCAGACATGGACAGACGCTTCAGCAATCATAGACTACATCGTGTTTGCGAAAAGCTATATCGCCAAATGCGAAGAGCGACATGGTGTAGAAGAGGTCGAAGCGATTTTAGATGCTTGCCATGCCCTCATGAACTACGGCGTTAACCGCTACCAGCGCCCTAAACCACTCACCCCGGAAGAAGAAAAAGCGCGGGTTAACGCCAGAGAGGAATATAACCAACGCCACATTAATGAGCTTTGGAACACAATCCCTAAAAAAGAGGGAAATTCTAGTCTCTCAGCACTCCCTCGTTTTCCAGCTGAGCCAGAAGAGAATATCCTCTACTTTATCGAGAAGCATGCACCACTTTTAGAGTCCTGGCAGCGCGAGATTATTCGTATTGTCAGGAAGATGGCGCAATACTTTTATCCCCAGAAACAAACACAAGTTATGAACGAAGGGTGGGCCTGCTTCTGGCATTACACTCTGTTACACCAACTCTACGATGAAGGCTTGGTTACTGACGGCTTTATGATGGAGTTTCTCCACTCCCATACCAGTGTTGTCTACCAACCTCCGTTTGATAGCCCCTATTTTTCAGGAATCAATCCATACACGCTGGGCTACAACATGATGCAAGACATCAAGCGATACTGCGAAAACCCAACGCCTGAGGATAAAACTTGGTTCCCTGAATATGCCGGCAGTGACTGGAAAGAAACCCTCAACTACGCCATGCGAAACTACAAAGATGAGAGCTTCATTTTGCAGTTTCTTTCACCCCATTTAATACGTGAACTTAAACTGTTTACTATCGTAGATGACGCTAATCAGCCTACGCTAAAGGTATCTGCTATTCATAATGAACAAGGCTACTACCAAATTAGAGAAGACCTATCTGCTCAATACAACCTAGGAAACCGGGAACCCAATATACAGGTGTACAATGTGGATATTCGAGGTAATCGGTCACTGACATTACGCCACTTCGTACATAACAACCAACCACTTGGAGGTGATACAGAAGAGGTTCTCAAGCACATTCACCACCTATGGGGGTTCGATGTACACTTGGAGTCAGTGCAACCGGATAACAGCGTACTGCAAAGTTATCACTGCCCTCCCAAAGAGCCCCTTGAGTTAAGTGAATAGCCATCGCTATACTGGAACAACACTTACTAATGTAGAGAAGTCAAAATGGATTGTCTTTTTTGTAAAATTGTTAATCAGGAAATTCCTGCTAATATCATCTATGAAGATGAACACGTGCTCGCTTTTCATGACATCAATCCTCAAGCCCCCTTCCACGCTTTAGTGATCCCTAAAAAGCATATCAGTACCCTGAATGATATTAGTGAAGCTGATCACACGCTTGTGGGGGCTATGGTAGGAGCTGCCGGAAAAATTGCTAAAGAACAAGGCTTTGCAGAAGATGGTTACCGCACTGTTTTCAATTGCAATACCCATGGTGGACAAACTGTTTATCATATTCACCTACACGTATTAGGTGGAAAAGCGATGGGCTGGCCTCCCTATCAAGAGACGTTAAAAGCACCAATCTAAGTGAATTTTTACAGGCAATCATGAACAAAAAATTAACATTTTCGTTCATTTTAGCTTAATACCCTCTCGCCTAGACTGCCCTCACCCAAATAAAACGTGCAGGGCATTCTGTCATGAAAAAACAAATTTCTACATTCGCTGTTTCGGCTTTAGCTATCGCTGTGTTGTCTGGTTGCTCCGCTACCAATAACACCGCTCAAGTAGATGTAAAACAATCTGCTGAGTACAAAGCACTACAACAAGAACTTGCTGCGGCAAAGAGCTTACAAGGGGATGCAAACCGTACAGCACAGCTGGAGTCTGAGCTGGAACGCCTCACCCGCGAAAGTAAAACGACAAGCTTGCTTCCGCCTAACCCTAAAGCGGGTGAATGCTATGCACGCGTTGTTATTCCTGCAACCTATGCCACAGAAACAGAAACCGTTCAGGTACGCGCAGAAGGCAAACGTATTGAAACAACTGCTCCTGAATACACCTGGGCAGAAGAACAAGTACTGGTTAAAGAAGCTTACGAGCGTTTAGAAGTCATTCCTGCAACGTACCGTACGGTAACGGAGACAATTCAGACTGCCGAAGCTTCTGAGCAGCTGGTTCGTGTCCCTGCGAAGTACAAAACAGTGACTGAACAAGTACTGGTTCGTCCTGCCCACACCGAGTGGAAAAAAGGCACAGGTCCCATCCAAAAAGTAGACTCATCGACAGGTGAGATCATGTGTCTAGTAGAAGTGCCAGCCGAGTATAAAACAGTAACAAAAACGGTCATGGTAGAACCTGAAACTGTAAAAACTGTTGCTATTCCTGGTAAAACTCAAACCGTTACCCGCCGTGTCGTTGATCAACCAGCAACAACACGCAAGATTGTCGTTCCAGCGGAATACAAGACAATTAAAGTACGCAAACTTGCTAAGCCTGCAGCACAGCATGCAATTGCAATCCCGGCTGAGTACAAAACGATCGAGAAACGTGTAAAAGTCAGCGATGCTTTCTTAGAGTGGCGCCCAATTCTGTGTGAAACTAACACTCACCCGGGCTTAATTCGTGAACTTCAGCTAGCGCTGCAAGCTAAAGGTTTCAACCCAGGTCGTATCGATGGCGTTTTGGGACAAGATACCATGGCAGCCGTTAACGCATATCAAAAAGCAAAAGGTATGGCGTCAGGCCAGCTAACAATTAAAACACTGAAGTCATTGGGCGTGTCTATCTAAACCTTCCAAAACTTCTTCCAGAAACCCGCTTTATGCGGGTTTCTTTGTATAAGCCGCTATATAACAGCTAATAGCTCCCACACTAGCCAAAAAGCAATTCCCCACATCATTAAAGCAACCAGCAGCTCGACCCAGCGCCAAAACTGTGGTCGCCCCAACCAAGGAGCTAATCTCTTAGCTAATAGCGTAAGTGCCACAAACCAACTGATAGACGCCAGCATAGCCCCTAACCAAAAACCATACTTTTCAGCGCCATGAAACTGGTTACCAATACTACCTAGCAGTACCACCGTATCGAGGTACACATGAGGGTTTAATAGACTAACACCCAGTGCCGTCAAAATAGCCGCTTTTAATGTGGTTTGCGCTCTGCCTGCTGAAAGTGCCTCAGGGTTAAAAAAGGCCTTAAAACTCTGCAAGCCATACCAGCTTAAAAATACAACACCGCCGATACACAGTATATTCAGCGCCGCAGGCCATAATTGGATCACAGCCCCCGCCCCCATCATCCCGATACTGATCAATAACATATCAATAGCGATACACAAACACGCCACCGGCCAGTGGTGCTGCTTTTTTACGGCCTGCGCCAAGACAAATGCATTTTGAGCACCAATCGCCATAATTAATGCTGCCGCAGACCAGTAACCCTTAATTAAAGACAGGAACATAAGCTTTCCTCAGTGAGTGAGTAAGGCTATGATGTACTCGCCACAAAAATTAGTAAAACTAATAAGTTTAATATTACATTAGAGTTTTTGATGCTTGATTATCGACAACTGAAAGCGTTATCCAGTGTGATTGAAGAGCAAAGCTTCGAGAAAGCAGCGCTACGGCTCAACATCACTCAATCCGCCGTCTCTCAACGGATTAAGCAGCTAGAGGAGTTGATCGGGCAGGCGCTTTTAATACGATCACAACCGATCCTGCCAACGCCTGCAGGAAAAATACTCCTGAAGCACTTTCGCCAAGTTGATCTACTGCAAAATGAGGTGATCCAGTCCCTCAGTCCTACTGAGCAATCGGGCCACACGGTATTATCTATCGGTATCAATGCAGATAGCCTAGCAACATGGTTTTTACCAGCAATTGAACCCCTACTTAAACAGCACAAAATCCTGATTGACTTAAAAATTGACGATCAAGATCAAACGCAAAAATTCTTAAAAAACGGCGAAGTCATGGGGTGTATCACATCCAGCTCTACCCCTTTACAAGGTTGCCACTGTATTCCGTTGGGGGTCTCTGTTTACCGCTGCGTTGCCTCTCTGGAGTATATAGAACGTCACTTTCCCGATGGGCCTTCTGCAACAGCATTCCGCTACGCCCCCGTGGTCGAATTCAATCATAAAGACGCACTGCAGCAACGCTACTTAAAACAGTTTTTCAAAGTAAATAGCGGGACTTATCCCTCCCATAGAGTACCGTCATCAGAAGCCTTTATGGATCTCATCATCAGAGGTCTTGCTACCGGCATGGTGCCAGACCAACAAGTCAGACCCTTCCTTGAGTCGGGACACGTGACGGAGATATTGCCCAATAGCTACCTTTCTGTACCGCTTTACTGGCACGTCTGGAATCTCAAAGCCCCTTTGGCCCAAGAGCTGACACAAACACTGACTCAACATGCAGCCATAGCATTAGAGCCTTTTGACGCCCATCCAACACTGACGATTCCCTAACAAACGGGGAATCATTAGACTTTATGATATAGATCACTAATTATTTTTGTTGCAGTGCGTCATAATTCTGCCATTCGACTAGACTATAGTTTGAAAAACATTCCATCCAGCCCACAAGGCATTATATGGTGAAGGCGATATTATTATGATTCTCAAAGAAACACCTCCCGTCCATAACCAACTTGAGTTTTTTATTGAACAAGCGGTAAAAGCGCGTCCTATCCGCACCGCTGTTGTCCACCCCGTTGATCATAATGGATTAATGGGTGCTATCGAGTCGGCAGAACACCATTTAATAGAACCTATATTGATCGGCCCCAAAGCCAAAATCTTAGCCGCAGCGGAAAAAGATAACCTTGATATCACCCGTTACGAGATTATTGATGTAGAACATAGCCACGCAGCAGCCGAAAAAGCGTGTGAATTAGCACGTATGGGTGAAGTTGAAGCCCTCATGAAAGGTGATCTGGGTAGCTCAGAACTGATCAGTGCGGTAATCAGTAAAACCAAAGGGATTCGAACAGAGCGCCGTCTAAGCCACGTCTTTGTTTTTGATGTGCCCAACTATCATAAACCGCTTGTGATTACTGATGGTGCGATCAACGTTGTGCCAGACCTGATGACAAAACGCGATATTGTCCAAAACGCAGTAGATTTTTGCCGCGCACTCGGGGTGAATCAACCCAAAGTGGCTATTTTAGCAGCTGTAGAAAAAGTAAAAGCGTACATGCCTAGCACCATTGATGCAGCCTGCCTGTGCAAAATGGCTGATCGTGGTCAAATTACCAACGCCTTGCTCGATGGACCACTCGCCTTTGACAACGCTATATCCCTACAAGCCGCGCTGGATAAGCATATCAATTCTGAAGTGTCGGGGGATGCAGATATTCTTTTGGCACCAGATCTTGAAGCCGCCAATATGATCGCTAAACAGCTGATCTATTTAGCAGATGCAAAATCTGCGGGTATCGCGGTTGGCGCAAAAGTGCCGATCATCCTGACCAGCCGCGCTGAAACACCTTTGGGAAGAATGGCCTCATGCGCACTCGCATCACATATGGTCCACCACCCAGTGTCTTAAGGGATGAGTATGCAGACGATTCTTACCGTTAACGGCGGCTCTTCCAGCCTGAAATGCGCACTATTCAGTGCTCAGCCGCAGGGGCTAACCCCCCTGTATGTATTTAAGTTAGGTAATATTCTGGATACCCCGCGCATCAGTATTACCGACGCGCAGGGCAAATCGCTAGCCGCACCCGAAATTGATGTCAGCGCAATCCCTGTGGCTCAACGCCATCAGGCCGCACTGGGAACGGTTCTAGATTGGCTGGCCGAGCATGCACCTGAATACCCCATTACCGCATTTGGACATCGCGTCGTACATGGTGGAGAACACTTTAGTGCGCCAGTGGTCGTTAATGACAACACATTGGAAGCGCTACGCGCCTTTGTACCCTTAGCGCCCCTCCACCAGCCTTACAACCTGCGCTTGATCGAAGCCTGCCAACAGCTGGCACCAACACTGCCACAGATTGCATGTTTCGATACGATGTTTCACGTTGGCCAACCGGCTGTCGAACGACACTATGCCCTACCACGCAAGCTGACAGAAGAAGGGATTCAGCGTTATGGCTTCCACGGTTTATCTTACGAGTTTATTCAAACCAGACTCGCCGAGATCAGCCTACAAGCCGCTACAGCTAACACGATCATCTGCCACTTAGGGGCCGGTGCCAGCATGTGCGCAGTCAAAGCAGGCAAAAGCGTTGCGTCGACTATGGGCTTTACGGCTGTTGATGGCTTACCTATGGGCAGCCGCTGCGGCAATATCGACCCAGGCGTTATGCTGTATTTACAACGCCATCACGGTATGGATGCAGACGCACTGGAAAAGCTGATCTACAAGGAAAGCGGCTGGTTAGGTGTGTCGGGTATCTCCTCTGATATGCTGACGCTGCACCGCAGCGAAGCTCCAGAAGCCGAAGAAGCCATCGCCATGTTTGCGTACCGCATTGCGCTAGAAGTAGGCCGTTTAAGTGCGGCACTGCAAGGCTTAGAGCAGATCGTGTTCACCGGGGGTGTGGGCGAAAACGATGCGGATATTCGTGCCCGTGTGCTGGAACAAAGCCAATGGCTGGGTATTAACATTGATGAGAAAGCCAACCAAGCCAATCGCAGCCTAATCAGCACTCCCGATAGTGCAGTAACCGTACGCGTTATTCCAACCAATGAAGAAGCGATGATCGCGCTGCATGTTACTGAGTGCGTGGGGCACTAACCATCATCTGCTAAACGCAGGGAGATAGTCTCCCTGCCCTACCCCGTCAAACCATACCTAACCTATTTTGGCAGGTGCGATGGGCTTACCATCCTTAAAAAAAGGTGAAGGCGACTGCTTTTTACCGATCATCCCTTTCAGCATAAAGCCTATCATTTTTGGCATGTAAGATAGCGGAAAACGAGCATAAGCATCGTGCGGCATGGGTCCGCGCGCATATTTACCGAAAGCTTTCATCGTTACAGGGCCCAGAATACACTCCTTCTCTTGTTCATCGGCAAACTGCATCCACTTAACCGAAATACCCACAAAAGGCATGTTAGGCGAGCGCATTGTGTTACCCAAAGGCATATTGCAGCAGGTCGTATGCCAACGAAAGAGTCCTTTTTCGCTCAGTTGCATACAACCAATATGCTCCTGACCTTTCGTGATGGTCAAATACGCTGGGTAGGTTTGAAACAACTCCGTTCCACCCTGCTCATCCAAAATCTGATCTTCATTGTTCAATTTAGACGCGTAACTCTGACAATCACAGCAGAGACACTTCACATGAAAGCTTGAGCCTTTAACCACCTTCAACACGCCTTGAACATTCCCGCATTGGCAGCTCAATTTAACAATCGATGACATACTCTACTTTCCTAACCTTTTAGTGATCATTTCCAGCGTAGACCCACATAGGTTCTGTCTTACCCGCCCTTTCAAACCCCATCTTTTTATAAAACTCGATAGCACCGCCATCAGCGGTCAGCATCTGCTGGTGAAAACCTTGATAACGCGCCAGCATGGTATCCATGATTAACCGACCCACGCCTAAGCCATGAAACTCAGGGTCAACGAGCATATGGGGATAATACACTACCAAATAACCATCCGAGATGGCATTCCCTAACCCCACCAACCTATCACCTGACCACGCCGTCACAAGGCTATGAGAATTTTCTAGCGCCTGCATCAACAAATCAGGTTTTTGAGCAGATGACCAATCATTAGCACGATACAATGCAACAACCTGTGCTTGAGTGGGTAATTCAGTCTGGCTGATTCTGATCATAGCGACCTCTTTTTAAAGTCAAAATTTGAGCTTATTCTATTTAAACAACCAATAAAACCATAAGAAAACAAACATTTACAATCAGGCATATAACCGGCCTTTTCAAGACCCAGATTAATATCCCTATAATTTAAACAAGCTTAATCCAAAGAATATTCGCAAAACAAGAAATAAAAATGCTATTAGCAGCATAAAATAGGTATCTATAAAATTATCCAAAACACTTCGCTTGAAATAGATACTCCTAGACTGCTCATAGGTTAAATACTCCTTCCCCTCTTCACCTAGTGATACAACCATCCCACAGTCATTACTAAACATAAAATTCGCAACTAGCATACAGGACGAATACCAGCCCACTCTAACAGGCTTTTTTATATCAAAGATCTTACTACCCAAACCACTCTTATAAACATAATAAGTCTCCATTAATATCTTTTCATTATCCAGCTTATAAAAAGCAACTCCCCCTCCATTAAATTGCTTACCTTTTCGACCTGGCTCAATTATATTAAAGTAGTGATAGTTAATACGCTCTTTCTCAGGAAAGGACATAAAGTCTGGAAAAGGTTTTATCAAAAACATCACTAAAGGTATAAGAAAAAATGGCTCTAATAAGGCTTTCATTATAACTCTCTTAAACTTTCAGATTGTTTTTTCATAAGCGGTGATAAGAAAAATTCAATCACTTTTCTTTTACCCACATTGGATGGGGCTAGTATGATTAGCTGTATAAAGCTATTGGAGAGGGTATCGGTGAGAAGAAGATATGTGTCCATACGAGGGTGTTTTCCATAATCTATTTATTCCTTGATCCATGGATACTAATGCAGCACAACACTAACCCGCAAGTGAATGCTGCATTAAGTTTTATTGACTAGGCGCCTATGGCCTATTGTATAGAACGCTGCCTTACGGCTTCGAACAAACAAATACCGGTAGCGACCGATACGTTGAGGCTACTGACTTCTCCAGCCATGGGGATTTTGATCAAAAAATCACAGCATTCACGGGTCAGGCGACGCATGCCTTTGCCTTCTGCTCCCATGACAATAGCTAGGGGGCCTGTCAGGCTTGATTGATAGACCATTTGTTCGGCCTCACCTGCGGTGCCTGTAATCCAGATCCCTCGTTGCTGGAGGTCTTGTAAGGTTCGGGATAGGTTTGTGACTTGCACATAAGGCACCACTTCAGCAGCGCCACAGGCTACTTTGGAGACGGTTGCATTTAGTGGGGCTGATTTATCTTTTGGGGCGATAACGGCATGAACGCCCGCAGCATCCGCTGTTCGTAGGCAGGCACCTAGATTATGCGGGTCCGTTACGCCATCTAACACTAATAGAAAAGCGGGTTCATCGAGCTGCTCTAGTATGTGATCAAGAAAGCGTTCATCCTTGGCTTTCATGGGGGTGCAGATTGCGATAACACCTTGATGCACTCCACCAGCGGCCATTGTGTCTAACTCCTGACGGCTGGCCTTTTTAACCGGTATATGGGTTGAATCTGCTAATAACGAGACGAGGCGCTCATCTTCCCGACCCTTGAGTGCCACAATACTCTGGACGCGGGAGGCGTCATATTTCAGTGTTGTTTTTACTGCATGGAATCCAAAAATCAGTTCAGGCTGCATGTTGTCTCTCGTCGATGGGGGCATAACGTGGTATTACCGTTTCAAAAAGCTATTATCCCGAAGATGCACCGAAAAACCCAGCATTGCATTAATGTTAAAAGCGTTAAGCACGTATAGGCATAAAAAAAGCCACCCGAAGGTGGCTTGCGTTCATCTAAGACTCGCTGAAATCTTAGTTTAAACCCTGGAAAACTTTGTCGCGGATATCATCCACAGAACCCACACCCGGCACATAGACGTATTTAGGCCCCGTAGCTGGGTCGGACTCGTTCCAACCTTTGTAATAAGCGATCAATGGTGCGGTTTGCTCATGATATACATTCAAACGGCCACGTACGATATCTTCCGCATCATCCGCACGCTGAACAAGGTCTTCACCGGTCACATCGTCTTTGCCTTCAACCTTAGGTGGGTTAAATACAACGTGATACGTACGACCAGATCCTGGGTGTACACGACGTCCGCTCATACGCTTGATGATCTCTTCATCAGCAACGTCGATCTCGACAACTGCATCAATAGATACGCCCGCTTCTTTTAGCGCATCCGCTTGTGGGATAGTACGTGGGAAGCCATCAAACAAAAAACCATTAGCGCAATCAGATTCGGTAATACGCTCTTTTACCAAGCCGATAATAATATCATCAGATACCAGTTCTCCGGCATCCATTACCGCTTTGGCTTTAACACCCAGCGGCGTTCCCGCTTTTACAGCGGCACGTAGCATATCACCGGTAGAGATTTGTGGAATACCGTACTTCTCGGTGATGTATTGCGCTTGAGTGCCTTTACCAGCGCCTGGTGCGCCAAGAAGAATGATTCGCATTGAGGATTACTCCGCTCTAACTTATAAATAAAATGAATTCGCTCTGTGCTGACGCTGCGCTTTTAATGGTTAGCGGCGTATTTGTCTCGGATGATCTATTCAAACAAGACCGCACTATGATGACAGAACCTTACTGGCGTGCCTGAATAACGACAATTCGACGTTAGCACTAGCAACTTGATTACATAATCGCCAATAGTAGGATATTTTTGCTGTTTATAGGTTGTTCATCAACTATTTAGCAGTGAGGTTAAGCTAAAGCTCACATTAGCTCAACCCCGTTTTGCTTTATCCTGTGTTTCTCATTCCTGCAGATATACCTGCCATTGTCACCATTAGCGCTTTTTCAAGGCGCTTGTCGGGGTTATTTCGATCTCGATACAGTAATTCAGCTTGCAAGAAGTGCAACGGGTCAATGTAGGGGTTGCGCACATCGATAGACTGACGAATCACCGGGTTATCGGCCAATAGCAGATCCCGCTCCTTGATCGTCAACACCATCTCTACGGCCGTTTCTAGTCGGCTTCTCAGGCTGGAACCCAACACCTTAAGCTCTTCCGAAACCAGTCGTGACTCATAGTACTCTGTCAAACGGCTATCACTTTTGGCCAATACCATCTCCAGCATATCCACATAAGAGCGGAAAAAAGGCCACTTGCGGTACATTTCTCGCAGTGCTGGCAATTCTTCTCCTTTGATGGCACATGACAGCGCCGTATCAGATCCTAACCATGCCGGTAGCATCAAACGGATCTGGGTCCAGGCAAAGATCCAAGGAATGGCACGCAGGCTCTCTACCCCTCCGTCTGCTTTTCGCTTTGCAGGACGGGAGCCCAATGGCAGCTTGCTAAGCTCCTGCTCTGGTGTTACCGCACGAAAATAGGGAACAAACTGCGGATCTTCTCTCACTACTGAGCGGTATGCCTGTAGGCCCGTCGCGGCTAATTTTTCCATCTGCTCCCGCCAAGCATCCTCTGGGGCTGGCGTGGGCGCTAAGGTCGCCATCAAAACCGCACCTGCATATAACTCAAGATTACGCACCGCCAATTCAGGAATACCAAATTTAAAGCGGATCATCTCCCCTTGCTCGGTGACACGTAAGCTGCGATCTACCGATCCCGGTGGTTGCGCCATAATCGCCGTATGGCTAGGGCCACCTCCTCGCCCTACGGTGCCTCCACGGCCATGAAAGAGGGTTAAGTGAACATCATGAGCTTTACACAGCGCGGTTAGCGCTTCCTGAGCTTTATACTGCCCCCACGCGGCCGCTAACTGACCTGCATCTTTTGAGGAGTCAGAGTAGCCAATCATCACCTCCTGATGCCCATGGGTGTACTGTTTATACCAAGGAACAGATAAGAGCGCATCAATGCAGCTACGCGCACTTTCTAGGTCATTTAAGGTTTCAAACAGGGGGACAACACGTATGTCATGGGTGATACCCATCTCACGTAATAGCAAGATGACGGATAGCACATCCGATGGCGAACTAGCCATGGAGATAACATAAGAGCCGAGTGAGTCCGGATCGGCCAGAGCCACTACTCGACAGGTATCTAATACCTCTTGAACGTCTGCTGAGGGCTGCCAATCCCGAGGGATTAATGGGCGTTTACTTTGTAGTTCTTTGAGTAAGAAAGCCTGACGTCCCTCTTCAGTCCATGCTGTATAGGAGCCAAGGCCATAAAACTGGGATAGCTCTTCAAATACCTGCGCATGTCGATCCGAGCTTTGGCGAATATCAAGGCGCACCAAAGTTACGCCAAAGCAGGCGATGCGTCGAATAATATCTTCTAACGCCCCTTCTGCAATAATCTCCATGCCGCATTCAATCAATGAACGATGGCACAGCATTAAGGGTTCGAGTAACTGTTCTGACGTCAGCAGTGGACAGGTAATATCCACGGTTTGATGATGCAGTTTTTGTTCAATCCAACGCTTGGTGCACGCAAGCTGGTCTCTGATATCGCCTAAAACAGCACGATACGGCTCGGCTGCCTCATCCCCTACTTTCGCTCGTAGCTCGTTGCTACATTGCTCCATGGACAACTCAGCCCGAAGCGCATCGATATCTCTTAGGTAAAGATCCGCCGCCATCCAACGAGAGAGCAGTAAGACTTCTTCAGTAATGTTTGAGGTTACATTGGGGTTGCCATCGCGGTCACCGCCCATCCATGATGAAAAGCGAACCGGAGAAGCCTCCAATGGTAAGCCTTTACCGATGATGGCTTTGGTCTGAAGGTCCAGACGTTTTAGAAAAGCAGGTACCGCCTCCCACAAAGAGTTCTCGATAACCGCAAAACCCCATTTAGCTTCATCAATAGGCGTGGGGCGTGTTTGTCGTATCTCGTTGGTATGCCAGATCTGGCTAATAAGTTCGTTTAAGCGATGTTGCTGATTTTCACCACGATCCTGTGCGCGAAGACAATCGGTAATAGCATCATATTTTTGAATCAACGTGCGTCGATTGACTTCGGTAGGATGTGCAGTCAGCACAAGATCAACCTGCATCTGGGTAAGCGTATCCAAAATACGCTCTTGGGAAATACCACTTTTTTTCAAGTGTTTGAGTAGCTGAACAAACGAGTCGGTGGACTCCAGATCACAAATCTCTTGGTGGCGCCGCACCCGGTGGTGCTCTTCAGCGATGTTGGCCAAATTGAGAAATTGCGTAAATGCACGTGCCACAGGAAGCATTTCATCTTCGCTCAGGCTGCGTAGCTCTTCCAGAAGGCTTTCTCGATCCTCCTCGGTGCCATGTCGGCCCGCTTTAGCGAGCTTGCGAACCCGCTCTACACGTTCAAGAAAGCCGCTGCCTAGGTGATTTTCTATCGTCTGGCCAAGACTTCCCCCTAGTGCACGAACATCATCCCGCAAAGCTTCATGCAGGTCACTCATAACTCAGCTCCTTTGTGTATCTCCAATCACAATACACTGAGCATAGGTACTTTTATCGCGTTGCACAAATCAGGCTTTAGTTGATAGCCGTTTTTTAGGGGATATTTTTACTCTATCGCTTCTAATAAAGTTTTTAGCGCGGTTTGGGCGATCGCTTCATTTTCATACTGAATAGAAGGGAGAGATGGCTGGCCCGCCGTAGTCGTCAATTCAATGCGAAAGTTTTCATCCATCTGTACACCACGATCAAACGCTACTTGCGCAGATACGACAGAGCCCATCGAAACAACCTGGTGGCGATCGGCAGCAACCACCGCCAGTTGCCGCTGATTACGATCTAAGACCAACCGAGGGTTTCCATTTAAATCATCACTCACAACAAACCCTGTGGAACGTAACAGATCCAGCTGCTGTTGGCCTTTTTTCCAATTCCAATAACCTAAACCGGCTAAAATGGCGACCGCCACAATAAATAATGTCATTTTCATAGCCCTTTCTGCTTTGCCTCATCCCATAACTGATCCAGTTGGTCTAAAGCGTAGCTATCCCAGGCTTTACCGGAGCTGTCTACTTTGGATTCAATGTAATTAAAGCGTCGTTCAAACTTTTGATTCGTGGAGCGCAGTGCGGTCTCGGCTTTAACTTTTAGGTGTCTGGCTAAATTCACTTGCGCGAAAATCAAGTCACCCATCTCATCGAGCACGGCTGCTTGGTCGCCTTGTTCAATCGCTTCTCTTAGTTCAGCGATTTCTTCCTCTATTTTATCCAATACCAATAGTGGATCATTCCAATCAAACCCCACTTGAGAGGCGCGCTTTTGTAGCTTATCGGCACGTATCAGTGCAGGTAGACTTTTGGGTATATCATCCAATATTCCCGCTTTCTTTTTACCAGCACGCTCAGCTTGTTTGATCTGCTCCCAGTTGGCACTGATCTCCTCTTCAGTAAGATCGATAGCACCCGGGGGCGTACGTAGTTCACCATCAGGGAATACATGGGGGTGACGCCGTATTAATTTGGTAACAAGATTATGGACAACCGAGTCGAGTGAGAACTTTTGCTCCTCCTCCCCTAGTTGGCCATAAAATATCACCTGAAATAGCAAATCACCTAACTCATCTTCTAAATGATCCCAATCTTCGCGCTCGATAGCGTCTGCAACTTCATAAGCCTCTTCCAGCGTGTGCGGAACAATGGTTGCGTAGGTTTGTTGGATATCCCACGGGCAGCCGTGTTCAGGATGGCGCAGCCGAGCCATCAAATAACGCAGGTCTTCAAGACTGTAATGCTGCTGACTCATGAGCCAAACCCGCTCCGCTGTCGGTGAACATCCACGACGTTAGGTACTTGGTTAATCTTATCCATGATCTTTCCAAGCAATTCTAAACGGGAAATTTCTACCGTTAAGGAGAGCCGTGCGATGTTGCTGTTTTTATCGGTTAGGGTATTCGCCGAAAGAATATTTAAATTCTCATTAGCCATGACCATCATCACATCCCGTAACAAACCTGAACGGTCATACGCTTCTATGCTGATATCGACAGGATAGGTGGTTTCACCCTCGTCCCCCCAATCGACGGCAACGATTCGCTCAGGCTCATTATCCCGCAACGCCAACAAGTTAGAGCAATCTTCACGGTGAATAGAGACACCTCGGCCTTGGGTAATAAAGCCGACAATCGGGTCTCCGGGAACCGGTTTACAACAGGACGCCATAGAGGTCAGCAGATTGCCTACCCCTAAAATACGAACGCCGTGGTCTTTCTGCGAGACTTGCTTACCAGCGTAAGAGACGCTAGGTAAACCAAGATCTAGCTGCTCGTCATGCTCAACGTGGTCTACCTGCCGCTGCGCTGCATTAAGTATTTGAGATAAACGGATATCGCCTGCACCTAACGCTGCAAACACATCTTCCGCGAGTTTGTAGTTCACCTCTTCAGCGATGCGGTTCATATCGACTTCGCGCATATCAATCGCGAGTCGTTTAAACTCTTTTTCGACAATCTGGCGGCCCGCTTCTTCGTTCTTATCTTTGTCCTGCATCTTGAACCAGTGAGCAATTTTAGCCCGGGCTCTTGATGTCGTAACAAAACCGAGGTTGCCGTTTAACCAATCTCTTCGCGGCATCTCCTCTTTAGCGGTGAGGATCTCCACTTGGTCGCCCGTTTTCAGTGCTCGGTTTAGGGGAACGATGCGCCCATTAACCTTAGCACCTCGACAGCGATGACCTATCTGGGTATGCACTCGGTAAGCAAAATCCACCGCCGTAGAGCCTAGCGGCATATCAATAACATGCCCGTCTGGGGTAAAGACATATAGGCGATCTTGGACAATATCTCCTCTTAACATATCGCCAAAAGCTTCGGACTCTCCCAAGTCCTCATGCCATTCCAGAACCTGTCGCAGCCACGCAATTTTATCTTCGTAGGCATCACTCTTAGAGTTCGTATCTGTGCCCTTATAAAGATGATGCGCGCAGACGCCGAGTTCAGCTTCCTCATGCATATCAAAAGTACGCACCTGAACCTCTAAGACTTTACCTTCTGGGCCAAACACTGCTGTGTGTAAAGATCGGTAGCCATTCGGTTTGGGTGAGGCGATATAATCATCAAATTCATGGGGAATATTGCGCCATAAACCGTGGATGATCCCCAGTGCTGTATAGCAGTCGCGTATTTCAGGCACTAAAATTCGAACGGCACGAACATCATAAACTTGGTTAAAATCGATGTTTTTGCGCTGCATTTTACGCCAAATACTGTAAATATGTTTGGCGCGGCCACTCACGTCAGCTTCAATATTTTGAAGTTTCAATTCGCGCTTAAGGGTGCCAACCACATCATTGATAAACTCTTGGCGATCCAGCCGTTTTTCATCAAGCAGCTGTGCAATATGCTTATAATCGTTAGGCTTTAAATAGCGAAAAGAGAGATCTTCCAGCTCCCATTTGATATGCCCGATACCTAACCGATGTGCTAAGGGTGCGTAGATATCAAACACTTCTCGTGCAACCAGATAGCGCTTACGTCGTGAGGCATCTTTGACTCCACGAATAGCACAGGTTCGCTCAGCTATCTTGATCAGTGCCACACGCACATCATCAATCATGGCCACCAGCATTTTACGTACAGTATCAATCTGGCGGGCATTAGCACCAAGAACTGTGTGATCCACGCGTGGGTTCGCACGGCTTCCAATAGCTGCCATCTGCAGCACACCATTAATCAGGTTGCTGATAGTGGGGCCGAATTGATTCTCTACCGTGTCGAGTTTGAGCTTATCTTCTCGCACACTGCGATACAAAATAGCGGCAACAATGGACTCTTGATCCTGCTGTAATTCGGCAAGGATTTGCGCCATCTCAAGTCCGGTAAGATAGCTTCCCGCTAAATGTCCAGACCAAGCATCATCTTGGGGCTCCGACTGGTTGAGTACCTGTTTTGCCATTTCACAGGCATGTCGTACCTGCTCTATATCGTCAATCTCGACCTGCTGCTGCAAGCGCAGTAGCCACAAATCAAGATCAACCGTGCCATCCTCATGGACGGGGTGATCTTCGCGAACTTTTACCATGGCAAGCTGCCACTCCTCTACTCTCGACTCTGCCGCGTTACGCGGATCATTTGTTATTATTTTGGTACAGGCGATAGCCTTATATGACTCACAATGACTACCAGCCCCTACATCAGAGAGCCGACTATTCTATTCGTTATGACCGCAGACCGCGAGCAAGTTCCATTCCATGGAGCAGCCCAAGCAGCCCAAATAAGCAGAAAGCCGCAAAGCGGCTTTCTTAGTATAGGTTATATGGGGTCAAACACCCCGGTTGACAAGTACCTATCCCCCCGGTCGCAAATAATACATACAATCACCGCATTTTCGACCTGCTCACTCAGACGCAACGCCCCTGCTACGGAACCTCCGGAGGAGACACCACAAAATATCCCCTCTTGGGTGGCTAGGTCTCGCATCGTAGTTTCGGCCACTTGTTGAGAAATATCCAGTACGCGATCTACACGGGTTTCATCAAAAATGGTGGGTAGGTAAGCTTTAGGCCAACGGCGAATGCCGGGGATCTGAGATCCATCTTCTGGTTGTAAGCCAACAATGGTGACCGCTTTATTTTGCTCTTTTAAGTAGCGTGATGTCCCCATAATGGTGCCCGTTGTGCCCATGGAGCTAACAAAGTGGGTAATGCGGCCTTGGGTCTGCTCCCAAATTTCTGGTCCAGTTCCCGAGTAATGCGCTTCGGGGTTATCTTGGTTGGCAAATTGATCCAGCACTTTACCTTGACCTTTTGCCTGCATCTCTAGAGCTAAATCACGTGCATACTCCATACCTTGCTCGCGTGTTACGGTGATTAACTCAGCTCCGTAAGCCGTCATCGCCGTTTTGCGCTCCATGCTCATATTATCTGGCATGATAAGCACCATACGATAACCTTTTATGGCAGCCGCCATCGCCAAGGCGATGCCCGTATTGCCAGATGTGGCTTCTATTAAGGTATCACCTGGTGAGATGTCACCGCGTTGTTCTGCTCGTTCTATCATACTCAAAGCAGGGCGATCCTTGACTGATCCTGCGGGATTGTTACCTTCCAGCTTACAAAGAATCACATTGCCGCGCTCATTTGCCCCTAATCGTTGCAAGCGGACTAACGGGGTTTTACCAACATAATCGGCAATGGTCGGGAACTCGATTTGCATAACAAAACCTTGTCTATTAGACAAAACTAAAAAGAATAAAAAATACTCGACTTATACCTGAGCATTATACTAGGGCATAATAGGCTGACACGATGGGCTAGTCAATTAAGCGTTTCAGCTGAACCAACAATTTTAGATCCCCGCCCTATTAACTATGTTCTTTTAGCTTACTCAGTGGTGTGCTGAGTGAGAAGCCCAATTGCTGTCCTAACGCTCTCGCTCGAACTTTCAACTGTTTTAATGTCTCTGCATTTCGCTGTCTTCCCGCATAGATAATCCAGTTGCCACTTTGAGTTTGGCAGCTTCTAATATCCACGAATAAGCTCTTAAGACACTTTAACGTGTCTGTTCCACGATGGTCCCGCCAACAATTCATGACTAACCAGCCATTCGGTTTTAATCGCTGATAACACTCATAAATAAAGTCTGGTTGCAGTTGCTGCTCATCCAACCCCTCTTCGCTGTATATATCTGTAAATAACAGATCTACCTTTTTTCCCTCAACAGCCATCAGATATTCATAGGCATCCATATGATGAAGTGTTATGCGCTTACTTCGTGGGAATTGGAAATATTTGTAAGCAACATCAATGACACCTGAACGTAGCTCAACGACTTCTTGTTTTAGCGATGGATAGTTTGCATGCAGGCAGCTGTTGAGTGTACCTGCCCCCAAACCTAAACTAAGGGATCGTTTAGGATCACATAGAAGCAGCACCAGCAACATCGCGCGGGTGTATTCATGCTGCGGGACTGTAGGCTCCGATTTTAGCCAAGCACTTTGCTCATCCGTGTCACCAAAGGCCAAATAACGCTTGTTACCATCATCCATAACGCGAATAGGGCCCCATTCGTCATAACTTCGATGGACCTCTTTCCCCAACAGTGACATCTGTTTTCCTTTGACCTATTAGTTTACCAACCCGTTCGTAGCTTCATGCCGATCTCTGAGCTGTATCCGACACTGCGAGCGTCAACGCTGCCCTTTTCATCAAGCACATAATAGGTTGGAAATACATTGATTCTAAAAGCAGCAGCGACCTCGCTGGTTCCAAGGAGTACCGGCACATGAATTTCCTGATCCGCGACGAAGGCGGCTACAGATGCTTCATCCTGATAATCAAGCGCTACCGACACCACTCTGAGATTGGTTGTATCGATATGATTCAAGTTACTCATACTCAATTTACAGATAGAGCACCAAGGTGCAAAAAAGTAGATGAGCGTCCGCTGCCCAGTCACATGAATAGGCGTTGGGGTGTGAGTAGCTAGCTGTGCCAGTGTGAAGCTTGGTACAACCTGCGAAGGCTTAATGAGATCACGTTGTTGCCAAGCGGTTATAGCCCAAAATAGCAAAGCCATAATGAACAACTCGATAAGCCAACGTTTTTTTCTGGACAATATGGCCACTCCAATGTGCTTCATGAGTGGCCATTATAGAGACTTTACTTAGGTGAATCAGCTACGCTGTCACGACGCTCACTCTCCCCAAGTACTTGCGCTAAGCTTCTTTTTGAGAGTTCCCCTTTCAAATTACCCTCTTCATCCACAACAGGCAGGGAGTAATCAGCTTCTAAGGTTTCAGGAATAACTGTTTCCAGAAGTGCATCAGGCGATATAGCCGTTAGATCCTCTAGGATCTCTTCATCAAACTGTTGAGCAGCATCTCCAGGCTCATAAGCCGCTTCCAATGCTTCTTGAGTGACGATCCCCTGATAGCCATCATCGGTGACATAGTACGCATAATCGCCTTTGATGGCTTTCATCTGTAATAACGCTTCACCGATGGTGTCAGCCGTGATTCGTCTTGAAGGTGGTTTCATCACAGTCTCAACCGTTAATGCGCGAGCCCTGTTTACATCTTTTACGAAGGCCTCTACATAATCTGTCGCGGGGTTAAGCAAAATTTCATCCGGGGTACCTTGCTGCACCATTTCACCATCTTTTAATATGGCAATACGATCACCGATTCTTAAGGCCTCATCCAGATCATGGGTGATGAAAATAATCGTTTTATGCAGCTTATCTTGAAGCTCGATAAGTTGATCCTGCATTTCACTCCGAATGAGCGGATCCAAAGCGGAAAACGCTTCATCCATTAATAGAATCTCAGCATCTGTGCATAAAGCACGGGCTAAGCCGACGCGCTGTTGCTGACCTCCTGAAAGCTGAGATGGGTATTGCTCCTCATAACCGGCAAGCCCCACGGTTTCCAGCCAAGTTTTGGCTTTTTCAAGCCTGATACTTTTATCCACGCCCTGAATCGATAGCCCATAACTAACATTATCAATCACACTTCGATGCGGCATAAGACCAAAGCGCTGAAAAACCATCGACATTTTATGGCGCCTAAAATTTTCTAATGCTTTAGGGGAGAGTTGCATAACATCCGTATTTTCAACACGGATAACACCCTCAGTGGGGTCGATCAATCGATTAAAATGGCGAATAAGGGTCGATTTTCCTGAACCTGATAACCCCATGATGACAAAGATCTCACCTGTATTAATAGTCAGGTTAATATTCTTTAGACCTAAGGTATGACCCGTTTCTGCCAAAATGTCATCTTTAGAGCGCCCTTCGTGTACTAACGGCATCACACTCGCAGGGTCTCGACCAAATACTTTATATAACCCTTCTATTTGAATGAGTGCTTCAGACATTGTGACCACCTCCCATATGTCGCTGGGTACGTTTAGCATAAGCTTGTGAGACACGGTCAAAGATAATGGCCAAGGCAACGATAGCTAATCCATTGAATAGGCCTAATGTGAAATATTGATTGGTAATCGACTTTAGCACCGGCTGACCTAAGCCTTTAACACCAATCATAGAAGCGATAACAACCATTGATAGCGCCATCATGATCGTTTGGTTTATACCTGCCATAATGGTCGGCATAGCTAACGGTAGCTGCACACCAAAGAGCCGCTGCATTGGACTAGCTCCATAGGCTGTAGCGGCTTCCAATACCTCCCGATCAACCAGACGAATGCCTAGGTTCGTCAGACGAATAACAGGCGGGATTGCGTAAATAATGACCGCTATTACCCCTGGTATTTTTCCTATGCCTAGCAACATCACCACAGGTATAAGATACACAAAGGCTGGCATTGTCTGCATAATATCCAAAAGCGGCGTAATCAAGTTCTGGGCACGGTCCGAGCGCGCCATTAAAATCCCAATCGGTATACCTAATGCGATCGCCATCAATGTACACACGGTAATGATACTCATGGTCCTCATAGTATCTTCCCACATGCCAAAATAGCCGATCAGCAGAAAAGAAACGACTACACCAATGGATAGCTTAATTGAACGTGTAGCGACATAGACCAGACCTGTCACAATAACAATCACTAACCACCAAGGGGTTGCTAATAGCAGTTTTTCAAACCAGATTAAAAACGTTAACAGGGGATCAAAGAAGGATTCGATAATATCGCCATATTCACGAGAAAAATCTCGATATGCCGAATCGAGTCCTTTTCGGATCTCCAGCAAACTCGCGCGATCCATTTGTGGAAATTTTGTCAGCCAAGAAGACTCCGCCATATGTGAGTACCTTTACAATAAACTGATGAAAGTACGGCCGGCCAACGAACGTGACCGGCGCAATGCATTAAAGGTTATTCAACGCTCGCTCAACTTTTGCGGCAACATCCGATGATACCCATGGCTTCCAGCTATCCTTGTACTCCGTCAGGAAGTGCTCCATAGCAACATCGCCGTCGGCTTGATTCTCCTCCATCCATGCCAGCAATCCGTTCATCTGGTTATTTGTGAAGGAGCGTTTCGTTAAATACTCATAAGCGGCAGGCGCTTTTGAAGCAAATGCCTCCGTAGTGACTGTCTGCACCATAGAGGGTGGATACATAGTTACTTTGGGCTCTAAGCAATCAGCATTCGATGTACAGTTGATATATTCCTCTTTATCAATACCCGAACCGAAGTCGACTTTTACCATTTTGTACTTGCCCAATACCGCTGTCGGAGCCCAGTAGTAACCAAACCAAGGCTCCTGACGCTCATATGCCTTGGCAATTGCTCCAGACAAACCAGCTCCCGAGCCAGGATCAATGAGATCAAAACCTGCGTCATCCAACTTGAGTGCTTTATAAAGATTGCCTGCTGATATCTGACAATTCCAGCCTGCTGGACAACCATAAAAAGCCGAACGGTCTGGATCTTCTGGGTTCTCAAACAGGGAAGCATGCTTAATAACACCTTCGATCGTTGCCATTTCAGGATACTGTTTAACTAAGTATTCAGGTACCCAAAAGCCCTCTTCACCACCATCGGACAGGGACTGGCCAGCAAAGCGTAGGCGCTTTTCTGCGACGCCTTTATCTAACGCCTCACGCATGGAGTTACTCCACATTTCTGGTGCAATTTCAGGCTCACCTTTCTCGATCATTGAGGTGCCTGTCGGCATAGTGTCACCGGGTACTAGTTCTGCTTCACAGCCAAAGCCGTGTTCCAAGATAAATTTGTCAATGTTGGCAATTAAACTGGCAGAGCTCCAGTTCATGTCCGCGATGGTTACTTTGCCACATTCTCCGTTCGCAAATGCCATAGAACTCATTAAAACTAAAGGGATAGCTGACAGCATCTTGTTCATAAATTATTTGCCTCATGATCATAAAATCCAGCTAATACCTTACACCTCTAATGATTACATCTCAAATTATTACGCTTTTTGTTAATTCAAAACACAGGCTTATATATACTTAGGTATCTATAGATGAGAATAACTGATGAATACGCCAATCTATTGCCAAGACGTTTTAATCACTTTACGCAAAATTATTCGTGCAACCGACCTACAGTCTAAAAAAATCATGAAAGAGTGCGGCATCACAATTCCGCAAATCATGGTACTCAAAGCAATTAAAGATTTAGGGGATGTCACGGTAAAACGTATTTCAGACGATGTTTCACTCAGCCAAGCAACCGTCACAACCATTCTTAACCGGTTAGAAGATAGAGCCTTAATTGAGCGAGTGAGAGGGGCTTCAGACCGAAGGATAGTCAATGCGCGCTTAACCGAAGCTGGGTTACAAGTGTTGGAAAGCTCCCCACCGATGCTTCATGAGCGCTTTATCAATCGTTTTGAAAGCTTAGATCAATGGGAGAAAACGCAGATACTTTCATCACTACAGCGGGTCGCTTTAATGATGGACGCCGAGTCTATCGATGCAGCCCCCTTACTGGATATTCCTTCGCCCAGCAAAGAAGAACCCAGCAAGAGCGGCATATAAGTTGGCTCATTGTGACTCAGCAAGCGCAAAGGCCACAACATAATCACGCTCATCACTGTATGATAAATGGATAGTGCTGACCTCTAGTTTATGGGAGGCACGGCGAGCACCATCACTGAGTACGACACTAGGTTGCCCTGCAGGCGTTTTAGTGATTTCTATGTGCTGCCACCCAACCCCTCTACCGATGCCAGTGCCTAGTGCCTTTACAATCGCTTCTTTCGCAGCAAATCGTTTAGCAAAGTAACGTACTTGATCAGAAGAAACATTAAACCCTTCCAGCTCGAAATCGGTTAATACACGCCGTGCAATACCCGGTGTTCTACTAAGCGCGGCTTTGGCACGCTCGATATTTAAAATATCAGTACCAATCCCGATAATCATTTTACTAACGCGTCTCGCTGCGCCTGAACACGAGCCTGGGCTTCCATCATGAGCTGACGCATCTCTCTGACCGCGTCTTTCAGACCTACGAATACTGCACGTGCAATTAAGCCATGACCTATATTCAGTTCATTCAAATGAGGAATCTCTGCGATTTGTTCAACATTATGATAGTGTAAACCGTGACCTGCATTGACAATTAAGCCCTGTTCATAAGCATAGGCAGCTGCACGTCGTATACGCTGTAATTCCTGTGCTTGGTCACTAGCAGTCACAGCGTCAGCATAGGCACCTGTATGCAACTCAATAGCCGGTGCACCACAAGCAATAGCAGCATCAATTTGAGCATTATCAGGATCGATAAAGAGAGAGACTTCTATCTCACTTTCACTGAGTTTTTCCGTTGCCGCCTTGACATGATCTAGATGACTCAGTACGTCTAAACCACCCTCTGTTGTCAGCTCTTCTCGCTTTTCCGGCACCAAACAACAGTGGGCTGGGCGTATTTTCTGCGCAATACTGATCATCTCATCCGTTACAGCCATCTCAAAGTTCATACGCGTCTGAAGCGTATCACTCAGCAAATAGATATCTCTGTCTTGTATGTGTCGACGATCTTCTCTGAGGTGCACAGTAATACCATCAGCGCCCGCCTCTTCTGCTAACGCGGCAGCCAATACTGTATCAGGGTAGCGAGTACCTCTTGCTTGGCGTAACGTAGCCACATGATCAATATTAACCCCTAGCAGTAGTCGGCTTGGTTCAATCACATCTAATACCTCAAAATTATTGAAAAAGAGCCCGACTTCTCAAAGGCCGGTCTGCGAGCAGATGATCAATCGCGAGTCGCATTAAGCGCTTCGCCGCTTGTTGCTGCGCAGGCGTATCATAGCAATCTGCAGCAATCGCGAGAAGGTCTTGCCCTCTAAACGCAAAACGGCGCAGAGGATCAGGCACCTGACTTACCCGCTCAAAGCACCACTGCTCCATGTTAAACAAATAAACATCCAGCGGCTGAATATCGGACAATGGCAATCCGAAACCGGTTTCTGAAAGCAGTCTTCGCTCAAATGTTCGTAATGCCCCCTGAATATCTTCACCCGATAACAGTTCATTCAGCACGTACTGGTAATAAACGTACAGTTTGGGGTGGGGGTCAAAGGGTGATAATTGTCGTTGCATAAGCTCATTGATATATAAACCACACATCAATGCATTCCCTTTAAGAATGCCGTTTAAGCCAACAGCTTCAGCATGAATCAGCGTTTTAAGCTCCTGCTTTCCTTGCCACGAAATCTGCAAAGGTACAAAAGGCTGCAACACACCTTTTAATTTGGAGCGTGGACGTCTGATACCTTTAACAACAGCGCTTACGCGACCGTTATCCAACGTAAAGAAGTCAACGATAGCGCTGGTTTCTAAATAGGGGCGCAGGTGCAATATATAAGCTGCCTGCGTGTCTACCCGGTACTCCATTACTCGCTGTGATCATACCCTAAGCTACGCAAGGCTCGCTCATCATCGGACCAGCCGCGTCGTACTTTAACCCAGAGATTCAGCATCACTTTACAATCGAATAATTTTTCAATATCTAAGCGCGCATCTCTACCGATCGTTTTCATACGCTCGCCTTTATCACCAATAATGATTTTTTTCTGGCCATCGCGTTCTACCAAAATTAAAGCACTAACGGTTAGCAAGGTACCATCATTACGAAACTCTTCAATCTCCACAGTCGCCCCGTACGGAACTTCATCACCCACATTACGCATGAGCTTTTCGCGTACAATCTCAGCTACCATAAAACGGGAGCTGCGGTCAGTCAGTTGATCTTCAGGGAAATGGTGAGCCCCTTCTGGGATATATCGCCGAATGGTTTCTTCGAGCGCATCAACATTACGTCCTGTTTTCGCAGAGATGGGGATAATATCTGCAAACGTCATTTTTTCAGATAATAAGCCTAACTGCGGAAGCAGTGACGATTTATCAGCTAGCTGATCCACCTTGTTGACAACCAAAATAACAGGGCAGGATGCATGTTTTACTTTATCTAGAACAATCTGATCTTCTTCTGTCCAAGCAGTTCTATCAACCAAAAATAAAACTAAATCAACACCGCGAAGCGCCTCTGATGCGGTTTTGTTCATATAGCGGTTGAGCGCTTTATCCTTCTCTTTGTGTAAGCCTGGCGTATCAACAAAAATAATCTGTAGATCATCTTCGGTTTTAATGCCTAAAATTTGATGGCGTGTTGTTTGAGGCTTACGTGAGGTAATGCTCAACTTTTGACCGAGCATAAAATTCATCAGTGTAGATTTGCCCATATTAGGCCGACCTACTATGGCAACAAAGCCGCACTTTTGATTACCAGCCTCTTTAGGAAGTAACCAGCTTTGCATATCTTCGCTCATTTTATGCCCTCTTTTTCCAAACGTAGCAGCGCTAGTTTCGCTGCTTCTTGCTCAGCCTGACGGCGGCTACTACCCACACCTTCGGTAGGCGCTTGTAAGGGTGATATATGACAGCGGATATGAAAAACTTGCGCGTGCGCTTCACCTTCAACACTGATGAGTTCATACTCAGGCAATTCCAAACGACGAGACTGTAAAAACTCTTGCAGACGCGTTTTTGAATCTTTTAATGCCTCATCAATGTCGAGTTTTTCCAAACGCTCAGCAAACCAGCCTAAAATAAACCCACGTACGACTTCTAAATCACTATCTAAGTAAATGGCGCCGATTAAAGCCTCTACCGAATCAGCTAGTATAGAGTCTCGGCGATAGCCACCGCTTTTCAGCTCTCCAGGACCCAATCTTAGGTAATCCCCCAGTTGCAGCTCCCTAGCTATCTCAGCTAACGTCTCCCCTTTAACCATGCGAGCACGCAAGCGACTAAGTTGCCCCTCTCTAGCCTTTGGAAAACGCTCAAAGAGGTCGTCAGCAATGACAAAATTAACAATTGAGTCACCCAGAAACTCTAAACGCTCATTATTGTTTTTGCCACAACTACGGTGCGTCAGGGCTAATTCACAAAAGGAGATATCGTTAAAGGTATAGCCAAGGCGACGCGTTAAATCAGAAATCGGTTTAATCAAGGTATCACAGCTTCATATTGTTCAGAGAATTTTGTTACGGCGTCGATATTAAAAAACATCGGCAAACGCACTTCATAGTTCAGTGTAAAGGTCAAAACACCTTTCTCTTTAGTGATGACAAGAGCTTCATTGGATGGGAGATTCACCTGATTGATATATAGACGCTTATTAATGTCTGAGCGAATTGTCGCTACAGGCTTTCGAAGCTCATCTAAGTCAGTCGTTATATCCTCAACTACTGACTTTATCGTTAAATGATCGATGTAAGGTTGGTACAATTTAAACGCGATAGACAACAGTGTACCAGCCATCAGCAGGACGATCAGAATACTAAAAAAAGAAGCACCTTTTTCATGTTTATACATTGCCCATTTCCTTATCATTGTTAGCTCATTTAATCGAACGTATCGCTGTCAAATCAGGTATGCTGAAAAGTTCCGGCCAATGCATCCAAACAGCAAAAGCCTTTCCTACTAACAGTTCATCAGGCACAAAACCCCAAAAACGGCTATCGTTACTATTATCACGATTATCGCCCATCACAAAGTATTTGCCTTCGGGTACAGTCCACTCCCCACTAAGGTTGGGAGCATAAATATCCGTATATATTTCATGCTCAGTAGAGCCTAATTGCTCACGATAAAGCATTGTTTCAGGACTACGCGGTGGAAGCTTGGCCAATAAAGATTGAGCCTGAAGCTCTCCGTTAACATAAATCATTTTATCTTTGTAGGTAATGACATCACCGGGTACACCTACCACACGCTTGATATAATTAACCTTGGGATCTTTTGGAAATTTAAATACGACAACATCCCCGCGCTCAGGATTATCCAGAGGAAGAAACTTTGTATTCGCAACAGGCAAACGTAAACCATAATGGAATTTGTTAACCAGTATAAAATCTCCAATTTTAAGTGTTGGCAACATCGAGCCGGATGGAATTTGAAAAGGCTCAATAACAAAAGAGCGTACGATTAAAACAATCGCCAATACAGGGAACATAGATTTGGAGAAATCCGCCCACCACGGCAACGCTTCGATTTTTTCTTTTACCTCTTCAGGCAAAATCCCACCGGCTGACTGTTCAGCTGCGGCGATCATTTGAAGGCGGTTTTTTTCAAAGAAAATCTTATCAGCCAACCAAGCCAATCCAGTGGCAAAGGTAACAAGCACCAAAATTAAAGCAAAATCAAAATTCATAGCAATTCCTTAACTATCGACTTTCAGCACAGCCAAAAAGGCTTCCTGAGGAATCTCAACGCTACCTACCTGTTTCATACGTTTCTTACCCTCTTTCTGCTTTTGCAGAAGCTTTTTCTTACGGCTGACATCGCCGCCGTAACATTTAGCCGTTACATTTTTCCGTAGCGCCTTCACCGTTGTGCGCGCAATAACCTTACCGCCTAGGGCCGCCTGAATCGCCACATCAAACATTTGACGTGGGATCAGGTCTTTCATTTTTTCACACAATTGCCGCCCTTTATACTGCGCATTATCGCGATGCAAGATAACGGCAAGCGCATCAACCTTTTCACTATTAATCAGCACGTCCATCCTAACTAACGGCGCCGCCTCAAAGCGGACAAAGTTATATTCTAGTGATGCATAACCTCGACTGACTGATTTGAGTCGATCAAAGAAATCCAATACCACTTCAGCCATCGGTAATTCATAGGTAACTTGAACTTGCTGACCAACGAAAAGCATATTTTTCTGAATACCTCGCTTTTCGACACACAATCCAATGACTTGCCCCAAATAATCATTTGGTACTAGGATGTTGGCCTGAACAATCGGCTCGCGCATCTCTTTAACACGAGCAGGGTCAGGTAATTTAGACGGGCTATCAATCGAGACAATATCACCGTTATTAAGAACAATCTCATAAATTACCGTTGGCGCGGTGGTGATAAGGTCTAAATTATATTCTCGTTCGAGTCGCTCCTGAATAATTTCCATATGCAACATACCGAGAAAACCGCATCGAAAGCCAAACCCTAAGGCATCAGATGTTTCTGGTTCAAAAAACAGCGACGCATCATTCAAAGTTAACTTATCTAATGCTTCACGGAAATCTTCGTAGTCATCAGAACTTGTTGGAAACAAGCCCGCATAAACTTGAGGCTGGACTTTTTTAAAGCCTGGCAGACTTTCAGTATCAGGCGTTTTGGCATGGGTTAACGTATCACCAACCGGCGCACCATGAATATCCTTGATACCCGCTACGACAAATCCCACTTCACCAGCTTGTAATATTCCAGTTTCTTTGCGCTTAGGTGTAAAAATACCAACAGAGTCAATGAGATGCGCTTGCCCTGTAGACTTCACGATAATTTTGTCCTTTTTGCGTAAAGTACCATTTTTTACACGCACTAAAGACACAACCCCTAGGTAATTATCAAACCAGGAGTCAATAATTAATGCCTGCAAAGGCGCATCAACATCACCTTCCGGGGCTGGTACAGTAGCCACTAATGCTTCAAGTACCTCTTCAATACCCATACCGCTTTTCGCAGAGCAAGGCACGGCATCAGTCGCATCAATGCCAATCACTTCCTCAATTTCTATACGCACGCGATCAGGCTCGGCTTGCGGCAAGTCCATTTTATTCAGAACAGGCAAGACCTCTAACCCTTGTTCAAGAGCGGTATAGCAGTTCGCTACTGACTGCGCCTCTACACCTTGTGCCGCGTCAACCACAAGCAGGGCACCTTCACAGGCAGCTAACGAGCGCGACACTTCGTAGGAAAAATCCACGTGACCCGGCGTATCGATAAAGTTCAGTTGATAAGTTACACCATCTTTCGCTGTGTAGTTCAGCGTAACGCTTTGTGCTTTGATGGTGATCCCCCGCTCCCTCTCTAAATCCATAGAGTCCAGAACCTGAGAGGCCATTTCTCGAGCTGTCAACCCGCCACATGTCTGAATAAAACGATCTGCCAAAGTAGATTTACCGTGGTCAATATGGGCAATAATGGAGAAATTACGGATATGGTCGAGCTTACTCACGATATTTTAATTCTCAGGAATTTAAGCGATTAGCGGGTAAATTAAAGCGGCCAGTTTAGCCTATTTGGCGTCTCTGAGCTATTAGAATGGGGAGCTTTTATCATGCTATCCACATGAAAAAACACCCCTTACGGGGTGTTTTTTCATTCTCTTAACTACTCATCTCCCAGACGTAGAGGTATAAATAATGGGCTACCTCTGCGCACGATTCTCATAGGGACTGACTTTTTCTCAGGCAGCTGATTCACTAGCTCTACAAATTGTCGAATAGACTCAACACGCTCACCATTTAGCATCGTAATCACATCCCCTGAAACAAGCCCAGCATTCGCACCTGCACCTGGCAATACAGATTGAATAACAATGCCATTACGGATATTCCATTTATCTTTCTGTGCTTCAGATAGTTCAGAAATAACTACATTTAAGCGATTATTTTCTGGCCCCTCGTCTGCACCTTTGCGCGATGTTTTAATAGGTCGCTCTGCATCAGGCAAAGTACCAATAGTGACAGCGATTTTTTCATTTTCCCCATTTCTAACCACTTTCACTTTGACTTTCGAGCCAGGCATGACCCTGCCTACTTGGTGTGGAAGGTCAGACGACAACTCTATTTCATGACCATCAAACTCAAGAATGATATCCCCTTCACGAAGCCCGGCATCTTCAGCTGGGCTGTCAGGTAATACTTTAGCTACTAATGCCCCGGCAGGTTTATCTAAACCGAAAGATTCTGCTAGGTCTTTATTGACCTCCTGAATAACAACACCCAACCAACCGCGAGTAACAAACCCCTCGGCCTTTAACTGCTCTGTGACGTCCATCGCTACATCAATCGGTATTGCAAACGACAGCCCCATAAATCCACCTGAGCGAGTATAAATCTGTGAGTTAATACCGATAACTTCTCCATCAAGATTGAACAACGGTCCACCTGAGTTACCCGGGTTTATCGCCACATCCGTTTGAATAAAAGGCACATATGTCTCATTTTCCAGTGCTCGGCCTGTTGCGCTAACAATACCGGAGGTAACCGTATGGTCAAACCCAAAAGGTGAGCCTATCGCCAATACCCACTCGCCCGGCTCAAGCTGAGTGGAGTCACCTATTTTAGCAACAGGCAAACCTGTCGCGTTGATTTTGAGCAACGCAACGTCTGAACGTTCATCAGAGCCGATCACCTCGGCCTCAAGCTCTCTTCTGTCATTTAAACGCACGAGTACCTCATCTGCCCCTTTCACCACATGATGATTGGTTAAGATGTATCCATCTTCACTGATAATAAAACCCGACCCTAATGACTGGGGGGCACGTCGTTGCTGCGGCCCCTGTTCCTGCCCTGGAAAACGGAAAAAATGTCGAAAGATCTCAGGAATCTCTTCGCCATTCGGTCCTTTAAAGTCAAAACCATAGTTGCGCTGATCAGACACTTTCTGAACTGTGCTAATATTAACAACGGCTGGGGACGCTTTTTTAACAAGAGTTTTAAAGTCTGGTAACTCAGCCCGGCTAACGGAAGAGACAACGACAGTTAATAGAAAAACAAACGCAATAGATAAACGTTTCATTGTTCCACTATCCTTTTTCAAATTAGTTATGAAGACGTACGAAGTAACACGGGTTTATACTGACATCGGCGCTCTAGGCGCTTACCCATCAGTTTTACAATGAAAAATCCACTCACAAGACCAATAAAGGACACCAGTATTGATGCCCACTCAGGCCCATTAAACAGAAAGACAGCGATTCCAGCTAACATCATCGAGAAAATCGGCAACAAGTATACTAAAGCAGAGGCAACAACAAAGCTTCCCTCATCAATACCGACAACCACGCTATCACCCTGCCTGACGGAGAGATTACTTGGATTCTCGACTTCAAGACGGATTAATTTTGAAGAAGCCCATTCCGATAAGGCTTTCTGGCCACAACTATCACTAACCTGACATTGTGCGCATGCTGAGGTACGAGAAGACTCTATAATAACAGCCCCCTCACACACCTCCACAACCATAGCGGACTCTTCTATCATCGGATCTCTTTAACAGAAGCTGCAATTCTGTCAGCAATCATCAATGGCACATCACCAACAACCGTCACAAAGCTCTGAGACTTGGCCATACCAACAGCAACCACGTTATCTGACTGAGTGACACCAGCAGATACACTCTGCCGCCCCAAAGGCTCTACGCTAACAGAAACAGAATGACGACCGTCGCTATAAACCATAACCTCCGCATGCGGCATAACCTCATGACGAACAGCAACGAACCCTTCAGGTAGCCAATCGGTTTTCCAAGATGGCGGAGTAGAGCTTAGAAGATGACGATGCTGATCAATATAGCGATCTAACCCCTGAGATAAACGGATCACATCAGGCGGAGATCCTGCACTTGAAACGGCACGTGGTGTCGTAAAATTGCCATACTGAGCTCGGACAAAATCATTAGAAGTTTGAACACCCGGAATGGTATATGCCTGACGCAGGGAAGGATCCACACCCTCCTCCTGAACGAACTGTTGACCACCCAATATCACCATCGCTGTTACTGAAGCCGCAATCGCCATACTCGCCAAAGGCTTCCACCATACGTTGTGGTCATCTGAGTCAGATTGTTGGGCATCCTCTACATGCTTCGAATGCACTGGTTCATTTTCCAAAGCCCCATGCACTCTGTCAATCAAGCTTGAGCTACTCGCCACTGACTGGCATTTTAACGACCCGGGTAAGTGCATAATCTGCTGGGCCAAATGATATCGGCTCCACTTTTGGGGAATCGCTTCCTCATGATGAGTCCGCTCTATAAGGCGGCGCAATTCAAAGGATGATATTTCACCATCCATTGCCGCCGAAAGCGACTCGTGAGACTCACTACTCATCACATCAACCCTCTTTGAATTTTTATCCAACGTTTATCATTCGTATAGCATCACGTTACTAGAGGCGCTATCTCTTTATCTATGGCTTCCCTTGCCCTGAATATACGAGAGCGAACTGTACCCACAGGACAATCCATCACCATCGCAATATCTTCGTAACTCATCCCTTCAAACTCTCTCAATGTCAGCGCCGCACGCAAATCTTCAGGCAACTGATCCAATGCCTTTTTGACTGCCAACTCTAATTCATCTCTGAATAGACTATTTTCAGGGTTCTCAAGTTCCCTTAAATCATTGTCACCATCAAAATATTCAGCGTCTGCAACATCAACATCGACATCTGGCGGACGACGACCACGAGAAACCAAATGGTTCTTCGCAGTATTTATAGCAATCCTGTACAACCAAGTATAAAAAGCACTATCACCCCTAAAGCGAGGCAATGCACGATAGGCCTTAATAAAAGCCTCTTGTGCAATATCCATCGCCTCGTGGTGGTCGTACACATACCGCCCCACTAAACCAATAATTTTGTGCTGATACTTACCCACTAATAGATCAAAAGCCCGCTTGTCACCCGCTTGAACTCTTTCTACCAGCTGCTGGTCAATATCCGTTTGGTTCTCACTCGACACCATAGATCCTTAAAAAACCAAAAGAACGAAAACTTACCCGACACCCACGGATACATTAATCAGCGCAGTATGTAACTGGATATATCCAGAATGCAACCTCTTCCGTTTTGTCAATTCACTCAATAAGATTAAGTGAATAACAAAAAGTTCCACATTAATAACTAATAAAAGCATGTTGCGACACGAAATCCACGGCATAATACTTTACCAAGCCCCCAAACAAATAAGGTAACTATGCAACAAGAATTTGATGTTCTTATTATCGGTAGTGGAGCAGCTGGCTTATCCATGGCTTTACGCCTTGCGCCTTATGCAAAAGTCGCCGTTCTCAGCAAAGGAAAATTAACCAGCGGATCAACTTGGCTGGCTCAAGGCGGTATAGCCGCAGTACTTGACGAAGAAGACGGTATTCAAAATCACATTAATGACACCCTTACCGCTGGTGCCTACCTTAGCCATGAAAATGCCGTTAGTTTTACAGTCGAGCATGGAAAAGCAGCTATCAACTGGCTGATAGAGCAAGGAGTACCCTTTACGCGAGAGGGGGACAAATACCATCTAACGAAAGAAGGGGGGCATTCCCATCGTCGTATCATTCATGCTGCTGATGCAACGGGACGTGCTGTACAAGAAACCCTGATATCGCGAGCGAAAGAGCACCCATCCATTCATCTATTTGAACACCGGGTTGCTGTCGACTTGATTACTCGCAGAAAACTTAAACTACCAAAAAATGCTTGTGTCGGAGCATACATACTCAATGATGAAACAGGTGCTGTTGAAGTATTTAAAGCCAATGCGGTTGTGCTCGCCACTGGAGGAGCATCAAAAGCCTATCTTTATACTAGCAATTCCGACGGAGCTAGCGGTGACGGTATAGCGATGGCTTGGCGCGCCGGCTGCCGTGTCGCCAATATGGAATTTAATCAATTCCATCCTACCTGCCTTTATCACCCACAAGCTAAGTCTTTCTTAATAACAGAGGCAGTGAGAGGAGAAGGCGGCCAACTCCTTTTACCTGATGGTTCGCGCTTCATGGACAAGTTTGATCCAAGAGGCGAACTTGCACCCAGAGATATCGTAGCCAGAGCCATTGATCATGAAATGAAGCGACTTGGGAGTGATTGCCTTTACCTAGATATTTCTCACAAACCCGCCGAGTTCATTATCGAGCACTTTCCAACTATCTATAAGCACTGCAAGAAACTTGGTATCGACATAACAAAAGACCCAATACCTGTAGTACCTGCCGCCCACTATACATGCGGTGGGGTTATGACTGATGAAAAAGGACGGACCGATTTAACAGGACTATATGCAATTGGAGAAACCTCTTTCACAGGGCTTCATGGTGCTAATAGATTAGCATCTAATTCACTTTTAGAGTGCTTGGTATTTGCCAGTTCAGCCGCAGAGGACATCCTACCAAACCTGAAAGAAAATATGGGTACTGTTGAAATTCCCGCTTGGGATGAGTCCCAAGTGACCGACTCAGATGAAGATGTCATTATTTCACATAATTGGGATGAGCTTCGTAGATTTATGTGGGATTATGTAGGCATCGTCAGAACCAACAAACGCTTGCAGCGGGCGCAACATCGGGTTGATTTACTACAACAAGAAATCACTGAATACTACTCGAATTATAAAGTCAGCAGGGATTTACTGGAATTAAGAAATCTCGCTCTGGTATCGGATCTCATTATTCGCTCAGCTGCCAGAAGAAAGGAAAGTCGAGGATTACACTATACCCTAGACTACCCCAAACAAGCAGCAGAAGCTCGCGATACTATTCTTACACCAGTTAACTATGAATGGTAACTGGCTCAAAACTAAGGGGAGCATACTTAAGCGCGACCCTTAGTTTGCGATACTCCTCTTTTGGCACCGCATCCTGACATATGATAAAAGCATGCACCGAACCATCCAGAGTCCGCACTTTGAAAGCAACCCACCCAGGCATGAGCCTGATACTACTTAAACTTACAACCTGCCGACACATATCACCGCAATATAGCTTAAAATCACCTCTATTAAGATCCCAAAGAAAACGGTAACGTGTCCGCTTACCCATAGGAGCACATAAAGTCAGTGACAAGAGGCAAATAAGAAACCAGTGCAGCTCCAACTGAGCGTAAACAAACGCACATGCACCAACACCAAAAACAGCAACTTTCACTGCCAAATCGACACGCGAGCGGCCTAATTCAAAATCAATGCGGTTGAACACGATCCAAAATAATTCTAACCATACGATGTAAATCAGGATCGGAAGGAACCTCTCGTTCCATCAACCATAAAAATAAATCTTGATCTTCACAGGCCAGTAGTTTCACAAAGCGGTCTTGGTCCTCGCTTGGTAGGCCTCTAAATGCCTCTTCCATAAAAGGAACAAACAATACATCCAGCTCTAACATACCTCTTCGACTTTGCCACGTCAGTCGACGAATATCTTCTTCAGAATACATAAACAATCACTTCCTGATAAAGGGGTGGATATTTAACACTAAGCTGCGTTCTAAAAACACCTAAAAAGTTACTTCGCTAGACAAATAAGCATGTTAGCGTAAATCTACCCCAAAGCAAAAACCCCGGCTACAGCGTAACCGGGGTTCTCTAAAAG